>FWPU01001576.1_pt1 | contig 67854 bp, 74 predicted proteins | sample 2228361 | NCBI WGS metagenome assembly FWPU01 (sample SAMEA103939777, study PRJEB20133) | metagenome
ATCTTACCCATCCCTACCCTTAAGCATATAGATTTTTATAATAAAATCAAAAAATTGACTCATCCCCCTATTTACCAATGCAGAACTGTTCAAAAATATGGTTTAATACCTCTTCATTGGTTGTCTCTCCAACAATCTCTGCAAGGGAATCAAGGCTGGAGCGAATTTCAAATGCAATGAATTCAAGCGAAATCCCTCTCTCTAAACCCCTCAATCCTCTCTTAAGACTTTCCATCGTCTGAGAAAGAGCGGTTTTGTGTCTAATATTGGCCACAATTAAATGTTCCGGAGATACCCTTACCTCTCGATGGATTAAAGAACTATAAATACTCTTTTTTAAATCCTCAATTCCTTCGCCAGTTAAACAGGATATTAAAACGGTTGGATCTTGAGGGAACCTCCTTTTTACTTCTTCCAGAGGGATTTTCTGTTGAAGGTCAATCTTATTGATGATCACCACTTTCTTTTTATCTTTAGCCTCCTCAAAAACTTCCCAATCATCCTCGTCCATATCCCTACTTCCATCCAGAACGAGGAGAATCAGATCTGCATCCGAAACCCGCTCCTTTGCCCTCCTTACCCCTTCCTTTTCAATGGAGTCCACCGTTTTTCTCAATCCAGCAGTATCCATCAAACGGAGAGGAATCCCATGGATATTAATCACCTCCTCAATCACATCGCGGGTGGTGCCCGGGTAAGGGGTTACAATCGCACGTTCCTCTTTAAGGAGGACGTTGAGGAGGCTCGACTTTCCTACATTAGTCTTTCCCGTAATTGCACAAGAGATTCCTTCCCGAAAGACCTTTCCCTCCTGATAAGAGTCAACCCATTTTTTCAACTCCTCAATCATTCTTAAAAGATCGATCCTCATCCCTTCTAATGAGAAAGGTTCGATCTCTTCTTCTGGAAAGTCGATATGGGCCTCAATGAAAACCAATAGGTTGAGCAACCTCTCTTTAAGACCTTTCACTTCCTCGTAAAGACGTCCCCGTAGTTGCTGATTGGCGATTTCAAGACTGGTAAGTGTTTTGGCCTTGATCAGGTCAATCACTGCCTCAGCCTGGGTAAGATCGATTCGACCATTTAGGAAGGCCCTTTTGGTAAATTCTCCTGGAAGGGCTAACCTTGCTCCTTCTCTTAAAACCATCTCCAGTACTTTTTGTAGAACAAAATATCCCCCATGACAATGAATTTCAACAATATCCTCCCGGGTATAAGTTTTTGGTGACCTCATCAAAACAAGGAGGACCTCGTCAATGGGTTTCCCACTTAAAGGATCAATGATCTCCCCGTAATGGAAATGATGGGAGATCAATTGGGATTCTTCCTTTTTAGGTTTGAAAAGTCTTTTTGCGATGGGTTCTGATAGAGGGCCACTGATACGAACAATTCCTATCCCACTTTCTCCAAAGGGTGTGGCAATGGCCGTAATCGTGTCCTCATCATGAGGTCGGTCTTTAAATAATTTGGATGAGTTACCTCTTTCAAAAGGTATGGTACCTTCTCCCTCTTTATTTTCTTGGAATGATAGTAACCTTTTTTGTTTCTCCTTCCCCTATGCTTTCTGTCCTGAGCAAAGGATCTTCTTTCAAAGCAGTATGAATGACCCTTCGATCATGAGCATTGAACGGACCGATGGTCAAGGAATGACCCAATCTTTTAGCCTTCTCTCCCAGTCGAAGAGCCATTTTCGATAAGGTATCTGCCCTTCTTTTCCGATAACCATCCACATCGAGGATCACCCTGATGGATCTCCTGACCTCTTTCTGAACCATTCGGTTGATGAGAATCTGAAGGGCATCCAGCGTCCGTCCATGCTTCCCGATAAGGATCCCTTTCTTATCTCCCCTGAGATCAAAATAGAGGTTTCCCTCTTTTAAAACTCCTTCTATTGTGGGCCTTACCCCTATTCCCTCGACCAACCCGGTAAGCAATCTCTTTCCAATCTCAATCGCTTCTTCCAAATTGAATGATCATCCCTTCTTATTTAAATAGTATTGATGTGCAATGGATAGAACATTATTCACCAACCAGTAAAGAACCAGACCAGAAGGAAAATTGAGAAAAAGGAAGGTGAACATAATTGGCATCAACATAAACATTTTGGCTTGAGTGGGATCAGCGGCTGTTGGAGTCATCTTTTGCTGGACCACCATAGAGGCCCCCATAATGAGAGGGGTGATATAAATGGGGTCTTTGGCTGAAAGGTCTCTGATCCATAGAAAGAAAGGAGCATGTCTCATCTCTATTGCATTTTGGAGGGCGTTATAGAGGGCGATAAAGACAGGGATCTGAATCAGCATGGGAAGGCACCCGCTCATGGGATTAATCTTTCTCCTCTTATAGAGTAACATGATCTCTTGCTGTAGCCTTGCCTTGTCGTTTTTATAAGTTTCTTTGAGGCGAGCCATCTCGGGCTGGACTTTTTGCATCTCCTTCATCGATTTAAAACTGATCTGAGTTAAGGGAAGGAATATGATTTTGATCAGGATACTGAGAATGATAATATCGATCCCAAAATTTTTTGTTAGACCATTGGTGAGGTTCAAAAACCACAAAAGAGGCTTAGCAATGATGGTAAAGAATCCAAAATCAACCAACTTTTCTGCAGACACCCCTAACTCCTTCAATCGATCGGTCTCCTTGGGTCCAAGGTAGATGCGAAATGGAATGTTAGACGACCCATTGGCCCAAATGGTGAAGGGGGAGGTGATCAGGGTGGCCTCCAGAATATTCTTTTCTTTTCCTTTCACTGAAAGCGTAAGATTCTTTTCCGTAGCAGGTGGGATGAGGAGAGCCGTGAAATACTCCCCTTCAAAAGAGTACCATTTAATTTCACCCTGAAAAGAAGATTCAAAGGCGTCAATCCTTCTTTTAACACTTCCGCAACCAGGGGTACACCCTGCTGAGCCTCCCCCTCCAAGCTCTTTTCTCTCAACCTTCTGATTCTTGAAAAAGGCATACTTGAGGCCATAATCTTTATTCTCCTCGTCAGCCAACTTTTCCAATTCTATCTTACCAATCCATTCTATTCCCACTTGGGTGGTCAATTCGTTTAAGGAGGAATTTCTTAACCCTATTTCGAGATCCATAAAATATTTTTCAGAGTTAAATCGATATCGTTTGAAAACCTTCAAATGAGGGTCTATAACCTTAACAAATGTAATTTCTCCCTTTTCACCTGGATTGAGCAATTGGAGTTTTTCTTTATCCACTTCCCATCCCCCTTCAGAAGAAAATCCTTTTAGGGTAATCCCCAGAGGGAGTTCTTCCTCCTCAGTATTGACCAGATCAAGGGGCATGGGCTTCTTTAACTCCTTAACTTCCATCCCAAAGAGGCCTCGAAAAAATTTTACCACCCTAAAAACCAGGGCTGATGGCTCGACCCTATCCCTATACTTTTTAAGTCGGAAATGCTTTAGCCTTGCATCCTCTGAAGTGAAAACCGCAATAAAATTTTGGGTTTCAACAGTAACCTCTTTTTTTACAATAGGCTTCATGGCTCGGACAGGTATGGTGCCTTTAGCAGGCTTAATTTCTTTCTTAGGAATATCCACCTTTTGGGGAACCTCCTTCTTTTCGATAGATGGCCTCTTAGAGATTTCTTGAGGAGGTTTTTCAGGAGGAAAAAGTTTTGATTGTAAAATACTCCATCCAAATATAACCAGAAAGGTTAATATAATTGCTAAGATAGCTCTTTTATCCATTTTTTTCCCTAAGACTCCTTCCTATGCTTAATTACCTTCTGGAACAGGATCGTATCCACCAGGATGGAAAGGATGGCATCTGACTACTCTCTTAATGGTAAGTTTGATTCCCCTTATTATGCCAAAACGCTGGATTGATAACAAGGCATAAGAGGAGCATGAAGGGGTGAAACGGCAGGAGGGGCCAATAAGAATGGAAAAGGTATTTTGGTAAATTTTGATGAGGAGGATGATACCTCCTTGAGCCATTCTCTTAAGGAAGGGTATTTTCATAACCTGAAAAGTCTCTGAAGTTCTTCTTCCGTCTCCTTGTAGTGGTGAATCGAGCAATTCTTTTTGATCAAGATCACCATATCTAAACATCCCTTGATTTGGTGTTTATGGAGACGGAAAAATTCTCGAATATATCTTTTAATCCGGTTTCGAAAGGATGCCGGTCCAATCTCCTTCTTTGCCACAATTCCCAAGCGATGGAACAGATGTTCATTTTCAGAACTAAAGAGGACAAAATTCCTTGAGGCCCGTCTCTTCCCTAACCTCATTACTCTCTTAAAATCCTGGGAGAGGGTAATCCTCTCCTTCTTTTTAAACCTGAAGTCTCCCTTTGTCACCCCCCACCGTTCATGCCTCAACCATTTAAATTAAACGGTTAATCTCTTGCGACCCTTCATTCTCCTTCTTTTTAAAACATTTCGGCCTGCTTTGGTTGACATCCTTTTTAAAAAACCATGGGTTCTTTTCCTTCGAATATTGTGGGGTTGGTAGGTTCTTTTCATCTGATACCCTCGATCAATAAGATGGCTTAGTTAAAAATAATTTAGATTTTTAACATTCCCTCATATTAAAAATTAATTTATAACAGGAGACCCCCAACATCGCAAGTCAAAAAACCAAGCGGATTGGCAAGGAGAGAGGATCAAAGGATATTATTTTAACCTTTTGGCATGGGCAGGGGGATTCGGTTTGATTTTTTGAGCAATTTTGAGAATGGTTTCCACATAGGGAGCACTATGATTATAAGACCAAAGGACTTTCCTCTTTCTTTCCAAAGAAAGGCCCCTTTTCCAACCATGGGATTTTAAGTAATTTCCAATGCTAAGAATTGACTCCTCTTTGCTAAGAAGCCAATTTCTTAACCCTTTCTGACTTAAGGCATAATTGAGATAACTAGAGGGAATAAACTGGGCCATACCCAAGGCCCCTGCATAAGAACCAAAAATCTCCAGGGGATCGATGGGTTCATGGCGAATAATTTTTAAAAAACATCTTAGTTCTTGATAGGCCCACTCCGCCCTTCTTTTTGCTAATTCCTCCACCCATTCATAAGAAAGTTCGGGTTCCTTTTCTCGAAGAATCGTATAAACTTTTGAAAGATACTCTGGAAAGCCCATCAGGGCCAGGCTTCCCAGGGTTGGGATGACCCGATGTTTCCCAATATTCTCACCAAACCTTGACTCCACCAATAAAATGGCCACTACCACTTCCCTATCCACATGGAACCTCTTCTCTGCCTTTTTCAATAACCTTAGGTTCTGCCGGAGAAAATTTTTTGCAAGGGAAAGGGATTCAGGGGTTAAAAACTGTTCATACAAATCTTCTGTTTCAGTGGAACCTAAGGAAATACCCATCCGGTCGAGGAGGGGCTCCGCCCTTGAATCCAAAAAAATATTGAATAAAAATTCTGCCTCAAACCCATCCTCTAAGAGTCGGCGGATCAGAGGTTGATAAGGAGAAGGGGGTTCGTTGGATTCACCAATAGAGACCCCAAAGGTTAGCAAGATCAGGATGAAAATCAAACCAGAGATCGGGTAATTTGGAATCTGTTTCATAGTGTGTTAAAGTTTATCAAGGTCCGAGAAAATTTTCAACGAAAACTTGAAGAAATCTTTAGAAAATGAGCTTTTTAATCCTTCCCACCATACTCCTCTTCCTCTTTGCCCAACTGCCCTTTGGTGATTTTAAGCCTAAAGAGGAAGAGGAGAAAACCCCTGTCAAGGGGTGGTGGGTGGTCTCCTATTTTGCTACTCCGCCTACAAAATATTCAAGCCCAAGTAAGGGGGTGATCAAGGCTGAAAGTGTTGGGAGCAGAGCCTCCCTTTTTAAGAAAGTGGATCCCAAGCAGAAAAACTTTTCGACCCTCTCCTGGAGATGGAAGGTATCGAATGTAATCCGTTCCTCCATTGAAACGAGAAAGGATCGATTCGATTCCCCTGCCCGGGTGATGGTCATCTTTGGGGAAGAACCTAAGTTTAAATTATTTGATGGGGGAGAACCTTATGGGTTGAAAATCGAATACATCTGGGCCACACACCTCCCCAAAGGCCATCTCTTCGACCATCCAGGAGAGAAAAACTGCAAGGTCTTTGTTCTGGAATCAGGAGAAAAGAGGGTCTCCCAATGGGTGGAGGAGGAGAGAAATATTCGAGAGGATTTTAAAATGGCCTTTAGGAGAGAGCCCAACGGGGTCATCGCCATTGGAATTCAAACCGATACTGACCATAGTAATGAAATGGTCACCGCCTACTACTCCGACCCCATCTTGAAGAGAAGATGAGTCTTCACTCCCATGTTAACCTAACCTCAAAGATTTTTATCCCCCTTGACAAATGAACTCAGAGCGGGGAGAATTTATATACCATAGGGGGGTAGGGTATGAATCAAGAGAAAAGGGACGTTTTACTGAGATTGCGGAGAATCGAAGGACAACTTCGAGGGCTTCAGAGAATGGTGGAAGAGGGGAATCCTTGTGCGGATATTCTCACCCAGATAGCCGCTGTCACAGCCGCCATCAAAAAAGTTGGGATGCTCGTTGTGAAGACCTATCTGGAAGAATGCTTGGATAAAACTCTGAAGAAACCTGGCCCTAAACAAGAGGAAGCCTTAAAGGATTTCCAAAAGGCGGTCTCCAGGTATATTGACTGGGCGTGAGAGGAGAGGAGGATAAAAAAGTGATGACATTGAAAGTCAAAGGGATGAGTTGCCAACATTGCGTGATGGCTGTCACCCAGGCCTTAAATCAATTGGATGGAATTAAGAACATCCAGGTGGATTTGGCAAAAGGAGAGGTTCGATTGGATAATCCGATGGAGGTGACTCCAGAGCAAATCGAGAAAGCCATCACCGAGGCTGGGTACTCCTTAGGGTAAAGTTGAGAATTTTGGTACGGCGAACGAGGCACGGACATGTGGACAAGAAGGATCTTTCTTCGAAAATCAATCAGCTTCTCGCTCACTCTCTCGGCCATAAACTCCTTCCTGTGGAAATTCATCCCTCCTTCGTGGGCCAAGGTAAAACAGATTCTTCCCAAGGGGTTCCCGAAGGATCAGATGATTCAAATGAACCCTGCTGAGATTGACAATCGAAATCTTGAGATTGATCCCCTTAATCAATTCGGAACGATGGGACCTACAGAGGTGGCTGTGGATATCAAAGCCTACCGTCTCAAAATTTCAGGGAAAGTGAAACAGCCCCTTTCCCTGACTTATGATGAGATTCTCAAATTTCCCTCCTTGACCGAGACGGTCCTTCTTATCTGTCCGGGATTTTTTGCCAACAACGGGCGCTGGACGGGTGTAAGTTTCAGAACCTTGCTGAGGTCTGCAAAGATTCTTCCAGGGGCCAAATTCCTTGAGGTGAAGGGAGCCTATGGCAAAGTCGTAAGAATCTCTTTAAGTGAGATTGATCGAAAAAAGATTTTCCTCGCCTATCTCGTCAATGGAGAAACCCTTCCTCAGAAACATGGCTTCCCATTAAGACTGGTCTTTGAAGATGCCTATGGATATGACTGGGTGAAATATGTGGAGGGAATTGTCATCTCATGAGGTTCGCTAAGAGGTTCATGATTATAAGGAGGGCTATTCATTGGGAGATCCTTTATCGAGCTACGTGAACAGGAACGGGGTTTATTACCCTTACCAGATCCTTTGGAGACATTTCGCATAAGAGCCCCTTTCTCCCCGCATTGATAAATATCCTTGGGAGACTGAGAATTGTCTCCTCAATATATATGGGAAGTCTTTTCCTCATCCCAAAAGGAGAGATTCCGCCCACCTTATAACCCGTATGTTTGAAAACATCCCCAGAAGAACAGGGGGTGATCGATTGGACCTCAAGGAGTCTTGCCAGTGCTTTGGTTGAAACTTCTCTATCGCCATGCATGAGAATGATGAGAGGCGACTTTTTCTCATCCTCCATCACCAGCGTTTTGACAATCAGGTGCTCATCTACTCCCAGGGCCTTTGCTGCAATTTTGGTGCCTCCTCTTTCTTCATACCGATAGGGATGCTCGATAAACTCCACCTGGTTTTCTCTCAAAAAACGAATGGCCTGGGTGACCAAAAATTTCTCCTTTGACAAGATGCCTTCCAACAAGTTTTAAAAAGTCCAGGATTCTCTGATGACCTGAAGGATAAAATGATACCCCCGATGGGAAAATTCTTCAAAAATAAATCTTGGGATTTGTGCATTTTGGATTTTATTCATAAAAGAAGCGGCTCGACTTTTTCTTGACTTTTACGAAAAGGAATGAATAAAATAAAAGTCAAGTGAGATGAATATTCGAAAACTTGAGACTATTCTAAAAAAGGTCAAATCAGGCAAGATCTCTATTGGTGAAGCCATTGCCTTTTTAAAAACCCTTCCTTTTGAAGATTTAGGATATGCCAGGGTTGATCATCACCGAAGTCTCCGAAAAGGTTTCCCTGAAGTGATCTGGGGAGAGGGAAAGACCTCCACACAAATCTTAACCATTATGAAACAATTGAAACAAAAAGGCCAGAATATTCTCATTACTCGATTGGAGGAGAAAAAAGCCACTGCTGTCAAGCGGGTCTTTCCAAAAAGTCAATACTACCCTCTCTCAAGGGTTCTCACTTATCTCACCCATCCAGTGAAATCTGAAGGAAAAGGAATCATTCTGGTCATTACTGCTGGAACAACCGATATCCCGGTAGCGGAGGAAGCCGCCCTCACGGCTCGGTTCATGGGAAATCGTGTAGAGACCCTCTATGATGTGGGAGTCTCTGGGATTCACCGGCTTCTTGCTGAAAGAGAAAAATTGGAAAAAGCCCGCGTCCTCATTGTAGTGGCTGGGATGGAAGGGGCACTGCCCAGCGTGGTGGGAGGATTGGTGGACCGGCCCGTGATTGCGGTTCCCACCAGCGTGGGATATGGAGCCAGTTTTGGAGGGATTGCAGCTCTTCTGGCCATGCTCAATTCCTGCGCTTCGGGAGTGGCGGTGGTTAACATCGACAATGGATTCGGGGCAGGCTTTATCGCAGGCCTGATCAATCGAATCTAAAGAGAATAAATATGTGGCTCGACCTTTTAGATGCAGGAATCCCATTTCTCTTCTTAATGGCGATAGGGGTTACGCTTTATCGTGGGTTTAAAAAGAATCAGAACCTCCTTATCGAGAAAGATGAACTCATAAGACGCTATCTTCTTTTTAGGGGAGATAAACAGGTGCGTTTAAAAATTTATGGGGAGGATGAACAGATTTACCAAGACCTTCTGAGGAGTATTTCAAACAGCTGGAAGAACTTTAAAAGGATCTATGATGAGTATCTCTTCTCTTTTTCTAAGAACACTCAGAAGACAAAACGCATCCTTCAGATCATCACCTTGGCCCTGATGGTCAACACCGCCAGGCTCCTGATCGGAGAATACTACTTTTCTGGCATCCATCCTCACTTGTTTTATAATCTCCTCAGAGAATTAACGGGATATATTCTGGTATTTTTGGGTTTCTCTTTATTGAAAATCCAAACCCATCGATACCTATCCCTGAAAGGGGAGGCGATGAAGATGGATCGGGATATCCTCTTCTATCCCAACAAGCTCTTCCCCGAAGAGGAGCATGAAGTTCTTTTCAGTGAATTTGATCCCCTTGAATCGAAAGGGAAGGAAGATGAAAAAGAGAATCAGGATCTTGGTCAGTCATTTAAGCGTTGAAGCCGAATTGAATCAATCAAAAACCGCGCAACTGATTTGGGACACTCTCCCCATAGAAGGAAAGGCCAATCTCTGGGGAGAGGAAATCTATTTTCCTATCCCTGTTAAGACAGGCCTGGAGGAAGGTTCACGAGAGGTGGTCTCGGCGGGAGAATTAGGCTATTGGCCCACCGGCCATGCCTTTTGTATCTTTTTTGGACCCACTCCAGCCAGCCAAAAGAACGAGATTCGGGCCGCCAGTGCAGTTAATATCATTGGCAAGGTATCAGGGGATCCAAAAGTTTTTTTAAAGGTGAAAGAGGGGGCCAACGTTTTCATAGAAAAAGCCTTGGATTAGATGTAAAATTCAAAATACGAAAGTTCCAATGCCCAATGAATGTCAAATGACTTCATATAAAGTTTTCTTCAAAAATTGGATTTTGAGTTCAATTGGAACGCTGGACTTTGACCTTTGACATTGATTCAACACCGAATAGATTTTTTCGAAAAGTCTGCTCCTTATTATGACCTCCTTCTTGATCTGCTTACCTTCGGTCAATACTCGGGGTTTCAAAGAAAGGCCTTAAAGATCTTGGCCCCTCAGGTGGGAGAAAAAATACTTGATCTCTGTTCAGGAACTGGGAGAGTCGCCTCATGGATAGCCGCTGCTACGGGGGAGGCCGGGGAGGTATTGGGAATGGACATCTCTCAGAGGATGGTAGAGGTAGCCAAGAGGCGGTACGGGCGATTCCATAAAGTAAAGTTTTTCCATCAAGATGTGTCGAAACCTTGGGGATACCAAAATTATTTTGATGGGATTTTTATTTCTTTTGCCCTTCATGAACTTCCCGAGAAAGACCGTTTAGAAGTTCTCGGACATGGCTATCAGGCTTTAAAGGAAGGAGGCAGAATGGTGATTGCAGATTTTAATCCAAAGGTATCAGGTTATGGGAAAACAATTCTTCTCGTGTTCTTCAAACTATTTGAAAGGGAGAACCTTAACTTTTTCTCCTTCGATCAGGAGGAGCTCTTAAGAAAAGCAGGGTTTAAAAGGGTTAACCTCTTTCCGGTTTTGGCAGGGATGTTTCAAATCACGTTAGCCTTTCGTTGTTCGAATTAAGGAATCGTTATCCCTCTCTTATTCTAACCTTTTTCTCAGTTTTTCTAATTGGGCTCCCTTGATGAGCACATGACGTAGTTCCCTTTTCAATTCTTCATCCCCAATTTCTTTAAGAACCCTTTCAATGCGAGTTAAAGTCCCTCGGTCAAGTTTTTCTTCTTTCCAAGAAAAAGTTTCCGAGGGAGGCGAAGGAGGAGAAATCTTTCCCAATTTGAATCGAATCTCTTGGATGAGGGGTTGACCTAAGTAATGGTTTATCTTCTCAAGAAGGGTAGGTTTAAGGAATTGGAGTTGTTGCATCCAGGTGGAGTGGGAGACGTCGAGAAAAAGAATTCGATTCCTGATGGCTCGGGGTTGAGTCTGGTTGGCTACCGATTCTCCTACAATCTCCCTCCAGGCTCCGAAGATGGAGTAACCCTTCAATGGAATGTCAATCTCCAGTGCCTCCAAGGTTTTTTCAAGAATCAAACGAACAGATTGAGGTTTTTTCATAGTGACTTTGCTCAATGGTCACGGTGTTCTTAACGTTGAGGATGAGATTCTCAGACCAAACTTTATCCCCTCTGTAAGATCTTGGAGGCATCAAGCCTCGGGAATAGAGGACTGGGTTGGGTGATCTTTCTCCCGGGTTTCAAACCTCCCCAATTTCCATTTACATTTAAATTCTGCTCCCAAAGATTTTCTTCCATTCCCAGGTGTGACCACATCGTCTCAGAGGTGGATGGCATGAAGGGAGCAAGAAGGAGGGCGATAATCCTGAGGGATTCCAGACTGTTGTAAAGCACTGTGCCTAATCGAGTTTGGTCCTTTTCATCTTTGGCAAGCGTCCAGGGTGCAGTGTCATCCACATATTTATTCGTTGCATTCACAAGATCCCATATCAAGAGGAGAGCCTTTTGAAAGGCAAGGTCTTCCATTTGTCGAGACAATTGAGGGAAAATCTTTTCCGATACACCCCGGAGGCCTTGGTCTATCTCCTCGGATGAGTTGGGAGTAGGGATCACCCCGTCAAAATATTTGATCACCATGCTGAGACACCGGCTGAAAAGATTCCCTAAATCATTGGCCAGATCACTATTGAACCGATGAACCATAGCCGAATGGGAGAAATCTCCATCCATTCCAAAAGAGACTTCTCTCATGAGAAAATATCGGACCGCATCGACCCCATAGGTTTCCACCAGAAGATTGGGTTCCACCACATTCTGGAGAGATTTCGACATCTTCTTCCCTTCAATTGTCCACCAGCCATGGGCAAATACCATTTGGGGTGGCGGTAGGCCAATGGCCCTGAGCATGGTGGGCCAGTAGACGGCATGGGTGGTCAGGATGTCCTTTCCAATGAGGTGAATAGCTTTCGGCCAGAATTTGGAAAATGGATTCTCTCCCTCCTCATAACCTATTCCACTCACATAGTTAATCAGGGCATCAAACCAGACATAGGTGACGTAGTCCTTATCGAAAGGAATTTCAATGCCCCATTTTAATCGTTTTTTTGGTCTTGAGATGCAGAGGTCTTCCAAAGGGTTTCGAAGAAAGCCCAGGATTTCGTTCCTTCTTGAGGGAGGAAGGATAAAGCGGTCATTCTTTTCAATATGTTCGATCAGCCAGGATTGATATTTGCTCATCCGAAAAAAGTAGTTCTTCTCTGAGAGTTCATTAACGGACCGAAGACAGTCCGGACACTTTCCATCCACCAGGTCTTTTTCCGTCCAGAATCTTTCACAGGGAACACAGTACCATCCATCATAGTTGGCCTGATAGATCTCCCCTCGATCATAGAGATCTTGGAGAATTCTCTGAACCACCTTCTTGTGGCGTAATTCAGTGGTGCGAATGAAATCGCTGTTAGAAATATTTAGCCTTTTCCAGAGGGATCGAAACCTGGTGACCATTTCATCACAATGGGCTTGCGGTTCAATCCCTCGCTCCTGGGCCGCCTTTTCAACCTTCTGGCCATGTTCATCCGTTCCAGTGAGGAAAAAGACCTGATAGCCCTCCAGACGTTTGTATCGGGCTAGGATGTCTGCAGCAATGGTGGTATAGGCATGGCCGATGTGGGGAACATCATTCACATAGTAGATAGGAGTGGTGATATAGAAAGCCTCCTTAGAGTTCGGATGCATGAAGTTTAATCTCTCCTCCTTCTTCTAATTCGATGGTAACCGTTTTATTGAGCACATTCTGACGAATGACCTTTCCCTTTCCAGCACGCGTTTGAACATGTTTTCCCACTTTAGGTAAATCCTTTTTCAATTCGATGTAGGTTGGGAATTCGTAAGCCAAACAACACATGAGCCGGCCACATACCCCGGATAATTTTGTGGGATTGAGGGCAAGATTCTGTTCCTTGGCCATTTTGACAGAGACCAGATCAAATCGCGTGATAAAGTTAGAACAACAGAGCTCTCTTCCACAACTCCCGAGGCCACAGATCATCTTCGCCTCATCCCTCACCCCAATCTGACGCATCTCAATCCGCATCTTGAACTGAGAGGCCAGATCTCTAACCAATTCACGAAAATCGACTCTTTTTTCAGCCGTGAAGTAGAAGAGAACTTTGGAACGGTCTAAGAGGACTTCCGTTTTAACCAGTTTCATATTCAAATTCTTCTCCTTGATTTTTTGGAGACAGAACTGAAAGGTTTCTCTCTCCAATTGTTGGTTCCTTTCAAATTGCTCCAAATCCTCTGGGGTTGCCTTTCGAATTACCTTTTTAGGGGATTTGAGGGTAAAATGCCTCTCTTTTTCGTGAGGTGGAGAAAGGACCGTTCCAAGGCTCAACCCCTTATCGGATTCAACAACCACTGAATCCTTGACCTCAAGGGGTAAGTCTCCTGCATCGAACTCTTCGAATTTTCGATTAGGTAATTTAACCAGGACCAAACGAATCATCTTCCTATCCTTCGGCCCAAGAAAGCATCATGGCCTCTAAGGCCAATTCGGAGTTAGCATTATTTCTTATTGCCACCGTCGTTTGATGAAGAATCTCCATTCGTTTGAAGAGGGAAGAGACTTGCCAGTTTGAGCTCAGGGTTTCTATCGGATGGAGAAGATCCTCATGGATAATTTTTGAGCCCTCCTTAAGGATCTTCGCTATCACCAGGTCTCTCAATAGGGTCTTTGCAACCTCAAGAATCAAAAGGAGGCTTTCTCTCTCCTTAATGGGTAAGGATTTTACCCATCCCTGCATCCTTTCGGGGAGGAGGGATTGGGACCCCACGAGACCCTCAAGAAGTTCTTCCCTACTGATCTTCCTTATCTGCTCTTCGATCTCCAGAGCCTTTCCAGGACTTCCCTCAGAAAGAGAGGCAAAAAGATGGGCTTTGTCTTCCTTCAGCCCTCCCCTTTCCCTCAACCATTGTTCCACCAATGGAATGGGCAGGGGATGAAATCGGATCAATTGGCAACGGGATAAGATGGTGGGGAGGATCAATCTTACATGATTGGCAAGAAGGATGAGAATCGTGGAGGGGGGTGGTTCTTCCAAGGTCTTTAGGAGTGTGTTTGACATATGAGGAGCCATTCGATCTGCAGAAGAAAGAATGCAGATTCGATATTTTCCCTCATAGGGTCGAAAGGCAAGATCCCTCTGCATCTGTCTGACCTGTTCCACTTTAAGGGTTTGGTTCTCTGGTTCTAAGACCCATACATCGGGATGGACAAGATCATCGATCTTTTTACAGGAGGGACAACAGTCGCAAGAATCACCCTCTCCATTTTTAGGATTAAGACAATTGAGGGCCTTTGCAAACTGAAGGGCAACTAACTTTTTCCCGATGCCTTCATTTCCTATAAAAAGATAGCTATGGGCCATCCGATCATTTTTGATCGCTTGCTGGAGAAGCCCAATAGGTTTAGAATGTCCTAAAACGTTTTTGAAAGACATATTCTTAAAAGGCTCCAAGGGAATAATTAAACAGATTTAGGTTTAAAAAACCCATCTACTTTACCCGATGAATCCTAAAAACCCTAGACCTTAATAAAGGGTCTACGATGTTCTTTATCTTCTGAAAAACCTTCTCCTCACCTCCTCTGGTATCTATGAGCTTTACCCGTAAGGGGTCCTCTTTCACAATAGAAAGGTATCCCCTCCTCACTCGTTGATGAAATTGAACCTTCTCCCTTTCAAACCGGTCTTCTTTTCTCTTTTTATTGAGTTGATTCCTTTGAATTGCCCTCCTCAATCCCACTCCCAAGGGGCAATCCAGAAGAAACGTCACATCAGGTTTGATCCCCTGGGAAGAGAGACGGTTGAGTTTTTTGATGAGGGCCAAGTCCAACTTTCGGCCATAACCCTGATAGGCAATCGTGGCATCATAAAATCGATCACAAATAACCACCACCCCTTTCTCGAGGAGGGGTTTGACCACTTCTTCTACATGTTGAGCCCGAGCCGCTTCGTAAAGGAACAACTCACTCAGAGGAACCATTTTACGGTGGTCAGGGTTTAAAAGGATTTTTCTAATTTTCTCTCCAATGAGAGAACCTCCAGGCTCTCGGGAAACTCGGCAGGGAATGCCTTTTCGATTTAGATATTCTTTTAAACGTTTAATCTGAGTCGTTTTTCCACTTCCCTCTACACCCTCAAAAGTAATGAACAGAGACAATCGAAATCTCCTCAATCCTTAATAAATATTTGAAATCAAAATAAAATATAAGTTAGAGCCTCAATCCTTGTCAAGAAGTGGACAGAAGCTGATTCTCCATAAAACTGAAATGACCATTCTTTCCTACCACAATGTGGTCCAGAATTCGAAGGTCAAGGGATCGAGTTGCCCCAAGGATGTTTCGTGTCAGGTGTTTGTCCTCATCGGAAGGTTGATGATGACCACTTGGATGATTATGGACAAGGATCAGCCCAGAGGCATGGTGCAAGATGGCTCCTTCAATAATTCTTCTCGGAAAGACGGCGGCTCGGTCCACTGTTCCTTCCTGAATTATCTCATAATCAATCACTTCATTTTTTGGATTTAAATAGATGACCATAAAAGCCTCATAGGGAAGCCCTGAAAGTTTCATCCGGACAAAATCTACAACGGCCTGAGGGGAAGAAAGAACCTCTCGACTTCTCATCCTTTCTTCAAGATAGGCAGAGCAGAGTTCTTTGACTATCCTGATGAGGGTGGCTGAAATTGGTCCTACTCCAGTGACCTTTTCAAGCTCATTGGGGCTCGCATCAAAAACCCTCGAGAGACTTCCAAATCGGTTGATCAGTGCTTTTGCAATGGGCTTCACATCTCTTCTCGGAATCCCATAAGTAAGAAGCAGTTCAAGAAGTTCATAATCGTGAAAACCCTCCGGGCCCCCTTTTCTAAACCGCTCCCTCAATCGTTGGCGATGTCCTATGTAGTGGGGTTTTTCTATCATATTTGTTTGACCCCCTTTTAAAGAGACTTGCCTATTTTAACATATTCGGATATATAAACTGAAAAGAAAAAAAATGGATAAGCACGGTAGGGGTAGAGATGGTTGAATTCGAGAGGCCAGTCGATGGGTTTAAGTTTCTTCCACCAGGGCTCAGGACCTGGGTAAAAACATTTATCCCTGAAAAGGATTATAAGGACCCCATTCCATGGACACCGATCTCCAAACCCTTAAGCCAAATCACCCTTAGCCTTGTCACCAGTGCTGGAATCAATCTGAAATCAGATCCTCCTTTTGATATGGAAAGAGAAAAAAGGGAGCCCCTCTGGGGAGATCGCTCTTTTCGAAAGATTCCCAGAGGGACTACGGAAAAGGATGTCGATGTTCATCACCTTCATATCAATACGAACTGGATCAAACAAGACATCAATGTGATCCTCCCCCTCCAAAGGATGGAAGAATTTGAAAAAGAGGGAGTGATTGGCAGACTTGCTCCTACGGCCTATTCCTTTTATGGATTTCAATGGCAAAATACAGATTTCTTAAAAGAAGCCATTGAACCCATCTCGATCCTGATGAAGGAAGAAGGGGTTGAAGCCGTACTTTTAACTCCCGCTTGACCCTTCTGCTGTCAGTCCGTGGGACTGGCTGGGAGAGTTCTTGAGGAGAGAGGTTTCTCCACTCTTGTTTTAAGTCCAACCTGGGAATTTCAACCTGGGAATTTCATCGGGCCGTTGGGATTCCTCGGACAGCCGCCATCGAGTATCCTTATGGGAGACCTGTCGGTCAAGTAGGAGATCGGGAAGGTCAGAGAAAGGTTCTTTTAGAAACCCTATCCATTTTTGAAAAGGCAAAAAGACCAGGAGAAGTTTATCATCTCCCCTTTCGATGGCCCGAAGACCCCAAAAAGACCGATTGGCAACCCCCTGAGATGTCTCCCTTAATCAAATATTATCTTGAGGAGATTAAGAAGGCACGCCAGGCCCAAGGTTCTTGAGATCTTTTAGGGATTTCTCTTTGTTCTTAAAACGGTACTCAAAAACTTGAGGACAGGTTCGTAAGAATTAAATAACCTAATTCATTTAATTGGTTTGCAATACGAGCCTTGGATTCCATCTCTTACGTGTGGCTAAAAGAGGAGAGGATCAATGGATTGGAAAATTTTTCTCACTACCTTTGGAACCATCTTTTTGGCTGAACTGGGAGATAAAACTCAGTTGGCGGCTATCTTTATGACTTCTAAAACCAAACTCCCCTGGTCAGTATTCACTGGTGCGACTCTTGCCTTTGGGATTGTCACCCTGATTGGAGTGCTTGTAGGGGAAGGTTTGACTTCCATGATTCCCCAGAATGTCCTAAAAAAGGGGGCTGCATTGGCCTTCATTGGGATAGGGATATGGATATTCTTCAGCAAGTAAAGGAATCTCTTTTTCTCCATTCCTGAATTGCGGGATCTAATTTTTCCCTCCTCTAAATTTGAACCCCATGTTTCCAAATTATCGATCCCCCATCAGGTGAAGGTCGAGGGTAAGGAATTCCCTATCAATTTTTATATACAATGGTTTCTGAACGATTCAATTTCAGGCCCCCTCTAATAACCCAACCGGTCACATCCCCTAAGCCTATTGTTTCCTTCCAATGGATTGCGTCGATTTATGAGGACAGTTTCATTTTCGGAAGAATCGGATTTTTCCACTCTCTATTTTCTCTAACAGATATTCGGGGGTGGTCATCACCTTCATCGTTGGATTGAAGGGAAGCCCTTGTTTTAAATTATGCTTGCAGGAGAGGCAGTCGGTTAAAAGGATATCTGCGTTGACTTCTTCCGCCTCTTTTACACGTCTTCTCGCCATCTCTCTTGAGAATTTCGGATAAAAGGCCCTTATCCCTCCCCCTGCTCCACAACAGAGAGACTCCTGATGATGATGTTCCATTTCTAGGAATTGACTTCCAAAACCTTTTAACAGTTCTCTTGCTCCTTCATAAGACCCGAGTCCCCTCCCTAAGTGGCAGGGGTCGTGATAGGTTAATGTTTCTGGGTTCGATATTAAGGAAATGAAAGAGAAATTCTTATTGAGATAGGAAAGGATGGTATCAAAGCGGAGTCCCGTTGGATGGTTTTCATCATATTCCAAAAACGTTTTGAGGCAGGTTGGACAGAGGAAGAGAACTTCTTCTCCTCCAACCTCTCTGATTCTCTCAATGTTTCGCCTGATCCGTTCCAGATTAGGGACTGAACCGGTGTCCTTCTTTACTGCTTCACAACAGCGTTCATCGATTAACGTAAAGTCAACGTCCAATCTTTTAAGGAGTTCAATGGAATTGGCCGTTGTTTCGATCTCTGTAGTCATTCCCACACATCCAATATAAAGGACCCGAGGAGACTGTTTTTTGGGAAAAGGAAAGTCCGTTTTGGCCATTGTGCCATAAGGCGTTCCATAACGATCGATGGTGTGATGAAGTTCGTTAATCTCATCGAGTTTTGATGAGATTTCCTCATTTTCTAAACCCATTCTTCTTAAATCCCGGAGTCTCTTTCCAGCATCAATGCCGACCGGGCATACTTCGCCACAGAGACCACAAGTCGTGCAAAGAAAGAGACCATCTTCAACTCCTGCCCTTATCCCGCGAATAAGGCAGGAAAGAGCGGCTCCCCTACCCCCAAGCATTCCTTCGGTTCCAAAGTATGCCCCCACGGTATTATAGGTCGGGCAGTCCAACAGACAATTTCCACAGCCAATGCAGTAGAGGAGGTCTGAAAAATCCTTTCTCTCCTCTAAAATCTTTCTTCTCCCATTATCTAAAAGGATGATGATGACCTCATGGGGTTCATGCATTCCATAAAAAGGGATCTTCTCAACATCTGAAGATTTAGATTTTCCTCCGACAATATCAATAAAAGAGGGGAAAATAGCCCCCATAGCGAGATAGGTCTCTAATTTTGCCATGAGCATGGCATCTTGAATATTTGGATAGACCTTATCTATCGAGGTGATGATGAGATGTTTTCGCCTTGTCCGAACCCGTGTTATGTTCCCTTCGTTATGAATGATGAGAATAGCCCCTTCTCTTGCAGAGATAGCATTGGCTCCTGTGATCCCAACCTTTGCCTTTTGAAGATAAGATTCAATGTCCTCTTTGACCGCCTTCATCTCCTCTTCCGGAAGGGGGGGGACTTCTTTCTTCAAGTGTTTGGAAAGGATTTCTGCCACCTCGTATCGGGTCAGATGAACGATGGGACCTGTATAATGGGAAGATCGTCCGCCGGAGAGCTGATTAATCCGGTCACCAATATCTGTCTCAACAACCTCAATCCCATGCAGGTTAAGAAATTCGGTTAGCCCAATCTCTTTGGAGATATTGGATTTTGATTTGACCACCAGTTTCTCCTCTCCAATCTCTTTAAGAAAAATATCAAGCGCCTCTTTTGAATCCTTTGCTTGGAACACTTTAAATTGATTCATCTCCAGTCGTTTAATCGCTTCCTGAAGGAGGGTCCAGTTTCCCAGAGACTCAGACCGAATTCGTTTCACCTCTTGCTTTACCTTCTCAAGGTCTCCCATAAAAGGGAGGTTTTGCTTTTGGCGAGATCGGGTCTCTCGAAAGGCCCGTCTCTGGTTTTCCAATTCAGACTTTTTAATTTTTTTCCTTAAGGAATCGTATTGGTTCTGGATTAGTCCCATTTCGTTGTTCCTTCTTTTTAACCTAATTAATTTTGCACTTTTTAAATTCACAAAACAACCCTTCGATGTTTTTTTCTCTAAACCTGGAGCCGAATTGAAAATCAAATTGACAACCTCTTTTTTTTATGTAAAATTTCAATAAACGGTGGGGCTGTAGCTCAGCTGGGAGAGCGCATGAATGGCATTCATGAGGTCGTGGGTTCGATCCCCATCAGCTCCACCAACTTATATAGCCCTCATAAAAAACCTTACCCTTCCCCTGAAACCCAATCGTTCTTCATGAGCTCCTCGACCTTTTTAACCGCTCCACAATGTTCCCTCTGCCATTCGAGGAGTTTGTATTGAGGAAGCTCCCTTGGAGGTGTTTCTGTCTTTGGTTAAGTCTTTTAATGGGGGATCAGGGGGCTGAAAAATGGTTTGAAAAAATTTGAGATCCTTGGTAATTTAGGAGGGAAAGGAGGAAAGAACCAAAATGATCAGATTCTTCATGGGGGTAATCGTGGGAATCCTTCTCTTCTTTCTATTCATTTACTTCGGGGGCGGGAAGGCAGTCAAGAAGGTGGGGGAAGGTTTAACCGAAACCGGTAAGAAGATGGAGTATCTCGAAGATGCAATTAAGAAGGAGGGAGAGGAGGTAGGAAAGGATCTTAAGAAAAAGATCTTCAAAGAGGAGAAGGAGATTCCCAAGAAGGTTCAATAGGCGATGGAAAAATCCTTAAATTCCCCTTGATAATCCTCCCAGCTGACCTGAACCCCTGTGACTCTGGCTCCAGAGGGTCCACGATGACACCATTGAATCATCTTCTCTATCTTTTCCTTATCCCCTTCAAAGACCGCCTCTACCCGACCATCCCTTCTATTCTTCACCCAACCCTTCAACCCTAAAAAGTACGCCTCCTCCTGGGTATGGGCCCGGAAGAAGACTCCCTGTACCCTTCCTTCCACAATGACCCTTGCCCTTGCCTTCTCCATTTCGATGCTAAAAGTATCACAGAAGAGGTTGGAAAGCAAATCCAAACGATCAAATTAAAAAAGACTTGACTTTTAAAAAAACCTTTCCCATAATTAGTCCATTGTAAGTTGTAAGGAGTTGTTTTTGTTTGGAATAAAGAAGGCCACCCCAATCCGATTCAAAACGAAGGTGGCTTTTTTTATTTGGACCAAAGGCTATTACAACTTACGCAAGTTCAGGAAGGAAAGGAGGTGAGTTGTAGTGGCCAGAGGTCGTGTTAAATGGTTTAATGACAAGAAAGGCTATGGGTTCATCTCAAGGGAGAATGACAGTGATATTTTTGTCCATTTCTCCGCCATCAAAAAAGATGGGTTTAAAACCCTTAACGAAGGGGATGAAGTGGAGTTTGAAATCTCCAATGGTCCCAAAGGGTTGCAGGCGACCAATGTCACCATCTTGAGTTAAACCCCCCTTGGATTAAAAAGGGAAAGAAAAGACCCCAGGATAAAAACTGGGGTTTTTTTCTTTCCTATCTTAGAAACCTAAATAGAGGGAAAGAAAAATGGTTTAATCCTTCTCTCAGGAAATCCATCATATCCTCAAAGGAGACTGGAGATTAAAAATGGCAGAGATTAAATCCACTTTGGAATTAGCCCTCGAGAGAACGAAAAAGATTGCTATTTCCGATGAAGAAAGACAAGAGATCAAACGCAAAGAGGTTCTCGAGAAAGTTTCTGTCCTCTCCCATCGATATCGAGAAGGAACTTCTCCGCTTCATGAGATTTTGAAGGAGATTGAAAAAATGGATGAGAGGATTCGGCCCTGGGTTAAGGAAACTCTTCTTCACCAGTGGATTGAGGCCCTCTCATTGAATGATGAAGGAGGAAGACTTATTAAAGGAATTGAATCTCTCAAACAGCAAACCCTCGACGAGTTGAAACAGGGATTCGATGCCCTCCTCTCACTTTATCGGGAGGAAATGGAAGGGATAAAAACGAAAGTGAGAATTCAACTGTTGGAGGTCTTAAGGAAAGAACATATCTCCGGAAGTGCAGTGGAGCCGAAACTCGAGGGAAGCGAACTCTACAAAAAAGAAAGTGAGAGACTGGATCAAACCTACAGGACAAAATTGGAAGAACTGAAAGAAAAGTTGAGAACCCCGTAGAAGGGGATTCCCAGAGATGGGGCTTAGAGTCGATGTTTATAGATAGATATAGAAACTCTGGCGGATGAACTCAAAGTTCTGAAGAACCCGCTCTTTCCCCCTAACGACCTCTCCATGCCCTGGCAGTAAGAATTCGATATCCAGTTGAGAAAGCCTCTCAATGCTCTTCATTAAGAGTTTGGAATCCCCTTCAAGAAAATCGGTCCTTCCAACTCCCCCATAAAAAAGGACGTCTCCCGTAAAGAGGGCTTTTTGCTCCGGCCAATAGATCGAAAGAGACCCTGGGGAATGGCCAGGGGTTTTATAAATTTTAAAAACCTTTTCTCCCAAGGAAAGTTCCCCTTCTTTCAGGTAGAAGTCGATGCGAAAATTTGGGATCGGTTGTCCCATCATTTCAAAGAGATACTTTCCGCTCTCCAGGAGGTACCGCTCCTCTTCCTGGGCCATAGCGATTTTAGTAGGTTTATTTAAAAATAGTTCAAGGCCCTCCATGTGGTCAGGGTGAGAATGGGTGAGCAGGATAAGATCAATCTCTTCCTGCGAAATCCCCTCTTTTTCTTTTTCCATCTGACGAAAAAGATTGGGGAGATGTCTGGAATGGCCTGGATCGATCAGAAGAGTGACCTCCCCTCGAATCACATAGGTGTTGCAATTGTTTTCATAAGGATTCTGCCACAGGTAAGCGTAGAGGTCATTAAAAATTTTCATGGCCTTGCTTAAGGATTAATAATCATTTTAAAAAGGTTAAAATGAAAGCCCTCATTTTGCAAACAGAGGAAACTCGATTTGTTGAGCCCATTGTCATGGAAGGATAAGACATTCGAAAAATTAACTATAGTATCATGGGAGGAAAAGAATTATAATAAGGATAAAAGGGAAAAGGATAGGAGGAATGGGATGGAGAAAATTTTGGTGATTTATCACAGTCAGCAGTATGGGAATACAAGAAGGCTTGCAGAATCCCTTGCCGAGGGGGTCCAGGAGGCTGGAGCGGAAGTGAATCTAATTAATACCCATGAGCGACGGGTCAACCTCGAAGAATTTTTATCCGCCAATGGGATCGCCATTGGAACCCCTGATTATTTTTCCTATGTCGCAGGCACGGTGAAGACCTTTTTCGATGATCTCTACCTGTGGGATCAATCTGGCAAACCGGTCAAAGGAAAACCGGCCGTGCTCTTCTACTCCTGTGGAGGTGGGGGAAAGGTAAAAGAACCGTTTGAATCCCTGGCGAAGCGTTTCTTCCGACTGGTGGGAGAAACAGTCAAAGGTGAACGTCCCATTAGCCAAGAAGCGAAGAGAAAATGTTTAGAATTAGGCAAGGAGCTTGTGAAAAGCCTGAGGAGTGAGTGAGCGTTTCATCAATGGCACTTCCAAAGATTGGGATCACCATGGGAGATCCAACAGGCATTGGCCCGGAGATCATTATCAAAGTTCTCTCGAACGAAGAGGTGTTTCAGGCCTGTTTCCCTATTGTCTTTGGCGATTCAGAAATACTCTCCCAAACCATCCAAAGGTTAAGAAGTGATACCCCCCTTGAAATCATCAAAGAGGTTCCAGAGGAAGGATTCCGTCCTCGAAAGGTGTTTGTCGTTCCTGTAAGTCACCTGAAGGACGACTCCATTCGTTTTGGAAAGCCGACCAAAGAATGTGGAGAGGCGATGGCAAGATATATTGAGGAGGCAGTGAGTTGGGTTCAGAGAGGCAGAGTGGATGCCATCACGACATGTCCGATCAATAAACGAGCCATCAATGAGGCAGGATATCCATTCCCTGGACATACAGAATTTCTCGCCCATTTGACCGGAGTCCCAAGGGTGGCAATGATGTTCGTGGGATCGAAATGGAAGGTTGTCCTGGTGACCACTCATCTCCCTCTGAAAGAGGTTTCAAAATGGATTAAATCGGAGTTTATCCTGAAGACCATTCAGATGACTGAGGAAGGATTGAAGAGATATTTTGGCCTTTCCCGTCCAAATATTGCAGTCCTTGGGCTCAATCCTCATTGTGGAGAAGAGGGGCTTTTGGGAGAGGAAGAGGAGAAAGAGATTCTCCCAGCCATCCAAGAAGCCAATTCTTTAGGGATTAGAGTCGAAGGTCCTTTCCCAGCCGATTCCTTCTTCAACCTTTCAAGCCATTCTAATTTTGACGCGGTCATCTCTATGTATCACGACCAGGGGTTAATTCCTGTGAAGATGGTAGACTTTAAAGAGGTCGTTAACTTGACCTTAGGCCTGCCATTTATTCGAACATCAGTTGGCCACGGGACAGCCTATGAGATTGCTGGAAAAGGGGTGGCTGATCCTACCAATCTATTGAAAGCTGTGGTTTTTGCTTCTAACCTATCAAAAACAAATAGATATTTCTAATTTTTAAATTATAGAAAAAGATGTTGACAAAAGCCCTATTTTGGGCTAAAAGAACTACTTGTGAAAAATATCTTTTGAATTGGCCCGATTCTAAGAAAAGCCACATAGGAGAAGAAAATGAGAGATGTGGTTATTGTAAGTGTGGTTATTGTAAGTGCAGTAAGGACTGCCATCGGGAGTTTTGGAGCATCCCTTAAGGACGTTTCAGCAGTAAAATTGGGAGCAACGGTGATCCAAGAGGTTCTCCGAAGAGGAGGAATCAAGCCAATAGTAAGTAAGGAAGTTTTAGATTTAGCACCATCTCTTTTTAAAGGGTCAGGGTTAACCGATCTGGAAAGGTCACACAGTCATTGGGAGGGTTCTAAGTTAGAGGTTCAGGTGGATGAAGTGATCATGGGAAATGTTCTTCAGGCAGGTCAGGGCCAGAACCCTGCTCGACAGGCGATGATCTATGCTGGAGTTCCAAAAGAGACGAATGCCTTTACCGTTAACAAGGTCTGTGCTTCAGGACTCAAAGCCATTGCGTTGGGGGTCCAGGCGATTCAATTAGGTGAGGCAGAGGTGGTGGTTGCTGGAGGGATGGAGAACATGAGCCAGGTACCCTATGCCTTTCCCCAGGGTCGATGGGGAGCCAGGATGTTCAATCAGGAGATGGTCGATTTGATGGTTTTCGATGGCCTCTTTGAGATCTTTTATGGATATCACATGGGAGTCACTGCGGAGAACATCGCTGAAAAATTTGGAATTTCAAGAAAGGAACAGGATGAACTTGGCCTTTTGAGCCACCAGAGGGCAAGGACTGCAATCCAGAAAGGTCTCTTTAAAGAAGAGATTGTGCCAGTGGTCATCCCTCAAAAGAAAGGGGAGCCAATTATTTTTGATACTGACGAAAGGCCCATGGATACCTCCTTGGAGAAGATGTCCAAGCTCCCCTCGGTTTTTAAAACCGGAGGGACTGTGACCGCAGGAAATGCCTCTGGAATTAATGACGCAGCCGCTTCCGTCCTACTTATGTCTAAGGAGAAGGCCAAAGAACTAAACCTCGAGCCAATGGGAATCATCCGCTCCTATGCCTCTGGAGGGGTGGATCCTGCCTTCATGGGGCTGGGTCCCATTCCAGCAGTGAGAAAGGCATTGAAGAAGGCAGGGGTTTCCCTCAAGGAGATCGGCCTTATCGAACTCAACGAGGCCTTCGCCTCCCAGGCCATTGCCTGCATTCGAGAACTCGAATTTGATCTGGAAAAGACCAATGTCAACGGAAGCGGAATCTCATTGGGACATCCCATTGGATGTACAGGTGCCCGATTGATTGTCACCTTGCTTCATGAGATGAAAAGAAGGAAGGTCAACTTAGGCCTGGCTACCCTCTGTATTGGAGGGGGTCAGGGAATGGCGATGGTTGTAGAGAAAAGTTAGGGGTTAGAGTTTAGAATGAAGAGTTTAGAGTTCGTGGTTCGGAGTAAATTAATTAAAATTCGATCCGATTAGAGGAGGGGGAATGGAATATAAAAATATTCTACTTTCGTTTGAAGGAGAGATTGGAATCCTCACCATCAACCGGCCTAAGGCCCTTAATGCCCTAAACATTGAGACCCTTAAGGAGATTCAGATGGGCCTTCAAGAAGTTAAAGACCATCCAGAGATTAAGGTTCTCATCCTCACAGGGGGTGGGGAGAAGGCCTTTGTGGCAGGGGCAGATATCCTGGAGATGAAAGATATGACCTCCATTGAGGCCCTGAACTTTTCAAAATTGGGTCATTTTACTCTGAAGATGATTCAGGACCTCGACCGACCAGTCATCGCAGCGGTCAATGGGTTTGCCTTAGGCGGTGGAACAGAGATTGCCCTTGCCTGTGACTTCATCTATGCCTCAGAAAATGCAAGGTTTGGACTTCCTGAAGTCACGCTCGGTATCTTTCCTGGATTTGGAGGAACCCAGAGGCTTCCCCGATTGATTGGAAAAGGAAGGGCGAAGGAGTTGATCCTCACAGGAAAGATGATCACTGCCCAAGAGGCCTTTCAGATGGGGATGGTCAATAAAGTTGTCCCTCATGCCTCTTTGATGGAAGAGACTAAGAAAGTGGCCAGTCAGATTTCGGCCAATGGGACAATCGGAGTTAGATTGGCAAAAATGGTTGTGGATGCAGGATTCAATATGGATCTGACTGAAGCATGTTCTCTGGAATCCTATGCCTTCAGCCTCGGGTTTACCACCGAAGACCAGAAGGAGGGAATGACAGCATTCATTGAAAAAAGAAAACCCAATTTTAAGGGAAGATGAGGAGGAGAAAGTGAAGATCGTCGTATGTATTAAGCAGGTTCCGGACACTACGGATGTAAAGATTGACCCAAAGACCAATACCCTTATTCGAGAAGGTGTGGCAAGTATCTGCAATCCATTCGATGAGTATGCGGTTGAGGAGGCCCTTCTCATCAGGGAAAAACATGGCGGAGAGGTTCACGTGATCACCATGGGGCCACCCCAGGCTGTGGATGTTCTAAAAAATGCGCTCGCTGTGGGTGCGGATAAGGTCTATCTGATCTCTGACAATGCCTTTGCAGGAGCAGATACCTTGGCCACCGCCTATACCCTCTCCAAAACGATCCAGACCATTGGCGAAGTGGATCTGGTGATCTGTGGGAAACAGGCTATCGATGGGGATACGGCGCAGGTGGGACCCGGTATTGCCACCCGCCTGGGAATCCCCCAACTGACCTATGTTTCAAAGATCAGGGAGATCAATCTCGAGAAAAAAAAGATCGTTGTGGAAAGACTACTTGAACATGGAAGGGAGGTCGTGGAGTCTTCACTTCCTGCACTGATCACCGTCGTAAAAGATATTAACGAACCCCGACTCCCCTCTCTCTTAGGAATCAAAAAAGCTGCCAAGGCACAGATTCCCACCTTAACCGCAAAAGATATTGGGGCAGATGAAAATCGGATTGGTTTAAAGGGATCACCTACCTGGGTGATGAAAGTCTTTTCACCTGAACCGAGAGGAGGGGGGGGTGAGATTTTAAAAGGGGAATTGACCGAAGTTATTCCCCAACTGGTCAACAAACTGATGGATACAAAATTTATTAAATAAAAATGACTCTTACCAGCACGCCGTTATACCTTGGGTGGAGAGATGTTCCGACAGCAGGCGTGGCTCGTTTGATGTGAGTTATAAAGACCATAGATCGAATTTATCACGAATCACCATTTACGAAACACGATAGAGGAGGAGCAGATGGCCAGATTATTAATTGACAAAGATACCTGCACGGGATGTGAAGCCTGTATCCCCTCCTGTCCATTTAATGCCCTAAGTATGAAAGAAGGGGTTGCAGTAGTCGATGAGAAGTGCACCTTCTGCGGAGCCTGTGTGGATGTTTGTCCTGTCTCCGCGATTACCTTGGAGAAGGAGGAAAAGGCTGTTACTATCGATCTGAGCGCCTATAAAGATGTCTGGATATTTATTGAACATGAATTTGGCAAGGTCTCCAGTGTCTCATTTGAACTTCTTGGGGAAGGGAGAAAACTGGCGGATGCCCTGGGGTGCAAACTGTGTGGGATGCTTTTTGGGGATAAGGAGATGGTGGATCAATATGCTAAGGAGGCAATTGCCTATGGGGCAGAAAAGGTCTATATTATGGAGAGCCCTTTGCTTAGAGAGTATCGAACCGATCCTTATGCCAAGGCGGCTGTAGACCTTATCCGGAAATATAAGCCTGAGATCGTTCTCTTCGGAGCCACCACCCAAGGCCGTGATTTCGCAGGAACCGTTGCCACAACCCTTGAGGCAGGATTGACTGCTGATTGTACAGGTCTGGACATAGACCCCGAGACAAAATACCTTCGACAGACCCGACCTGCCTTTGGTGGGAATATCATGGCCACGATCCTTGATTATCCTAACTACCGTCCCCAGATGGCTACTGTTCGACCCAAGGTCTTTCCCATGCCTCCAAGAGACGATTCGAGAAAAGGTGAGATCATCCGGGAGACCCTTCAGATGACGGAAGATCAGGTCAGGACGAAGATCTTAGAATTCATCAAAGGGGCAGAAACGGTCAATCTTGTGGATGCGGAGATCATTGTTTCAGGAGGCCGAGGGGTTGGAGGTCCAGAGGGGTTCAAACCCATCCGGGAATTGGCAGAGGTATTGGGAGCTGCGGTTGGAGCTTCTCGCGCCGCTGTGGATTCAGGCTGGATCCCTTACGAACATCAGGTCGGGCAGACCGGTCGAACGGTTCGTCCCAAAATTTATATTGCCTGTGGCATCTCGGGCTCTATCCAGCATCAGGCGGGAATGAAGACATCAGAAATCATTGTGGCTATTAATAAAGATCCCGAAGCCCCCATTTTTAAGATTGCCACCTATGGAGTGGTGGGTGACCTCTTTACAGTGGTTCCCATGCTCACCCAGGAGTTTAAGAAAAGATTGGGACGATAACCCTCATACTCAGGATATCAGGAAGATCCGAATTTCCTTATATCCTGATGTCCTAATCCCTAATCCCTTAATACCAGTTTGTCTCCCTTTTTATTTTCTTCTTGATTTTTCCTTCACCATTCATCATAATGTCAAAAAATCATGATAGGTATCTCTAAAATTCATCAACGTCATCCGAGAGTCTTTCTTATTGAGGTTCTTAGGCTCTCCTTCCCTAAGGAGGGGTTATGATTGTGACCTGTGCTTCCTGTTTGACCAAATATAATTTGGATGATAGTCGTCTTACTCTTAAGGGAGTTAAGGTTCGTTGTTCAAGATGTAAACATGTCTTCTATGTTGTTCCACCTCCGGAGACAAGAGAGGAGATCACCAAGGATTTTGAATCCTTTGCCAAATATCATGAGGAGTTGATGGGTCCTGCTCCAAAAGAGGAAGAGGTTTCAGAACCTCCGGAAGTGGCCAAAAAAGAAGAGGCTCGTGAAGAGGAGGAAGAGAGGATTCTCTTTGGCGAAAAGCCTCCGGACGAAAGCCTAAAGCCCACCCTCCCTGTTTCTCCTTTAGAAGAAGAAAGACCTGAAGTGAGACCCCCTTTCCCACGCAGAAGAGTACAAAAGATGGGATGGATTCCTTCTCGGTTCTTCATCCTGGTCATCCTCCTAATCCTCTTGGTATTAGCCCTTTTTTATACATGGACAGAGATGGGGAGAGGAGGGAGGCTTTTCCCATTGATTGAAACTCCTCTCAAGAAGCTTTCAGTCTTTTGGGACCAGATATGGGGATTAGAGAAAGAGGGCCTATGGGTGGGGGATCTATCCCGATATGAGGAGAGGATGGGAGATACCTCCCTCTTTGTCATTGAGGGGAAGGTGAGGAATCAATCCAAATCTACCAAGAAACATATCAAGGTGAAAGTCCTCCTTTTTGACCAAAATAAAAATATGGTTGCCAGTCAAGAGGCGGTCTGTGGTCGTTTGATCCCACGAGAGGAGTTAAGAAAACTCCTATCTTCGCTTTCGAAAGAGGAGATAATGGTCCATCCTCAGACTGCAAAAGAAAGGGAGGTCCCTCCTGGAAAAGCGGTCCCCTTTATGGTCGTCTTTAAAAATATTCCTGAAGAGGTAAAAGAATTTAAGGTCGAGATTGTAGAGGCTCCCTCCCTTTAATCCATTAGGGAGGATAGCCAAATAGTCGATGAGTCATTCTCAAAGTGTCTCAAGTGATCTGAAGTAAAAATTCACGTCCTACCTGACTCTTCAGATTCTTTAATTCCCTGGATATAAATTTCAATCACGGTTAGAAAAAGGGTCATGACCAGAGGACCAGCAATTAGGCCGATCATACCGAAGGCATGAATCCCTCCCAGAACAGCGAAGAAGAGCAAGAGGGGATGGATCTTTGTCCTTGAACTGATAAAGAGAGGTCGTAGGAGATTGTCTGCCATACTGATGACAAAGACTCCAAGGGCAAGGAGAATCAGTGCCTTCAAGAGCATCCCTTGGATCAATAAGTAGATGGCAAGAGGAACCCAGATCAGGGCGGTTCCACCAATGGGAATAAAGGAGAGGAGGGCCATCGCAGTTCCCCAGAAGATGGGAGAGGAGAATCCAAGGACCCATAGAGATAATCCACCCAAGGTTCCTTGAATGATGGCCATAAGAATCCCTCCATACATCGTGGCCAGGATCATCTCTTTGAATCGGTGAAGCAGGAGATCTCTTTCCTTTATCCGGAGGGGAATGATCTCCTTCACCCTTTCGAAGAGGGTGTCGCCATCTTTGAAAAGGTAATAGAGGGAGAGAAGCATGAAGAAAAAACTCACCATGAAAGTGGAGACTCCCTTTAAGATCGCAGAGGTTTGATTGAAAAGAAAGGTGCTGATCTGTTTGAGGTTCTTCAAGAGGAGTGTTGCAGGTTCTATTTTGGAGAGATCGAGGGATTGATCCAGTTTTTCCCATGCCCACCTGAAAAAAGGGAGTCGTTGAATCTTCTCAAAATAGGTCTGGAGTTGACCTGTCTTGATTATTTCGTCCACCCGGTGATAGACCTCAACCACTTCCATCGCCAGGGAAACCATCAGAAGGCCGAAAGGAAGCACAATGACGAAAAGCACCAGGAGAGTCATCAATAGAGAAGAAAGGAGAGGCTTTTTAAAAAGGCTCTGAAGTCTTTTGAACAGAGGGTAAAAAATCATGGCCAGGAAGATGGCCCAGAGGATAGAGGTGAAAAAGGGGGAGAAGATTTGGTAAAGAAGATAAAGGGAGAGAAAGAAGAGAGAGAGGGCAAAGATAAGAAAGACGACTTCCTTTTTCATTCCTATTCCTTATCCAAAAGAGATGTGATCCTCTGTCAAAGAAGAACTTTCCTTCCGACTCCTCACCAAATAGATCAGAGGAAGGCTTAGGAGAGTGATGGCCATCTTGACTATATATTGGCCCTGAATGAGAGGCCAAATGGGCATGACTCCATAAAAAGCCAGGGTGATGAAGATTCCACTATCCACCCCGGTGGAAATGCCATTGCTGACCAAAACCCGCATCCATTTCATTCTATGGATATAGGCTTTCCAGAAGGCGAAGACCTCGGCATCGATCAAAGAACTGATGAGATAGGCGGTGAGGCTCGCAAAGACAATGCGCGGGGTGCTTCCTAAGACACCTGCAAAGGCCTCCTGTCCTGAATAGAAGGAGGCAGGAGGAAGGATTACCGCGAATTGAATGTAGAGGGCAAGGAGAAGATTGGCAACAAAGGCGGCCAGGATCACCTTTCGAGCCCCCTGTTTCCCTAAGGATTCGTTGATCAAATCGATCAGGGTAAAGGTAAGGGTGTAGATAAAAATGGCCGCAGGGACGACAATCCCACCCAATTGGACGGGTTTGGAGGCCGTGACATTGGCAATCAACTCACAGGCGATATATAGGGCAATGAGAAGAGTTGCCATTTGACGCCAAGGTTATTTTGACCGAATCAGAAGGATGGGTGTTTCGGCTCGGGTTAAGATCTTAAGGGCGATACTTCCAAGGACCCATCGGCTGATTCCAGAGCGACCATGCGTACACATGACAATCAAATCCACCCCTTCCTCTTTGGCAAAGTCAATGATCTCTCCAGCGACTTGCTGACCTGTCCTTACCATTCCCCTTACCTTGAACCCTTTCATTTTCAGGTCCTCCGCAAGATCGAAGAGATACTTCTCCGCTAACTCCTTCTGTTTTTCATCAATGACCAGGGGTGTAACCAGTTCTGGAGAGCCATAGATCGGCATAAAAGGGACTACTTGGAACAGGACAATTTCAGATTCAAAAACCTTAGCCAATTTTTCTGCCTGATCCAATGCCTTCTTGGCTATCTCCGACCCATCCAAAGGCACCAAAATCTTCTTATACATCCCCCACCTCCTTGCCTATTTTATAGAGCATTTATAACAATTTCGCTTAAGCAAGGCAACAGAAAAAAACTCTCCTCTATCGGAGATTTCTATTCCATCCCTCAACCTCTATTGAAAAAACTGATTTGACTTATTTGGGAGACCAATTAAAATGAAAGGGAAGTGAGATAGCCCGAATTTTTATGAAATGTATCTTCCTTTTTAGGTCTGTTCATCAGGTGATGAAGGCTGAAAAACTCCTGAAAGGAAAAGGGATGAAGATTGATCTCATTCCGATTCCTCGTGAGATCAGTTCCGATTGTGGGGTGGCCATCGAACTTTCTATGGAATTAAAGGAAGAGGCCTGGAATCTTTTGGAAGAGAATCAGGTTGCCATCTTGGATTGTTATATTAGAACCCAAGAGCGGGGATTGGAGAGGGGGTGAACAGGGATGGAAGAAAAAGAGGTGCGTCTGACTGAAAAAGTGAAAAAAGCAGGTTGAGCCTCGAAATTGGGTCCAGAGGATCTGGATCAAATCCTGAAAGAGCTTCCCCTTCCAAAAGATCCGAAGATTCTGGTGGGCTTGGAGACATCGGACGATGCCGGGGTCTATCAATTGAACGAGGAAGTGGCGCTCGTCCAGACAGTGGATTTCTTTACCCCGATCGTCGATGATCCCTTTACTTTCGGTCAAATTGCAGTCGCCAATGCCCTGAGCGATGTCTATGCGATGGGAGGAACGCCTCTTACTGCAATGAACCTTGTAGCCTTTCCTATCAAAACCCTGCCTTCTTCCATCTTAAAGGAGATCCTTCTTGGGGGGCTTTCGAAGATGAAGGAGGCGGAAGTGGCTCTGGTAGGAGGGCATTCCATTGAGGACCCAGAAATTAAATACGGATTGGCAGTTACAGGATTGATTCATCCTCAAAGGATTCTGACCAACGCAAAGGCAGTGGTCGGAGACAAATTGGTGTTAACAAAGGCCCTTGGGACAGGAATTATTGCCACTGCCCTTAAGGGCCAAATGGCTTCCAAGGAAGCAGTTCAGAAGATCATCGAGAGCATGGTGACTCTGAATCGAGAGGCATCGGAATGGATGAAGACTTTAGGTGCCCACGCTTGCACCGATATCACAGGATTTAGCTTTCTTGGACATGCCTTAGAGATGGCCAATGCAAGCCAGGTGGGACTGATCATTGAAACGGAGGCTGTTCCCATTTTTCCCGAGGCCATGGAATATGCGAAGTTAGGATTGGTTCCTGGAGGGGCACATTCAAACCGCCAATTCTTCTCATGTAAGGTGGAATCTCATTCAAAAGTATCGAAAGTTTTACTGGATATTCTTTACGATCCTCAAACCTCAGGAGGACTCCTCATCTCATTGCCTCCTGATGGGGCAGAAGAGTTGGTGGCTGTCTTGAAGAGAGAGGGACACCTCTATGCCTCAATCGTAGGGGAGGTCGTCGATAGACATCCAAAGAAGATTGAACTTCGATAAATCCAGTCCTTTTAGAATCTCCATAAAAGGCATCGACCTATTGTAAGATGCAAAATTTTTGCATATAATAAAATAGTTATTCCTTGGGGAAGGGATCTCCTTTGTTACGGGTTCAAATAATGACAATGAACTTTCCTCCCCATCTTAACCCCTCCCCACCTCCCCTTGATTTAAGGGGAAGCTGGGTGGGGTTATTAAAGAGAGATTTTAAAATAAGTTTTTATCCTCCTTTGCTAAAGGAGGATAAAAAAAACTAAAACTGACCGATTACAGAGGAAGTATCTTTTAAATGGAACAGAAGGGACCATCCATTCTCCGGAATCAGAATTATGTTGTTGCGCGCTACCGAAATGGGAAGCTGATCAAGGGAATCACTTATGATTTTGGTCCTCAAAAAAAGGGATTCCATGTGGTGGCCTTAGAGGAGGAGGGAGAGGGGGAGAAGCAGGGGGGGAAAGTCTACGAAGTTCTATTTTCTGAACTGAAGGCGGTCTTCTTTGTTAAATCCCTTGAAGGGAGAAGAGGTCCACCTTCTCTAAAGGGTCTTCTTGAAGAGGAAGCGGAAGAAGAATCTCCCGGTCTTTTAAAAGTGAAGATCACGTTTTTTGACGGGGAGACTTTGGTAGGAACCACCTATGGGTTCAATCCAGAAAGAGAGGGTTTTTTCCTTATTCCCTCAGAGAAGGAGAGTAATAATCTTAGAGTTTTTGTCATTTCGAGTGCGATAAAAAATATTGAAACCTGGAAATGATAGAACGTAGTAGGAGTTTGGTTCGATGGAGATCGAGGTAAAGTTATTTGCCACCCTTCGAGATTACCTTCCCAAGGGGAGTGGACGATTCTCTTGCAAGATGGAGATCGATGGCCATACCCGAGTGAAGGATATTCTTGCAAGGCTTAAGATTCCTGAGGAGATGCCCAAAATCATCCTAATCAATGGCGTTCATGCCAAAAAGGAACAGGTTTTAAAGGAAGGCGATGTCCTGAGCGTATTTCCGCCTGTGGCAGGAGGCTAATCAAGAGAATCACCAAAACTCAAGCCCCAATATTCAATAAAATCTCAATTTTTAGCCCCTAAAATTTTTGATCATTAGATTCTTACCATGAATATTTGAGAATTTTCTTCTAACATTTATGCCCCCTCCCCCTTCCCCCTCTCCCCGCTGGGGAGAGGGAGGGGGTGAGGAAAAAATTTCAAATATTTTTGTCTAAAATTTGAATTATTTCTTCTGTTCTTTCAGTTCCTGAATTCTCTTCTGCAATCGTTCCTTCTGGTCGGGTTTAGGTTCCAATTTTAAAGCCCGTTCAAAAAACTCCAGGGCTTTTTGAGTTTGGTTCAGTTTCAAATAGCCTTCTGCAAGATGTTCAGTAATGATGGGATCGTTTGGAGTCAGTTGGTTCGCCTTTTCGAGATAGGTGACCGCCTTTTCATAATCCCCTAATTTAAAATAGACCCAACCCAGGCTGTCGGTGATATAACCCATATTGGGTTTGAGGTCCATGGCCTTCTGGATCATCTCGAGTGCCTCCTGGAGATGGATTCCGCGGTCTGCATAGGAATAGCCCAGGTAGTTTAGCGCATCGGCAGAGTCGGGATTGAGGCGGAGGACCTCCTTCATATGGATGACCATCTTATCGAAGTCCCCCAATTTGTCATAGATCGCCCCTATTTGATAAAGGAGGTCTACGTTCTCTCTATTCTGCTCAAGCCCTTTCTTTAGGACCTCTAGGGCCTTTTGGAGTTGGTTTTCCTTGTCAAAAAGGGAAGACAGGATCAGGTAGAGTTCAGGATTGTTGGGTTTGAGCCGGATCGATTCCTCTACGGTTCGAATCGCCTCTTCGGTCTTTTTCTGCTTCGTCAGAACCAGAACCACCCCTCTGACCGAATCAGCGTAGAGGGGAGATTCAGGAGAGATCTTTTTAAATTCTGTCAAGGCTTGATCCAGGGCTCCTTTCTCGAGGTAGGCCGCTCCCAAGAAATACCTTGCCCGATCATCATTGGGGTGGGCAGCAAGAACAAAGTTGAATTCCAAGATGGCCTGGTCGATTTTCCCCTGTTCCATATAAATCAGACCCATCTTCATCCGAATATTGAAATCTCTTGAATCGTATTTCTGCATTTCACGAAACTGATCTAAGGCCTCATTATACTGCTTCTTTTTGATATAGATCTGCCCCAAACGACTCCTGGCCATTCGGTTGTCAGGATCGATGGTAAGAATCTTCTGATAAACTTCTATGGCTTTCTCCGTCTCATTGAGGATTTCATGGGTGATTCCAAGGTCCATCCAGACCGAGACCATGAAGGGTTCGATCGAAAGGGCTTTTAAAAATGACTCCTTTGCCTTTTCATAGGACTTCATCTCCGCATAGATTCTCCCCAGAGAGTAAAAACCAATTGCGGAGTTAGGCTCAATCTTGAGGAACTGTTGGATGAGGTCAATCGCCTTTTCATACTGCCGTGTTTCTGCATAGAGAGAACTTAAATAGAAGTAACTCTCACGGTTTTTGGGGTCAATGGCAATGGCCTTTCTATAGGATTCGATGGCAAGTTCGTTCTTCTTTAAGGTAGAGTAAATCCCACCCAAAAGGAGGTGGGCAGAAAGAAAATCCGGATCATAAAGAAGGGCAGTCTTACACTCCTCAATGGCCTCGTTGAGGAGCCCTTTATGAATGTAGAGGGTGGCCAGTTCCACATGGAGGAAGGGGTCTTGTTCGTCCTCGGATATAGCCTTTTTAAGGTGCTCGATGCTTTCTTCAATCTTACCCTCTTTGAGTTTCATCTGGGAGAGAAGAAAGTGATAATAAGCCAAAGGGCTGGAGGAGAGGGTCTTCTTTTTTACCTTCCCTTTTTCTAAGGAAACAGGAGGAGAATTTATGTCCGAGGTTTTTCTGAATTCGTGACCCCCAGAACAGTTTCCAAAGGCCAGAAGGGATAGAATGACTATAAGGGGTTGCCCCAATTTTAACTTCATCAATCTATCAATAACAGACTTTAGATTTAAAGTCAAAATTAAGGTTTCTCTGGGGAAGGTTTGAATGTTACGATTTTTTGATTAATTTTCTACTCTTAAAGATTTAGATACGATTCCAGTTTGACTTTGGATAACCCATAAATTATAATTTTTTTCCGTTTTATGGACAAAAATTGTCATTTTTATTTAAAAAATTCAAAAATTACAATCTCTTAGGCCCATATTGATTTATTTTTTGTATTTTATTGATTTTAAAGAGTTTTTTCTTAAATAGAAAACTATTTTTTTAAAAAATTTTTTTATTTGGCATAGCAATTGCAATAAATATTTTGACAAAAAGACAAAACCCAAAAAAGGAGGATATCTAAAATGAGAAACTTAATAGTTTTGGCAATGGGTTTAGTTTTATTTAGTGGGGCTGCATTTGCAGGTGACACCAATACTGTCACTATAACTGCAAATGTAGTTGGGACATGCAAGTTTAATTCAGCAACATCGACACTTGCTTTTGAACCATTGGACCCAGCCTCTGGTAATGATGTTAATGCGGAAACAACAACCACTTTTTGGTGCACCAAGAATGCAACTTATTCAATAACCGATGATGATGGGTTGTATGAAAGTGGACCGAATGGAAACCGAATGCGCCATGCATCAATAACAACAGAGCATATCCCTTACTCCTTTAGTTACAGCCCCGCCACTGGGAGTGGTCAGGGAAGAACGTCACCTATCACACTTACTATCTCTGGAACGGTTACCTATGCAAACTATCAGAATGCTGCAGCCGGCGACTATTCAGACACAGTTTTGTTAACAATTACTCCCTAAACTATAGACCCTCTCTGTTTAAAATGAGAACATCCTCCCCTTATTTTAAAGGGGAGGATGGAATTATTTAAGATTCACTAGAGGATTGAAATGGGGTTTTCAATTGAAAAAAATTTGCTCATAATACTTTCGATCTTTATTCTAACCAGCCTCAGTTACGCTTCCGATACCAGCACAGTCTCTGTTACCGCAACAGTCATTTCAAGGGGATACTGTCAATTTGATACTTCAACTTCAGCCCTCAATTTTGGAAACCTCGATCCTTCCAACCCTGTCGATAAAAATGCAAACACTACGATAATCTTTCGATGCTTTAGATGGTTTATTTTCCCAGTAACATTCTATATTGGAGATGATGATGGATTATATGAAACCGGTCCTAATTTGAATCGGATGCGTCATAATACTATCCTCACAGAATATATCCCTTATAGCTTCAATCTAAATCCTACCTCTGGAACAATAATCGGGAATTGGCTGCCTCAACCTCTTACCATCTCAGGCACTGTAAGAGGTGTGGATTACGAGAATGCTGCTATGGGGAGCTATTCAGACACTGTGGCCATCTCCATCGTCCCATAATTTTTTTGTTGAATCCTAATCATAAAATTTGCTATTATTTGCCCAATGAAAATCCAAACTTTAATAAAGGCCACCATCTATTCAATTTTGTATCTATTCTTCAACCCCCTCCTTGCCCTCTCAGGGGAGTTCAGGGTCACTCCTATTCGTTTAGACTTTGATAGAGGAACAAAAAGTGGAGTCGTAACCATTGTCAATGAAGGAAGTGATAAACTCAATGTTCAGATGAAGGCCTTTGAATGGACACAGAACGCTGAGGGAAAGGATCAATATACAGAAACCAATGATCTCATCTTCTTTCCAAGGATTATGTCCCTTGAGAAGGGGGAAGAAAAGATCCTGAGGGCAGGGATCAGAATTCCAGCTACCACAAAAGAGAAGACCTATCGTCTATTCATCGAAGAGATTCCTGAGCCCAAAAAGGCCGAAGGGGTAAACGTAGCCATTGCCATCCGGTTTGGCATTCCAATCTTTGCAAAGCCTTTAAAGGAAGAGGTGAAAGGGGAAATCCAAAAAATTGAACTTTCAAAGGGAACCTTAAACATTGGCTTGAAAAATAGTGGAAATGTGCATTTCATCATACAATCCATTGAAATCAAGGGAAAAAATCCTAAGGGGGAGAGCCTCTTCACAAAAGAACTCAGTGGATGGTACCTTCTGAGTGGAGCATTTAGAGTATATTCGACTCCTATCCCTAAAGAGGTTTGCAGTGAATTACGAAAGATTGATGTCCTGATCAAGACGAATCGACTTAATTTAGATGGCAAACTGGATGTCGATCAAACCATGTGTCTCCCTTAATATCCTGTTTCTCATTTTTTCTTTCTCCCTTCTGCCCCTTGCCCAAGGGGGGCAGATGGCCATCCTAAGAATTCTCCTTAACGAAGAAGATAAGGGTGAACTGATCGTTCAGGTGACCGATGATGGAGACTTCCTCCTCCGGACAGAAGACCTCCGAAAGATTGGATTTGTGGAATTAAAAGGCACAAGAACCACTCTCGAAGGAGAGGAGTTTATCTCCCTTAGATCGATGGAAGGAGTGAAGTTTAGGCTGGATGAGAGGAAATTAGCCCTTGAGATTATGGCTGAACCTCATCTTCTTGAAAAGAAGATCGTGATGATGCGCTATCCAAGACCTGTCAAGGTCTACTATCCAAAGGACACCTCAGGTTTCCTCAATTATAACCTTACCTACTTTGCAGGGGATTCCTTTAAATATGATCGAACAGTGCTCACCAACCAGTTGGGGTTTCGAGTGTGGGATCTGCTTTTCCTCTCCGATTCTTCCTATACCCAACGAAAGGGTGAGGGAGGAAAGTTCGTCCGATTGATGAGCAATCTCACCTACGACCGAAGGGAGGATCTGTTAAGGGGGGTTTTTGGAGACTTCTTTGCCTCCTCTGGAGACCTTGGAACCACTCTCAATATGGGGGGCATCAGTCTTTCAAAAAATTATAGGATGGACCCTTATTTTGTAAAGTTCCCTGAAATCAGTTTTTCGGGCCTAATCTCTCTTCCCTCAGAGATTGAGATTTACAGGGATGGTTTCCTGATCCGAAAAGAAAGAGTTTCTCCTGGTGGAATCGAACTCAGAGATATCCCTACCTATATTGGTTCTGGTCTTATTGAGATTGTGCTAAAAGACCCCTTTGGAAGAGAACAGAGAATTAGACTTCCCTATTATTATTCCGATCGTCTTTTAAAAAAGGGGCTTCATGAATTCAACTACAACATTGGGTTCGAGAGGGAGGATTTTGGGGTGGTAAGTAACCGATATAAAAACCTCTCGTTTTTGGGGTTTCACCGGTATGGATTAAGTAACACATTGACCGTGGGGATGAGAGGGGAGGCGATGAAAGATGTAGTCAACATGGGATTTTCCACGACCTACCTCCTTCCCAGACGGTTTGGCGTAATCGATGCCTCTTTGGCCTGGAGTGGTTCAAGAGGAAGAGATGATGGTCTGGGTGGCTCCATCGGTTACCTCTATCAGGATAGACACCTCTCGTTGAATTTCCTTCTTAAGGCATTTACAAGGGATTATTCCAATATCTCCCTGGAGAAAACGACCGATAGGACAAAATATGAGGTGAGTGCAGGTGGGGGATACACCTCTGAATGGTTGGGGTCTTTCTCCATTAATGTCGCAAGGACAAAAAAATATCAGGGGACCGACTCTAAGAGCCTTTTTACCAGTTACTCAAGGAAGATCACGGATCGCTCAAACCTATTTGTTCATTTTAAAAGGGATTTTGAGGGCAATCTCAGTGAGTTTATGATTGGAATCAATTACTACTTCGATCACGGGATCATGGCCTCCGCCACTCATCAGAGGACGGATAGAACTTCGAGCGAACGAATTCAAGTGATCAAAAACCTCCCGATGGGTGAAGGGTTTGGAGGAAGGGCCTCTTACGAACGGGTCCATAAGAGAGAAGATGATTACAACAATTTTAATCTTCAATTCCAATACAATGCCAGGTATGGCCAGTATGGAGGGGAGTTTATCAGTACCAACCACGTGGAGAGTTACTCCTTTACCGTAGCGGGAGCACTGACATTTGTCAAAGACTCCTTCAATTTGACCCGACCCATCCAGGATAGTTTTGCTGTAGTAAAAGTCGGGGATTTAAAAGGGGTGGGGGTCAAATTGAGCAACCAGGAGATAGGCCGGACAGGAAGTTCAGGAAAGGTCCTCATCCCCAATCTAAATTCATATTATGACAACCAGATTTCAATAAACGATAAGGATGTTCCAATGGAATTCACCCTCTCTGAAGTGACCAAATATGTCTCCCCACCCCTAAGGAGTGGCTCCTATATTGAATTTGAAGTCACAAAGATTCAGGGCTTTGTGGGGTTATTGAAGGCGAAGGTAGGTGAGGAGATCAGGCCCGTGGAATATATTGAAGTTAAATTGATGGTGGAGGGGAAAGAAGAAAGAACTCCTCATCCCTACAGGGAAAGGAGGAGAGTTCTATCTTGAAAATATCAAACCCGGAAAATATAGAGGAGAATTTAAATATTTGGATAAACCATTTATTTTTGATATAATCCTTCCAAAAAGCGATGAGGTCGTGGTTGAACTTGGAGAGATAGTCTGTGAATAAAAAAATTAAACTCCTCTTGATTATTATATTCATCTCCCTCTTTTTTATTTTCTTTAAGGTTGAAATATCCGAATCTCAGCCACCCCGATGTACGGTTGGAGCAACCCCGGTTAATTTTGGCAACTATGATATATTTTTAAATATTCCTGTAGATTCCACAGGCACAGTGGAGGTCAGTTGTAGTGCCAATGTGCCAAAGGCCACCCTCTCACTGGGAATAAGTCCAAACTCAGGTTCTTTTAATCCAAGAAAGATGAGGCGATCGGGAGGAACCGATCTTTTAAACTATAACATTTACACAGATGCCTCAAGGACAACCATATTTGGAGATGGAAATTCAGGAACCGCAAAAATCGAACTCAGAAGACCCCCTCCAGGTGGTAAACCAGAACCCTGGAGTCAGACCGTTACAATCTATGGAAGAATCCCTCCTGGCCAGGATGTTTCTGTAGGAAATTATACGGATGCCTTAACCGTCACGGTGGATCCTTAAGGAGATTAAAGGAGAGTCGCCTTTACACTTAGAGGCCATGAGTAAAAGCCTGGCTTTATCCCCTCACGAAGGTAGAGTCTGTAAGAAAGGTTCTTGATCTCAAGATTGTTTCCCAAGTAGGGCTGATGAACCAACCCTCCGTTTGAAGAAAGAGAAATAGTTCTTCCTCCTTCCATCACTAAGATTTCTTTAAAAACCTCGTTTCCAATTTGAAAGAATAACATATAACCGTTTCGATGGTTTGTTTTTACCTCGAGGATTGTTCCTGAGGGGACTTCTACAAACCCCCTTTCAATATCCTCATCTTTAATGTGAATTTTTGTTTCCTGGCGAATAATGGATTGTGTAATTCTTGGTAGAACAACTGCATTAACAGTGATCGAAATGCTGTTTCCCCCATAACTGGGTTGATAAAGGCTTATAAATAAGAGAATTAAAATTAATGAAATTATTATTTTTGTCATGACATTTTGTAAAGCAAGAAATGTACCAATTTAATAAATTTGTAAATTATTGAATTTATTAATAAATTATTTTTTAAAATATTTTAAATAGGGGATTAAAATGACAAATTGTCTATAAAATTTTATAATTATTTGAAATTTAAATAAAAATATAAATGACAATTTGTCTAAAATTTAAATTTTACGGCTATAAGGGTGAAGAAGAGTATCGAATCATTTGAAAATTAAGAGTTTTTCTGGGAGGGCCACTTTTTTTCGAAGCGGTAGAGGGTTCTTGGATTGACTTTCAGAATTTCTGCGGCAATTTTTTTGTTTCCATTCGTCTCTTTTAAGATTTGAGTAATATATTCCACCTTGATATCTTCAAGGGTTTTTCGGGCTTTCACACCTTTGGCGATCAAATCTGAAACCCCCTCTCCTATATTTCTTGGAAAGTCTTTAGGCATCAAATACTCTCCATCCGCCATGATGACCGCCCTTTCGATTGAATTTTCTAACTCCCTCACATTTCCAGGCCAGTTGTATTCGAGAAGAAGGGCCATGGCCTCCTTGGATATCCCCTTTATCGGCTTTTTCGTCTCTTTGGTATAGAGATCAAGGAAGTGGTAGGCAAGGAGTGGAATATCCTCTTTTCTATCCTTTAAATCTGGTAGAAAGATCGGAAAGACATGGAGACGGTAAAAGAGGTCTTCACGAAACTTTCCATTCTTCATTTTGGTTTCGAGGTTTTCATTGGTGGCAGCAATCATTCGAACATCAATCCTGATCCTCTCTGTGCTTCCCACTTTCATGATCTCTTTCTCCTGGAGAACACGAAGAAGTTTGACCTGAACAGAGGGAGAGATTGTAGAGATTTCGTCAAGAAAGAGGGTTCCTCCATTGGCCTCTTCGAAAAGCCCCTTCTTGGCCTCAATCGCTCCTGTGAAGGCACCTCGGGTGTGTCCGAAGAGTTCGCTTTCGACCAGTGTTTCAGGGATGGCACTGCAATTAAACGGGAGGAAGGGTTTGTCTGCCCTTGGGCTATTATAATGGATGGCCTTTGCAACCAGCTCCTTACCCGTGCCACTCCCCCCATAGAGGATGACCGTGCTATTGCTGGGGGCAACCTTTTCGATCAAAGAGAAGACCTCCTGCATCCTTTTGCTTTTCCCAATGATATTTTTAAACTCAAACTTCTTTCTCACCTCCATCCGAAGAAGTCGGTTCTCCTTAATGAGAAGGCTTTCCTTCTGGGCCTTAGAGATGCGGAGAAGGAGGTCGTTGAAGTCAATGGGTTTGGTGATATAATCATCTGCTCCAATCTTCATCGCCTCAACAGCGGTTTCAATCGACCCATAGGCGGTCATCATGATGACCATCACTTCTGGCCGGGTCCCTTTGACGACCTTCAGCAGTTCGAGACCATCCATCTCAGGCATCTTGAGGTCGGTTAAGATCAGGTCGTAAATATCCTTCTCCATCTTTTCAACCGCCTCGCGACCATTTTGCGCCACCTCAATAGAAAACCCCCCTATCTGGGAGAGACCCTTCTGGAGCATCTCCCGGATGGGAGCCTCATCATCGACCACTAAAATCTTCATCTGTTCCATAACAACTTTTTATCAAAAATTGAAATTTAAATCAAATAGAAAATAAAGTTTACTGTAATTGAACCAATTTGGGTCATGCCTGTGAAGGCAGGCATCCGGAGAATTGATTGAAATTAAGTGATTCTCACTTTAGGCCAATTTCTTATTGACAAGGAGAGGTTTTTTATAAAAAAATTAGATAGGGTTTACTTTATGCCTGCAAATCTTACCCCTCAATACTTAGAAGCAGAGGCCAAATTCAAACAGGCGAAGTCTATCCCCGAAAAGATCAAGGCCCTTGAAGTAATGATGGCGGTCATCCCCAAACATAAGGGGACTGAGAAGATACGCGCTCAATTGAAAAGCCGGATGGCCAAATTGAAGGAGGAACTCCAAAAAAGGCCAATAATCGCAAGGGCAGAACAGGCTTATAACATAAAGAGAAAGGGGGCAGGACAGGTGGTTCTTCTTGGACTTCCAAATTCTGGGAAATCGAGTCTGTTTGTCCGGCTCACCAATGCCCCTTCTGAGGTAGCGGACTATCCGTTCACCACCCAGAAACCAATCCCTGGAATGATGAATTTTGAAAATCTTCAGATTCAATTGATCGATACCCCACCCATCCAATTAGACCATGTCGAACCAGGGTTTTCTAACCTCATCCGGAATGCCAATGGCCTCCTTCTCCTTGTGGATCTGAACGATGACCCCGTTTTTCAAATGGAAATCCTCGAGGAGGAGTTGGGACAGATGAAAATAAAAGTGGTTGGAAAAGGTTCTCCTTTAAACCTCGAAGAGGGTTGGGTCTCCAAAAGGGGACTTCTCCTTGGGAATAAGTGTGATGGGAAAGGGGCAATAGAGAGATACGGTGCATTGAGGGATAAGTATCAGGAGGAATTCCTTATTCTTCCCATCTCAGCCAAGGAGGGAATGAACTTTGACGAATTGAAACAAGAAGTCTATCAACTCCTCGAAATCATCCGGGTGTATACAAAGGTTCCTGGAAAACCACCGGATCTCACGGAGCCGGTCATTCTCAAAAAAGGAAGCACGGTAGAGGACGTCGCGCTCTCCATCCATAAAGATTTTGTAGCCAAACTTCGATATGCAAGGATCTGGGGATCTGGAAAATTTGATGGCCAGATGGTCAAACGGGACTATCAGGTCAGCGAAGGAGACGTGATCGAACTCCATCTTTAATTGAGCGATCCTTGACTATTTCACAGATAGACCGTGAGACGATTTGATCGTAACCCATATGCTCAATCGCAGACTTTTTATTCGATTCCTCTTAGGGCTTCCAATGTTACCCGTTATTAAATTCCGGATTCCGGAGAGCTTGGCCGTCCCTTTGGGGAATGAGCGGAAGAACTCCATCGGTAAAATTTTTCAGGGAGAAGAACTCACTTATGCGATTAGTGTTTGGCCATTTGGACAGGTGGCCTTAGGAAGATTGAGTTTCAAAGGGTTAGGAGAGAAAGGTCAATACATGGCTACCCTCCAGGGTGAAACCCTTGGGATCCTCGGATGGGTGGCCCGATATCGTATGGATACCTACCGCTCAGTCATGGAAGAGATTGAAGGAGGCAGACGTCTGAGGTCTTCCTTGTTTGAAGAGAATGTAAAGATTGGAAGCAAATTTAGGTGGAGAACCCATCTCTTTGATTATTCAAGTAGAAGATGGATTAAAACGAGAAGAAGGAAAGATGGGACCATCATCAAGAGCGAAGAGACCATCCCTCCGGGAATGGTTTATGATGATCTCATCACTGCGTCTTATAATTTTCGTTATGGCGTTTATGGAGAAATTGAGAGGGGAAGAATGTATCGAGTGTCCACCTTTCCTAAGAACAACCTGACCCATTATGAAGTCCTCATAGCCAGTAAGGAAGAAGAAGAGCAGAGGAGGAAGTTGGAGAAGGTAAGAGAGGGAAAAGAGTATTTTGTAAGGCTTTTTCTCGACCCAGAGATTACCCATTCCAAAGAGGGGATCATTGAAGGATGGCTGTCCAGGGAGCTTTACCCCATCGAAGGGAAGGTGAAAGATGTGATTCTCTTTGGAGATGTCACCGGGAAACTGATCAAAAACACCCGAGGATAATTCAATTTAGAAATTCGGATTGCGGAATGCTGAATAAAAAATCAGTGAAGATGACCAAGAGAAGGTTTATAGTTCCGGTATCCGGAATCCCCAATCCGCAAAAAAAGAATGAACACACGATCTCGATATTTCAGACTCCATCGAAAAGACATTGCCTATTTTAAATTCATCATTGAGTCCTATGAAGGGATGGCCGTGGTGAGGACCCATGACCCAAAGGAGGCAGTGGTCGAATTGATGGTGGCTCCAGGTTGGGAAAAGGAGATAGAGGAGATTTTGGAAGGACTTCGTGGGGAGATGGCCATCGAACCGATCTCCTAAATTCAAAGATGAAACCCAAAATTCAAAATGGTTTAGACAATCAACTCGAATAACTCAAGGCAATAGGATGTTCGAAGATATTCCGTTTGAGAAGATTCTAAAGAAGGCTTTAAGCAAGGGTGGAGAGTTTGCTGACCTTTTCTTTGAGCATACCCATTCGATTTCCATTGTTTGCGAAGAGGGTCGAATCGAGAAGATCATCTCCGGGATCGATATAGGGGTTGGGCTCCGTATCCTCTCAGAAGGGAGGACTTTCTACAGTTTTACCAATCAGATAGAAGAGGAAGACCTCTTCCAATTGGCCCAGGTCGTAAGCAGGGCAGTTAGGGAAGACCGAGAGGGTAGAGTAATCGACCTTACCCATTCTCCATCTCCTCCCCAACCCCCTCGCCTGATACCTTCCCATTCCCTATTCCCAATAGAAAAAGACCCGAAGAACATCTCCATCCAAGAGAAGGTGAGGATGGTTAAAAAGGCGGATGAGGTTGCCAGAAGACTTGATCCTCATATCCGTCAGGTAAAAGTTCTCTATCGAGATTACGACCAAATCCTCTCGATTGTTAATTCAGAGGGGATATGGGTCGAGGATGAACGAATTGGAACGATCTTCTCCGTTCAGGTGGTTTCTTCCGGGGATGAGATCATCCAGACAGGATATGAGCCAGTGGGGGGAAGAGTGGGGTTTGAACTATTCGACCAGCATCCTCCAGAAGAGGTCGCCCGGGTAGCAGCCCAGAGGGCTCTCCTGATGCTTAGAGCCCGGAAGGCACCTTCAGGAAGAATGATGGTGGTCCTCTCAAGCCAGGCAGGAGGAACGATGATCCATGAGGCCATTGGCCATGGATTGGAAGCCGATTTGGCTCAAGAGGGCCTCTCTGTCTATTCTAATAAGGTTGGCCAAAGAGTTGCCTCTCCGTTGATCTCCGTAGTGGATGATCCAACGCTTCCACAAAAGAGAGGCTCCTATACTTTTGATGATGAAGGGACCCCTTCCCGAAGGACCCTCTTGGTGGATGAAGGGATCTTGAAGGGATATCTTTATGACCGATTAAGCGCCTTCAAGGACGGAGTTGAGCCCACCGGGAATGGACGAAGGGAATCTTACCGTTGTAAGCCCATCCCCAGAATGAGCAATACAATGATCCTTCCAGGAAAATCAAAACCAGAGGAGATCATTCGTTCCGTGGAGAAGGGATTGTGGGTGAAGAAGATGGGGGGAGGACAGGTCAATACAGTCAACGGAGACTTTGTTTTTGAAGTCAGCGAAGGATATCTGATTGAAAAAGGATGTGTGGGGGAACCCGTGCGGGGAGCCATTCTTACAGGCAACGGGCCCCAGGTCCTAAAAGAGATCGATATGGTAGGCGATGACCTTGGATTTGGAATTGGGACTTGTGGAAAGGATGGCCAGGGTGTTCCTGTCTCAGATGCTCAACCTACATTAAGAATCCCAGAACTGGTAGTCGGGGGTCAACAGGAGATGGCGCGGTAATGGGAAGGGCAAAAAGGGGGTTACTCTTCCTCAGTGGTTTCGGGTAACCTTTCCAACTTCACCCTCGAAATTCTCTGACCAATCATTTCTGAAATGGTAATCCTCTTCCCCTCCACTTTCACCTCATCTCCAACCTGTGGGATCTTTTGGAGCAGGGTCATTAAAAACCCACCCAGAGTCTCATATTCAGGAGATTCAGGGAGAGGAATCTGGTAATCCTCTTTTAAATCCCTGAGGCTTAGGGAAGCATCAATGGAAAGCGTCCCATCGGCCAGTTGGGTGATAGGGCTTTCGATATCGTGCTCGTCCCTAATCTCTCCAACGATCTCTTCGATCAGATCCTCAATGGTGACCAAACCAGAGAACCCCCCGTATTCATCCACGACCAACGCCATATGGATTCTTCTCTTTTGCATCTCTTTCAACAGGAGGCTGATCTTCATCGTCTCCGGGATGAAGAATGGAGGACGGATGGTCTTCCGAATATCGACGGTTCCTGTCTTCGCTAAAGTGGTTAAGAAGTCTTTAGCGTTTAGGATTCCACGGATATCGTTAAGTTCCTTTCCAAAGACCGGATAACGGGAGAATTGTTCCTCTTCGATGAGGGAAAGAATTTCTTTAGGGGATTGATCAATCTGGATGGCAACGATCTGGGTGTGAGGAACCATCACCTCCTTGGCAGTCATCTCTGTAAATTCAAAAACACTCTGCAGGATTTTTTCTTCCGTGGGTTCAAACACCCCAAGTTTTCCTCCCTCTTTGATCAGCAATCTCACCTCTTCTTCGCTGATGTAGGCCCTTTCGGTGAAAGGTTTTCGACCAAAAGGCAGGAGCACTAACGAGGTGCTAAAGGTAAGCAACTTTACAAAGAGGGAGGCGATCTTGGAGAAGAGATCAATGCTCGTTGCAGTCCAGAGTCCAATGGTTTCTGGATGCATCAGGGCGATGGACTTCGGGACGAGTTCCCCAAAAATCACCGAAAAATAGGTAATGATGACGACCACCATTCCTATCGAAATGGGTTCAGCAGCAAGAGCAATAAATTTAATAGGAAACTCTTGAAGCAATGGCTTGATGATTTTCACAGCGGTCGCCCCACCCACGGCAGAAGCCAGGACCCCAACCGCAGTGATTCCGATCTGAATCGTAGCCAGGAATCGGTCTGGTTCTTCTTTTAATCTTAGAAAAATTTTTGCATTTCTTTTTCCACTCTCAGCCATTTGTTGGATATGGCTCTTTCTTGCGGTGACCACCGCAATCTCTGTACCGGATAGGTAACCATTGAAAAGTATCAAGATGGAGATAAGAAATATCTCATGAAGTAGGTCTTCCATTTCGTCCTCCCATCGGTTGACAAATGGCTGAAAAAAAAAGGAGACCAAGGGTTCATAAAAGGAAATACTAAAAATGAATTCTCCTCAGTCGTTCAATCGCCTCCTTGAGTCTTGATTCATCCACGGTGAGGGCCATTCGGATATAGCCCTCTCCTGCCTCACCAAAACCGTTTCCAGGAGTGGCGACAATCCCAGCCTGTTCGAGGAGAAGGGTGGCAAATTGAGTGGAGGAATATCCTGTGGGGACTTGAATCCAGAGATAGAAGGTGGCCTTCGGCATCTCGACCTCTAATCCAATCTCCCTTAGCCCATGAACCATAAGGTCTCTTCGCCTTTGATAAATTTGAATGGTTTCTAAAAGGGGGGTTTCAAAATAAGTGAATGCCTCGATCCCTGCTTCTTGGATCGCCTGAAAGAGACCGGAGTCAATGTTCGTTTTCACCCTCCCTAATCCCGAAATGACCTCAGGGTTTCCAACCGCGAACCCAATTCTCCATCCGGTCATGTTAAACGTCTTCGAGAGACTATGAAATTCAATTCCAACCTCTTTCCCTCCTTTGACCTCCATAAAGCTCATTGGTCGATATCCGTCAAAGGCGATTTCAGAATAGGCCGCATCGTGACAAACAATGATCTCATATCGATGGGCAAAATCTACCACCTCTTCGAAGAAAGACTTCTCCGCGATTGCGGAGGTTGGATTATTGGGATAATTGATGAAGAGAAGTTTAGCCTTTTGAGTTACTCGTTTGGGGATATCCGAAAAATCGGGAAGAAAGCCATTCTCTTTCCGGAGGGGTAAAAAATAGGGAATCCCTCCTGCAAAAAGAGTGGAGACCCGATAGACCGGGTAACCCGGTGAGGGGACTAGCACATAATCTCCTGGGTTAACAAAGGCCAATGGGATGTGGGCAATTCCTTCCTTTGAACCGATCAAGGAGAGGACCTCTTTAGCCGGATCAAGATTGACCCTAAATCTTCTTTTATACCATTGGGCCACAGCCGCTCTGAATTCAATCATTCCCTCATAGGAGGGATAGCGATGGTTTCGAGGATCCTCCGCTCCCCTTTTTAATCGTTCGATGATTGGTTTAGGGGTGGGGAGGTCTGGATCCCCGATGCCAAGGTCGATGAAATCCATCCCTTTTCTCTTCATCTCCTCTTTCTTCCGGTCGATCTCCGCAAAAAGATAGGGGGGGATCTGGTCAATCCGCTTTGCCATCTCAATCTTCATCTCAAGCTCCTTCTTCTTTAATCGATCCTTACTAAGAGATTAAACCCTATCATAAAGGCTTTGCTGAGGAGATTCAAGATTAAAATTTTTCAAAAAAGGAGGCTATTCTGTTAGGCATCCTTTTTCGAGAAAAATTTTTGTTATTGACAATCTAACCCCTTCCTATCATAATGTTATAAATTTTTGAGAAACTCCTTTATGAAGAGGAAGATATTATTTAGATGGTTATTTTACCTCCCTATCCTCTTGATCCTTCTTTTGGGGTGTGCAGGAAAAAAGAAGGAGATCAAGACCATCTCGGGAGACCCCGAGATCCTGTATAAAAGGGCCTTGGCTCAGTTCAATAAAAGGGATTATTCTGAGGCCTTAAAACTATTTGAGCAGATTAAGGCAAGCTTCCCCGACAGTCCTCCCTATACGGTCTGGGCCGAACTCAAGATTGCAGATTGTTATTTCTTAAAGAAAGAATATGTGGAAGCAATTGCTGCCTATGAGGAGTTTAAGAAGTTTCATCCAACCCATGAAGAAATCCCTTATGTCCTCTATCAAATTGGATTGTCCTACTTCAACCAGATGCGGACTTTGGATCGGGATCAGACCTTCACGAAGAAGGCTCTTTCTAATTTTGAATATTTAATCGCCAATTATCCACCCAGTATCTTTACGGAGAAGGCCTCTGAAAAATTGGGCATCTGTAAAAAGAGATTATTTGATCATGAATTCTACATCGGAAATTTCTATTACAAGAAGGGGAAATATCAAGCCGCCGCCTCCCGATTTGAGGGACTTCTGGAAAAATTTCCCAAGAGCCCCGAGGAGGACAAAGCCCTCTATTTCTTAGGGAAAAGTTACATTGAATTGGAAAAGGGAGAGAAGGCCATCGAGGTGTTTTCTCGAATTGTTAATGAATATCCCAAAAGCTCTTACTATCGAGAGGCCAAGTCCATCCTGGATCATGGGGTGAAGAGCAAGAAGGCGACTGAGAAGACCAAATTCAAGGAAGCCCAAAAGGAGAGACCTGAACCCGAAACCCTTATCATGGTGAGATTTGAAGAGGAAGGGAAACATCCGCTCTCCTTCCAAGAGGAGAAAAGGATTGAATTGAAGGGAAAAGAGATGAAGATTGCCTCCCTTCCTGTGATCTCTGAACCCGCAAGGCCCATTCCACCCAAGGAGGAGAAAGGCCAGGAGACCCTTTCAATCCGAGGAGAACCTTTTCAGGAAGGTCGGGTGCCATCTTCGCCTCCCCAAATACAACCAAAGTTGGAGACAGCCCCTGAGGGGGAAGGCAGAATGGCTTCTCCTCCTCCATCTCCAGGGGTTTCAAAACCAGAGATAGGATTGAACCCTGAGGAGGAAAAAAGAGTAGCGGCCTTACCCAGTCCCTCTTTCCCACCTGAGGAGAAGGTAAAAGCCAAAAGAGAGAACCTTTTAGAACCTAAGAAGACAAAAATAATAGAGACAGGTCAACCCATCGATATTATTTCTGATCGGGTGGAGACTTATTCCAAAGAGAACTTGATTATCTTTAAAGGCAATGTGATGGCCCGCCAGAAAGATTTTGTCATCTATGCCGATTCTATCGAGGCGGTGATCATTGAAGATGGGAAAGGGATTGAAAAGGTGATTGCAGGGGGAAATGTTAAGATTCAACAAGGAGTACGGGTGGCGAGTTGCCAAAAGGCCATCTTTTACAATCTTGATCAGAAGGTCATCCTGACAGGTAATCCCAGGGTCTGGGAAGGGAATAATGTCGTCTCAGGAGATGAGATTATTTTTGATATCGAAAAGAATCGAATTGAAGTTAAAGGAGGATCTGGTCAGCGAGGAAAAGCAAAGGTTTATCCAGGAGAAGAAATGGAAAAGTTGAAATGAATTGAATCCCCTATTCCCTCCTCACAAACCTTTTCCCCTGCGGGAAAGTCATATGGTGTAGACCCCCCTTAAAATTTTAAATAAAGAATTGAAATATCCAAAAGAGAACAGCTCTTTATGGGTTTATTCACGAACGAGGTGAACTCCCTTGAGTTTTTGGTTGGATTGACAAATAAGAAAAAACCTAATAAAATATTGAAGTTATGGGTGAATGGAAATGTTTGATAGCCTATCCACAAAATTAGAAGGCATTTTTAAACGTCTAAGGGGCCATGGGAAATTGACGGAGCAGAATATTCAAGAGGCTCTCAAAGAGGTGAGAATGGCCCTTTTGGAAGCAGATGTCCATTTCAAAGTGGTGAAGGATTTCGTTCAATCCGTCCAAATTAGGGCGATCGGTCAAGAAGTCATGGCCAGCCTCACCCCTGCTCAACAATTCATCAAGATTGTCAAAGAGGAGATGACCACATTGATGGGTGGGGAGGAGCAGAAGATCAATCTTTCGGGTAGCCCTCCAGTGCCTATTATGTTAGTGGGCCTCCATGGATCGGGTAAGACCACCACTGCAGGAAAACTTGCTCGATATTTTCAAGGGAGAAAGAAACGCTCCTACCTTGTTCCTGCAGATGTCTACCGGCCTGCCGCCATTGAGCAGTTACAGAGACTGGGAGAAGAGATCAAAGTGGATTTTTACCGTCCTGACCCTTCCCAGACACCTCTTGAGATTTGTCTCAGGGCAAAAGAGGTTGCCCTTAAAGGGGGGTATGATTTGATGCTTGTTGATACCGCAGGAAGACTCCATATTGATGAAGCCCTGATGTTGGAGTTGAGGGAGATCAAAAAGAATATAAATCCTCGAGAGGTTCTCTTGGTAGTCGATGCCATGACAGGTCAGGATGCGGTCAATATTTCCAAAAACTTTAATGATCGGTTGGGGATTGATGGGGTGATCCTAACGAAAATGGATGGGGATGCAAGGGGAGGAGCAGCCCTTTCTATCAAATCGGTCACCCAGAAGCCCATTAAATTTATCGGTGTTGGAGAGAAACTGGATGCCTTGGAAGTTTTCCATCCAGAGAGAATGGCTTCGAGGATTCTCGGGATGGGAGATGTCTTGACACTGATTGAGAAGGCAGAAGAAGCCTTCGATGAGAAGAAGGCTAAAGAGTTAGCCAAAAAGATTAAAAAAGATGCGTTCACCTTGGAGGACTTTCGAGACCAAATCCGACAGGTGCGGAAGATGGGGTCTCTGGAATCCCTATTAGGGATGATCCCCGGTCTTTCCAAAAAGATCAAGGGGATGGGGAATCTGGAGATAGAGGATAAGGAATTGATCAGGGTGGAGGCCATCATCAATTCGATGACGCCCAGAGAGCGAAACAATCCGATGATCCTCAACGGAAGCCGACGATTAAGGATTGCACGGGGAAGCGGAACAACAGTACAAGAAGTCAATCAGCTTCTAAAACAGTATACCCAGGCTCGAAAGATGATGAAACAATTTACCAAATTAGGTGAAAAGGGATTGGGAAGAGGGAGGGGTCCCTTCTTCTCCTAATTGAAGAAGGGCTCAGGATTCCTCAGACACCTTCATAAGGAGATAAGATCGATGACCAAATGGAAAAGCCTTATATTGACCTTAACTCTTTTAGCAGGCTTCACCCTTGGTTGTGGCGTTTCAAAAGATACGAAGGTAAAATGCCCAAAATGCGGGGCTATTTTTGTCATTGATGAAGCCATAGAAGAATACCACATGAAGAAGTAAGGACACTATGCTGATCCCTTCAATCAATGGATGGGAGAATAGGCGATCCATAGAGAAAGTGGAGATTTTTTATCTATAGGTGACATGATTCTAATGAAAGGGAGGTGGTCTAAAACAAAATGGCAGTATCCATGAGACTGATGCGATTTGGTGGAAAGAAGTCCCCTTTCTATCGGATTGTTATTTCGGACCGGCGGAGGGCAAGGGATGGAAAGTTTATCGATCAGATCGGAACTTATGATCCTAAGAAGGATCCGGCGGAGATTCGATTAAAGGAAGAGAAGGCGATGGAGTGGCTGAAGCGAGGAGCTCAACCCACTCCCACTGTCCGTCAACTTTTGGACCGCAAAGGGATTTCAAAAAAGATGGACAGAGGGTGAAAAAGATTAAGTTGCCTTTTCCCAGCCCCTTGCTTTTGAGCGATTTCTGTAAGGACCTTTTCAGAAAGTGGAGGTGGGGTGATGAGTACAAAAGAGTTAATCGAATATATTGCAAAGGCATTGGTTGATCATCCAGAACAGGTCAGGGTTTCTGAAATCGAAGGGGAGAAGACCTCAGTCATTGAACTCTCTGTAGCCAAAGAAGATTTGGGGAAAGTGATCGGAAAACAGGGGAGAACCGCTCGAGCCATCCGGGTGATTCTTGGAGCCGCTTCGGCAAATTTGGGGAAGCACTCTGTTTTAGAGATTATTGAATAATCTGCCATGCAAGAGAGGCTTTTCCCAATTGCCAGAGTCGTAAAACCCCATGGGGTTAAGGGAAAGATCAAAATAGAATATTTTGGAGAGGACCCCGCTCGTTTCTCCCTCTATGAGGAGATCTTCATAGAGACTCCAGAGGGAGGATTCAAACCCTACCACATCCTTGAGGCAGTTCCAAAACCCCCAGGCCTCCTCCTTCAGTTGAAGGGGATTGAAAGAAGGGAGGAGGTAGAGCTCCTTATAGGGAAAGAAATCTTCATTCGGAGAAAGGCTCTTCCTGATTTAAAAGAAGGAGAGTATTACTGGATTGACCTTTTGGGGATGAAGGTCGAAACTCAAGAGGGAAGGACAATTGGGGAGTTGAAAGCGATCTTTCCAACAAAAGCCAATGATGTCTATGTGGTGAAGGGAAGACGAAGGGAGATCCTTCTTCCCGCCACCGAGGAGGTGATTCTAAGCATTGACCTTGAGAGAAGAGTGATGAAAGTAGGTCGGATGGAGGGATTGTGGGAGAAGGAAGATGAAGTTTGACATCCTGACCCTCTTTCCAGGAATGTTTGTTTCTCCTTTGGAGGAGAGTATCTTAGCGAGGGCGATCGAGAAAGGTCTCATCCATATTCGGACCATCAACCTCAGAGATTTTGCGTTAGATAAACATCAAGTGGTCGATGACACTCCTTATGGAGGAGGTCAGGGGATGGTGATGAAGGTAGAACCTATCGCCCGCGCCATTGAATGGATAAAATCTCAAGACCCGATGGCTTGGACAATCTATTTAACCCCTCAGGGAAAACCATTAAATCAAGAGATCCTCCAACCATTATCCCAACGATCTCATCTCATTCTGCTCTGTGGTCGTTATGAAGGAGTTGATGAGAGGGTAAGGGATTTATATGTGGATGAGGAGATTTCGATTGGAGATTATGTCCTGACCGGAGGTGAACTCGCTGCCATGGTGGTGATTGATGCGGTTTCAAGACTTCTCCCTGGGGTTTTGGGATCGGACCGATCAGCGAAAGAGGATTCTTTCTTCAACTCCCTTTTAGAATACCCACAATACACCCGGCCTTCAGTGTTCAAAGGAGTTTCGGTTCCCGAGGTTCTCCTTTCAGGAAATCATGAGGCAATCTCACGCTGGAGAAGGAAGGAGGCCCTTCGAAGGACTTCACGGAGACGTCCAGATCTTTTATCCAAGGCCAAGCTCTCCGAGAAGGATAAGAAACTCTTAGAGGAGATCTTTCAGGAGGAGCAGAATAAAAGTGCTCAAGATGGGGGCTAACCTCTATCTGGGATTGGTCCATTATCCGATCTATGACCGGAGAAGGGAGATTGTGGCAACCGCTGTCACCAACTTCGACATTCACGATATCGCTCGATGTGCAAGGACCTTTGGCATAAGTGGCTTCTACATCATCACTCCTTTGGAGAGTCAGATTCAACTGGTCAAAAGGGTGATCCAGCACTGGGTCGAGGGGTATGGTTCCATCTATAATCCTACTCGCAGGGAGGCCCTTTCCCTGGTCCGGGTCTCCCGAAGCCTTGAAGAGGCGGGTAGGGAGATTTCTGATCTTTGGGGGAAAGAGGTGAGAAAGATTGCAACCTCCGCTACCCGCCATCCAAAAAGTATTAGTTTTACAACCTTCAGGAAATTATTGGAGGAAAGAGAGGTCCCCTTTTTCTTGCTTTTTGGAACAGGATGGGGGTTGGTCCAGGAGATGAAAGATAGTTCGGACTATGTCCTTCTTCCCATCGAGGGCGCGGGATATAATCACCTTTCAGTTCGGTCGGCTGTGGCCATTATTTTGGATCGACTCTTAGGCGATAGAATGGACAATTTAGAATAATGTTCTGGCTTCAAGATAAAGTCTTTGAACTAATTTAGGGAGGAAGAAAAGATGGATCCTTTGGAGAGAGTAGAGAGAGAACAGTTAAGGACCGATCTTACCCATTTCAAAGTGGGGGATACTGTCAAGGTCCATGTGAAGATTGTGGAAGGAGAAAAAGAGAGGATTCAACCCTTTGAAGGAGTTGTGATTCGGAAGAAGAAAGGTGGAATTCGATCTACCTTTACAGTAAGAAAGATTTCCTATGGAATAGGAGTGGAAAGGATTTTCCCTTTGCATTCTCCCAAGATTGACCGGATCGATGTGATCAACCGAGGCAATGTGAGGCGGGCCAAACTCTTCTACCTGAGAAGGTTGAAGGGGAAGGCAGCCCGAATCCAAGGAGAAAAAAAACAAGAAACCTAAACCCTAAACTCTAAATCCTAAATAATTAAAAAAATCAAATTCAAAAAACCATTTGGATTTCTTAACAAGCGATATTAATTTTAGGGGGTGACATTTGAGTTTGTTTAGAGTTTAGAATTTTGGATTTAGAGTTTAACCTCTTTGGTTCGAATTTCGTGCTTCGGATTTAGGAACGTTGCTCATGAGTCACGTTGCAGCCATTTTGCAAACAATTTTATTCATAAGAGACCAATGGGGGATTATTCCTTAACCGCATCATTTCTGATGGTGCTTTGATGCTCTTTCCTTCCCTTCCAGTCCAGCCGATGGATTACTTTGAAAGGATGTATTATCGCCAGGGCTACCAGAGGATTGCAGGGGTGGACGAGGTGGGAAGAGGTCCTTTGGCTGGTCCAGTTGTTGCCGCTGCCGTGATTCTTCCCCGAGAAGGAATTGGAGAGGAACTGTTCGATTCAAAAAAGATTCCTTCCCGGAAACGTGAATTCCTTTACGAACAAATTCTTTCAAAGGCCATAGGAATAGGTATTGGAACGGTCAGTCATGTAGAGATCGATGATCTCAATATTCTTAAGGCCACGATGAAGGCGATGGCCTTAGCGATTAAGAGCCTTCCTCATCCCCCTGATTTTATCCTGATCGATGGGATTCAGGGTCTTGACATTCCCATCCCTCAAAAGCCCATTCGCAAGGGCGACCAACTCAGCCAATCCATTGCAGCGGCCTCCATCGTAGCCAAAGTGACCCGAGACCGGATGATGGAACAATGGCACCATCAGTTTCCACAATATAATTTTGCAAAACACAAAGGCTACGGGACGAAAGAGCATCGAACGGCCATCGAAAGATTTGGAATCTGCGAACTTCATCGAAAGACTTTTCGAGGCGTCAAGGAATATTTATGATGGGGACACGGAGTCCTTAAGGGATTGGGAGCGCATAAGGCAGTGGTCCAAAAGAAAGAACTAGGAAAAAGGGGGGAGGAGATTGCCATCCGTTTTTTAAAAAAGAAGGGCTATCGTATTGTCGAGAGAAATTATTCCTGTAAGATGGGGGAGATGGACATCATTGCCAAAGAGAAAGATACCCTGGTCTTTATTGAAGTGAAAACCCGAACCTCCACTGCTTTTGGCCCCCCTCAATTCGCAGTGAATTCCTCCAAACAGATTCAGCTTTCAAAAGTCGCCCTTCACTTTTTAAAAGAAAAAGGAATTGGAGAGATAAAGGCCCGATTCGATGTGGTGGCTATTCTTCTTAGCCCCCATGGAGAAGAGATAGAATTGATTAAGAACGCCTTTGATTTACAATACCCCTAAGATGAATCAGAGGGAGATTGGGGAATTGATGGGGGTGGATTACAGTACGGTAAGTGTATTGAGGAAGAGGGTATACGATTTCCATTTATTTCAAATTGGGTAGGATATAGTCATGGCGAGACAATTAAAAATTTGACCCCAAATTTCTCCAACTACAAAAAAGCCCTCACTTCTTTTTAGAGTGAGGGCTTTTTGTAATTAAAAGACTTTTCGTTTTAGGAGGCTCTACCTTCGGTGACAGTCTCCTCTTTAGGGATTCTCGTCTTATAGAAGGAACGCCAGACAAAGATGAGACCCAGGATGAAAAGGGGAATGGCAATATAAGGAGCGTAGTTGGTGGAGGCCGGGTTGGACTCCTTCGCATGGGTTGCCATTTCGATGGCAATTTCTGTCGCCAGCAGACCGAAAAGAGTTGAAAACTTGATGATCGGGTTAAGGGAGACCGCTGAGGTATCTTTAAAGGGATCGCCCACGGTATCCCCGATTACGGTGGAGGCATGGAGGGCGGAGCCCTTTTCATTGAGGTCCACTTCAACGATCTTCTTAGCATTGTCCCAAGCGCCTCCAGTATTGGCCATGTAGATGGCCTGGAAGAGACCAAAGCAGGCGATGGAAACCAGATAGGCCACGAAGAAGTTTGGATTCAATAGGGCGAAGGCAAGAGTAAGGGACATCAAAGCAATAAAGATATTCCACATCCCCTTTTGGGCATACTGGGTACATATCCTTACCACTGTTTTGGAATCCTCGATATCGGCAACCGTTTTATCCAGGTTCATATTTCTTTTTATGAATTCAACCGCACGGTAGGCTCCTGTGGCCACCGCTTGAATAGAAGCACCACTGAACCAATAGATCACTGCACCCCCGCAGATCAGGCCAAGCAAAATGGGCGCATCAGTAAGATTGACATGGAGCATATTTTTGCTTTGAAGGAGAAGGATGATCGAGAAGATCATCGTGGTTGCCCCACAGACCGCGGTGCCGATCAGCACAGGCTTGGCGGTGGCCTTGAAGGTGTTTCCTGCAGAGTCATTGGCCTCCAGGTAGTGCTTGCCTTCCTCAAAATCAGGTTCGAATCCAAAGTCTCTCTTAATCTCTTCCTTGATTCCAGGAATGGACTCTGCCCGGGAGAGTTCGAAGATGGACTGGGCGTTATCCGTCACCGGACCATAGCTATCCACGGCAATGTTGACCGGGCCCATACACAGGAACCCATAGGCGACCAAACCAAAGGCAAAGATGGATGGATAATTGATGACCTCTGGAGGAATGGCAAGGCTTACGTAATAGGCGATACTCATGAGGAAGGCAATAAGGATTCCTTTATAGAAGGCGCTAAAGTTTCCTGAGACAATTCCCGAAAGGATGGTTAGAGAGGCTCCTCCCTCGCGAGAGGCCGTGACGATCTCCTGGACATGTTTCGATTTAGAACTAGTAAAGATCTTGGTAAATTCAGGGATGAGAACTGCTGCCAGTGTGCCACAACTGATGATCGTAGCCAATTGCCACCAGACATGGGGCATCGGGGTGAGCACTCCATCTTTGATCACTTGAAGGTCACTGATCAGCAGGTAACTCATGCCAAAAGAAGTGCTGATGCAAAGGGCGGCAGCGATCCAGATCAGTCTCATCAGAGGTTCTTCAAAATCAATCTCTTTCTTTCCCTGATATTTTATTGAAGAGATGGCCTGATTGACAAAGTATGAAAGTCCTGAACAGAAGTCCATAAGGAAGCGCATCGTAAAGATCCAAACAATCAGTTTACCCTGGATCGCCTCTTTGATTTCCAGACTGGGACTCACCACAGCAAGCGTGATAAAGGCGATTAGGGCAACGCCAGTGACCCCATAGGTTTCGAAACCATCGGCGGTGGGCCCCACACTATCTCCTGCATTGTCGCCGCAACAATCCGCGATCACCCCAGGATTGCGAGGGTCATCCTCTTTTACTTTGAAGACGATCTTCATAAGGTCAGACCCGATGTCAGCAATCTTGGTGAAGATACCCCCTGCAATCCGGAGGGCCGAAGCACCCAGAGACTCGCCAATGGCAAATCCCAAGAAGCAGTATCCGACAATGTCTCGGGGCACAAACAGTAAAATGATCACCATCATGACCAACTCGAGAGAGATCAAGAAAAGACCAACGCTCATTCCAGAACGAAGAGGAATGTTGACCACATCCCAAGGCTTCCCTGCAAGGGATGCGAAGGCGGTACGGGCATTGGCATATGTATTGATCCGAATTCCATACCAAGCCACACTGTAGGAGCCTCCCATTCCCACCACTGAAAAGAGAAGGACCAACAGCAAAGTTGGAATCCCCTCACCTTTTAGAACCAAGAAGTAGAAGGCCATGCAGATGGCAATAAAGAGAAATAACATAATGAGGAATTTCCCCTGCTGAATAAGGTAAGTGCGGCAGGTTTGATAGATGGTTTCGGCGACCCTGAGCATTGATTCATGGGCCCTAAGCCTTTTAACCTGATAGCGAAGGAAGAGGCTAATACCCAGCGTTCCTGCAATGATGCAAGCGCCATAAAAAAGAAGATACCATGGCCTGATATTCCCCAATTTGGTATAGGGGGCACCCTTGTGTAAATCGGGTATAGCCAAATCTGCCTCACTGGCAAACCCCAAAATTGGAGTTAGAATGGAAGCAGCCACCATTAGAAATAAGATTCTCGAAATTAATTTTTTTACCTTCATCATCCATTCTCCTTATAATCTATTTTGATGAAAAGGGATTTCTGGAAGAATTCGGCTTTCTAAATCTGACTATATTTTGAAAGGTTTCATAAGTATTAGAAAATCGATTAGTAGGGATGACTCAAAATCGACGTTAAATATATAATATAAGGTTGGGTAAGTCAAGAAATTTTTCACAAATTAATATTAAAATATTTTTTAGACTCCATATTTGAAAAACAACTTTCTTAAATTATTAGTCTTTTTCAATTATTGGGAAAATCATTAGGCCTCTTTAACTATTGGGTCATCGCGTAATTGAGTGGGTAAAATTACCCCACTGAGCATCATTAAGATATCATAAACTAAGGGGAAAATTTGCTTTATTTTGGGTAAAAAATCTTGCATGATTGCAAGATGGAAAATCGGAGGCGATTGTTGGAAGAGTATCAGTTCCCCGGGTATCGTCCAAAGGCCAGAATTCAAGGGGTATTTGGAGATCCCCGTGCACGGGTGATCCAACTTGAGCGTAAGGGAAAAAAACGGTATGTGGCTGTTGCGGTACAGTTCACCGAAGCTATTACGATCGGAAGGTGCGGTGGATACGGGATCTTTCCTGTGGGGATGCTCGGATCTATTTGGAGGTGGAGGTGCGGCGAGTCCAGGGCCGAACGTGTTGGAAAGTGAAGCCAGAGAGGTTGAGTCGGCTTGTGAACAATCCCTTTTACACGAAGCGGTTTGCCATTGAAGGCCAACAAGCGGCTCCATACGGCCTATTTGCTAAAGGATTCCTTTGGGCAGTTATGGACCTATCAGACAGAGGGATGGGCACGGCAGTTTTTTGACCACTGGAAGGATTCCTAGAAATGGCAGCGGTTAAAACCTTATGAGACATTTGCCAGGATGATTGAAAGACATTGGGAGGGGATTGCAGCATACCGTCATCCTAAAAACAAAGTTTCCTTGGGTTTTGTAGAAGGACTCAATAATAAGATTCGGGTCCTTCAGAGAAGGACTTACGGTCTTCGTGATGAAGAATATCTCAGACTCAAAATTCTAACTTGCATGCTCAAGGAGATATAATTTTACCCATTCACTTCCACGAAGACCCTAACTATTTTAATATAGGACTGGCCTAAGTTGAAATTTATCTCCTTTTGGCCAATTGTTTGATTGTCTCATCCAGGCGATAATTAACAAATTCTAACAATTCAATAGAATATTCAAAGTTGTGAATCCCATTTCCCATTTTAACTAAATTGAAGTTAAACTCTGCCTCCCCGAATAGTTTCCGATAGACAAAGGTATGACCTCCCTGCTGATCAATTCTCTCAATCTCTTCTCGCACCTGATTGATCCGAGGAGTAGTCTTCTTAATAAGGTTCTCATAGGTGTTCTTCCATTGGACTGCCTTCTCCCCATAACTCGGATCATGACATTCAATACATCGTTTTTTAATGGTATCAAAAGACTCTTTCTTCTTTTGGATCACTCCAGGATGACAATCTACACATTCCAAGATCTCTGATTTATTGTTTGGTCTCTCTTTAACCCCAATCCCCTCTCTCCCTTCCAACAATCTTTTAACCGAAAGATGACAATCCTCACACCTCACTTTTTTCTTCCCCTGACCATGATGGCATTCTGCGCAAATCTTCAAGAAGGTCTTCCCATGATTTTGTCTGGGAGAATGGCAATTGAGACATTTTAATCGATTCCTCCTCACATGGGTTTCATGAGAAAATTTAGTATTGTTAAATGGAACCGTCCTTCTCTCCATACCGATATGACAGAGGTCGGTACAGTTCATTTTGGTATGAAACTCTTTAGGTTTATAATTCTTATTGAGGATCGCTATAGCCTGTTCACACTTATTATTGGCTTCGTTGAGAAGTTTAAAGGCATATTCGATATTGTGAGCCCCTTTTCCCAAAAGAACAAAGCTATAATTATGCCGGGCTTCGTTCAGGAAGGTTTCAGCCTTTTTGAATTCAGGAGATCCTCCTCGGTTTCTCTCAAACTCATAAAGCACATTTTGAACATTAAAAATCCTTTGATGGGTCTCATTTTCCATTTTCGAAAGGAGGGTGTTCCAATGTTTTAATGTCTCATCAAAACCCTCTCCATGACAATCCACACAGGTCTCTCCAAGGGCTTTCTCAGCATATCTGCTCATTAGAAGTGCAGCCTGACTCTTCTCTCCCTTTCTATGACAGGCAATACAATCAACATTCGTCATAAACATAAGACTTGGAGAATCAGGGACACCGATGCCACCAACGCCACGATAAAAATCTCTCTGTGCTAAATGCATCTCTTTGCTATGGCACTTATCACATACTGTGGGGGAATGGACCATCGTAAGAATGGGTCCAATCTCATGTCGAATTTGTGTATGGCAATCGGCACATTCGATCTTATGGTCGGTGACATGCTTCTTATGCATAAATTGGGGAGTATATTTGGTCGTAAGGATCTCAGGTTCATTATGACACTGGACGCATTTTCCCTCTGGGACATGGCCATCCCCCTGAACCACATTCACATGGCATCTCTCACATTCTACTCCTCTCGCAATATACTTTCGGTGGTTGAAATTCCACCCTTTGACGTTAATATCCCCTTTAGGTTCCACATGGCAAGAAACGCAGCTTCCCACGGCACACGAAATGCATTCCTCTTCCCCTTTGGGGCCAGCCCGGTAGTAGTGACAGATGAAACAGTTGGTCTCATGGACGGTAAGATGGTCTCCCTGAACAAGCTGAGCATGGCAACTGGTGCAGCGAAGCCTCATTCCCCTTCTCAGTTCACCTAAATGTTTCCCATGGGAGAAGGCTCCATTTTTATAGACCATATCCTTCTGGAGATCCTCTATCTTGTGGCACCCTCTCTGGAGGCATGCCGCATCACTGATTTCCGCATGGGGTTTGCTTGGTCTTTTGCCCGAGAGAAAGTAAGCGAGCGATACTTGTCCATCCACCCATTTCCCTTTAAGGTGGTTGAAAAAACCTGGTTCGTAGTGGCATTTTGTACAGGCAACATGGCGGTGACTGGAGGCTCTCCAGGAATCCATATAGACATTCATCTGGTGACATAGACCGCAGAATATAGGGCTCTCGGTAAACTTCAAAAGGGCAAGAGAAAGAATAACGAATAATATGGTGCAAATAATGAGGGAAGTCTTAATGGCCTGACTATGCTCTTGAGTCCCTTTCTTAAAACTGATAAAAACATTGACCCAAAAGTTCCTGATTAATTGATAAGCCTCTTTGATATTATCAGGTTGATAGAAATCTTTAAACCTTTCGAAAGAAAAAGGAATCTTAAATTTTTTCATGCGAGGCCCCAACGCTCTCTTTTAGTGTATTATTATATACAATTTTTAAAAATTTTTCAATAGAAAAATTCGTTATTGATTTTAATGACCAGGTTCTTTAGAATAATTTATAATAATCCAAAACATTTTCCCGAGCATTCTTAAAAAGAAGGAGGGCTCATGTCTAAATTTATCATCGGATTGCTTATCATCGCCTTGCTCATTCTCTTATTTCTCATTTTCTGGATCGTCGTTTTGAGCACCGCCCTTCTCCTCTTCGGAAGAAAGGGGAGAAGAAAGAAGAGCTTATCAACCGAAGATATGGGAACCCTTTAAATGAGTAGTGATATGACCATCGGGCGAAAATGGTTCCTCATTTCAATCCCCTGCCTCTTTCTCTTGCTATGGGCAGGGAAAACGGATCTTTCCCTATCGAAAGAAGGTGAGGATCCCATGGAAAGGAGAGAGGAGAAGATCAGGATCTTTCGAGAGAAGAAAAACTTTTTTTTCAAAGAAGACTCCAACTCTCCGCTCAAAGAGAACGTAAAGGAAAAATTCAAAGGACTAAATTATTATCCGATCTATCTAAAATATGCAGTTATCGGATCGATTGAGAAATATCCCACAGATCCGAAACCAATCTATGTCAATCTTCCAACGAATAAAGGGAGGGAGAAGAAATTTGTGAAATACGGCCGTTTCAAATTTAAACTGGAGGGTAGGGAATATGTCCTTCAAATTTATCGGCCTTTGGGAGGTGGGGGTTTCTTTCTTCCCTTTAAGGACAAAACCTCTGGAGTCGAAACTTACCCTGAAGGCCGTTATCTCCATATTGAACCGATGCCTGGAGGAAAGGTGCTCATCGACTTCAATCTTGCTTATAATCCATTCTGCGAATATAACGAAAAATTTACATGCCCTTTTGCTCCGAAGGAAAACTGGTTGGACATAGAGATCCGTGCAGGAGAGAAACGGTTTAGATGAAAGAGTGGCGTCTTATTTTTTATTCCAGAAATTTAAATTTTTTTCACCTGCTTGGATGGGAATGTCGAGGACATTTTCTTTAGGTAGAAAGACACAGATAAATTTATCATTATAAGCACAGGAAGGGGTTATAAGCCATATTGAAGTCTAAGATCATTTGATAGCAGGGAGGATTCCAGCATCGATATATTTTCCTTCTTCATAGGTCTCTTTTCTGTTAGTCTTATCTTTAAAGGGGATGAAGAGAATGTCCTCTAAGATGGATTTATAGATCTCGAGGAAGTATTCTTTTCCTTCTAAGGTGAAAAGAAACTTCCCATAACGAATATAGCGTTTATTCGTCCCTTTGTTAGTGGGAAAGGTGGCATAATATTTGGGGTTATTAATATTGAAGGTAAAACGCTCAATCTTTCCATAAAAGACATAGTTTGTATTGAAGGGATAATATTTTAAGCCATTGAAATATCTCTTCTCTGAGAAGAGAGGGGGGAGCGCTCGTGGGTCTTAAAAAATTGATCTTTTTGTTTTTTCCATTCCTGAATACACTTCTCTTGCTCTAAAATGAGCGATTGCATCCTCTCTTTCTCTAAGGAGAAGACTCTCTGGGTGAGGAAAAGAATCCCCCACCACAAATAAAAGAGGAAAACATTTTCTATTCATAACGGAAAAAGAAGGGGTGTAAAATCATTTTATCAAAACGATTCTATAATTTCAAACTGCTCCTTGTTGCATCCATAAATCGAAAGGGAGATGGAAGGGATGATTGAAGATGAAGAGACTTCTTATTTTTCTATCAGCTGTTTTCATCATGGATCTACAGGCTCTTCCCATTGTCTTTTCTGAGGCAGCTAAAAGCCGATTCAGCATAGTCTATACCAACGATGTAATGGGTGAGGTGGAACCTTGGTGATGATTTCTGAGTCCCCTTGGTGGTCTCGCCAAGAAAGCAACCTTGATCTTTCTGATGAAAAAGGAAGGGGAAAAAGTGCTACTCCTCGATACTGGAAACCTCCTCTTTCGAAAGCCTCTCCGGACCGAAACGAAACGCAAAGACGCCCTTCTCCGGGTTGATCTTCTCATCCAGTCCTACAACGAAATGGGGTATGATGCTGTCAATGTCGGGGAAAAGGGTCTGATGATTGGTTTGAAATATCTCGTCGAGACAGTCCAAAAAGCCAAATTTCCTTTTATCTCAGCCAACCACATAAAGTTTCCACTTCTTGCTCCCATCACATTGGGTTCAAAGGTGACCAGAACAAACTTTCCTTTAAAGTCTCCATGGCCTGGAATGGGTTCATAAACAGGGGTTGGATGAAACCCCATCCTTTTCAGTCTCTCGGAATAGATCTCAATCTTTCCAGAAGGGGTGTCAAACTCCCTTGATTCATAAGTTCGATATTTCGGCTTCTCCTTAGGATCCAACCAGACCCCAAACTGTTTAAGATAGCTAACCCCTCCTGCTCGTTCGAGTTTTTCAATCTTTGAGGCTGATTTCTTAATGTATTCCTCTGTCGAATTGAATTTAAAATCCTTCTGGAGACCTCCTCCAATCCTGTGGGCGAGTTCAATAAAAAGATCCGAAAGGGAAACCGATTGACCATAGGGACGAATGATCGGTTGCTGAAGGGCAACAAAGGGAACCAGACCTAAGGCTGGAGAGGAGTCTAAGTTCCAGCTTTCAAGATAAGTGGCAACCGGAAGGACAATGTCCGCATATTGGGCAGTTTCTGTCAAGTAACTGTCTGCGACCACGAGGTAGGGATTCGATGGTCTCTGAGCCAAGCCCTTTCCCAAGAGGGTTATGAAGTTACTGCCGTCGAAGATGGGAAAAAGGCCTTGGAGGTCTTTAAGGAGAAGCAATTTGATTTCATCATCACAGACTTAGTTATGCCAGAATTGGATGGTTGGAATCTCTTGGAGGCAATTAAAAAGACTCAGCCTTCGACCCGGGTCATCATTATCACAGCCCATGGTCAAGAAGATACAGCGATAATTGCGAAAGAACGGGGTGCCTGGGCCTATATTGAAAAACCATATATTATCGACATGATTAAGGACCTATTAAAGAAGAGTCTTTGATAAAGGAGTATTTAAATCTTTCTCTGAACATAAATCCGGTCAGGGGTTTCCACATAATACCAATGTAAAATCTCTCTTAATTTTTAGTATTACGATTCCAAATAAAAAGGAGGAAATGTAGAAATATGAAGAGGCTATTGACTATTGGGATTCTGATCGGTTTTATTATTTCCATTCTGGCGATATCCAGTGTTTTGGCAGTCAAAGAGAAGATTATCTTTGATGCTCCAAATGGTAAAGTGACATTCAATCATTTGAAGCATCAGGAAACATTAAAGATCGAATGTCTGAAGTGTCACCATACCTGGAAACAGGGAGAAACTTCTGGAAAGTTATGCAGGGAGTGTCATAAGGCGGGGGCTGAGGGAAAAAGTCTCCTCGCAAAGGATGCCTTCCATAAAAACTGCAGGGGGTGTCATGAAGAAGCAAAAAAGGCCAATAAACCTGCGGGCCCAACATTGTGTACTCATTGCCACTTAAAGGCGAAGTAGTGTCATCAACAAAGCCTGAATTATAACTCAGGGATCATAGACTTTTCATCCTTCTTTTTTAATTGTTCATACATCTTTGCATTCTCAATGGCAATGCCACTCTGCAGGGCAATGGCGGAGAGGAAATCGATATCGTCCTGTGAAAATCGGCAGGGCACAGAGGTATAGAGACGAAGAACACCAATGACCCTCTCTTTAAGGATGATCGGAAAAGAGGCAATGGAGGCGATCCCCTCTTTTTTGGCCTCTTCAGGGTATTGGACCCTGGGATCAGAGGTCGCATCTTCAAT
>FWPU01001577.1_pt1 | contig 67826 bp, 60 predicted proteins | sample 2228361 | NCBI WGS metagenome assembly FWPU01 (sample SAMEA103939777, study PRJEB20133) | metagenome
AGGATCCTGTCGGGCAACTCCGGGTGCGGCACCAGGAGCTCGGGCTTGCGATCGATGCGGAGACGAGCCGGCCGGACTGGTGCGGCGAGACTATGGACTATGAGCTGGCCGTGGCCGGGATCCTGGCTGCGGATGCATAGCCGAAGACGGACGCGACGGAGCGCGTCCCTCCAGAGAGGGATCCGGGTCGTGTCCAGGACGAACGGTGAACGGACGGCGGACGTGACCGAAGCCCATTCCCCCGGCCGCCCACAAAGACGGACGCGACGGAGCGCGTCCCTCCATAGAGGGATCCGGGTCGTGTTCGGGACGAACGGTGAACGGACGGCGGACGTGACGGAGGACCATTCCGCCGGCCGGCCACGAAGACGGACGCGACGGAGCGCGTCCCCCCAGGGATTCGTTGCTTTCCTTGGAGGGGCACGCTCTGTCGTGCCCGGTGGGTGTCCCCGGGGCCGTGCACGCCAACGGTCCCCCAGAAGCCACAGGATGAAGGACTGACCCCGAACTGCCTGATCAGCCACCCGAGGCGGATGCCCCGCCGTCGCCGAAGACGGACACGGGGAGCACAGAGGGAAGGGAGACCAAGGGGGGAGAAGGAGCGAATTGGCAATCAGGTCGAGGCGCTGAAACTTGAGATGGGGGGGGTAGCCGATCCAGGCGTCTCGGGGCCCGCGTTTGAGCGCGGCGGCGTGCCAGCCGAGCAGGGCGATCCATTCGCCGTGCCACTCGGCTACGTAGCGCGGGGAGCGGCCGGCCAGGCACCGCAGGCCCAGGGAGTGGTGAGAGCGCATCAAAAGGTCCCAGCGCGCCAGAGAAAAATGCACAAATGAAAAAATTCACTCACTTCCATTCCAGGTTGACGTGGCCCCGCGGTCTTCGGGACTTTTCTCGTTTTCGAGCACGCGGCTTGCCTGGATGAGAGGAGGCAGCACAAGAAGGACGGAAAGGGTCACCAGGCCGATCGCAAGGGCATTGACCAGGCCGAAATTCCTCAGGGCCTGGCTCGAGGAGAAAACAAGCATGAGAAATCCGGTGGCGGTGGTCGCATTTGCCGTGAGAACGGCTCTGCCGACGTGGCCCAGGGTGCCGGCTACCGCCTGTTCTGTGGAGGAGCCTTCGTGCCTCATTTTGGCTTCGAAATACAGGATGTGGATGCAGCCGTCGATCCCCAGGCCCATGATGAGGGCTCCGAACAGCACCGTTCCGAAATCCAGGGGGATGCCAGCCCAGCCCATGATGCCGAGCATGATCACGAGAGGGACGAGGACAGGGACCACCAGAACGACGCCTTTCTTGAAGGAGCGCTGGAGAAGCGAGACGATGGCAAGCACGGCGCCTGCGGCCAGCAGGAGACTCTGGACCTGACTCCGGATGAGCAGCTTCTCAAAGGTCTGGAAGATCGCCGGAGCGCCGGTCTGTCGAAGATGGAAGGGGATCCGCTGGAGCACGGCCGTTTCGATATCCGTCGACCCGGGCAGAGCCGAGCGCGGGATGGCCGGCCGATCCCCGAGAAGACTCCAATAAACCCCCTGGGCCCGCTTTTCGAACAGGGGGTTCTGCACCGCCGGTTGCGGCAGGATCGGGCGCACCGAGGCGGCCAGCAGCCGCGCCCGCGCGATCCGGAGCTGCTCCTGGCAGAAGGCGAGGGCGCTCTCGCAGACGAGGGCTGCCTCCTCGCCGGAAAGGGCCTGCTTTCGGGCGAGCGTTTCCTGGACCCCGGGGAGCCATGCTCCGCCAGGATCCTGGTGGAACCGTTCTCGGAACTGCGCGACGACCTCCCCGATTGCGGCCTCGCCCGTCTCTACCGGGGCATCCTGCCTGAGGTGTCGCGCGAGGTCTTCCCAGAGGGCCGGATCCGGGGGCGCGGAAGCGGCCCCGGGCCAGGACGCCTCCAGGGCCGCCAGCACGGATGCGGGCTCGCAGCGGCTGCTCCGGTCGTATCCGGCCGCCAGCCAGGCCAGCTCCTCGGCTGCCGCTCGGAGGCGCACGGCTTCCACGATCTTCCGCGCCCCAACGGGCAGGCGGGCCACGTCGACAATCAGCATCTCGTCCCGGGACTCGGGGGGAAGGGCGGCCGAGACGAACCGGGCCAGCCCGGTCATGGTCGCGGTGTCCGAGTCCCGGATGACCGCGTTGATGAGGGCCTTTTCCCTCCGCTCGTTCACGAGCGTCTTGAGAAAGGGCTCCCCTTCCAGAAGGAGCCAGAGCCCTGCCACGCCGGCCCGGCTCTCGGGGATGGCATAGACGCCCGTGACGAGCCGGTTCGCCTCGGCCAGCAGGGAGGCGATGGAGGTGAAGCCGGAAAGCTGGGGACTCGATCGGAGCCTGTGCTCCATGCGGAGCTGGTGTTGAAGGAGCGCGGGCTCCTCCATGTCGCCTTCGTAGCAGACGGCAAGAGGATACACGCCCCCGAACTCTTGCTTGAGAATTTCGTGGCCCCTTCGGGCCGGGCTGCCCTCGGGCAGGAAGGTGACATAGTCGACATTCGTGTGGATACGCCGGATCCCGAAGGCAGCGGCAGCCAGAAGAACCAGGACCGACACGAGGACGATTCGAGGCCGGCGCAGAGAGATCCGGCTGAGGGCGCCCAGGATCCGGCCGGGCGGAGCTGTCCGGCCCGAGGCCCGATCCGGCACGGCCCGAGGCCTGGGCCGGCCGAAAGCGGCCAGAGAACACAGCAGGAACGTCAGGGTCAGAAGACACGCCACGAGCAACCCGAAGGCGAGCTCGAATCCAAAGTTCCGAAGAAGGAGGATCTTGGTTGTGCCGAAGGTCAGGAGTCCGGAAACGGTCGTGAGGGTGGACATCACAATGGGCGGGCCGATCTCGGCTCCTGCGGACACGACACTGGCGCTTCGCTGCCAGTGATTTACGGCATGCACGCCGTAGTCGCTTCCCAGGGCGAACAGGAGCACCAGCACGGCTGGCGTCAGGAGGTTCATGGGAACCGCCAGCGCCGCCTGGGTTCCCAGGGTCCAGACAATGCTCAGAAGGCAGATGCTCAAGGGGAGAACGACGCCTGGCAGGCTGCGCAGTCCCAGGGCCAGGATTGCAGCCATTCCAGCCACCATGAAGGGAAGCAGAACCCTCAGGTCTCTCTCCATGCATCCGTCCATGGCGTGAGCCAGGGCCGGATAGCCGCCCACGTAGTGAGGGATGTTTCGGGCTTCTTCTGCCAGAAGGCTCTCCACCTGGCCCGCCACGCGCACTTCGTCGTACCGGCCGTCCACGTTCAACAGAAGGGTTCCGTACCGGCCGTCCCGGGAAACGAGTGTTCCGGCGAGCCGCTCGTTCGAAAGAGCCGCTGCCCGGATTTGCTCGGTCCCTGCCGGGCCCTCCGGAAATGCCCGCAGGAAATTTTCTACGACGATGTCCTGCTCGGATGCGCGGATGTCGACGAAATTCGAGAGGCTCAGGACGAAGAAAAGCTCCGGAAGCTCCTGGAGCCGCTCGGTGAGGCGCCGGATTTCTCGCAGGCTCGACGGGTCGAATACGCCGGGCTGGCCGAAATCCAGGCAGACAAAAACAAGGGAGTTGGCCGCGAACTCCTGGTTCGTGTCGCGGAGCAGTTCGGCCACGGGCTCCCGTGCGGGCAGCCAGGTCTCGTACTTGTTGCTCGTCGTGAGACGGGTGGCAAGGAGTGCGGCGTAAAGGGTGACGCCGGCCGTGGCGACGAGCACGGCCTTCCTTCGGGCGAGAAGGAGCCTGAGCAGGCTGGAAAAGGTCGCACGGATGTCCATCGCGGATCTCAGATCAAGAGACAATAGGCAGGCAGGAACCATCTGTCAAACAAGGCGGACGATCAGGGCGGACGAACCCTTTTCCCGGGCAAGAGCGGGAGCGGGTCGATTCCTTGCATGCCGGGCCGGCTGCGCCCGGCGGTTTCTTGACACCCCGGGAGGGCTCGGGTACAAGGACTGGACCGGCAGAGAGGACAGGATATGTCCGAAGTCCATATGTTTCTGTGGGGCGCTTTTGCTTTTCTGGCCTTCCAGATTGCGGTCGCCTGCGGCTGCTGGCGGCTGGCGCAGAAGAAAGGCCGGGACACCGTGGGTTGGTTCCTGGCCGGGCTTTTCTTCAGTGCGGGAGCGCTCCTCTGGCTCTGGCTGCTCCCGGGCCTGGAGACGCCCGGCCAGACCAAGAGATGCGGCGGCTGCGGGGCGCTGCTGCCTTGGGCCGCAGAGACCTGCCGGGCCTGCGGAGCGGCCGCGGGCACGGCCGAGATCGACCCCTCTGTCAAGCCGAGGCGTCCTCTTCGATCCTGTTTCCTGGTGGCCTTGTTGCTCTTCTTCCTGGCCCTGGTCGTTCTCGGTCTTATCGGGTATTTCGCTGTGCCGGACCAACCCGTGAGGACGAATCCCTGACAGAGGGCTTGAGCCGGCTCGATGGAGCGCCCGGCCTCCGGCGCCCTGAACGCACCGGGAGACGTTCATGCAGAAGAAGGGCCGAGTGGAAAGACTCCTTTCGAGGCTTTGCAGCCTCGTGGTCAAGAGACCCCTGTGGCTGCTGGCCGGTTCCTTTGTCCTGGCGGCGGCGAGCCTTCTCTACAGCGGTGAGCACCTCACGTTCTGGACGGAACGAAACGTCCTGCTTTCCCAGGACACCCTGCCCGCAAGGCTTTACCATGCCTACCGCGAGGAGTTTCCAGACGACTACCTGATTCTGGTTGTCTCTTCCGAGGACCTCGATCGGTCCAAGGCGTTCGCGGCCCTTCTCGGGCAGAGGCTCGAAGCCGATCCGGTGCCGGTGCGCGAGGTTTTCTACCGGATTCCGATCGAGCTTTTCCGGAGACAGGCGCTCCTGTTTCTGGACACGGAGGACATCGAAACCCTCCGCACGAGAATCACCAAGCACAGGGAGCTCCTTGAACGGCTCGCTGCATCGCCGGACCTGGTTACGCTCCTGGAGACCATGAACACCCAGATCAGCAAGGCTCTCGTCCGCACGGCGGTCTCGGGCCTCTTCGTCGAGGAGGAAACCGAGGAGGAAAAGGGGAAGCCGGAGAAAAAACGCGTGGATCCCGAGGATCTCAAAATCCTCAGTGCAACCATGGAAAGCCTTTCCCGGTGGATCGGGGGCGGGGGTTTTCGATCCCCCTGGAAGCTTTTCCTCGCGGGCCAGGGGAGCCTGAGCGAAGACGGCTATCTGGTGGACGAAGATCGGGGATGGGTCTTCCTCCTGGCCTATCTGCGCGAAGTCGAGACCAGCTTCAACCGTGAAGGGGCCGCGATCGAACGGATCCGCGGGCACATCCAGGCTGTGTCCGAAAAGATCCCCGGCGTCACGGTCGGGATCACGGGCACGCCGGCTCTCAACTCGGAGGAGATGTCCGTAAGCCTTGGAGACATGACGCGGGCCTCGATTCTGGCCCTGGTTCTCGTCACGGCCCTTTTCGTGGTCGGGTTTGGTCATGCGGTCAGGCCCCTTCTTGCCGTTGTGGCCTTGGCCGTTGGCGTCGTCATCACCCTGGGATGGCTCAGCCTCACCGTGGGGCATCTCACGATCCTGTCCATGGCCTTCGGAAGCATCCTGATCGGGCTGGGGATCGACTTCGGCATCCACTTTGTGGCCCGCTACGAAGCCGAGCTGGGCAGGGGGGCTGCACCCCGGGAGGCGCTGGAAGAAACGTACCGCAGAGTGGGCAGGCCGGTCCTGAGCAGCGGCCTTACCACCATGGCGGCATTCCTGGCCATGGCCCTGGCCGAGTTCCGCGGCCTCAGGGAGTTCGGCTGGATCGCTGGCTGGGGCGTCTTCTTTTGCCTTGTCTCGGCTCTGGTGGTTCTGCCGGCTCTGCTGCTCTTGAAGGAAAGGGTGCGCCTCCGGCGGCCGGCCGTGCCGCCCCAGACGGGCAACGACCGCCCCTCGGTTCTGGAGCGGATCCTCGAGAAGCCTTCGCGGCATCCGGGCTGGGTGTTCACCCTGAGCGGGCTTGCGGCTCTCGGCGCCTTCCTTCCGGTCGGCCCCATCCGATTCGATTACAACCTTCTCAACCTCCAGGCCCGCGGGACAGAGGCTGTGGACTGGGAACTTCGGCTTGTCGAGGCTCAGGGCAACTCGAGTATTTTTGCCGCCGACATGGTGAATTCCCTGGAAGAGGCGCGCGCGCGGACCAGGCAGTACGAGTCCCTGCCCTCGGTGCGGAAAGTGGAAAGCCTGGCCACCTATTTGCCGGAAGACCCCGAAGAGAGAATGGAGCGGGTGCGGAGCCTTGCGCCCCTGCTGGAGGGCCTTGCGGTCTCCGGCGCGGAGCCGGCCGCACCGGACCCGGCCCGAGTGGAGCGCTGGGTCTCCAGGATCCGGTTCAAGCTACGCGAGGAGGAGGAGAAGGAGGCCGACGGATCCAAAGAGACCGGAACGATTCCCGGGCCGGATACCCTTTCAGGGGCTCGTTACCGGGCAGAGGAGGTTCTGCGCAGCCTCGAAGCCGCCAAGGCCTCAGGCGAACTCGCTTCCCGGCTGGCTTCCTACCAGGAGCGCCTGGCGGCGGATTTCCGAAGAAAATGGGATATCCTTTCGGCTTCGGTCCTGGACCCGGCTCCTGTTACGGTCGAAGGACTCCCCGAGCTTCTGCGCAAACGGTATCTGGGCAGGGGCGGCAAATGGCTTCTGCAGATCTACCCGAAGGAGGACGTCTGGCAGCCCGAGCCGCAGAGGCGTCTGGTGGACGAGCTTCGAACGGTGAACCCTGATGTGACCGGACCCGCGGTCTTCAATTACGAGTCCACCCGGTCTCTGCTGGAGGCGTATCTCGAAGGCGGCCTGTACGCATCGGTCGCGATTGCCGCCATCCTGCTCTTGGACTTCCGGAGCGTCCGCCTGGCCGGCCTCTCCCTGGTTCCCCTGGTGCTGGGGTGGCTCTGGACATTGGGAGGCATGCGGCTCTCGCACTTGAGCTTCAACCCGGCCAATCTCGTGATCATCCCGCTGCTCGTGGGGATCGGCGTGGACAACGGGATTCATATCGTCAGGCATTTCCTCCAAAGCCCGTCCGCGGAAGGGAGAATCGCCGGCTCGAGACTCGGCAGGGCCATTCTGCTTTCCTCGCTCACCACCATGGCCGGCTTCGGCTCTTTGCTCGTGGCCCACCACCAGGGGATCCGAAGCATCGGAACCCTCCTTTCTCTTGCGGTCGGAAGCTGCCTGGTTGCGGCCCTTGTGTTCCTGCCCGCCCTGCTGCGAGTCCTGGCGGAGCGCCGCGCGATTGCCCGTTGAGGCTCGAGCGGACCAGAACCCGGGTTTCTTCTCGATCGTTTGTCACGGATCTGGGCAGGATGCCTCTCGACGGTCGCCTTCGGCCGTGCTGGGGCCGGCAGGCGTGGGCTCGGCCTGCCATCCGCCCCCCAGGGCTTTGAAAAGAGTCACGAGGTTCGCCGAGAGATTTCGCTCGCTCTGGGCCAGGGCGTCTTCGGAAGCGTACAGGGACCGCTCGGCATCGAGCACGTGGAGAAAATCCGTCTCGCCCTGGACGTAAAGCCGGGTCGCCAGATCGACGCCTCTGCGGTTGGCCGCAACGGCCTCCAGCAGCGCCTGCCGGCGCTCTCGCTCCTTGGAATAGGCCAGCAGCGCGTTCTCGACCTCCTCGAGCGCCGTGAGAATCGTCTTCTGGTACGCGAGCAGGGCCTCTTCCTGGACGGCTTTTTGGAGCTCTATCCCCGAGAGCACGCGTCCGGCATTGAACAGCTGCCAGTCCATGGCCGGCCCGAAAGACCAGACCCGCCGGCTCCAGTGAAGCCATTCGTCGAGCGCGGTTCCCCGGAAACCGGCGGACCCGGCGAGATTGAACTTCGGGAAAAGGTCAGCGGTGGCGGCGCCGATGCGGGCTGTCGCGGCGTGGATCTGGGCCTCGGCACGCCGGATGTCGGGACGGCGCAGCAAGAGTTCGGAAGGCAGGAGCATCGGGATTTCAGGCGGATCCCCGGGGATCGGAGCGGGTGACGACAGCTCTTCCATGAGAGATGCCGGCTCCCTGCCGGTCAGGACGCTCAATCTGTAGATCGCCTGCTGCGCCGAGGTTTCGAGGACCGGGATCTGGGCCTCTGTGGTCGCCACCTGCGCCTCGGCGTTGGCCACATCCAGGGCGCCCACGAATCCCGCCCCAAAGCGCCTGCGGGTCAGCTCAGCGCTGTGCCTTTGGATCTCCAGGTTCTTCCTGGCGATGCCGGCCCGCTGCTGGGAGAGGCGCAGGTCCAGAACGTTCAAGCCCACTTCGGCCACAAGGGTCACCAGGGTGTCGCGCTCCTCCTCGATGCTGGCCTGCAGATCCGCCTCTGCGGCCTCCACGGTTCTTCGGGCTCCTCCGAACAAGTCCAGCTCCCACGCTGCGTCCAGGCCCGCCTGGAACAGCTCCGCGGTCCTGCCGGAGGCGCCGCCTGGAACCGAGCCCTCCTGCGTTCGGCTTCGGGTATAGCCGGCGGACCCGCCTGCGGTCGGCCACAGTCCTGCTGCGGCCACGCCTCGAGCAGCCCGGGCCTGACGGACTCGGGCTCGGGCTTGCCGGAGGTCCAGGTTGCCCAGGACTGCCCTTTCCACGAGCGAGGTGAGAACAGGATCGTTGAAGAGGGTCCACCAATGGACAAGGTCCGCCTGGCCGCAAGGGGGAAATCTCGCGTGGTCGGTCGCGCCGTACCAGGCCGAGGGCGTGGAGGGCTGAGGGGGCCGGTAGTCGGGCCCGACCGCGCATCCCCCGGCTGCGAGAAGCAAGACCCAGGCCCATGCGCGGCAAGCCGGGACGGGACGCATCCGTTTTTCCATGTGTCCGATCTCCTGAACTCCTTCGGACCCCCGGCCCGGGCGGCTACTCGTACCGCAAGGCCTCGATCGGATCCATGCGCGAGGCTTTCCAGGCCGGATAAAACCCGAACACGACTCCCACGGTTGCAGCGACGAGCACGGAAGCCACGATGGCGGGCACGGAAGTCTCGGTGGGCCAGCCCAGGAACAGGGTCACCAGATAAGAGCCGCCGCAGCCGGCCAGGATTCCCATGGCGCCGCCCGCCAGGCACAGCACCACTGCCTCGGCAAGGAACTGCCGCAGGATGTCCTGTCCCCTGGCTCCAACCGCCATCCGCAGGCCGATTTCCCGCGTCCGCTCGGTCACGGAAACGAGCATGATGTTCATGATCCCCACGCCCCCCACGATCAGGGAGATCAAGGCGACACTCAAGAGCAGCCGGGTCATCACCGTGGACGTGGAAGCCAGAGCCTTCGTCACCTCGGTCATGTCGCGGATGTTGAAATCGTCCGGCTCCCCCGGCCGGATCCGGTGGCGCTCGCGCAGCAGGTCGGTGATCTGCTGGATGGCGAGCGGGATTTCTTCTGCGCTCCGGGCTGCGGTCAGAATCTGGTCCACGTTCGTGAATCGGGTCGGTACAGGCGTGTCGGCCGCCCGGGTCGTCGAAGCCAATGGATAGAGGCTCGTTGCGGTGCCGGGATAGAACGGGCTGGCCGGGGTGCCAGAGGAAGAGGAGCCCGAGGAAGAGCCGCTTTGGCCGGTCCCGGTCTGAGATGAGCCGATGACGCGGTACTTGAGGGTCGTCCAGGGCGTCAGGAGGATATCGTCCTGGTCCATGCCCATCATGTTGGCGCCCTTGGAGGCGAGCACGCCGACAACCCGGAACGAGACGTTCTGCACGCGGACTTCCTTGTCCAGAGGCGACTGCCCTCCGAAAAGCTCTCGCACGAGCGTCTGTCCCACCAGGCAGACCTTGCTCCCGTTTCGCACGTCCCGGTCGGTGAAGGCCGCTCCCTCGGCCAGGGAAGTCCAGTCGCGAATGAGCAGGAATTCCGGCGTGGTGCCATAGATGAACGCAGGAACCCAGTTGCGGTTGCCGTACACCACCTGGGTGCGGGCACGGACCACGGGCGCTGCGCCTCGCACGGCCGGGCATTCCTTCAGGATGGCTTCCGCGTCACCGGGCGTGAGGGTCACGGCCGTGCCGGCCCCGAAGCTCACGCCGCCGCTCGCTGCGGTACCCGGCAGCACCAGGAGCACGTTTGCGCCCATGCTCGAGATCGTGCGCTGAATGGCCGAGGACGATCCGTTGCCGATTTCCATCATGGCGATCACGGCGCCCACGCCGATGACGATTCCCAGGGTCGTCAGGGCCGCGCGCATGGGATTCCGGCGCAGGGCCCGCCATGCGGATCGAAGGGTCCTTGACAGGTTCATGCAGAATCCCCGTCCACGATCTCGCCGTCGCGGATCCGGATCACCCTGCCGGCATGCCGGGCCACTTCCGGGTCGTGGGTGACGAGGATCACGGTGATCCCCTCGTCCCGGTTGAGGGTGTCGAAGATCTGCAGGACTTCCTCGCTGGTCTTCGAGTCCAGGTTGCCTGTCGGCTCGTCGGCGAGGAGCAGGGAAGGCCGATTGATCAGGGCCCGCGCGATCGCGACCCGCTGCTGTTGGCCGCCCGAGAGCCGGGAGGGCTCGTAGGAAAGGCGGTCGCCCAGGCCGACTTTCTCCAGCCATGCCGCGGCCCGCCGCCGGCTTTCGTGGTCCGAAACCGTTTCGGTCGAATACGACAGAGGCATCATGACGTTTTCCAGCGCGCTCATCCGGGGCAGCAGGTTGAAGTTCTGGAAGACGAACCCGATCTTGCGGTTTCGAAGCCGGGCGCGCTCGTCGGCGGACGCTCGGGAGACATCCCTCCCGTCCAGCCGGTACTGCCCGGACGTCGGCCGGTCCAGACAGCCCAGAATGTTCATGAGAGTCGTCTTTCCCGAGCCCGATGCGCCCATGATGGCCACCATCTCTCCCCGTTCCACGCAAAGGGAGACGCCCTTGAGGACCGGGACTTCGACCTCGCCGACGCGATAGATCTTGCGGATGTCCCGGCACTCGATCAGTTCTGTGGCCATGGCAGATGAATCGCCGTGTAATCGCCCCGTGCCGCCAAGTCCTTCGCTCACGGACGTGCCGACGGGGAACGGCTTCTTCGGAACTGCGGCGCGAAGGGGCTCGACCCCGGGTTCTTCTCGTCTCGGGTCACCGCTCCGACAACCACTTCCAGGCCTTCCCGGAGTTGTTGGCCCTGCACCTCCGTGAACGTGCCGTCGCTCAAGCCGATGGCGACCTCGATGGGCCGCACGAGGCCGGCCTCCGGGGTCCAGAGAGTTCCGCGGTGCGTCATGGCACCTTCCCGGAAGGGGTTCGCGGCAGGCCCCTGCCCCGGCGCGGCGCCGGCTGTCTCTGTCTCAGGACCCGCCGCCGAATCGCGGGCACGGCGGGCGATTTGCCCCGGGCTCGGGGACCAGCGCAGGGCCGCGTTCGGAACGAGCCACACGCCCGTCCTTCGGCCCAACTCGAACTGCACGTTGGCCGTAAGGTAAGGAAGAAGCTTCCCGCTGGAATTGTCGGTCGTCACTTCCACGATGTAGGCGACCACATTCTGGGTCATGGTGGCGTTCAGGCGGATCTTTCCGACTTCGCCGTGAAACACCTCTCCAGGATAGGCGTCCACGGCAAAGGTCACAGGCTGCCCAGGATAGATGCTGCCGATGTCCGCCTCGTTGACCGAGACCCAGACCTGCATGCGGCGGAGGTCCTTTGCGATCAGGAACAGACTCGGCGCGTTCAGGCTGGAAACCACGGTCTGGCCGATATTCACCCTGCGGTCGATGATCACGCCCTTGACCGGAGACCGGATCGTGCAATAGCCGAGATTCCGTTTCGCCCGTTCCAGGTTGGCCCGGGCCTGGCCGACGGAAGCCTTTGCCTGCTCGATTGCGGCCTCTCCGACCGCGACATTCGCTCGGGCGGTTTCGTAAGCGGACCGGTAGGCGTCGTAGCTGGATTCTGCGAGCGCTTCGGAAGGTCCCAGTTTCTGGGCTCGGTTCCAGTCGCGTTCGGCCTGACGGAGCCTGGCCTGGAATTGTTCCAGGTCCGCCCGTGCCCTTGCCAGGCCGGCCTGGGCCTGCTCCAACTGGGCTCTTGCCGCTGCCACGTCCGCCGCGTAAAGGGAATCGTCGATTTCAGCCAGGACCGTCCCTTCTTCCACGATCGATCCGTAGTCGATGGGCTTGCCGTTGCGGTCCTTGCCGAAGGCAATGATCTGCCCCGCGACCTGAGCGCCCACGTCGATGAGCTCCTCGGGTTCCACGGTTCCGGTGGCGCTGATCGTGGCCACCAGGTCGCCCCGTTTGACCGTGGCGGTGCGGAACAGAGGCCCCTCCTGGGCGGAATGCAGGAAGACCCAGGCGGCCGCCCCTCCCGCGAGAGCCAATCCGACCAGGAGTCCGAACGCCTTCTTGGCCCCGGGTTTCATGAGACATCCCTCAAAATGTCTTCAGGCCGGAACCGGATCAAACACATTAGACGCGAAGGGGCTCGGGTTTTCTCCCCCCTTTCTTTCGTTTGCAGGGGCGGGCCGTCCGCGTTTCGGCCCCGGCGCGCCTGCACGTGAGCCTGATGTCTCGACCCCTGTCAGGCGGCGGATTCTGCCTGGGGCAGTTTCAGGATTTCGTACTTGTAGATCCGAAGCAGGCTGAGCAGAAGGCTTGCGATCACGGGGCCCAGAATGAAGCCGAAAACGCCGAACGCGATCATGCCGCCCAGCACGCTCACGAAGGCGATCATCGGATGGAAGTTCGCCGCCGCCCTCAGGATGACGGGCTTGAGGACATTGTCGACGGTGCTGACGATCAGGATGCAGTAGAGGAGCAGGCCCACCCACTGCCAGGTGGAACCGGTAAGGGCCATGTAAATCACGGCCGGTATCCAGACCACCGTGCCGCCCACGATCGGGATGACCGCGGCCACGATGAGCAGGGATCCCCAGAGGATGGGCGAAGGCAGGCCGAAGACGGCGAACCCGATCATGGAGAGGAATCCCTGCGCAATGGGGACGAAGACTCCTCCCAGGAGGATGGCCCGGATGGTTTTCGTGAGGTGATTGAAAATTTCTTTCTCATCGTGGGCTTCCAGGGGACTCAGCTGCATGAGTTCCCTTCCCAGTTTTTTCCCGTCCCGCAGGAGAAAAAACAGGAAAAGGAAGAAGAACAAAAGGCTGATCAGGGCCGAGGCCGTGCCGGCGATGAAGTTCTGCACCAGCTTGTTGGCTGCGGAGGCGATCTCGTTCACGGCTCCCTTGAAGTAATCGCTTCCCAGAATCCCCTCCGGGCCAAGCCGCTCCTTGACGAAGCGGATGACGTCGAACCGTTCCGGCAGAAACCGGTCGGCCGCCTGTTGCACGTACTCCTGGATCGTGGCCGCGTTGAGACCCCGTGTGAGATTGACGGCTTCGACAGACAGAAGGGACGAATAGAACGTGACGGGCACGACCAGCAAGAGAAGCAGCAGAAGAAGAGTGGCCGCTGCGCCGAGATTCTGCCTTCCACCCAGCCGACGAGTGATTCGCTCGTGGATCGGGTAACTGAGAATCGCCGTGGCCCCCGCCAGGATGAAGACCTGGAGGAAAGGCCGGAAGACCTGGTACGAAAGATACAGGATGACCGCGATGGCCAGGGCGAGAAAGCCGAGGATGACTCTGCGGCCCACGGCATGAGCCGGTTGAGCCGGCGTGGCTGCAGGAAGGCGGGTCTCCAACGGAGCGGCCTCCGCCGTCCTGTCAAGGGGGTTGGCTTCCTGGGTTCGTTCCTCTCGATCGACCATGGCAAGACAGTAAGATACGAAACCCACCCGGGTCAAGAGACGCGCAAAGACGGCCTCGGCCCCCGGGTTGGAATCCGCCGGGTGCGGCCGGCACATGCGCCGAAGGGTCCAGAGCAGCAACGGGCAGCAGACGTTCTTGACGTCGTCCCTCCAAGGGGCTAATGTGAATAAGGTTTCAGGGACGTTTCTCTTGTGGGGACGGGCCAGCACGAAGGAGGGCAGCAAATGAAAGGAAGGCTTGCGGGAATGGTCGCTCTTTGCGCTTCCGTGGCGCTACTGCTTTTTTCTTTTCCCTTGTCCGGGGCGGCCCAGGAGCCCTGCAAGAGCGACGCAGAGAAGCTCTGCGCGGGCGTGGAGCCCGGCCAGGGCCGGATTCTGAACTGCCTCAAAGAAAAAATCGACCAGGTCTCTCCGGAGTGCAAGACGTACCTGGCTGGCAAGGCGCAGGACGTGAAGGGGAAGAAGGAAGCCTGGGAGCAGGCCTGCGGCAAGGACGTGGATCAGTACTGCAAGGGCGTTCCCCCCGGAGGGGGTGCCGTGCTCAACTGCCTGAAGGAGCACAAGGCGGATCTCTCGACGGAATGCCAGGCCTTCCTGAGCGAGAAAGGTCAGGAGGTCAAGGCCAAGAAGGACGCCTGGGATCAGGCCTGCGGGAAAGACGTGAGTGCGTACTGCCAGGGCGTCGAGCCCGGACAGGGCCGCATTCTCAAGTGCCTGAAAGAGCACGAAGCGAGCCTCTCGGCCGAATGCAGGGCCATGATCGTCCGGTGACAGGGGCGAGGGTTCGAAGGCATCTCAGAACTTCTGGCCCGTCACTCGTTCGAGCTCGGCCACGGCCAGGTTGAAGTCTTTGATCGCGAGAAAGTACCGGGCTGCCGCCTCGGTGTAAATCCCGAACGCTTCAAAGACTTCCTTGGCCTCGCCGAGTCCGAGGTGGAAGCTCCCCGCAGCGGTGGCGGCCAGAGCCCGTCCGTTCTTTCTGGCCTCGGCGGCGTAGGAGAGGCTCTCCTGTTTCTGTGCCGCCTCCCGCCAGGCTTTTTCGACTTCCAGGAGCATCCCGCTCGTCGCATCCCGCTGCTCCTGGAGGAGCTGAGAAACCTCTGCCTGTTTTTCCGCGATCCGGCCGGGGATGCCGAAATCCAGGGCAAGGCGCCATCCGAGCAGCACGCCTCCCTCGAGATAGTTGAACTCCTCCACGGCAAAGGGGTTGTCCTGCTCGTCCCGGTTGGGCGCCACGGCGTAGCGGAACAGGCCCGTCAGAAACAGGTCCGGCAGCCAGCTCCGCTGTTCGGCGCGCAGCTCGGCTTTCTTGGCCTCGATCCCCGCTTCAAGCTGTCGCCACTCCGGCCTCTGGGAGGCCTTCTGCTGATACGAGGAAAGGTCGCCGAGCTGGACCGCGACCGGCTTGAGCCTCTTTTCCTTGAGGTCGAAGTCCTCTCCGGCCGGCAGGCAAAGGAGCCTGAGAAGGGCGCTGTGCACCAGGGTCTGCCCCTTTTCAATTTCCAGAAGTTCAGCCCTGGCCCTGAAAAGGCCGTAGCGCAGCTTGAGCAGATCCTGCTGCGTGAGATTCCCCTCCCCTTTTTCCAGAAGTTCCTCGGCTTTCTGGACCGCCTTTTCGAATTGCTCGACCGTGTCGGAGACGAGCCGACGAAGCTCTTCGTTGAGCTGGGCCGTGTAATAAAGCTCTTTGACCGATTGGACGAGCTCCTGCTCGAAGCGATCGAGCGACGCCTGCTTGGCTTCCAGGCCGCGGTCCGCAGCTTCGATGTGGGCCTTGAGCTTGCCGAAGGTGTAAAGGGGCTGGTTCACGGTGAGCTCGATTCGCGTGAAAGGCCCGAGGCTGCTCAGCAGTTCTGAGCGGTCGTCGGGCGAAAAGACCGGGTTGCCCCGGGCCTCGGGAACCAGGCTGGCCACCTGAAGGCATTCGAGCCTGGGGAGCCGGCCGGCCCGGGCCTGACGGAGCTGGGCCTCGGCCTGGTCGATGATGTGCCTTTGGCTCCAGAGCTTGGGGCTGGCCTGGCGGGAAAGTTCGACGACCTCTTCGAGCGTGAGCAGCCGAATGTGCTGCGTGCCCTTTTGGGGCTGGTTGGCCTCTTCCGGTTCCGGCCCTTCCAGGAGACCCGGGGTGCCGGCTGCGGCCAGGGAGCAGAAGCCGAGAACCGCAAGGGGCAACAGGATGCGGCAGATGCGCAAGCCCGACGGCCGTCTGCGGATCGCGCCCGGTTTGCGCCTGACGCCGAGTGGTGGATGCATCATGATTTTCCTCCACGACAGAACGTTCAAAGGAGACAAGAAGACCGCGCGGCGGAAAGAAGAGCGGGCCGCGGTCCGGCAGAAAGACGCTAGGGAAAGGACGGCACGGAGTCAAGGCGGGGCATGGTGAGAGGGCTTGTTCCTTCCCGTGGGTCGTGCCGGGGCGGCCGATTGATTCCCCTCCCGGGGATTTGATACGCTTTAAAAGCATAGTCATGGCCCGAGGCTCTGCTTCCATCTTCCGCAGTCTTTTCCGGTGTTGAAACAAGGCCAGGCATCGATGAAAAACCGGCGGATTCGGTCCCTTGCTTCCGTGGCTGGGGGTTTGTTCTTTTTCCTGCTGCTCTCGGGCTCTGCCGCCGGCGAGTCCCCGGATCCAAAGGCCGCGGTCGAGGCCCTTCTCGGCGCGGTGGAGACCCTTTCCAGGGGCGACAAGGACAACCCGGATCCTGCCGTCACCCGGCGGATTTCCCAGATCATCGATCTCGCGGGCGTGAGCCAGGCATGCCTGCTTGACACGTGGCAAAAACTGCCGAGGAGCGAGCAGGAGAACTTCCTGAGCCTTTTCCGGCAGGTCCTGGAGGAGGTCGCATACCCCAACTCGGCCAAGTTTTTCAAGAGCACGAGGGTCGAGATCGAGGAGGTCAAGGTGGACGGGGACCAGGCCGAGGTTCAAACCGTGGTCACGCACCCGGAAGAAGGCATGGTCGAGGTGGGCTACCGGCTCCGGCTTCAGGAAAGGGAGTGGCGGGTGCAGGACGTGCTCCTGGACGGCGTCAGCCTGGTCACGGACCTTCGCAGCCAGATGCAGAAGATTCTGCGCGAGCAGTCTTACGAGGAACTCAAGAGGAGGATGCGGGAGAAGCTCGGCTGACGAGTCCCATTCTCCGGTAGAGGTGGAGCAGGTAGGCCAGGTAGAAAAAAGTGCCGAGGGCGCTCAGCCAGGCGTAGATCCAGAGACCGCCGACAAGGGAAAGGGCCAGAATGAGGTAGATGAAGTCGCGGTTGCTGATCTTGTCCGCCAGTTCGATCTTGCGGCGGAGTCCGTTGCCGGCCAAAGCCGCTTCCTCGACGCGGACCGGCGTGGAAAAGGTGATCACGGCCTCGGAGCCGCTCTTCAGGAAGATCCGCCAGAAGACCGCTGACGCGGTCGCCAGGGTCCCCAGGGCTGCAAGGATGCCCAGCACAAGGTAGATCGAACCCTCTCCCCTCATGTACAGGCCGAATCCAATACAGAAAAAGACCACGATGTGAACGAGATTGTCCCCCAGGAAATCCAGGACCGAGCCGAGCCGGGACTCCTGGAACTTGAGGCGGGCGATCTCTCCATCGCATCCGTCTATGACGCTGGAAAGCCAGAGCAGCAGCGCCCCTGCCACGTGGTAAAGCCGATTGGGGCCCAGGAAAAGCCCTCCGCTCACGAGACCGATGCAGATCGACACGAGGCTGACCTGGTTGGGCGTGACCGCCGTATCGACCAGTCTTGCGGTGATGAATAAGGAGATCTTCCGTTCGAGGTTTTTCGACAGATAACTCTCTGTGGGCTTGATGAGGCTCCGGAACAGGGCCTTTTGGGCCCGCTCGAGAGCCTGCTGGCTTCCCTCCCGGATCGGGATGACGGCCGGCTCGCCGGCCTCGACGCATTCGGGCTCGGGCAGGCTGTGGAGAACGTCGGCGGCAGCCTCGTAAGGCCGCTCGGAGAGGAGGGCCTGCCTGAGAGAGGCCGCGGACGCGGCCGGGACCAGGGCGGCGGGCGGGAGGGACTTTCGCCGTTCATCCCCGGCAGCAGGCTCTCTGGCTCCGACGATGACAGGCCCTGCAAGGGGTTCTTGTCGGTCGAGAAGGTGCCGGAGAAAGGTGCGATCCAGGATCCATTCGGCCGAGAGCACGGCCAGGTCGCCCCGCAGGCACTCCTCGAGCTCGCGAGAATCCGCGGCAGCCCCTCTGCCTGCAAGCTGAAGATAGACGAAGCTGCGGGTCTTCGGATCCTCTCGGACGAGGCGCTCTGCCTCCGGATCCGGGGCTGAGGCAAGGACGACTCCCTTGCGGATTCCGGCCGAATGAGCCGTATAGAGGAGCCTCTGGAGAACGCTCAGGCCTCCAAGCCGGACGAGGGGTCCTGTGCCGGACCGAGCCGGAAGAAGCACGAGGGCCTTGTCGATCATCCTGCTCCCCCGGGTGCGGGGATCTTCATGCGGCGTCCCCGGCTCTGTCCCGAGGCGTAGGCGAGCAGGGAGATCTCCATGCACAGGAAAGCCTCTTCCAGGGCCAGCCGGGCCCGAGAGGGGTCTTCGAGGGCCTCCAGGAACTCGGCCAGCAGGCCCGCTGTCCAGTCCGGGTGGTGGGATCCTTCCGAAAGGGGGCTTGAAAAGCGCGCTCTTGCGATCCGGCCGTCGGCAGTCTGCAGTCCGATCCGGTCGTCTTCGATCGTGATGAGCCCCTTTTCACCGTAGATGCGGGCCGAGTTGTGGCGCCTTGGAGCGTTCCAGGTAAGGAACAAGGACGCGGCTCCATGGGGGAAATAGATTTCGAGGTGGGCGGTGTGCTCAGCGCGGCCGGCTCCGGGGCGCGGCTCGGTCCATGCCGAAACTTCCAGGGGGCGCTCTCCGTGGAAGCCGAGCAGAAGATAGATGCCGTGCCATCCGTGGTCCAGGAGGATCCCTCCCCCTCCGGCCTCCTGTTTTTGCCCTCTCCAGGCTGTCAGACCCGACGCCGGCCGGGTGCGGAGTGTGTGGAACTGGCTGTACAGGACCTTGCCGAGCAGACCCTGGCCGATCCATTTCCGGGCCCGCTCCAGCACGGGCGCGTGCTTCCAGTTGTGGACCGGGTAGACGATCCGGTTTTTCCGACGCGCGAGATCCCGGACCTTGCGGAACTCGGCACGGGTGCTGACCAGGGGTTTTTCGCAGAGGACGTTCAGACCCTGCTCCAGGGCGGCCAGAGTGGCTGCGGCATGGAAAGGGGGAGGCGTGCAGACGTCGACGAAATCCAGGGATTCTTTTTCGTAGAGGTCCTCCCATCTCTCATAGGTCCGCGCCCCGGGAAGGAGCTTTTCCGCCAGGGACCTCCGTTCGGCCCTGGGATCGCAGACGGCGGCGATCGAAACCCCTTTGAGCCTGCGCCAGCCCGGCAGATGGCCTTTCTCGGCCATGTTGCCGAAACCGACGATCGCGCCCCGAAGGGATCGGGTCCTGTTCGTGGCAAAGCCCATGGGAATGTCGTGCGGTTGCAGGTTACGAATGCGATGCTTCGCCGGGTCCCCGAGCGCGGGTCGCCCCGCGATCTCTAAAGAAGATGGGTGCCGGTCGAAAGAACACGGCGGAAGATCCGTTCCAGAAGCTCGATCCCTTCTGCCGCCTCCTTCCGGGAAAGGGTCAGCGCCGGGTTGATCCGGATGGCCGAGGACGTGATCATGAGCAGGATTCTCTCCTGCAGCGCGATCTGAAAGATCGCCTGGGAGGCCTGGGGCGACAGAGGCTCCCGGGATTTCGGATCCCGGACGAGTTCCACCCCGATCATGAGGCCTTTTCCCCTCACCTGGCCGATGAAGGGGAATCGCTCGGCCATTGTCTGGAGTTCCGCGAGCATCCAGGCTCCCTGGTCCCTGGAGTTCTCGACCAGATTTTCCTCCAGCAGGATCTCCAGCGTTGCCCGGGCCGCTTCGGCGGCAAGGGGGTTGCCCCCGTAGCTGGAGGAGCTGGCGCTGGGCAGGGAGAAGGGCCTGGCCGATACGATTTCATCGGTTGATATCAGGGCGCTCACCGGGAAGCCTCCGCCCATCCCTTTGCCCAGGGTCATGATGTCCGGGACGATCCCCTCGTGTTCGACGCCGAAGAGTCTACCGGTCCGGCCGAAACCCGTGATCATTTCGTCCGCAATGAGAAGCGCGCCGTTCTCGCGGGCCACTCCCAGGAGTTCCTTGAGGAACCCGGGAGGCGGCACGACGTTTCCAGCGGTCCCCTGGATCGGCTCGACCAGGATGGCGGCGATGCTCCCGGTCGTGTTGTGCCGGATCGTCTTTCTCAGGAACTCGACACACAGGAAAGAGCACCCGGGGTAGGTGGCATCGAACGGGCAGCGGTAGCAATTGGCGTACGGCACCTGATACAGGCCGGGCGCCATGGGGCCGTGCTGGTGCTTGAATCGGTCGCCCACCAGGCCCAGGACACCGCCTGTCTTGCCGTGAAAGCCTCCCCAAAAGCCGATGATTTCAAAGTGGCCCGTGTACGCCTTGGCCAAACGGATGGCGGCCTCCACGGCTTCTGCGCCGCCGCTGTACAGCTGGGTTCTTCGAAGGTCTCCCGGTGCGAGCTCGGCCAGCCTCTTCAGAAACCGGACCCGGGGGAGGGTGGTGAAGCTGCCGAAGGTGACCTTTTCGATCTGGGCCTTCAGGGCCGACACGTGCTTGGGATGGCAATGGCCCAGGCTTCCGACCGTGACCCCGGAAAAGAAGTCCAGGAAGGTCCGGCCGTCCACGTCGGTCAGATACACTCCCCTGCCTCGGTCGATGACCAGGCGGGAATGGAGACAGATGCTCTGGATGCCAGGAGCCAGATAGAGCTGTTCCTCCTGGAAGAGCTGTTCGGACAGAAGGTTTGGTTCGTCCTGGGAATCCCCCCGAGCCATTTCCCCAGCGCTCACGCCAGCCTCCTTTGGAGGCCCAGGTAGGATTCCCACTTGCGATATCGGTCCATGAGGAACGAAGCAATCTGCTCGGCGGCCTCTTCCCGACAAATTGCGAAGCTCGGCCAACTGTTGATGTCGATGATGTAGTGCTTGTCTCGGGTGACGACCACGTCGCCTCCGAAGACTTGCAACCCGAGCCTTGCGGCGGCCGTTTCCGCCGTGCGCTGCAGCTTCTCCGGAGAGAAGGGGTGGCCGTTCACCTTGTCGGGCTTGTGGTAGAAAAAGCGGAACCACTTGCGTGAGGGGATTCCATAGAATTTGACGAGGTCTCCGTGAATGTGTTCCTGGAGCACCGCCTGGGTGATCAGGCGGTCGCGAAGGGCCTGCAGGGCCTCCTCCAGGGAAGACCGGTCGTGGATCAGGCGCACGTCGTTGGGATGGGTGCTGTGAACGTCCCCCCGCTTGACCCACACCCCGCGGCTCAGATCGAACTGGCCGTTTACGTGCTCGTGGGTCCGGATCAGGAGGGTCTTGGGAAAGGGGATCGGCGTGCCGGCCACGAGGGAGAGCATCCGGTACCGGTGGCAGTTTTCGACCGCCCGGGGGCTGTTGAACACGGGATACCCTCTGGCCTCCCAATTCTTGAGAATCTTGAGGCAGCGGCTGCCCTCGCACATGGCGAAAGTCATGTCCGGGGTGGCGTCCGCAGAAAGATCCTGGGGGCGCACGAGCTCAATCTCGAGTCCCTCGGCGCTCAGGGCTTCCGCGGTGAGGCGGAGTATCGCTGCATCGTCCTCCACCCGATTCGGGGAGTAGACCTCCTCCCGAAAGATTCCAATCATGGGATGGTTACCTCGTTCAGGAGTTGTCTGCCTGTGTTCGCGACGGTCTGGTTGCTGCGTGCGTCTCTGGCGAACCGAGACTGGAAAAGGGTGCCTCCGGAAAAGGGAAACAGGCAAAACTTCAGGACTTGATATAAAAAATTTTTTGATTTGTCAATAGAATACCGCAGACCCATAGAATTTTCTATAATGAACGGACCGGCGTTCATAAAAGCCCCTCCGCAGTCCGGATATCCTCCGGAGAGTCGATGTCCAGGGCCTGTTCAAACCTGCCGCTCCAGACTTTCCACGGCCCGGCCACGACCGAAGCAAGGTAGTCCCGCAGGGCCCTCACAGGCTCCTGAGCCGGCTCCGGGAGGGCTCCCATGACGAGATAGAGTCCTGCGGTCACGAAGTCCCGGCCCCTGGCACCCGGACCCAGCCCGAGGACCTGCCCCTCGGGCGACAGGTCTGCCCAAAGGGGTTTCCTGTCTCCCCCGCGGTTTCGCGTCACGGCCAGGACAAGGGCACAATCCTGCGGGTAACGCCCGAGATCCAGAAATCCTTGGAGCTCCTCGCAGGCGAAGACCCCGTCGACTGTGCTGAGCAGAAAGGGAGGCGGGCCCAGGCGGGCCGCGACCAGAGAGAAACTTTCGTACGAGCTCGCAGTGGTTTTTCGGCAGAGGCGGATCCGGGAAGCCTCGGGATGGCGCCTGAGGTACTTTTCCACCTCGTCGAATTTGGACTCGGCATTGAGCAGGATTTCGACCGTATCGATGCCGGCCCGGAAAAAATTCTCCAGCAGCCGGCCGACCAGAGGAACCCCTTTGACCGGGATGAGAGGTTTCGGCTGGTCCCAGCCGGCCTCCACGAAGCGCGAGCCCATGCCGGCTGCGAAGATGCCCGCCTTCACGGCCGACCCTCCTCTCGAGCCGGTGCGGCCACCCCTTGATCGAGGACAGAAAGGATTTCGGGAAGGGAGCGGATCACGGGGTCGCCCGGGCAGCAGGGACCCAAGTCGCCGGCGGTGTCCCCTGAGAGCCACACGTGGGGCATCCCAAGGGCCCGCGCTCCCTGGAGATCCCTGGAGACGTTGTCGCCGACGAAAAGCGTCTCCCCGGGTTTGAGACCCATCCTGTCCAGGGCGGCTCGAAAAATCCGCGGGTCGGGCTTCATGGCGCCCACCAGGCTGGAATCGACCAGGCAGTCGAAGAACTCACGGATCCCCAGATCCGAGCAGACCTCTTCGAGGTTTCCATAGAAGTTGGAGACCACCCCAAGACGGTACCGGGCCTTGAGCCGGGCCAGGATGGGCCTGTTTCGCTCGATCGTCCTTTCCATGCCGGCCAGGAACTCGCCGGCGATGGCGTCCCGGACCGGTACAGGCGTGCCGGGAAGGCCCAGGGCTTCGAGCACGAGGTCCACCTGGCGGGCCAGGGTCTCACGGATCCCGGCTCCGCGAAGGGAGCCTGTGGCGACGAGGGAGTCGTCGGCCGCATAAAAGGCCCGGCGGAAGGCTTCCCGGTCCGTCCGGATCCCGTGATTGACGTAAAGGGGGAAAAACCTGTCCTGCCAGGTGACCCCGTCCGCATCCAGGGTGCCTCCGAAGTCGAACAGACAGGCCCGCAGGGAGCCGGGACTGCAGGCAGGGGCCTTCACGGTCTTCTGCGCCTCCCTCAAATCCCAGAGGTTCCGGTCGTCTGGCGGAGGGATTCCGGCTGGAGAACGGCCTGACCGGGCCTTTGACGAAACGGGTTCAGCTGGACGAGGAACACGAAGCCCAGGGCGGCGAACACGAATTCCCGGGCTCTCCTGAGAAGCCCGAAGGAAAGCCCCAGGGCCGAGGACATACCCATGGCGAGGAAGACCACGACCTTGCCGCCGTCGCTTCCTCCGAGCCTGGCCGGAATAAAGAAGAACAGGTTGTTGGCCAGGACCGTTATGGCTTCGATGGCCCAGGCCTTCGGGATGGTTGCCTCCAGGCCGAGCAGCTTGAGGAGAAAGTAGCCCTCGACAGCGCCCACGGCCCACCCGCAGAAGTTCAGTACGAGGGAGACCCGGAACCGGCGGCCGCCGCCCAGGTGAAACCCGGAAATCTGCTCGTCGAGATGCTTCGCCTTCTGGGCGATCCGCTCGAAGAAGGAGCGAGCGATCCCGAGCTTGCCGAGCCCCTGGAAGATCCACCCGAAAAGCCCTTGTTTCTGCCTCCAGAAAAACAGAAAGATGGCGACAGACATGAGAAGGAACACGAGAAGGCTACCCCAGGCCATCTCGGCTGTGAGGAGGTTGAAAGCGATGGCCAGGATAATCCCCACGGCCTGGAAGGCGATCATGCTTACGGCTTCGGAAAGCTTGTTGACCGTTACCGAGGAAAGGCCCTTGACGAAAGGAAGCTTGTCCCTGAGCAGGTGCGCCTTGAGGGGCTCGCCCGCGAGATTGCCGCTCACCACCACGTAGTTGACCGCGTCCCCGGCAAGGTATGCCCTGGAGAGTTTCCACAGGCCTACGGCTCTTCCTTCCTCGTCAAGCAGGGCTCTCCAGGCCAGGATGAAAAACAACTGGCCGATTCCGTAAAACGGGATCAGCACGAAGATCCAGGGGCCGACCTGGCGGAGATGTTCCAGAACCGAAGACGCCCGGACCCAGTAGAGCAGGCCGGCGAACAGGAGAAGGCCGAGCCCGAGCGACGCAAGGTTTGTTCGCACTGTTCTGGAAAGCATGGCTGCACCGCTTGGGGATGCGAACCGGCAGCCCGTTCCCTCCTTGATGCGGTCGGAGGACGAAGGGGCCAGCGTTGCCTCTTGATCCGATGTCCTTAATAAGATAGCATTGCACACTGTCGCCGTCAAGGTTTGCAAGGTGTTTTATAAGCGAAAGAAACGCTTTAAAAACAAAGCGTTACGCGCAATGCCCGCACGGAGGAGAACACTTGGGATCAGGTCCGTTCGTATATATATAACGTAGTACGATCTTGTCCGGCCAGCGCGACTGCACCGGCACGGGAAGCAAAGAGCAAAACCGCAGAAAAGAGGAGGAGGGATCCTGTTGGAACGCACATTGTGCATGGTGAAACCGGATGGCGTGGCCAGGGGGCTCATCGGAGAAGTGATCCGCCGTTTTGAACAGGCCGGCCTTCGAGTGGCAGCGTTGCGTATGGTGCGCCTGGACAAAAGGGAAGCCGAGGCGTTCTACGCCGTGCACAGGGGCAAGGGGTTTTTCGAAAGTCTCACAACTTTCATGTCCTCGGGGCCTGTGGTGGCCATGGTTCTTGAGGGGGAGTCCGCGATCCGGAGAGTCCGGGACCTCATGGGCGCCACGAATCCCAAGGACGCGGCGCCCGGAACGATCCGCGCCGAATACGCCGACGAGGTGGAGAAGAACGTGGTTCACGGCTCGGACAGCCCGGAGAGCGCGGCCGTGGAGATTCCGTTTTTCTTTTCCGGGCTGGACGTCCTGGAGCCCTGACCACACCGGTCTTTTCGGCCAGCGGCCCTGCAGAGGCGCTGCGAGTCGCCTTCCGGCAAAGCACCAGGCCCTCCGGGCTGCATTCTTCTTTCCGCGTGCAGTGTTCTTGGGCTCGGAATCTCCTTGGGGACGGGGAAGACAACATGCTCAGGATCCCTTCCTGGCTCGTGCTGGTGCTGATCGTGCTTTACATCCTGAGTCCTGTCGATCTGGTTCCAGACTTCCTGGGATTGCCGGGCAGGGTGGACGACCTTCTGGCTGCGGTGGCGGGGTACCTTTATCTGCAGCGCATGCAACGGGGCAAGAGAGGAACGGAAGGCCGGGCTCGGAGCGGGCGGTCCGGCCCCTGGGAAAAGGCCGGGGGAGCCCGGGCTGGGTCCGGCTCCGACAGGGGAAACGGACCGTCCCGGCCTCGAGACCCGTACCAGGTCCTGGAAGTAAGTCCGGATGCGCCCCTGGAGGAAATCCGGAGCCGGTACCGGGAGCTCCTGCTCCGATATCACCCGGACCGTGTTCAGCACCTGGGAAGGGAGTTTCAGGAGCTGGCGGACCGCAGGACCAAGGAACTCAATGCGGCCTTTGCCGCTGTCCTGCGGGAGCGGGGGGAAAAGAGGTGACGGCGCCTCGGCGGTCGGCCAGCCGTTCCGTGTGCGACGCGTCGGCAGGGCCGGGCGCGTTCGCACGAAAAAACTCCTGTTTTGCCGATTGACAGGGTTCTTTCTCTTCCGTAGCATGTCGCGCGCTTTCCATGGAGGGGACGGGTCGCTGTCCCGCTGGAGGACGAACATGGACGAGACCGAGAGCAGACAGGAGCTTCTGAAAAGGACCGCCCAGGCCCTGCAAGGGGGCGGAGAGGACAAGATTCGCAAGCAGCACGAGGAAGGCAAGCTGACGGCGCGGGAGAGGATCGACCGGCTCCTCGACCCGGGAACGTTCGTCGAGATGGACCAGCTGGTCACCCACCGCTGCACGTACTTCGGAATGGAGAAGCGCAAATTCCCCGGAGACGGGGTGGTGACCGGCCACGGAAAGATCGGAGGCAGGCCGGTGTTTCTGTTCGCCCAGGATTTCACCGTGCTGGGCGGAACCCTCGGGCGGAGCTTCGCCAACAAGATCTGCAAGATCATGGACATGGCGATCAAGAACGGGATCCCGGTGATCGGGCTCAACGATTCGGGCGGCGCCCGGATTCAGGAGGCCGTCGAGAGCCTGGCAGGCTATGCCGACATCTTTCTCCGGAACGTGATGGCTTCGGGGGTCATTCCCCAGATTTCGGCCATCATGGGCCCCTGCGCCGGAGGCGCGGTGTACTCTCCGGCTCTTACGGATTTCGTGTTCATGACCCGCAGCGGGAGCTACATGTTCATCACGGGCCCGGAGGTCGTGAAAGCGGTCACGCGGGAGCAGGTCACGAAAGAGGAACTGGGCGGCGCCATGACGCACAACCAGAAGAGCGGCGTGGCCAATTTCGCGCCCGCCGACGACGAAGAGTGCCTGGCCATGATCCGGGAGCTTATCAGCTACCTGCCCCTGAACAACGCCGAAGACCCGCCGAGGCTAGCGCCCACGGATCCGCCGGACCGGATGGAGCCCGCCCTGAAAGACATGATCCCCGAAGATCCGAACGCACCATACGACATCAAGGACGTCATCCGCGCGGTCGTGGACCACGGCAGACTCTTCGAAATCCACGAGCATTTCGCTCCGAACATCGTCATCGGCTTCGCCCGCATGAACGGGCGCGTGGTCGGCGTGGTGGCGAACCAGCCCAAGTTCCTGGCAGGCTCGCTGGACATCCAGGCCTCGGTGAAAGCGGCCCGTTTCGTCCGGTTCTGCGACGCTTTCAACATCCCGATCCTGACGTTCGAGGACGTGCCCGGGTTTCTGCCCGGCACCGCCCAGGAATACGGCGGCATCATCAAGCATGGAGCCATGCTGATTTACGCCTACTGCGAGGTGACCACGCCCAAGATCACCGTGATCACCCGCAAGGCGTACGGCGGGGCCTACTGCGTCATGTCGAGCAAGCACATTCGCGGGGATGTCAACCTGGCGTACCCGGGTGCGGAGATCGCGGTCATGGGCGCCGAGGGGGCCGTCAATATCGTCTTTCGCAAGGAGATCGAACAGGCGGAGGACCCGAGCGCCAAGAAGATGGAGCTCATCCGCGAATACCGCAAGACCTTCTCCAACCCATACCAGGCGGCGGAGCTGGGCTACGTGGACGAGGTCATCCTGCCGGAAACCACTCGGCCGAAGGTCATCCAGGCCCTGGAGCTTCTGGCGAACAAGCGGGACACGAACCCGCCCAAGAAGCACGGCAACATCCCGCTCTGAAGCCGGCGCCGGGGGCGACTCGGCAAAGCGCAGCCGGCCTGGGACATCAGCCCGCAGGGGCCTCTTCGGGCTCCTCGCCCCACTGGCTTTTTCTTCCCGTCAGACGGACGATCTGAAGGCTCAACTCGAACAGAGCCAGCAGGGGGCCTGCCAGCAGGAGCTGGCTGAGCACGTCGGGTCCGGGCGTAAGCATGGCTGCGGCCACGAAGATCCCGACGATGGCGTACCTTCTCTGGCGCGCCAGGCCCTTGTAAGTGACCAGCCCCATGCGGCCGAGGAAGAAAAAGGCGATCGGCATCTCGAAAACCAGCCCGAAGGCGAGCATCATGTGCCAGGCGAAGGAGAGGTAGTACTGCGTGGTGGGCATGGCCCGGAGGGATTCCCCGGAGAAGGTCATGAAGAAGTGGAAGGCGAACGGAAACACCACGAAATAGCAGAAGGCCGCTCCGCCCAGGAAAAAGACGAGCGAGAAGAACACGAGGGGAAGGACGTAGCGTTTTTCCTTTTCGTACAGCCCCGGAGCCACGAACATCCAGATCTCGTAAAGGATCACGGGCATGGCCAGGAAAAGGCCCGCAATCAGAGAGATCTTCAGATAGGTCACGAAGGCTTCGGCGATGCCGATGTACTGAAGGGAGCTGCCTTCCGGCAGATGGGCCCTGAGAGGCCTGGCCACGAACTCGAAGAGGCTTTCCTTGAAGGCGTAGGACACGCAGAAGCCCGCCACGATGGCGATCAGGCAGACAATCAAGCGCTTGCGCAGCTCCTCCAGGTGAGCCACCAGAGGCATCTTCTCGTCGGTCATCTCAGGACGCTTCCCCTTTCTCCCCGGCCGAGGCTTCTCCTGCAGGGGCCTCGGGGGTTGGGTCGGCCTCGGCGGCTGTCTTTCGGTCTCGGACCGGGTCCGGATCTTTCCTGGCCGGCGTCGGCTGGACGGAGCCGGGAGGCCGCAAAGGGGGCCTCATCCGGGCGGCGAATTCGTCGTCGAGCAGAAGGCTCCTGCGGAGATCCTCGGACGTGCGGCGCAACTCGGCGAGTCCCCGGCCCAGACTCCGGGCAAGCTCGGGCAGCTTCTTGGGGCCGAGCACGATGAGCGCCACGGCGAGAATGACGAGAAGTTCCGAGAAGCCGATATCGAGCATGGCACGATTCTCGAATGAGGGCGTGGGACGGACCAGAATTTCAACATAGAGGCAGCCTCCGAGGTTGTCAACGTTTGGCGGCCTCCGCGCCGTCTTGGCGGCCGCCGCAGGTGCGGGCATGGCGCTGACAACAGGCCCGGACATCCGGCAATGGCCTCGGTTCGGGACCGCAGAGCGCCCCGGGCCCTCCGTGCCGTCCGTGAGCCTGCCTGGCTTGTCCCTGCCTGTTCGGACAATTGGTGTTTTGCGCGGCGCCACTGTATCCTGAGAGGAGGCGCGGGGTTGCCCGCCCGCTGTCTCCATTTCGGCGCCGGGGCCGGGTCCATCCGAGGGAGTGCCATGCGTCAGGGAATGACCAGGGAGGAAGCGCTCGCCGAGATCGGGCGAATCGCCGGGAACCCCCTTGGGACGGTTCAGCGATGGAAGGAAGAAACCGGCGGGAAGGTCCTGGGGTGCCTGTCCTGCATGCCCTTTTTTTGCCCGGAAGAGCTTGTGCACGCGGCGGGCCTTCATCCCGTGGGCATCTGGGGTGCCGAGACCGCGGTTTCCTTGGCCGGTGCCAAACTTCAGAGCTTCGCCTGTTCGATCGCCCGCACCTCCCTGGAGATGGCGCTCAGGGGCTGGCTCGGCGTGTGCGACGGCTTCTTGTTCCCTTCGACCTGTGACGCCTTTCAGAATCTCGCCGAGGTCTGGAAGGAGAGTCTCGATGTTCCCTGCTTCGAGGTGGTGTTCCCTCGGCAGACTTCGAGGCCCAGCGCCGAGCTTTTTCTGCGAAGCCGGCTCGAGAAGCTCAAAGACGAGCTCGAATCCCTGGCTGGAGCCGCGATCGGCGGAGACGCCATCGGCAGGAGCTGTGCCCTCTACAACGAAAACAGGCGCCTCCTGCGGGAGATGGACCGGCTGAGATGCGTGGACCCTGCGTTTCTTTCCGGCCGTCAGATGGCCCAAGTCGTTCTGGCAGCTTCCTTCGCGCCCAGAGAGGCGTGCGCAAACTGGTTTCGTGCACTCCTCGAAACCGGCGGCGGCAAGCCGGAGCGGACCCCCCTTCCAGCCGGGCAGGCTTACGGCCGCCTTCGGATCTTTCTGGGGGGCGTCATGCCCCGCCCTCTGTCGCTTCTCGACTTTCTGGAAGAGCAGGGAGCCTGGATCGTGGGCGACGACATGGGGATGGGAAGCCTCTTCTACAGCGTCGACCTTCCGGAAGGAGACGTCTCTCTCGACGCCCTGGCCCGCGCGTACCTGGCGCAGCCCGCCTGTTCCACGATCCATGACCCGACCCGGGAGCGGGCCCGGACGGTCCTTTCGCGGGTCCGGGTAACCGGCGCCCAGGCCGTCGTTCTGTTCATCCCGAAGTTCTGCGAACCCGAGCTCTTCGATCTTCCTTCCCTCAGGAAGTCGCTGGAAAAGGAAGGGGTTCCCGTGCTCGTGCTGGAAACCGAGCTCGGCGATTCCGAGACGGGCTCGCTTCGGAATCGGATCGAACCCTTCTTGGAAACCCTCAAGGGCCGGCAAGAGAGCTGAAGATGTCCACGGACGCTGCCAAGAGCCGCAGGCTCCGCTCCTACTCCAGGATGCGGGAGGTGATGGCCCTTTCGTATCTGGCGGCCAAAGCCGCGCCCGAAAGCGGCCGGAAGGTGGCCTGGCTCACGAGCGGCGCGCCCGTGGAGTTTCTCCACGCCATGGACATTGTGCCGGTGTACCCCGAGAACCACGCCGCGATGTGCGCGGCCCAGCGGATGGCGCTCGAACTCCAGCAGGCGGCCGAGGAGCGGGGCTACTCGCCGGACCTGTGCTCCTATGCCCGGACGGATTTCGGCCAGATCTTTACCGGCAGGAGCCCGGTCATGGGCCTCCCCAAGCCCGACTTTCTTTTTGCCTGCAACAACATCTGCACCACCGTGGTGAAATGGTACGAAGAGGTGAGCCGGATCTACCAGGTCCCTCTTTTTGTTCTCGACATGCCTTTCCTGCACCAGGGTCCTGACCGTTCGATCGTGGACTACGTGGCGGATCAGATGCGGGAGTTTGTCCGGTTCCTGGAAGAGAGGACCGGCAGGTCCTTTGACCGGGACCGGTTTCTCGACGTGCTCGCGAAAACCATGAAGGCCGTGGAGTTGTGGGGCGAGATTCTGGACACCTGCGCGCACAGGCCTTCCCCCATGAGCTGTTTCGACGCCTTCATTCACATGGGCCCCATCGTGACCTTGCGGGGGACCCAGGAATGCGTCGATTTCTACGAGGTCCTCAGGCAGGAACTGCTCGAGAGAGTGGAGGAGGGTGTGGGAGCTGTACCCGAGGAGCGGCATCGGCTCCTGTGGGACAACCTGCCCATCTGGTTCCGCCTGAGAGAACTGAGCGAAAAGCTCGCCGAGTGGAAAACCTGCCTGGTGGCGGCAACCTACACCAGTTCCTGGTGCGGCATGATGGTGCCGGTCGATGCGTATCGTGAGATGTCTCCCACGGTGGAAACCCTTTTCCGGGATCTTGCCCGGCCGTATCTCACCCCGTACATCAACCAGGGCTTCGAGGAACGAGTGCGCATCCTGAAGGAGATGCTGGCCAGGTACGGGGCGGACGGCTTTCTCATGCACTCGGACCGGAGCTGCAAGCCCTACTCCCTGGGCCAGTACCTGATCCGGGACCGGGTGACCCGGGAAACCGGCATTCGAGGGCTCGTGATCGAGGCCGACATGAACGATCCCCGCCAGTATGCGGAAGCTCCCACTCTGAACCGGATCCAGGCTTACCTGGAATCCCTGGAAAGCCTCTGAAAACGAAACCGGCCTTCCGCTGCCGGGTCGTCGAAACCCGGCGGCTGCCTGCTTCAGGTGCTCTTCCGGAATCCCATCCTTCTCCGCCTTTGCTTGGGCGACGGGAAAGTCGCCATCCCACGATTTCCCTGGCCGGCCAAGTTCAAAGCTGGCCGCCGCCGATCACATTCCGGAGATAGGGCCAGTCCTGCTCGATCTCCTTTCGGATTTCCTCGTCAGTCATGACCGGGCCGAGCCTTTCCTCTTTCTCCTTGTCGGTGAGACCCGGTGGGAGCTCGGCCTCCTTCTTGGCGCGCTGGGCTGCTTCCACCTTCTTTCGGATTTCCAGGATCTTGTCCTGGATCTGATCTCGAATGTTTTTCATCGTCTCCGACGGCGGGGGTTCGTCCACGAGCCTCAGGTACTTTCTTTCCGTCTGAAACGTTCGGGGGTCGTACTTGTAATGCGGTTCCATGGTTCCGAAGAAGCTGTTCCACATCGTGGGCATGGCCCGCCAAGAGAATTCCTGGTACAGACTGGCCATCATCTCGTCCATTTCGGCAACCGGCCTGCCCCTGGCAAACCAGAGCAAGTCGCTGCACGGCCCGAGCCCAACAGCCTGTACGTCTGCGCAGTCTTTGAGGTACCCCAGCGCGTGAAACAGTGCACCCTCGACAGACAGGATCCGGCATTCGACATTGTGCTGCCAAGGCACGATGGCTGCCCAGTTGACTGCAGCGATGTAGTCCATGTACTTCCAACTGCAGCAGGGGCCCACCTGCCGGCCCGGCACGGTCTTGCGGATGTGGGCGCTGTAGCGATTGAACTCGGCGCAGGTGTTCCAGCCGCAGGCGCCGCAGTTCCAGTTCAGCTCGGACTTGAGAAAGCTCGAGCTTCCGATCAACACGAAGCCCGAGGGGGTTCCGGCTTCGTACCTGTCTTTGTGCGGCAGCAGGATGCTCGCCCTCAAGATCGTGGGCAACGTCTCGGGCAGCCCGGCCATGCCCAGTTCGAGCAGGCTTTCGGCGTACTCGATGATCGGAAGGGTGTCCTCGCCCGTGATGATCTCGGTTTTCACCGCGACCTTGCCTGTCATCTGGGGGGCTCTCAAGGCAGCCATGCAGCAGAGCTTCGCCACTTCCAGGAGGTTATCCTGGGCCGCCCGGTTTCCATCCAGTCGCGCCATGGCTCACTCCTCCTCGTCCGGCTGGTCGGTTGTCGTCTTTCCCTTTCTCCCGATTTCAGGGGGTGTGGGGGGCCGCACCGGGATCGGGTCGTTCTGCCGGTAATCCCCGAGGCTGGCCATCCGGAAAAGGTAGTAGAACCTGCGCAGATTGCTGACCATCTGCCACTGGGTGAGCACGTGATAATCCGGCCTGACGTCCACGTAGGGGTTCTTGGACCGAGCGGAAACGGGCAGTCCGACGACGATCGAGGAGTTGGGGCAGTATCCGAGCTTCTGGCCCGCGATCCCGACGCTCATCATGGGCCTGCAATCTACGAAGAGCTTGAAAGCCATGTGCACGGCCGAAGACACCGCGATGCCCAGGGCCTGAACCCGATGCACGCACAGCGGGCCGTTGATCAGGGTGCCCGGCCGGCTCTCGAGCAGGTCGATCCTTCCGGATCTCAGGTACCTCTTGTCGTAAACCCAGCAGCGCGGCACGCCGCCGCACTTGCCGCAGGGCACGTCCAAGGGATCGTTGGCCGCCCGGAAGTTGCCCACGAAGACGATCGCGTCCGTCTCCTCCCGGACCATGGCCGCCTCGAGCTTGAACATGTTCTTCCAAACCTTGTTCTTGGGATTCTCGAAGGCGAGCTCCTCCATTTTTCGGGCGATCTGGTCCAACTCCTTCTGACCGTAGACCAGATGGGTCTCCAGGGTTCCCATGCCTCCTGTGACCGGCGCCGTGAAGACAGCGTTCATCATCAGTCGCGCGGCCAGGACCACGTTCTCCCGTCTGGCCTCGTATTCGGGAGAGCCTGGCGGCCATTCGTGCATGAAGTGCTCAGGCATTTTTCTTCCTCCTTTCGGGTTGGGGTCAAACGGGAAATTTCACGCTGGCCCCTCACGGAACCGACACGCGCTGTCGAAAGCCTTACGTGTGCCGAAGGCCTGCCTCTCCTCATTGGTCGCACATCTCGTCGATCTCGGCCAGCACCTTGTGGAGGACCTTGAAGCCCAGATCCATCTCCTCGTCCCGGATCGTGAGAGGAGGCGCGACCCGGATCGCATTCGGCACGTTGGAGCCGACCATCACGCCGTTGAGGAAGCACCTCTCCGAGATCATGACCTCCGGGTACCGGGAGATGTCCCCGGCAAAGGTCGCGAACCGGTCCTCCTCGACGAAGGGCTTTTTGGTCTTCCTGTCCTTGACGACCTCGAATCCGCCCAGGAGCCCCACGCTCTGAACCAGGCCCACGCAGGGATGCTCCCTCTCAAGCCCTTGGAGCCTTTCGGCCAGAACGACTCCCTTGTCCGCGGCGACCCTGGGGATGTTCTGCTCCAGCATCCATTCGACCGCTGCGGCCACGCTGGCCATCACGATCGGATGCCCGGCATGGGTGCTTCCGGTCCAGTAGCGGTATCGGTCGACTTCCTCGGCAATCTCCCGGGAGAGGATCACGGCCCCTCCGGGAAGGGCGCAGCCGTTCATGCCCTTGCCGATGGTCATGATGTCCGGGGTGACGCCCTCGTAAAGCTGATAGGCGAACCACTTTCCGCACCGCCCGAATCCGCACACCACCTCGTCGTCGATCCAGAGAATGCCGAGCCGCCGGGTCATCTCCCGGAGCTGCGGGATGTACTCCGGAGGCGGATGGATGCAGGAGCCGCCGTAGAAGATCTCGGTCACGAAGGCTGCGATCGTCTCAGGGCCCAGGGTGCGGATCAGGTTTTCAGAAGCGACAATGCAGGCCAGCCTTCCGTCCGCCTGCTTGCAGGACGGATAGGCGTGCCCCAGGGAGCACCGGTAGCAGTAAGGGGCGGGCACGACGTGGAAGCCCGTTCCCGGAAAGTTCGGCACGTCCCGGATCTCCGGGGAATCAGGGCTGGCGAAGCAGGAGCGGTAGAACCGGTTCCGAGAGGCACCGGCGGCGCCGCTCGTCGAACCGTGGTAGGCATATTCCCGCGTGACGATGTTCGGCCGGCCCGTGACCTGCTTGGCGATCGCGAATGCGTGTTCGTTCGCCTCGCTTCCGGTGTTCACGAACCGGATGCGGCCGGCCCACTTGTCGGGGCCGAGGATGTCCTCCAGGATGAGCTTGGCCGCCCGGCTCCGGTACTCGGTGCAGAAGAGCTCCTGGACGAATCCGATCTTGTCCGCCGCCTCCTTGATCGCGGCCGTTACGCGCGGGTGCCGGTACCCCAGGTTCGCACCGATGATCTGGCTGACGAAATCCAGGAGCTTGTGCCCTCCCACCAGATAGACGTAGTTGCCCTCGGTGTGGCTCACCGGCAGGAACCTGTACTCCCTGGCGGCCTGCTTCACGTGGAGATAGTACTTCTCGTCCCAGCGCTGAACCTGGCTCCAGTCGATCTCCCGTTCGCTCGTGCTCACGGCTCCTCCCTCCATTCGCCCCTTCACGGGGTCGAGTGCGTTTTGGCGATGTATCGCATCATCTGGCCGATCACCATCTCCATGACCTCTCTGGGCAGGAAGTACTCCGGCGCCCTCCGCATGATGAGGTCGGTGAGTTCTGCCGTGCTCTTCTGCACGTCCCCGGTCCGTCTGAACGACTCCTCCATCAGGCGGCGAGTCTCCTTCGCGGCATGGATCGAGCGCGGCATGAATCGCTTGGCGTCTTCTCCGGTGAAAGCGCCATAGTGCTCCGCCAGATGGATGTGGACATCATACTGCAGGAAGCGCTCGAGGGTTTCCTGGTACCTGGTGAAATTCGAATTGCCTGCCGCGAAGACGTCGTCGCCGAAGGGGATCCCGCCGGCATCGGAGGCGAACAGGGCCTTTTCCGAAGGCATGTAGGCGGCAATGGAGTCGGAAGAGTGCCCCTGGGCGTCGATGATCTCCAGTTCGATCCCGCCCCAGTTCACCCTGTCCCCGCCGTCGACGGTTTCCTTTACGTCCACGCCGTCAAAAGAGAGGCCCAGCTCCTCGGCCCTCTGCTCCATGCCGGCCTGAGCGATCGCGGCCCGGCTCAGCAGGGAGATGCTCGCGACCACCTTGGGATCGGCGAGCATTTGTCGGCCTCTTTTCGACGCGACGACGGTGATGTGAGGCCATCTCCTGGCGAAAAACGGGGCGGTGCCGCAGTGGTCGAAGTGCGTGTGCAGGATGAGGAGCCTCGTGATCCTGGATTCCTCGATCCCGAAGAAGGACAGCTGCTCCAGGACGTCGGGCACGATCGTGATCATCCCCCCTCCAACGATCGTGTGCTCCGATCCCTTCAAAAGGTACATGTTGGACTCCTTCCTGCCCAGCAGAAGGATCCGGTCCGTGATCCAGCCCGGTTGCGCGATCCGCATGCGTCCGTCCTCCCTTTGGCTGCGTTCCCTGCAGCCTTCCGGATGATTCCCCGGCCTCCCTGGAGAGAGAGGCCCGCACCCTTTGTCAATCGACACCCTTCCGCAGCACCCTAAGGCCCCTGGAAACGGAAAATCGCCGTGTGCACGCCCAGCCTGCGGGCCGCCGCCAGATGCTCCTCCAGGTCGTCGAAGTAGAGACATCGGTCCGCGGGCGTTCCTGCCGCCGACAGGGCGGCCTCGAATATTTCGGGCTGAGGCTTTCGGGCGCCCACCTCGTAGCTCAGGACGCGCGCGTCGAAGCACTCTAGGAACGGATAGCGTTCGAGAAGGTAGGCCATGTGCCAGGGGTTCGTGTTGGAGACCAGGACAAGCCTGGCCGTGCCCTTGAGCGCCCGAACGAGCGTGTCCATGCCCGGGTTTTCGCGGAAAATGTCGCACCAGAGCTCGCGGAACCTCTCCAGGGGCAGTCCGGGCGCCCACCGTGCCGAAACCTCCCGATAAAACTCCTCCCCGGAGATCCGGCCGGTCTCGAACCGTTCGTTGAGATCCCCGGAAAGGACGGAGCGGTAGATTTCCTCCTCCGGGCCCCTGCCCCCGATGCGGGCGAGGCCGCGACAGAATCTGCGATGATCGAAGCTGACGAGCACGTTTCCGAGGTCGAACCAGAAGGCCTGCATCCGGCCAAGCCCTTTTTGCGCGAAGGCAAGGGTCTCTCTTTTGCATCCCGGCGGCCCTGGAGAATATCAAAGAAAAAAAAGGGAGTCAGCCCGGCGGGCCTGCCCCATCCTGGGACCGGGGGTGGTGCCGGGGAGAGAAACTCCTGAAAGGGGAGGGACGCCATGAGCGAGCCAATCGGATCGATTCGGCTGTCGGACGACTCGGGATCGGACAGGCCGGTCAGCGAAATCCTGAAGGAAGCGGACTATACGGTGCTTGTCTTCTACCGAGGCGAGTGGTGACCGTACTGCCAAAGCCACTGGAAGGGGCTTACGAAACTCAAGGAAGCGTTTTCCCGCCTGGGAGCGCAAGTGGTCGGAGTATCCTCGGATCCCGCACCGGTCAACCGCAAATTCCGGGAGCGCCACGGCCTGCCGTTCCGCATCCTGTCGGACCCCGATCACAGACTGGTCAGCGCCCTGGGGGTGAAAACCAGCACCAACCATCCCATGGCCAAGATCCGAAAATACCCGAAGGGATTTTCCCAGCCGGCTGTGTTTGTCTTCGACCGGAATGGGGCCGAGCGGTTCGCCTGGAGGCAGCGGCCGAAACTTGCGAACTTGTTCGGGGCTGCGCGCAGATTGTCGCCCGAAGAGATTCTCGAGAAGCTCCGGGCCGTTGCGGAGGCTCCGTGAGGACCGCGCTGCGGCAAAGGGGCCGATTCGAGGCTGAAAGGCCTACAAGGCCTGGACGAGGTGAACCTTGAGGTAGGCGGTTTCGGGCATGGCCGCCACCCAGGGATGATCCGGCCCCTGTCCGCGGCTGGCGGCGATCTTGATCCTCCGGCCTGCCTGTCTGGCTCCCAGGGCAAGGGACGCAAGAAACTGGCCGGGCTCGATGTGAGCCGAGCAGCAGCACGTCACGAGCCAGCCTCCCGGGCGTAGACAGCGCAGGGCCCATTTGTGCAGATTCAGATGGCCTTGCCATGCCTCGCGGATTCTCTGCCTGGAGCGGGCGAGGGCCGGCGGGTCCAGAATGACGATGTCGAAGCGCTCAGACCCTGCGGCCAGACGCTTGAGCGTTTCGAGAACCTCGGCCTTCTCGAACCGAAGGGACGAGAGCTTGTTCAGGCGCGCGTTTTCCCTGCCGATCTCCAGGGCTGCGGCTGCCTCGTCGATCGCCAGGACCTCCCGAGCTCCCCAGAAGGCCCCATGAAGGCCCCAGGCGCCCGTGTAGCAGAAGGCGTCCAGCATTCTGGCCCCGGCGCTCAGGGTCCGTATGAGCTCATAGTTACCTCTCTGATCGAAGTAGAAGCCCGTTTTCTGCCCCTGCACGATGTCGGCAGCGAGACGGAGGGGCTCGAGACGGAACAACACCCTCTCAGGCGCCTTTCCAAGAGCCTCCCCGACGGTTTGCTGCAGCCCTTCCAGGGCCCGCACGGGCGCGTCGTTTCGCACCAGGATGCACGAGGGGGAGAACAGGTCCCGGAGCGCCTCCACGACCGGTCCCTGCCTGCGGTCCATGGCGGCCGTGAGGCACTGGACGACCAGGCAGTCTTCGTAACGGTCCACGATCAGTCCGGGCAGAAAGTCCCCTTCCGCATTCACCAGGCGGCACGCCCTGGCGCCTCGGTCTCCGAGCAACCGGGTCCGGGCCTCCGAAGCTGCGGCGATCCTCTCCCGGACGAGTCCCTCGTCCAGGGGCCGTTCCTCGAAAAAGGCGTGGAGGCGCACGGCGATCAAGGACCTGGGGTTGAACGTACCGGATCCCAGCAGACGGCCTTTCCCGTCAAGAACGCGGACCTCTGCGCCCGGCGCGAGACGCCGGTCCAAGTCTCGGATTTCGTTGGAGAAGATCCAGAGGTGTCCGCTTCTGACGCGGCGGTCCTGTCCGGGCAGGAGCGCGATGGTATCCACGGGCGGGTTTCCCGCAGCGGCGGCCGGGCGCTAGCCCCGGTCGAGTTCGGATCGGATCAGTTCGATGGCCTCTTCCTGCCGCTCGTTTTCCTCCAGCATGGCCACGAACTTCGCCAGGATGAGCTCTCTTTCGTAAATATCGTCGGCAGCGAGGTCCAGGGCTCTGCGGAAGAATCGCTCGGCAGGTCCGACATGGTCGATCTTCCAGAAGAACTCCGCGACCTTGGACCAGATCCGGGGATCCTCCGGAAGGTGAACGGCCGTGTCTTTCGATGCCTCGACCAGGAACCCGACCTGCTTCGTAAGCTCCTCGGCCAGGAGGGGATAACGCAGGGCGACCTGCTGAATCTGTTCCAGGGCGGCCTTCTGTTTGCGCTTCTTGTCGATCGCTGCAAGGACCAGCGCTTTTTCGCACTTGAAATAGGCTTCTTCGCAGAACCTGGAGAAGGTATCGCACAAGTCCAGGGCGTCCTCGGCGAGACCCCGCCGGACGAAATCCTGCGGCAGGGACAGCAGCCAGTCCGCAAGCATCATGCCCGTCGCTTCTTCCAGAAGCGGCCAGGCCGAGTCTCCTTTTTCGCTCAGCAGCTTTTTCACGCCGTCGACGAGCTTTTTGGATTCCTGGATCTCGCGAGGCGAACGGGGCTTGGGCGATGCCGGATCCCAGCCGAACACCAGGGGCTTGAGTTCCTGCACGAGAGGTTTCAAATAGGCGGGCAGGAACTCGTCGAAACTCGGTGGCGGCGGGGCCAGCTCTCCTTCCCCCTCCAGGACAGCCGGGTAGGATTTCTTGGGTTCCGCTTTTCTCTGGTCGGTCCATTCCACGTCGAACCAATGCTCCTTCTCGAAGTGGTAGAGGTAGAGAAAGGGCCGTGTCTTTTCCAGAGGCAGCTTGCCCAGGATCGCCTTCTTGGCCTTTCTCGGGGATCCTGCCATGGGGCCCCCGTACTCGGTGTCCGAGTCCCAGCGTTTCCCGCTCAGATAGAAGGCGTACAGGGCCCGTCCCTTCATGGAAAAGGCCTGCTGAACGGCAAGATGGAGATGATGGAGGCTTTGCTTCTCCAGGAGTTCCACCGTCCTCCAGATGCGGGGCTGCCCTTCCGGGGTGACCCGGAACACGAACGTGCGGTCCGGCTCTTTTGACTGTTTCTTCATGACGAGGCCTCTGCCTGCAGGCGTTGCGGAAACAACAGCGAGGGAACGCCCGAGGCTCGCTTACGGGTTGGTCTTCTTGAGATACTTGAACAGGTCGCTCTCGGTTCCCAGAACGATCTCGATCTCCTTGTCGGGCAGGTTCTTGTAGAGATCGAGGGTCTTCACGAAGCTGTAGAACTCGGGATCCCGGCCGTAGGCTTCTGCGTAAATTCGCGCTGCCTCGGCGTCCGCCCTGCCCTGGATCTCCTGGCTCCTGCGGTAGGCCTCGGATCGGATCGTCTTGAGCTCCCGCTGCATCTTGCCCTCGATCTTTTGGCTCTCGCCCTTGCCCTCGGAACGGTACTTTTCGGCGATCTGGTTTCGTTCTGCGATCATCCGCTCAAAGACCTTTTTCTGCACGTCCTGGATGTACATGATTCTTTTGATTCGCACGTCCACAAGCTGGATGCCGAGCTCTTGCATTTTGGGCTGCGCGTTCTCGAGGATCATTCGGGTGAGCTTCTCCCTTCCGTGGGTGACGGTCGTCACATAGGGCACGGCTTCTTCCCGGATCGGGCCCGCCACAATCTCCATGGCCCGGTTGGAGTTCCGGACGGCGTCAATCAGGTGGTGCGACTGAATCACATTGCGGGTAGCCGCGTTGAGGATGGCGTCGAGCTGTCCCTGGGCCACCGCTTCGTTGTTGACCTTGAGAAAAAACTGGAGAGGGTCCACGATCCTCCACCGGGCGAAGATGTCCACCCAGATGAAGGTCTTGTCGAGCGTGGGGATCTGGCTCGGATCTCCGTCCCATTCCAGAATGTTCTTGTTGAACCTGTTCACGGTCTGGATGAAGGGGAGCTTGAAATGCAGGCCGGCCTCCCGGATCGGCTCGCCCACGGGCCGACCAAACTGGGTGATCACCACCTGTTCGGTTTCGTCAACGGAGTAGAAGGCCCCGGCCGCTGCCAGAAAAAGGATGATCCCCAGGACGGCGAGGGGGACAGCAGGTCTCATTTCTGTTCTCCCTTCTTTCCGAGGTCGAGCAGGGGCAGGACCGACTTCTGGTCCGGGTCGATCACGAACTTCCTGCCCAGCCTGGGCAGCATGGTCTGCATGGTTTCCAGGTACAGCCTGCGGCGAGTGACCTCCTTGGCTTTCGCGTATTCCTCGTAAAGCGCCAGAAACCGGGCCACGTCCCCCTCTGCGCTCTTGACGCGCTCGACGGCATAGCCCTCGGCCTCCTGGATGACCTTCTCGGCCTGGCCCCTGGCTTCCGGAATGACCCGGTTGTACGACCCCTGGGCCTCGTAAATGAGCTTTTCCTTTTCCTGGATCGCAGCGTTCACCTCGTTGAACGAGGGCTGCACGGGCTCGGGGACGTTGGTCCTGCCCAGTTCGATCGTGGTGATGACCAGCCCGCTCTCGGTCTGGTCCAGGGCGGCCTGGAGATCCTTCTGCGCAAGGTCCGCGATAATCTCCCGTTTGTTCAGAACCTCGTCGAGACTGTGGTCGCCCACGACCTGGCGCATCGTGGCTTCGGAGAGGTGCCGGAGGGTGTCCCTCACGTTCCGGACCCGGAAGAGGAACCGGATCGGGTCCCCGATCCGGAAACGGACGACCCAGGGAACCAGGGCGCAGTTGAGATCGCCGGTCAGCATGAGCGATTCATGCTCGTACTGCCTCTCCGGCGCGTACTCGGATCGGACTCCGGCGCGCAGAGTCCGCATGCCGAACTCCTCCTGATAGATCCTCTGGATTCCCACTTTGGTGACTTTTTCGATGCCGGAGGGCAGCTTCCAGTTCAGGCCGGGCTTGACGGTCCTCACGTATTTTCCGAAGCGCTGGACCACCCCGACCTCGTCCTGGTTCACCTGATAGATTCCGGTGGCCAGCCAGAGGGCCACGGCGATCAGGACAAGAGCCCACCCGGCCGGGAAGCGCCTGCCTCCGAAGGTTCTTCGGATCCGATCCTGCGCGGCCCGCATGAATTGGTCGATCTCGGGCGGCCGCGGGTCCTTTCCCCAGGGTCCCCTGCGAAAATCAGAACTCATTGATTTCCCTCCCGGTGAGAAACCCGTTCAAACAACAGGGCTTTGCCGGCAAGGTAGCACGGCAGGCCGTCTCTTGCAACGGAAGGCCATGAGATAACACCCTGGGAGGGAGCGGTTTCGCCGTTTCGGGAAAACGTGGAAACTCTGGCGGACCCGTCACGGGTGGGCGCACTCCCTCGGACGCGGTCCGCGCGGCCCGGAGGAGGAGATCCGCAGGAAGAACGCCCCGTAGAGTGCGGCTGCCAGCAGGGTGCCGGCACAGAGGAAAAAGACCGAGTCGATGCCAAACCATTTGAAGACCGCTCCAGAAACCAGCGGGCCGGCTGCAAAGCCGGCGCCGGTCGCCACCTGGAGAAAGGCGAGAACGCTTCCCATGCCGAGTCCACGGCCCAGGGTGACCGCCATCGCCTGACTGGAGGGGAAGACCAGGGCCATGCCGACTCCCATGAACACGTTGACGGTCAGAAGCCCCGCAAATCCGGACGTGAACGGAAGAAGAACGAACATGCCGCCCGAGACCAGGGTGCCCAGGAGAACGATCTTCTTCCGGTCGAACCGGTCGGCGAGCATGCCGGAGGGTACCTGCAGGAACGCGGCGAGGAGGAGGTTGATGGTCAGGATTCCTCCGAGGAGGCTTGCGGAGATGTGCAGTTCTTCCTGGGCGAACAGGGGCAAGAAGCATACGATGGAGCTCCTGCCGAGGGCGCTCACCAGCGTGAAGACCAGCAGAGGAAACACCTCAGGCGACTTGAGAGGGCCGACGAGGTCGATGCGGGCTCTCGGACGGCCGGCTCTGGTCAGTCGGCTCGGCAGAAACAGGGAGGTCAGCAGGAATGCCGCGAAAGCGAACAGCCCCAGGGTGAGAAAACAGCCCGTCATGCCGAATCGGTCGTAGAGGATTCCCCCGAAGGCCGGCCCCACGGCGAAGCCGGTAAAAAAGCTCGCAAGGAAGAGACTGCTGTAGAGGCCTTCCTGTTCCGGCGGAGCCAGGTCTCCCATGTACGCATTGGCCGCCGGGATGACCAGAGATGCGGCCAGACCGTGGAGAGCCCGGACGAACAACAGGCCGGACAGCGTTTCGGCCTTGATGTACGCCGCGGATACCATACAATACAGCACCAGGCCGCCCACCATGAATCCCTTGCGGCCCAGGCGGTCCGAGAGGGCGCCCGCCAGGGGCGTGAAAAGGGTTCTCGAGGCGGAAAAGACCGAAAAGATCGCCCCCAGGAGAAACCCGTCGGCACCGAGGGAGCGGCCGTAGACAGGCAGGAGAGGTGCGATCACGCCCACGCCCAGCATGGCCGTGAACACAGAGGCCATGAGGGTGGCGACGGGTCCGGCTGGAGCCCGGCGGTCCTGCAAAGGCCCTCGGGCCGGCAGCCTGTGTGGTGCAAAGCGGTTTTCCATGGTTCTCGGGGCCGCGCCTGAGGACGGACGATGGAAACAGGTTACGCCGGCTCGCGCCAGCACGAAGACGGCGCATTATACCCGAGAAAGACAGGCAAGGACAGGCGGGAGAGCTTCGCCGAATGGATCCAGTGCAGCCCGGAGAGGTCCCGGATTCATGGAATACCTTGACAACAAGACGGTTTTCGTCACGGGCGCTTCGAGCGGCATCGGAAGGGCCCTGGCGATGGAACTCGCCGGCCGCGGGGCCAGACTCGGCCTGTTCGCTCGCAGGAAGGAGGACCTCGAGTCCGCGGCCCGGGAGGCCCGGCAGAAAGGGGCCGGGGATGCCCTTGCGCTGCCGGGGGACGTGAGGGACCCGGAAGACCTCAGGGCCGCGGTGGGCAGGGTTGTAGACCGATGGGGATCTGTCGACGCTGCCGTCCTTTCGGCCGGAGTGGGCCGTCCGACCCGTTTCAATCGGTTCGATCTGGATCGGATTCGGGAAACCATCGAGATCAACCTGTTGGGGGTCGTGAACGGAGCCTGGGCTCTCCTTCCTGCCTTTCGGAGCCAGGGCGGGGGTCTCCTGGTGGGGATCTCCAGCGTGGCTGACCGCCGCGGCTCTCCCCTGAACTTGGCCTACTGTGCGAGCAAGGCAGGCGTGAGCGTGTTTCTGGAAGGCCTGAGAGCAGGCTGCAGAAGGGAAAACATTCGTGTGGTTACCGTGAAGCCCGGCTTTGTCCGGACCGCCATGACCGAGAAGAACCGAATCCCGATGCCCTTTCTCCTCGAGGCCGATGAAGCGGCCCGCAGGATCCTCAGGGGAATCGAAAAGGGGAAAAAGGTCATTCGGTTTCCCTGGCCGCTGGCTTTGGTGGTATCGGTTTACAATCTGCTTCCGGTCGGCCTGTACGACCGTTTCTTCGGCCGGTCCGGTTGAAGGCCGGCCTCCGGTTCTGGGAGGAAGGCGATCCGCGCACCGGGCCGCCGTGTCTGGCGCGAGTGCCGGAGCGGCAAGAATGAGGGCTCGAGAGATCTTGATGGCTTGAAAACGGACCCCATGACGGCAAGAAAGAAGCCCAGGCCCTTCCGCGTTGCGGTCACCGGAGGCCCCTGTGCGGGCAAGAGCTCCCTCTGCAGGCTCCTCGGAGCCAAGTTTCCGGAGGCGGCAGTTGTCCCGGAAGCCGCCACCGAGGTGATTCTGAGCGGCCAGACGCCGGAAAGGATCGGACAAGAGCTGTTCCAGCAGAAGGTCTACGAGCGGCAGGTCGTCCTCGAAAGGGAAGCCCTGCGGCGGAGTCCTTTTCTCATCTGTGACCGAGGGTTGCCGGACGGGCTGGCTTATTGTCCCGGGATCTTTCAGCGCCTCGGGGTTTCTCTGGATGCGGCCCTCAGGCGGTACGCCGTGGTGCTGCAGCTTGCCGTCATACCCGATCCGGAATCGTACAGGCTCCACTGCGCCGAAAACCCGGCCCGCCGGGAGGATTACGGCCGGGCTCTCGTTCTGGAGAAGAACCTCCGGAAGATCTACTCCAGTCACCCTTCCTATCATTTCTTGTGGGGGGACCTGGAAGCCAAGTTCAAGGCCGCCGTCCGGATTCTTTTCGAAAGCAGAAAAGGGGGCCAGCCCCGTCTGGACTTTTCCCAGGAGGCCTGACACCCGAAACCCGGCTCCTCCTCTGGCGGAGGGCTTCGGCCAGGGCTCAGAAAGCCTCGGACGGCGCCGGGTGTTTTTCTTGACCCCTTTCGAGAGGCTTTGCTATCTTTTCGTCCCCTGGGGGAGGGAACAGGGCCTTGCAGAACGACGGCGGGCAGTCTTTTCGAGCGGGCGCCGCGATCCGCGACATTACGCCTCTTCGGGACGGCATGCCGCTGGCGGGGCACAGGCGAAGGCGCGTGGCAGCCGGCGTCCGGGATCCCCTCCACGTCCGAACCCTCTTCCTTTCCTCGGGCGGCGTGGAGATCTCCCTGAGCGTGCTGGATCTCATCGGCCTGCGAAGAGTGCACGTGGACGGCATCCGGTCCCGGCTGAAAGACGTCTGCTCCCCCGGGGGCGTACTGGTCTTCTGCACCCACACGCACAGCGCGCCGGACACCATCGGGCTCTGGGGACCCACCCTTCTGGGTCTTTGGCTGAAGGGGCCGGCCGTCGATCCCCAGTACATCGAGCATGTTCAGTCCCAGACCGCAGCTTGCATCCGCGAGGCCAGGGAGCGGGCCGTTCCGGCCAGCATGAAGGTCGGGTGCGTGGAGATGCCCCGGAACCTGACTCAAAACGTGCGCAGGCCCGGGTTCAAGGAGGACAACCTGACGGTGGTTCACTTTGCGGACGCAGAGGGCCGCACGCTTGCGGTCCTGTCCAATTACCCCTGCCACCCGGAGTTGCTGGGCTCGGACAACCTCAGGGTGAGCGCGGATTTTCCGGCCGCCCTGCACCGGGTCGTGGAAGGCGAGCTTGGCGGAGTTTCCCTGTTCTTTCAGCACGCCCTGGGCGGGCTCGTCACCGGTGGGGAGCTGGCTCTGGACGGGGCGAAGTCGCGGGCCGGGGATGCGGCGGCGGACCGGATGGGGGAAGCCCTGGGCAGGGGAATCGTGGAGGCTGTCCGTCTGAGAAGCAGTCCGGTGGAGCCTCGGGAGCCGCTGCGGTTTGCCCGCAGGGAGTTCTCTGTCCCGGCGCTGAACCGCAGGCTCTGGCTCGCCGCGCGCCGGGGCCGCTTTCCCCTGGACGCCCAGGAGCGAGCGGGCCGCACGGTGCGGACCGAGGTCGCTCTCCTTCAAAGAGGCCCTGTACGGATGGTGACCCTGCCCGGCGAGGCTCTGCCCGAGATCGGGTTCCATGTGCAGGCGATTCTGAATTGCCGCTACCCCATTCTCCTCTGCCTGGGTTCTGACGAACTAGGCTACATTCTGCCCGAGCGATATGCGGGGTTGCGCAACTACCGTTACGAGAATGCCATGTCCCTGGGACCTGCCCTGACGGCGAGGCTCCTGGAAGAAATCCGGGTTCTGGCTTCCGCGTAAAGACATAAAGACCGAATCGGCGTGATCTTGGGCTCTCTGTGGCCGCCCACCCGGCACTGGAAGCCGGTTGGCTGCTGCCCTCCGGATTTCCCCCGGGGTCTCGCCTTTCGAACCGGTCGGGGGCTAAAATGAATCGAAGAACTGTCCGGGCTTCGACGGCCTGCCTTTCGGGGCCGGCGGAATTCCTCACGGGAGGCCCGACGAAGAGGTCTGCCGCCACGGCGGACTCGTTGTATGGAAGGCTCGAGCACATGGAATGAGGAGGTTTGAGTCGAAATGAACAATCGTGGACAGGAGACCGGCTCCCCTGGAGGCGAGGACATCCGCAGAGTCGGGCTGATTTTTTCCGGAGGCCCCGCTCCAGGGGCCAATGCGGTCATCAGCGCCGCCGCGGTGAGCTTTCTGGATTCAGGCCGCGAAGTCGTGGGTTTCTACCAGGGATACGAGTACCTCCAGGATTACCATCCGGTCACGAACCGACTGGAGCGTAACGTGCACTACCGCGAGCTGACGCTGCCGGACGTCACCGGCATCCGGAACACCCGGGGCATTCTGATCGGGACGAGCCGCGCTAATCCGGGCAAGCCGATCCGAGGGCCCAGGGACCTGGATGACCCGGAGAAAACTCAGAAGCTCCGGAACATCTATTACGCCCTTCTGGATCTCAAGATTGATGCTCTGATCTCCATCGGCGGGGACGACACCCTCAAGACGGCCAATTACCTCTTCGAGTTCCAGAAGCGGCTTCCGCCGAATGCCAGGCGGGTGCGGCTTGTGCACCTGCCCAAGACGATCGACAACGATTATCGGGGCATCGACTTCACCTTCGGGTATTTCACGGCCGTGGACTTTCTCGCCAAGGAAGTCTCCAACCTTCGCGAGGACGCCCGCGCGACGTGTTCTTACTTCATCGTGGAATCCATGGGCCGGAAGGCGGGCTGGCTGAGCTACGGCGTGGGGATCGCGGGCGAAGCCAACATGATTTTCAGCGTGGAAGACCTCGAAGAATCGATGATGTACGACGAGACGGTCCGGGACGAGGAAACCGGCGAGGAGAGGGTCGAAAAACGGCTCCGCCTGGAGGCGCTCGTGGACCGGATCGTCAACCTCATGATCAATCGGGAAAAGAAGCAGAACAAGCACTTCGGCGTGGTGGTCCTGGCCGAAGGGCTCGCGGAGAAATTCCCGGAGGTGTACATCCGGGATGTGCCCAAGGATCCCCACGGGCATATCGGAATCGGCAAGATCGACATCGGCCGATTGATCGCAAAGCTTACGGCCGAGGAGTACACCCGGCGGACGGGCAAGAAGAAGAAGGTGACCGGAGTGCAGATCGGATACGAAAGCCGGTGCAGCCAGCCGCACGCCTTCGACGTGATGCTGGGAAGCCAGCTCGGGATCGGCGCGTACCGGGCCCTGGTGGAAGAAGGGCTGGACGGCCACATGGTGAGCGTTTCAGGCCAGCTCGACTTGAGCTACGTGCCTTTCGAAAAGCTCGTGAACCCGGAGACCCTGCAGACCGAAATCCGCTTCATTCAGCCCGGAAGCGACTTCTATCGCATGGCCCGGTTCCTGGAGCCGAGGGCCGAGCCCGTGGAGCGCTGACCGGAAGGGACGGCGGAAGCGTCGCGGCCGGCGGCACCCCGGGGAGTTCAGCGATCAAACTTCACGCAAAGCAGGGTGCAGCCGCCCTCTGAGCGAAAGGGCCCGTGCACCGCTCCCTTGGGCGTGAAGAGGAAAGTGCCCTGCGGGTACTCGCCCCCCTCTCCGCAAGAGCAGCTTCCCCTGAGAACGTATCCGATCTCGAACAGAGGCTCTTCGTGACGGTCCAGAGTCTCTCCCGGGGGCAGTTCAATGAGAAGGGCGAAGGCGCCCGGGAGATTCGGGCTGAAAAACGTCTTCATCCTGGACCGCTCCGATGGCCCCTGGATCCAATCGACTCCATCCGAGATCAGAACATCGGCGCCGTCCATGTTCGCCTCCTTCGGGCTCTGCCCTTCCAGCGGGATTCATGCGGGCCTGCCCACAACGGTCAGGTAGAGGGCCCCCTCCGAGACGCCGTCCACGCCCACGAGATCGTTCACTTCGTCGTCGTAGAGCGCGGCGATCTGGCAGCTTCCCAGCCCCAGGGACACCGCGGCCAGGGCGACGTTCTGCGCAATGTGGCCAGCGTCGAGATAGATATAGCGGTAGGCCCGCTGGCGGTATTTCCACTTGCATCGCTCGAAGACGGCGGTCCAGACAAAGACCAGCGCGGCGTCATAGGCGATTTTTTGGTCGAGGGCGGCTCTGGCCGCGGCGACCCGGAAATCCCCGCCGGCGATCTGCTCCAGTTCGTGGTCGACGACCGCGTAATGGTACACTCCCTGCGGCAGCCCCTGGGCGCGGTGCGCCACCAGGTAGGTCTCCACGGGGTACAGGGCGCCTGCCGAAGGGGCGGTGCGGAGAGCGTACCCGAACTGCTGGGCCGTCACGCCCTGTGCTGCCCACAGCAGCTGCGAGACTTCATCGAGCGAGACCGGATCAGGCCGAAAATCCCGGACGCTCCGTCTTCGGCCGAGCATGTCCCAGAGCGGGCCGCCTCCGTGGGTTCTGGGCGCCGGCAGCGGGAATCTCGGCTTTGTCGGATATCGCTTGAACGTCTCGGGTTTTTTCGACCACTGGAGGGCGCCCCCAGGCAGTTCGCCCCTCCGGTAGGCGGTCTCTTGCTGAAAGCGGTCGCCGATTCCCTTTTCCATTTTCGTTCCCCGCGGCTGGAAGGATCTGGATTGAATTATGTCCCCCTTGAAGGCGCGCCTTCCGGGGGAAGGATCCCTTTGTCTTCCAGAAACTCGAGAATCGCCGCTGCACAGGAATCGATGCTCGATCGGCCCGTGTCCACGGTGATCTCCGGAGAAAGGGGCTCCTCGTAGGGAGCGGTCACTCCCGTGAAACCCTGGATCTCGCCCCGGAACGCGCGCCTGTAAAGGCCCTTGGGATCTCTCTGAGCACAGACCTCGACAGGGGACTTGCAGTACACCTCGATGAACCGGTCCCGGGGGTTCAGGGCCCTGGCCTGGGCTCGGTCCTCCCGGTAGGGGGATATGAAGGCGGCCAGAACCAGCATCCCCGCATCGGCGAACAGACGGGCCACCTCGCTGATGCGGCGGATGTTCTCCCTGCGGTCTTCGGGCGAGAAGCCAAGATCCCGGTTGAGGCGGTGGCGGATGTTGTCCCCGTCGAGCACGTAGGTCTGGCATCCGCGCTCGAAAAGGCGGCGTTCCACCTCGTGGGCCAGGGTGGATTTGCCCGAACTCGGCAGGCCGGTGAGCCAGATCACGGCTCCTTTGTGGCCGTTTCTTCGTTCGCGGTCTGCCTGGGTGACAAGCGGCTTGTGCCAGGTGATGTTTGTGCTCCTGCGGGTCGCGGCTTGTTCTGCATCCATGGGAAGAAACTCCTCAGGCTTTCTGGTATCCTTTCGAAAACGGTTCTTCCTTTTCGCTTCTTATCGGCACGGACCGGCGCGAGCCTTGAAAAAAAGCGACGCGGCCGGTTCCTTTCCGGAGGGTCTGCCATGCCCCGTCGCAAGGCCGAAACTGCCCGGGTGCACACGGGCCTGGATCGTCTGGCCGGGCAGGGCGGAGAGCTGCTCCGAGGCAAGAGGCTCGGCCTTCTCGCGCACGCCGCCTCTGTTACCGCCGACTTCCGGTACGCCTGGGACGTCCTGGCCTCCATGCCCGGTGTGCGGCTCCGGGCCCTGTTCAGCCCGGAGCACGGTCTGATGGGCACCCACCAGGACCAGGAGAGCGTCTCCGGTTCCGGTGGAGTTGATTCGTTCCAGGGCCTCCCCCTGCACAGTCTGTACGGTGAGACCGCGCAATCTCTGCGGCCCCGTCCCGAGGCTCTCGCGGGCCTGGACGCGCTCGTCGTGGACCTGCAGGACGTGGGCAGCAGATATTATACGTTTCTTTATACCCTTTCCCACTGCATGGAAGCGTGCGCGGACCGGGATGTGGAAGTGTGGGTCCTCGACAGGCCGAATCCGCTCGGCGGGCGGAAAGTCGAAGGAAGTCCGCTCTTGCCCGGCTTCGAGTCCTTCGTGGGCAGGTATGGCCTGCCTGTGCGCCACGGCCTGACCATCGGCGAGTGCGCCGTCGTCTTCCGCGAGGTCTTCGGCGTCCGGTGCAGACTCCGCATCGTCCCCATGGCCGGGTGGCGCCGGAGCATGTGGTTCGACAGGACCGGGCTGCCCTGGATCGCCCCTTCGCCGAACATGCCAACCCTGGATACGGCCACGGTCTACCCGGGCTCATGCCTGTTTGAGGGCACCAACCTGAGCGAAGGCAGGGGGACGACCCGTCCTTTCGAGATCGTGGGTGCTCCCTGGATCGACCCGTGGGCTCTTGCCAGGGAACTTCATCGTCTCGATCTGCCGGGAGCCTTTTTCAGGCCCCTCTGGTTCAAGCCGACCTTCCACAAGTACGCGGGCCGAATCTGCGGGGGGATTCAGATTCATGTAACGGACCGGGAGAGGTTCCTCCCTTTCCGGACAGGAGCCCAAATTCTCAAGACTGTGGCCGGGATCTGGCCCGAGGCCTTTGGCTGGCGGCAGGAGCCCTACGAGTTTGAAACGAAACGGCCGGCCATCGACCTTCTGGCCGGAGGGAGCTGGCTGCGCGAGGCGGTCGAGGGAGCCAGGGATCTAGAAGCCTGCCTGCAGGAAGGAGAGGCCAGTGCCCGGCGATTCCAGAAACAGATAAAGCCGTTATGGCTCTACACCGAGCCGCAGCCAGCCCGCGCAGACCTCCTTGTGGGTTTCTGACGAGGTCCTTCCCCTCCCCTGCCCGGACCTTGCGGCGTTTCTCCCACCCGCCCTGGATCGTGTGTCCAGGCCCTGCACCCGGGCCCGGAAAGCACTCGCCGCCCCGTGGGCCCGATACATAAAGAAAAATTCTTTCGTATTCTTAAGAAAAAATGCTTGACAGCCCAACAGGGGGGGTCTATTATGCCCGCGAGTGGGGATAAGTGGGGTTAAGTGGTTTCAAGTCCCATGTTATTCTAGAGAAAATCATGTCCCGTTTCAGGGGCCAAATTTCCCACGTCATGGACAAGAAGGGCAGGGTCAGCATCCCTGCCCCCTTCCGAGATGTCCTGCGGGAGCGGGACTACCAGAAGATCGTGATCACCCACACCAACAAGTGCCTCGTGGCCTATCCCCCGGACGAATGGGAGAAGCTCGAGGACAGGATCCTCCAGCTTCCTCAGCTTAGCAAAGAAGTGAAGGATTACCAGAGAACCTTTCTCTCCGCGGGCCGCGACTGCGACTTGGATCCCCAGGGACGGGTCCTGATCCCGCCGGAACTCCGCTCCCGGGTGGGACTTGGCGGAAAGGTTCTTTTCGTGGGGATGCTTACGTATTTCGAGATTTGGGACCTGGCCGTGTTCGAGCAGGAGCACGGCCCCAAGAGGGAGAACATCGAGGAGATGGAGCACCGCCTGGCCACGCAGTACGGCATTTGAGGGGCGTGCGGTGTTTCGTCGTCGGGACCATGAAACGACGCCCGGTTTTTAATGGAGCCGATGCATACGCCCGTCATGACCGAGGAGATCCTCGAGCACCTGGAGCCCCGATCGGACCGGGTGTATCTCGACGGGACCGTCGGACTGGGCGGCCACGCAGCGGCGATCCTGGACCGGAGCTCGCCGGCCGGGAAAGTCGTCGGACTCGACGCGGATGCCGAGTCCCTCGGGATCGCGCGGCAGAGGCTGGCCTCTTATGGTGACCGGGTCGTGCTGGTCCATGCCCGGTACGAGGAGGCGCGCCGGGTCTTGGAGGGTCTCGGGTACGGCCGGGTGGCCGGTGTTCTGTTGGACCTCGGGATCTCACGGGCACAACTGGAGGCGCCGGAAAGAGGCTTCAGTTTCGACCGGGAGGGTCCGCTGGACATGCGAATGGACCGAACCACGGGACGGACGGCCGGCGATCTTCTGGCGCGCCTTTCCGAGAAGGACATGGCTCGGCTTTTCAGCACGTTCGGGGAGGAGAGGTGGGCGCGACGCATCGCCCATGGGATTGTCAGGAGAAGAAAAACCCATGGGAACTTGTCCACGACTTGCGAGCTCGCGCAGGCCGTTGTCCGATCCATCCCCCGGCCCAGGGGGCCGGCCCGCATTCATCCTGCCACGAGAGTGTTTCTGGCCCTCAGGATCGCGGTGAATCGAGAACTGGAGGCGCTGGCGGCCTTCTTGCAGGCGCTGCCCGACCTTCTGGAAAGAGGAGGGCGCTTCTGCGTGCTCTCATTCCACTCCCTGGAAGACCGGCTCGTGAAAGAGGCTATGCAGAGGTGGGAACGGGGATGCCGTTGCCCGGCGGATCGGGCTCTTCCCTGCGCCTGCAGCGGGGAGCCCCTCATGAAGAGAGTCCATCGAAAAGCCCTTCGGCCGTCGCCGGCCGAAGTTGCGCAGAATCCCCTTTGTCGCAGCGCGCGCCTGCGAGTCGCAGAGCGGGTTTGAGGACAGGGAGGGCCTCTTCTTTGGAAAAGGTGCGAGGGGCGAGATGGACTCAGGTTCTGGAAAGCCAGGCCATTCGGCCGGATCGGGCCTCGGCCGGCCGGCGGCTTCTGGGGCTTGGGCCTCTGGCTTTCGCGGCCGCGGGGGTGATGGCATCAGGCCTGCTCGTGATCTGGATTCATGTCCAGACGCTGCATCTGCGGTACGAGGTTTCCAGGGCGTACGAGGAGAACCGTCGCCTCCTGGAGAGGCAGGCGGCTCTCGAAGTGGAGCGCCAGACTCTGCTGTCCCCGAAGCGGATCGCCGAGATCGCCGAGCGGGAGCTCGGAATGCACCTGGCCGAACCTAGGGAACGGAGCCTTCTTCCATGAGCAGAGAAGACCGTTCTCTCCGGGCCAAAATCTATTTCATGCTCGGCGTCTACGTCCTGCTCGTTCTGGTGTTGGCGGCCCGGGCTTTCCAGCACCAGGTGATCAAGCGGGACGGGTACCTGCAGTGGGCCAGGGACCAGCAGCTGCAGCCGGTGAAACTGGTGCCTCTTCGGGGCAAGATCGTGGATGCGCGGGGCAATCTGCTGGCCGTGAGCCTCAAGGCAGCCTCTCTTTTCGCGCATCCTGCCCAGGTGGAAAACCCGGAACGGACTGCCCAGGTGCTGGCCCGGACCCTCCGGCTGGATGCCGGCGAACTCCTGCAGAAGCTCAGGCAGCCCGTTTCCTTTGTCTGGCTTGCCAGGCAGCTGCCGGTGGAGGATGCGGAAAAGGTGAAGCGGCTGGCCCTGCCCGGGATCGGCGTGGAGTGGGAAGGGCGCAGATACTACCCTTTTCGCGAGCTGGCCGCGAACGTGATCGGCTTCGCCGGGGTGGATTCCCAAGGCCTGGAGGGCGTGGAGATCTTCCGGGAAGCCGTCCTCAAGGGGAAGCAGGGGAAGCTCCTTCTGCAGCAGGACGCCCGCGGGAGGCTTCTCTGGCAGGAACTCTATCAGGACTCCCGGGAAGACAGCGTCAAGGAAATCGTTCTCACCCTGGACGTGCGCATCCAGCATTTCGCCGAGCAGGCTCTCCGTGAGGCGGTGGAGGAGAACGGCGCGGCCGGCGGCACGATCGTGGTGATGGACGCCAACCAGGGCGATCTGCTGGCCATAGCCTGCCTGCCGACCTTCAATCCGAACCGCTTCGGCGCCTACCCTCCCGAGCTCCGGAGAAACCGGGCGATCACAGACGCCTTCGAGCCCGGCTCAACGGTAAAACCGTTTGCCCTTGCTGCAGCGCTGGAAGAGGGCCTCCTGAACGAGGAAGTGCGATTCAACTGCGAGCGGGGGAAATACTTTTTCGGCGGGCATTGGATCCACGACATCCATCCTTACGACGTTCTGACCCTCCGGGAGGTCATCGTCAAGTCGAGCAACATCGGCACGGCCAAGATGGCCGAGACCCTGGGCAGCCAGATCCTCTGGAAATACCTCGATGCGTTTGGCTTCGGCCGGAAAACCGGCATCGACCTGCCGGGCGAGGCCACGGGCACTCTGCGCCACTGGAAGAGCTGGACCACGATCTGCCTGGCCAACCATGCCTTCGGCCAGGGATTTTCCGTCACAGCCCTTCAACTGGCCTGCGCGTACGCTGCCCTCACGAACGGAGGCTGGCGGGTTGAGCCCCACGTGGTCCGTGAAATCCGCGACGAGAAGGGGACTGTGCTCGAAGCCTGGAAGCCCGGCCCCGGACGGCGCGTGATCTCGGCCCGGACTTCGGAGCGGGTGCGGGCCGTGCTGGAGGGCGTCGTCGAGGAAGGTACGGGAAAGCGGGCCAAACTGGCCGGGTTCCGCGTGGGCGGCAAGACCGGGACGGCCCAGAAATTCGAGCCGGCCCTCGGAATCTACTCGCCCAACAAGATGGTTTGTTCCTTTGTCGGCATCGTTCCCATCGAGAAACCCGAGATCGTCGTGGTCGTGGCCATAGACGAGCCCAGAGGCCGCGTGACCGGAGGCATGATCGCCGCCCCGGTTTTCCAGCGGGTGGCTTCCAAGGCCCTTTTCTACCGGAACGTGGAGGCCACGGTCCCGGAACCATCCGCCCCTGTTCAGGCCGGACTTTTCCGGACCGCTTCTCTCTGCTGGGATTCGTCCGGGCCCACGGCTGCGCCCGTTGTGGCCGGAGGCGCCGCCCAGGCCGAGCATGCATCCTCAGCATGGACCATGCCCGAACTCAGACAGCGCACCGTGCGGGCGGCTTTGAGAGCACTCGAGGGTTTTCCGGTCCAGGTCCGGCTGGAAGGCTCCGGGATCTTGGTGGAGCAGGATCCGAAACCCGGGTCTCCTCTGGAGGCGGGCCAGGTCGTAAGGCTTACGGCAGGCCCGTCCGGCCCGGAGGGTTGATGCGAGGAACCGGGCACATGCGGCTTGACCGGTTGCTGGAAGGGATCGAGGTCTCGCGCCTTTGCGGGGATCCCTGCGTGGAGATTCTCGACCTTTCCTACGACTCCCGGAAGATCACGCAGGGGAGCCTGTTCTTCGCCGTGCCCGGCCTTCGAAGCGACGGCAGGCAGTTCGCGGCGGAGGCGATCCGGAAAGGGGCCTGTGCGGTGGTGGCGCAGGCCGGTGGAGAGACTCGGATCCCGAACCAAGGGGTCCTGGTCGAGGTTGGGGATGTCCGAAAGGCCATGGCGCGAATCTCTGCTCGGTTTTTCGGGGACCCTTCCTGCAGGCTGGTCCTTGTGGGCGTTACGGGCACCAACGGGAAGACGACCTTCACGTATCTGCTGGAATCGATTCTCGGCCAGGCCGGGTGCCGGCCGGGCGTCGTCGGCACGATCGAGTCCCGCTTCGGAAGCCGGATCTTCCCGTCCCGCCACACGACGCCCGAGTCCGTGGATCTTCAGCGTATGCTTCACGAGATGGCCGAGGAAGGGGCCACTCACGCTCTCCTCGAGGTCTCGTCGCACGGACTCGATTTCCGCAGGGTGGACTCCTGTCGCTTCGCCTGCGCTGTGTTCACGAATCTGGGCAGGGACCACCTGGACCATCACGGCACCCTGGAAAACTACTTCGCTTCCAAGGCGCGGCTGTTTACGGAGATTCTGCCGGCCGGGGCGCCCGGGGAGCCCGTGGCCGTGGTCCATTGCGACGACCCGTACGGCCGTCGCCTGATGGAGATGTGTCCCTGCAGAGTCCTGGCGGTGGGCAAGAGGCCGGATGCGGACTACCGGCTGGAGGGCCTGGTTGCGAGCCGCTCCGGTCTTTCCTTCAGGCTGCGGACGCCGAAGGGAGACCTCGATTTGGAAAGCCCTCTCCTGGGCGAGGTCAATGCCCAGAACGTGGCCCTGGCGGCCGCTGCCGCCGATGCGCTCGGGATTCCTCGAGAGGCCATTCGGCGGGGCGTGGCCCGTCTTGGCGTGGTGCCCGGAAGGCTCGAGCGGGTCACCTCGGACGAGCCTTTTCTCGTTCTGGTGGACTATGCGCACACGCCGGACGCGCTTGAAAAGGTGCTCACGAGCCTGCGGAGTCTGGGGCCGGAACGGATTTTGACGGTCTTCGGATGCGGCGGGGACCGTGACAGGGGCAAGAGGCCCCTCATGGGCACCGTGGCCTCGGTCTGGAGCGATCTGGTCGTGGTGACGTCGGACAATCCCCGGTCCGAACCGCCGGGCCGGATCATCGAGGAGATCCTCCAGGGCGTTCGCGCAAAGGGCCTGCCGTATCTCAAGCCCGAGCAGATCGGCTCTTTCCGGCGCAGCCAGAAAGGGTACACGGTCGTGGAAGATAGAAGGCAGGCCATCCGGCTGGCCGTGGCTGCGGCACAGCCCAATGATGTGGTTCTCGTGGCGGGCAAGGGCCACGAGAGCGTTCAGATCGTGGGATCGTCGGAACGGCCTTTTCAGGACCGGCAGGAAGTGCTCGAGGCCCTGGAAGAAAGGCGCGGGAGGAAACCCCTCGTTGGATGACCGAGGCATGGGGCTGTCCCTTGAGGAGGTTCTGAGGTTTACGGGCGGGCAGGCTGCCGGACCCGCGGGGGAGAGACGCTTCCGGCGGGTGTCGACGGACTCGAGGAGCCTCGAGCCCGGCGATCTCTTCGTGGCTCTCAGGGGCGAGAAGTTCGACGGCCACGATTTCTGCGGCGAGGCCCTGCAGAAGGGGGCTGGCGGCGTGGTTGTAAACCGGCCTCTTTCCGAGGAGCTGGTTCGGACGTTCCGCCCTCTGGAAATCCGGGTGCCGGATACCCTGAAAGCTCTGGGAGACCTGGCGGCCGGCTGGAGGCGGCGGTTTCCTGTCCCGGTCTCGGTCCTGACCGGCAGCAACGGCAAGACCACGACCAAGGAAATGGCCGTGGCGATCCTGAGACTCGCGTTCCGGTGTCTGTGGAGCCCGGGGAATTTCAACAACCGGATCGGGCTTCCCCTGACGCTTCTTCGGCTCGGTCCGGAACATGAAAGGGTCGTGCTGGAAATGGGCATGAACGAGCCGGGCGAGATCCGGGAGCTCACCAGGATTGCCCGGCCCCAGACAGGCCTGTTGCTGAACATCGGTCCAGCTCATCTCGAGAAGTTTGTTGACCTCGACGGCATTGCGGCGGCCAAGGGCGAGATGCTCGAGGCGCTGCCCGAAGGAGCCCTGTTCCTTTACAACCGGGACGATCCGCGGGTGGATTCCCTGGCCCGGCGGTGGCCGGGACCGAAGCGGAGTTTCGGCTTCGGGCCGGATTGCGACATTCGACTCCTGGAAGAGCAAGGAGCGGCGACGGCGAGAAAGATCCGGCTCTCGGTCGAGGGCGCCTCGGTTGAGGCCGTTCTGCGCCTGCCGGGGCGGCACAACCTGTACAACGCGCTGGCAGCGGCAGCCCTGGCGCACAGCCAGGGAGCGCCGGCCGAGGCCATCGAGGAGGGCCTGAGCCGTTTTCAGGGCATGTCGGGCCGGTTCTCCGTGGAGCCCGGCGAACGGTTCACGATCGTCAATGACACCTACAACGCCAACCCCCGGTCCATGGAGTGCGCTTTGGAGACCCTGCAGGAGATCGGCCCGTCCGGAGGCAGGATTCTGGTTCTGGGGGACATGCTGGAGCTCGGCGCCCAGAGCGAACAGGCCCACTTTGAACTCGGCCGCAGGGCGGCCCGGTTTCAGCCCGCCGCCCTGTTCGTCACCGGAGCCTTCGCGCAAAAAGTGAAAGAGGGCGCGCTGGCCGAGGGATACGACGAGAACAAGATTGAACTGTTCGAGGACCCGTCCCGGGTTGCCCAGGAGATCTTGAGGCGGATCCAGGGCGGGGAATGGATTCTCATCAAAGGGTCCAGAGGCATGGCGATGGAACGGGTGGCGCGGGCCCTGAAGGAAGGCACTGCGCCGGCAGAAGGCGACGGGGAAGCGCAGCCGTGACGGCAGCAGACTCGCTCAAAGGCCGAAGGATCCTGGTCGTGGGCCTGGCCAGAAGCGGGCTGGCCACGGCGCGCTTCCTCCTCCGGCAGGGGGCCAGGGTTGCGGCCACGGACAGCCGGGCGCAGCCGGCGCCCGAAGAGGCGCTACGCGCCCTTCAAGACGCGGGATGCGCCTTGCGGCTCGGGGAGCACAGGCTCTCGGACTTCCTGGAATCGGACCTCATCGTGATCAGTCCGGGCGTGCCCTCGGATCTGGATCCGCTGCGGCTGGCCCGGAGCGCCGGCAGGACGGTCATCGGCGAGATGGAGCTTGCCTGTCGGTTTCTTCCCTGCCCTGTCGTCGCCGTGACAGGCTCGAACGGCAAGACCACGACCGTCAGTGCTCTGGGCGCCATGCTCACAGCCGCCGGCATTCCCCACTGGCTGGGAGGAAACATCGGTCGGCCTCTCGTGGACTTCCTCCTGGAAGGGTTCGGGCCCGGTCGGACCATGCCCCGGGTGGTCGTCGCGGAAGTGTCGAGCTTTCAGCTTGAGACCATTCAGTCATTCCGGCCCTGGATCGCTGCCTGGACGAATCTCAGCGAGGATCACCTGGATCGATACCCGAGTCTGGAAGCATATGGGGAAGCCAAGTTTCGGATTTTCGAAAACCAGACCGGCCGGGACTGGGCGATCGTGCCCCACCGGGATCTCTGGCTGGCCTCCCGCCTGCGACGGATCGCCTCCAGGCTCGTGCGGTTCGGGACGGTTGAGGCCGGAGCCGCGGACCTTCCGGACGTGCGGCTCGAGGCCGGCAGGATGGTTTGGCGCGAGCCCGGGGGCGGTCGGGAGGAAACGTACGAAACCGGGAGGGTTCGTCTTCGGGGGCGCCACAACCTCGAGAATCTCATGGTCGCTCTGGCTGCGGCGCGGTTGTGCGGCGCATCTCCGGAGGCGGTGCAGACGGTCCTCGACTCGTTTGCCGGGCTCGAGCACCGACTCGAATTCGTGGTTCAAAAGCGGGGCGTGGCCTTCTTCAACGATTCGAAGGCAACCACCGTGGAATCGGTCCTGAGGGCCCTGGAGTCTTTTTCCGAGCCGGTGCTGCTCCTGGCCGGGGGCAAGGACAAGGGCCTTGATTTTTCTCCTTTGCGCGAGTCTCTGGCCGGGCACGTGCGAAGGTTGTTTCTGTTCGGGGAGGCGGCCGAGCGGATGGAGCGCGAGCTGTCCGGCGCTGCGGAAATCGAGAGGGTCCGGGATCTGGACGAAGGGGTCCGCAGGGCCTGGGAGGCCGCCCGGCCCGGCGAGGTGGTGCTCCTTTCGCCGGCCTGCTCGAGCTTCGACATGTTCCGGGATTACGAGGAGCGGGGGGAGCGGTTCAAACGCCTCGTGCAGGAGCTTCCGGAGGAGACGGAGCGCGAAAGGAAAGGGGCGCGGCCGTGAGGGGCCAGCGAATTCTCTCCAACGAAGTCGCTCTTGCGGTGCTCACCGTGTCTCTGGTGGCGTTTGGCCTCCTGTTCATCTATTCGACGAGCTCGGTCTATTCCGAGCAGCAGTTCGGGAACCAGTATCACTTCTTCTACCGGCAGCTCCTGTATGCGCTGGTGGGGGTGGGCGCCATGCTTCTGGTGGCGTGTTCGGATTATCGGGACTGGAGGCCTTACGCGGGCTGGATTCTGGTGGCGGGCGCTCTAACCCTGTTGCTCGTGTGGCTGCCGGGCGCCGGCAGGACCGTCCGGGGCGCCCGCAGGTGGCTCGATTTCGGCCCCCTGAGCTTTCAGCCCTCGGAGCTGGTCAAGGTCACCCTGGTCTACTACCTGGCCGAGCGCCTGTCCCGGCCTTCCTTCTGGAAGGAACGCGGAAGGTTCGTGCCCGGGTACCTGCGGTACTGGCTGGCGGCGTTCCCCGTGCTCGCCTTGGTCCTCCTTCAGCGGGATTTCGGGTCGACCGTGATCTGCGCCATCGCGGTCATGGTGCTGCTCTTCCTGGCCGGCGCCAGGTTTCGCTACCTGCTGGCCACGGTCGCGCTGGCCGTGCCGGGCGGCCTCTATCTTTGCCTGGATTCGTACCGGTGGGACCGGATTCGAATGTTTCTGGATCCGTGGAAGGATCCCTACGGGGCGGGGTACCAGCTCGTCCAGTCCTACATCTCCCTTGGTCTGGGCGGGATGTTCGGCGTGGGGCTGGGCAACGGGACCCAGAAGCTCTTCTATCTGCCGGACGCGCACACGGACTTCATCTTTTCGGTTGTGGCCGAAGAGATGGGGCTGGTGGGGTGTTGTCTGTTTCTCTTCCTGTTTCTGGCCTTCGTGGTGATCGGCGTCCGCATCGCCCTGCGGGCTCCGGACCGTTTCGGCGTGCTCTTGGCCGCCGGTCTGACCTTTCTCATCGGCATCCAGTTCGTGCTCAACGTGGCCGTGGTCCTGGGCCTCTTGCCCACCAAGGGCATGGTTCTTCCGTTTCTCAGCTACGGCGGCAGCGCCCTTCTGGTGAACCTGTTGGCCGTCGGCATCCTTTGCAGCGTGGCGGGCCAGGGTGTCCTCAGGCCGGGAAGCCGGGCAGGATAGCCATGTACAAGAAAGACCGGCGCATCCATTTCGTGGGAATCGGCGGCATCGGCATGAGCGGCATCGCCGAGCTTCTGCTCAACCTGCGCTACCGGGTGAGCGGCTCGGACCTGAAGGAGTCGGCCGCGACGGAGAGGCTTCGCTCCCTGGGCGCCGCCGTCTACGTGGGCCACAAGGCCGAGCAGGTGGAGGGCGCCGACGTCGTGGTCGTCTCCTCGGCGGTCCGTTCGGACAATCCGGAAGTGGTCGCGGCCCGGGCCCGGAACATCCCGGTCATCCCGCGGGCGGAGATGTTGGCCGAACTGATGCGCATGAAGTACGGGATCGCCGTGGCCGGCTCCCACGGCAAGACCACGACAACTTCGCTGATCGCCACGGTCCTGGCCGAGGCGGGCATGGACCCGACTCTGGTCATCGGAGGCCGCTTGAACAGCCTGGGCACGAACGCCCGGCTGGGCACAGGGGAGTTTCTCGTGGCCGAGACCGACGAAAGCGACGGGTCCTTTCTGCTCCTGAGCCCCACGGTGGCCGTGGTGACGAACATCGATCCGGAGCACCTGGATCACTACGGGCAGATGGAGAGCCTCCAGGAAGCCTTCGTCCGTTTCGTCAACAAGGTGCCCTTCTACGGGCTGGCCGTTCTCTGCCTGGACCATCCGAACGTGCGGGCTCTCCTCCCCCATGTCCGGAAGCGCACGGTCACGTACGGAATGGCCCGGCAGGCCGATGTCCGGGCCGAGGACATCCGGTGGAGCGGATGGCAGAGCCGGTTCCGCGTGTTTCGGCAGCAGGAGGAACTTGGCGAAATCCACCTTCGCCTGCCCGGCGTGCACAACGTGTCCAATGCGCTGGCCGCGGTGGCCGTGGCGGACGAACTCGACGTGGACTTCCAGGTGGTCCGCAGGGCTCTGGAAAACTTTGCCGGCATCCAGCGCCGCTTTCAGATCCGCGGGCAGGCGGACGGCGTGCTGGTGGTGGACGACTACGGCCACCATCCCGCCGAGATCCTCGCGACCCTGGCGGCAGCCCGCAAGGGCTGGGAGAGGCGGATCGTGGCGGTTTTCCAGCCTCACCGGTACACGCGGACCCAGCTTTGCTTCGATGCGTTTCTCGGTGCCTTTCACGACGCCGACGTCCTGGTGGTGCTGGACATCTACCCGGCGGGCGAAAAGGAGCTCCACGGCGTGCACGCCTCCCGCCTGGCCGAGGGAATCCGCAAGCAGGGCCACAAGGAAGTGCACTATCTCGGGGGATTTGCCGAGGCCCTCGATTTTCTCTTGGAGACCTGTCGCGAAGGAGACCTCGTGATCACCCTGGGAGCCGGCGATGTGGTGCGCCTGGGGGAGATGCTGCTCAAGGCTCTCGAGGAAAGGAAACGCACATAAAGACCCGGGAAGGCCGGCGGCCTCCTGGGGGGCATGCGGTGCGAACAAGGTTGGGGCCATGAGGGAAAAGCGCAAGAGCGGCTACACGGCGCGGGAGACGGAGATGGACTTGTTCGGCTCCTCCCTCCCGGCGGGCAGCCAGGGCCGCAGGCGCGCCTCCGGCCGGGCTGGATCGAACCGGACCTCCAGGATTCTGTTGTGGTTCGGCGGCACGGCCCTTGCGGCGATCCTGGCAGGGGTTCTTTTCAAGGGCCTTGCGGACTCGCCCTTTTTCGCCCTCGAAAGGATCGCCGTGGAAGGGAACTTTCAGGCTTCTCCGGGAAAGATCCCGGGACTGGTGGCCCTCGAGGCGGGCGGCAACCTGCTGACGCTCGACATCGGCCAGGTCGCCAGCAGCCTGGGATCGCGGCCCGAAATCCGGCGGGCCTCGGTCGCCAAAAGGTTTCCGAACGAACTCGTCGTGAAGGTGGAGGAACGAAAGCCCAGCGTTCTTCTCGTGTCCGAGAGCCGGCTCTATCTGGCGGACGACGAAGGCATGGTGCTCCGGGAAGCGGGCCCCGAAGATCCCCTGGACCTGCCGGTGATTTCCGGGCTGGGCCGGTCAGCCGTCGCCGTGGGGGCGAAGTCCGAAGGCCGGCAGCTCCCGGCAGCGATCCGCCTCCTGCGGCTGGTGGAGCGGAGCGCCTCGACGCTCGGGCCGGTCTCCGAAATCCGGGTGGACCCGGCCGAGGGCCTGACGCTGTTCCTGGAGAATCTGCCGGTGCCGATCCGGGCAGGCTGGGAGGATTTCGAAGGCAAGATCGCCAGGCTGGAAAGGATCTTCCCCAAGCTCATGGAGCGGGAAGGCGGTCTGGTGTCGGTGGACCTCAGGTTCGACCGCCAGGTCGTCGTGCGGCAGCGGCCGGCCGAGGGGAAGGTCGCGGCCAGCAAAGACGGCCAGGCGGCATGGGCCCGGTTGTCATCGGTTGTTTCGGTTCGGTGAGAGGCTCCAAGCATGCAACGAAGAAAACGGGACAACCACCTCATCGTGGGACTCGACATCGGGACGACCAAGATCTGCGCGCTCGTGGGCGACTGGAAGGAGGACGGCATCGATGTGATCGGCATCGGTCAATATCCTTCCCGGGGGCTTCGCAAGGGCGTGGTGGTGGACATGGAGAGCACGGTCCAGTCCATCAAGAAGGCCGTGGAAGAGGCGGAGCTCATGGCCGGGTGCGACATCTCCTCCGTGTACGTGGGGATCGCCGGCGGCCACATCAAGGGGTTCAACAGCACGGGCATCGTGAAAATCCGCGATGGCGAGGTCAAACCGGCGGACGTGCGCCGGGTCATCGAGACGGCCACGGCCGTGGACATCCCGCCGGACCGGGAAGTGCTGCACGTGATTCCCCAGGAGTACACGATCGACGGGCAGGACGGCATCAAGGAGCCCGTCGGTCTCGTGGGGGTGCGGCTGGAGGCCCAGGTGCACATCGTCACCGGAGCGGTCACCAGCGCCCAGAATCTCATCCGGTGCGCCAACAGTGCGGGGTTGAACGTTCACGACATCGTGCTCGAACAACTGGCCTCTTCGGAAGCGGTCCTCACCGAGGACGAAAAGGAGCTGGGTGTTGCGCTGGTGGACGTGGGCGGCGGGACGAGCGACCTGGCCATTTTCTCCAACGGGAGCATCAAGCACACCTCGGTGCTGGGGCTGGGAGGCAACCAGATCACGAGCGACCTGGCCGTGGGGCTCCAGACGCCGATTTCCGAGGCCGAGGAAATCAAGAAGCGCTGGGGATGCTGCCGTTCGTCCCTGATCGATCCGGAGGAGGAGATCGAGGTCCAGGGCGTGGGCGGAAGGGGAGCGAGATCCCTTTCCCGGAGCGTCCTGGCGGACATCATCGAGCCCAGGGTGGGCGAGATCTTCACGCTGATCAAGCGGGAAATCGAAACGAGCGGCTATCAGGATCTCATCCCCTCGGGCGTTGTCCTGACCGGAGGGTCTGCCCAGCTCGCCGGTGTGGAGGAACTCGCCGAGGAGATCTTTCAGGTGCCGGTCCGGGTGGGGCAGCCCGCCGGAGTCGGCGGGCTGGTGGAGGTGGTGAAGAACCCCCTTTACGCCACCGCGGTGGGGCTGCTGCTGTACGGCAAGCGGGACCAGGAGGAAAAGCGGTTTCCCCAGAAGGGGGACAAGACGTTCGGAAAGGTCATCCGAAGGATGCGTGCATGGTTTGAGGGGCTTTTTCTGTAAGACACGGAAGGAGGCGCGACATGATTGAATTCGAGGAGCATCCAGCACAGGGAGCCAAGATCCGGGTTGTGGGCGTGGGCGGCGGTGGCGGCAATGCGGTGAACACCATGATCGAAATGGGCTTGACCGGGGTGGACTTCATTGCCGCCAACACCGACCTGCAGGCTCTGAGCGCGAACCGGGCCGGCCTGAAAGTTCAGCTGGGCGAAAGAATCACCAAGGGCCTGGGGTCCGGCGGGGACCCGGACGTGGGCCGCCGCGCGGCCGTCGAGGACCGGGAGCGGATCCGGGAGCTGCTCGAGGGCGCGGACATGGTGTTCGTCACTGCGGGCATGGGCGGGGGCACCGGCACGGGGGCGGCGCCCGTGGTCGCCGAGGTGGCCCGCGAAACCGGAGCGCTCACGGTCGGGGTGGTCACGAAGCCCTTCCTGTTCGAGGGCAAGACACGGATGCGACAGGCCGAGGAAGGGGTTCGGAACCTCAAGCGGAGCGTGGACACGCTCATCACGATCCCCAACCAGAGGCTTCTGAACGTGGTGGGAAGGAACACGCGCCTTCAGGAGGCGTTCAAGAAGGCCGACGAGGTGCTTCACAACGCCGTCAAGGGCATCTCGGACACGATCACGGTCCGGGGCCTCGTCAACGTGGATTTCGCCGACGTGCGGACCGTCATGAGCGAGATGGGCATGGCGCTGATGGGCGAGGGTGTTGCCCGGGGAGAGAACCGGGCGGTCGAGGCGGCCCAGCGGGCCATTTCCAGCCCCCTTCTCGAGGACATCTCCATCGACGGCGCAAAGGGGATCCTCGTGAACATCACGGCCGGAAAAGACCTCTGCCTGCACGAGGTGCACGAGGCGATCAGCCTGATCCAGGAGAGCGCCCATGCCGAGGCGAACATCATCTTCGGCGCCGTGATCGACGAGACGATGGAGGAGGTTGTGCGCATCACCGTGATCGCGACCGGAATCGGCCGAGCCGAGAAAGCGCAGGAAGGGGAGAAGAAACTTGCGGCCGTGGCTGCGGGAAAGGCGGCGGGGGCTGCCGAGGGTCCCCGTTTCGACAATCTCGAGATTCCGACGTTCACGAGAATCCAGAAGAAGCGGGAGGCCGGGGACGCCCTTCGGGTGGTCAAGCCCGGCGGGGTTCTGAAGGTGGCCGAGGTCGACGATCTCGACATTCCGACCTTCCTCAGGCAGCCGGTTGCGGACTGAGTCTGTCCGGGCGGCGCGGGCTGAGGAGGCGGCTGCGCGCCGAAGAGGCTGACTCGGGGCAGGGGAGTTCGCCCTGTGGCGAAGAAGGTTCAGGAGATCCACCGGGAGAGACTCGCCCGGGAGCAGGGTACGGTCCGGAAGGAGTGGGGCGGCCGGATCCCGGTCGCCCTGGTGTACCCGAACGTGTATTCGGTCGGCATGGCCAACCTGGGCTTTCTGGCCGTTTACGGTCTCCTGAACCGGCACGAGGACGTGGTCTGCGAGCGCTCCTTCCTCCCGGACGACGAGGAACGGGCGGAGATGGAAAGAACCGGGGCGGCCCCCGTTTCCCTGGAGACGCAGAAGCCTCTGGCCGCATTCGAAATCGTGGCGTTTTCCCTCTCCTACGAAAACGATTATCCCAACGCTGTTTCCATCCTGGCCATGGCGGGCATTCCGCCCCTGAGAGAAGCCAGACCCGAGACCCTTCCCCTTGTCCTGGCCGGCGGGCCGGCCGCGTTCCTCAATCCGGAACCCATGGCCGAGATCGTGGACTGCTTCATCCTCGGCGAGGCCGAGGAAGCGTTGGAGGAGTTCCTGGACGTCTACCGGAGGGTTCGCGGCAGGCGCCGCGCGGAAATCCTGGAGGCCTTGCTGGAAGTGGAAGGGGTTTACGTGCCCGCCTTCTACCGCGCCCACTATCACGAAAACGGCACCCTGGCGGTCTTCGAGCCCCTGGGCAGGGCCCCTGCACGGGTCAAGCGCAGGTGGGTTCGGAACCTGGACGATTTCCCGACCTCCGCGGCGATCCTCACGCCGGAGACGGAATTCCGGGACGTCTACCTGCTGGAAGTGGGCCGAGGCTGCAGCCGCTCCTGCCGTTTCTGCTCCACGGGCCTCGCGTACAGGCCGCTGCGCTACCGTTCCCTGGAGGCGCTCAAGCCGGTCCTGAGAGCCGGGATGGGAAAAGGGCTCCGTCTGGGCCTCGTCTGCGCCTCCCTGGGCGATTACCCGGAGCTGGAGGCCCTTTGCCGGTGGCTCCTGGAGCAGGGCGGTGTCCTTTCGGCGCCTTCGCTTCGCCTCGACACGCTGAGTGAGCCCTTGCTGGAGCTGCTCAAGGCCAGCGGGCAGAAGACAGTCACCCTTGCCCCGGAAGCCGGAACCGAGCGGCTCCGGAGGGTGGTGCACAAGTTCTTTTCGGACGAGGAGATTCTCGAGAGCGCTGACCGCCTGGCCCGGCACGGGATCTACGGTCTCCGCCTCTATTTTCTGGTCGGCCTGCCGGGCGAGCGGGACGAAGACGTTGCGGCCATCGCGGAACTGGCCAAGAAAATTCGCCACCGGTACCGGCTGGCGGCCCGGGCGAGCGGCCGGATGGCTGAAATCACGCTGAGTCTCAGCCCCTTTGTCCCGAAGCCCTGGACCCCCTTCCAGTGGTGCGCCATGGAAGAGGAAGAGCGGATCAAGGAGAGGCTCAGCCGGATTCGAAGGGAGCTGCGCAGGGAGCCGAACATCACCGTGACGTTCGGACTGGCCAAGTGGGCTTACCTGGAAGCGCTCTTCGCAAGGGGAGACCGCAGGGTCCACGGGTTCCTCCTGGCGAGCCTCGACCGGAACCGGAGCTGGAAGGACGTCCTGCGGCGGAGCAGCCTCAATCCGGACTTCTTCGTGTACCGCGAACGGCCCAGGGAGGAGACGTTCCCGTGGGACTTCGTGGACCACGGCGTGTCCCGGGACGCTCTGTACCGCGAATACGAAAGGAGATTCGCATGGCTCGGCACGGAATCCTGTTGAGAGACCGGCCGTCCCCGATGCTCCCTTCGGTTTTCTGGGTGGCCAAGCGCCACGAGATCCTCGTGCGCCTGCTCGCCCACCTCGAGGACATGGACAGCGAACTCAGGCAGCACGGCGAGCGGGTCCGCAGCTTTGCGGTGGCCATTGCTCGGGAGATGGATCTGCCGGAGGCGGACCTGCCGTGCCTGGAAGTCGCTGCCCTGCTCCACGACGTGGGCAAGCTCGACGTGTCGCGGAGCATCCTGGAGAAGCCCGCCAGGCTCAATCGCACCGAGCTGCACCGGATTCGGGCTCACCCGGCCCTTGGAGAGAAGATTCTGCGGGAACAGGGTTTTTCGGAGACCGCCTGCCGGGCGGTGCGGGCCCACCACGAAAACTACGGAGGAAAGGGCTATCCTGACGGACTGCGGGGCGACAGGATTCCCCTGTTCGCCCGGATTCTGCGCGTGGCGGACGCCTATGACGTCATGACGGCGGGCAGGCCGTACCGCGGAGCCCTGCCTCCGGAAAAGGCCGTCTGCCGGCTCCGCAGCAACGCGGGCAGGCTCTTCGATCCGGCGGTTCTGGCGTGCTTCTTGCGGCTTCTGTCGGGCGCGGCCGAGAGCGGCCTCGAGCTGGGGGCTCCGGCAGCGGTTGCCGGCTAACGGGAGGGTCGTCTTCCTCGACGACCGAAAACCGGACCGCGGACCGCGGTCCCTCCCAGGCGCGTCCCGAACCCAGGGCCACGTCAACCTGGGATGGAAGTGAGTGCATTTCTTCGTTTGTGAATTTTTGTCTGGCGCGCTGGGACATTCTGATGCGCTCTCACAACCACCTGGGCCTGCGGTGCCTGGCCGGCCGCTGCCTGCGCTACGTAGCCGAGTGGCGCGGCGAATAGATCGCCCTGCTCGGCTGGCACGCCGCCGCGCTCAAGCGCGCGCCCCGAGACGCCCGGATCGGCTGGCTCCCCATCTCAAGTTTCAGCGTCTGCACCTGATTGCCAACTCGCTCCTTCTCCCCCCTTGGTTTCCCTTCCCTCCGCGCTCCGTTGCGTCCGTCTCGGTTTCTGAACCCTTGGAGGGACGCGCTTCGTCGCGTCCGTCCTCTGGGGGGAGAGAGGTGTGGGCCCTGATCCCCTGCTGCTGAAAACAAGACCCTGCCAACCAGCCCCCCCGCGGGCACGACA
>FWPU01001578.1_pt1 | contig 67819 bp, 51 predicted proteins | sample 2228361 | NCBI WGS metagenome assembly FWPU01 (sample SAMEA103939777, study PRJEB20133) | metagenome
ATCGCCCTCAAGCCGATAGATGAAATCCTTTTTACTGCCGATTCCCAATAGTCCTGGTTCTTCTACCTCCTGCATACTCAAGATGCCGCGGCGGCCCAGGTCAACGATGGTGGCGACGATGTCTTCCATATCGGCCTGTTCGTCCAACAGGGTTCCGGCTACTCCTGCCGGAAGATCCGAAGGAGGCTCTGGTAGGTAATCGGCGATCAGACCCACCGGTTTATCGCGTCCTCGCATGTACCAGAGAACATAGAGCCCTGTCAAGCCGCCTACGAGTAGGAAAAGGCTGAGGGTCAGCGTTATCAAGTCCACGATCGGGCGTCTGGTGGTGTTATATATCTCCCGCTGCTCGCGCGCGGCCTGCTCTTCATCCACTTTCGCCTGCCAGGGCGCAGGCGAGCCCGCGACAACGCCGTGGGTGAACTCTACCCGTATTTCCATCTCCTGGCCGGCAGGGATGCGTCCTTTGCTGGTGAACCAGATCGTGCGCTCATCCACCTGTTGCACATCGGCAGGTGCACCGTAGGCATCGTAATTTTGCACCTTCGCGCCCTCAGGCAGATGCACCACGACCTTGCTGGCGTTCACAGGAAAGGACCGGTTTGCCACGATGGGCACCCACCATAGTTGATCACCACTATCGTAATAGCGTAGTGCCCCTTTTACCGTATAGGCCAGGGTATAGGTATGGGTGGAGTCCCTTGTAGAGGGGAAGAACCATTTGATCTTGCGCTCGCTGTCATCCTGATAGACCTGGAACGTGTACGGGTCTTCGCTATCCGACCGGCGAAAGATGCGATCTCCCTCGCGCACTTCCACGTCGGTGATGTCGCTCAGGCGGTCTGTTTCAATGCCGCGTGTGCCGAAGGTAAAGCTGCCGCTGGTGAAGACGATCCTCTGTGTCTCAATGATGCGCAGGTCGCCATTAGGTTGTATGGTGATGTCAAAATCAAAACGATCCCAATAGAGTGACTTGCTCTGCGCTTGACCGGAGGCAGAAAAGGTCAGCAGAAGCACGGCTGCCAAGACCAGGCTCAGGAAACGGAAGGACCTCATCGCCGGCCTAACCTCCCAAGATGCTGAAAGGCAAAACAGGGCGCAACCTTGTCCCTTTGGGGCAAGGCCTTGTTTCAAATCAACACCACTCTACCATAGAATAGGGGCAGGTGCAAGATGAGAACCCGACAATGAGGGGACGTGGGGCTGACGGCTGTCAAATCGCTATTGAAATTCCAGTTACTGAAGGTGTATAATCAGGTGGGTTGAGATCAAGAGGGTGTAGTCAGATCAGAAAGGATTTACAATGACACTTGTTCTGGAGAACTGTTGTTGTCCTTCTGAAGCTGGCGCGGCCTTCTGCGAACTACCGCTCGCAGCCGGTCAACGCGCGCCACGACCTAAGGATGTGTGTCCCTTCTGTGGGCACAAAGGCAAACCCGTCGGTGGGCAGACTGTCAAGGCGATGCTCGCGATCAGCCTGGTCCACGTTACCCATGAACCGTACCTCTTCTGCCGCACCCGCGACTGTCCCGTGGTCTATTTCAGTGCTGACGGCCAGCAGGTTTTCACCACCGCCGATGTGCGTGAGCGTGTCTATCAGAAAGAGCCGGATACCGATGACGTCCTTGTCTGTTACTGCTTCCGCCATACGCTCCACAGCATCCGTGCTGAAATTGCGGAGACCGGCCATAGTACTGTGGTGGAATCCATTAACGCTGGTATCCGGGCAGGCCAATGTGCTTGTGACATCCGCAATCCGCAAGGTTCATGCTGTCTGGGCAACGTGCGCGCGGCGGTCGAACGATTTCAGATGAAGCCGTTGGCCACCTGACGGGGTGCCGAGGTTGTATTCAGGATCATCGGATGCTGTATGGAGATACATCTAGCTGTTACACACTCATGGGCCGTGTCGCCGCAGGAGGCCGAGGACATCCAACGTCGCCTCGCGCCCCTCGTGCAGGAGACGCCGTTGGCCTCTGTGCCGAAAACGATCGCCGGCATTGACGTCAGTGTCTCCGGCGATGTGGCGCGGTCGGCCATCGTCGTTCTCACGTATCCCGATCTGCAGCCGTTGGAGCAGATCACCGCGGAGCAAATGGTGACGTTTCCCTATGTGCCGGGCCTTCTCTCGTTTCGTGAAGTGCCGGTCATCCTCTCCGCGCTGCGACAGCTATCCTTCATGCCGGACCTCCTGGTCTGCGACGCGCAGGGACGTGCCCATCCGCGACGGCTTGGGCTTGCCTCACATTTGGGTGTCCTGACGGATCTGCCCACTGTCGGCTGTGCGAAGTCTCGTTTGACGGGCGAGTACGAGGAACCTGACGATAAACCGGGCGCATGGACACCGCTGATGGACCGGGATGAAGTCATCGGGGCCGTATTGCGCACGCGCGCTGGGGTCAATCCGGTGTACATCAGCGTGGGCCATCGCGTTGATCTGGCGGGGGCTATCGCCGTCGTCATCGCCTGCTGTCGCGGCCATCGTTTGCCGGAACCGACGCGTTTGGCCCATCTGGCCGCGGGCGGAACACAAGTCGTCCCTCCGGCGCAGCAGATGAGCCTCTTCTAGCCCGATCTCTGCGACGGGAATATCCTGGCCTGTTTGTCTGCCTTTATGCCATTATACGGGAGGCCAGGGAACGCTCGGTCCGTGCCTGGGCTGCGGAAAGGTTCCGGTGTCTAACAGCGCGTCCAACCGCCGTCGCAGGGCGTGCATCTCCTCCGGCGATAGCAACTTCGCCAGATTCGCTGCCAACGGGTCGGGTGGATTGAGCCGCGAGCGCAGCGCGCGCATGTCGCACAACAATTCTTCAGGCAGCGGTTCGCCGGCGAAGTCCCAAATGACGGTGCGCAACTTGGGATAGGCGTGGAAGGTGATACCGTGGTCAATGGCCCAAATGCGCCCGTCTTTGCCCAGCAAGCAATGCCCACCTTTGCGGTCTGCATTGTTCACAATGCAGTCAAAGGCGGCGATCCGCCGGAGGTCGTGGGGGCGTTTGTCCTGGAGGGTGAAGAAATTCTCATTGGGTTCCGCGTCAATGTAGAGCTGCACCATGCCCAGGCCATGTGGCCCCTGGCGCAGCACGGTGGGTGGCACAAGCATCCAGCCCAAGGCTTCACTCACAAGGAAAGCGGCATATTCTCGCAGGCAAAGCGTCCCCGTGGGAAAATCCCACAAGGGACGCTCGCCTTTGCGGGGTTTATATACGGCCAGAGTTCGTTGCTCGCCCTCCTGTATAGAGACCAGAAATGTGTAGTTCGTGCTCCAGGGCAGGAGGCCGAGCAGTTCCATCTCTCCTTCGCGCAAGAGGCGAAGGAGCGCCCGATGGTCAGCCAACTGCTTGTTCAGCGGAGCAGCCCGAACCTCACGATCATCGCTCATGGAGTAACGGCTTGCTGACGATTGTGCCCATTCCTGGGTGGGCAGAAATGCCCTTGTGGGTCTATCGGTTGCCCACATAAGGGGCAGATAGGGCGGCCTCGCTCTACGACTTCCTGGGCGTGACGGCTGAGGGCGCGCATTTGTCCGCGCGTTGCCCAAAAGCGGGCCACGGCCGCATTGTCCGGGTCCTCGCCTTCGGCCACCACTTCTTGGGCGATCAGGATGATCATGCCGCGCTCCTCGTCAAAGCCCAATCCCATCTGTCCTACGCGAAACTCCGGTTCTAAAGGTTCCTGAAGCAAGAGATCGGCCTGCAAAGGAGTGTCTTGCTCAGAGGAGAGGTGCGGCAGTTTCCGATCCATTTGCTCTATCAACTGCTCTATACCGATCGCCAGGGCCCGCACCTGTTCTTTCTCAAGGAGCAGCGTGACGGTGCGCTTTCCCTGGCGCGCCTGCAAATAGAAGACGCGTTTACCAGGCTCACCAACAGCATCGGCGGTGATGGCGGTAACGGGATCAAGATCGTAAATTGCCCGAGGCATGACAGGATTCTCGTCCTTTCAGATTCAAGGAGCGTCGGCGGTAGCCGGGTCTCCTTTGGCAGAATCGGCAGGAACCGGTTCCTCCGATTCTGTCCTGGTGTGCTTCTCTTTTCCGTCCTCCGCCTTGTGGTCTTCCTTGGGCGGCGGCTCCAACGGCCCGGTCTCGTTGAGCCGGACCAAGCGCGGAGCGAATTGCCCGACATGCAGAATCGTTATGGAAGCAGGCGAAATGACGATCCTCTGAAAGAGGTCCAGGTGCAGGCCGAGATAGTGGGCTACGATGGCCTTGATGATGTCGGCATGAGAGACGACGGCGACGGCATCTTTCGGGTGTATCCGGCAGATCGCTTCTATCTCGGCTACGGCACGCGCCTGTACCTCACGCAATGTCTCACCGCCCGGAAAGCGCGTGCCGCTGGGATAGACCTGCACAGAGATCCATTCCTCCAGTTTCTTCAATTCCTCCAGGGACCGCGCCGTCCAATCGCCATAGCGCACTTCGCCGACACCATCCCGTATTTGCACCGGCAGGCCGCGTGGCCCGGCGATGGCCTGTGCGGTCTCTATGGCGCGTTCCAGCGGGCTGGAGTAGATGGCGACCAATGGAATCGGCTCCAGGCGCTGCACCAGCGATGCTGCCTGTTTGCGGCCCTCCTCGTTCAAATGGATGCCCGGCGTCCAACCTGCTAACTGGCCGTTGTTCACCCAGTCGGTCAGAGCATGGCGAATCAAGTAGAGATGTGTCATCCTGTCCCTTGGGGCTGTAAACTCAACCTGATCGTGGCGCGATTGTAGCACGGATGGGGTTACTGCGCAAGAGAGGCAGATTCCCAACAGGAGGGTCTAAAGGTCGCGCTGCTCAAAGAGATAGATCGCGGCGACCAGGGCCACCACGCCGTAGAGAACGGCATACACGACCATTGCGGGGCTGGGTACCGAGGTAGCCGAGAAGGGAGTAGCGCCAAGGTTGCTCAGCGCGGGGGGTTGCATAAGGTAAGCGGCACGCTTCCAGAGCGCCTCTGTAGGGATGATGAGGCTGCTGATGATGCCGACATTCACCGCGGCCTCATTGCGTATCAGCGAGCCGATTTGTTCCGTCCAGCCGCCGATGAAGGCCAGACCGAACAGGCCAAATGCCAAGACGCCGTTTGCCAGTGTGGATAGACGCGTGCCACCGAGCAAAGTCACCGTGAGAAAAATGAGCCCCTCAAGGCACATGAGGGCCATACCAGATGCTACGTTGTTAGGCGCGTGGTGGCTGATAGCCCAGCCGATCAGCACTACTCCGCCCGCCAGGAGGAGGACGCACGCCACGACAATGGTGGCGAAGCCACACCACTTACCCAGCAAAACCTCCCAACGCCGCAGTGGCTTTGTGACAATGCTCTGGATAGAGTGAGACGCGATCTCGCCGGAGATGGTATCTACAGAGGCCAAGACACTCACCATCACCACCAGGAAGTTGGCTGCGTAGAGGCCTGCCATGACGAAAAAGTTGGACACTTCGCGCATTTGGGGTGTGTTCGTGCCCCACTGGCGCGAGATATCGCGATACATGAAATAGTATCCCGTGCCGAAGAGGAGCAGAAAGGCGATGCCGAGGATGACCCCAACCCAGAGCAATTTGCGCCGCCGCGCCTCTTGCAGGGTTAGCCAGGCAATGAAGGGTATCTTCATCCGGCCTCCTCCCCCTCCATCAAGCGCAGGAAGAGGTCTTCCAGGGAGAGGCGGCGAGGCGAGACGCTGTACACGCGCGCGCCCTGTGCCACCAGCCAGGCCACAAGTTCGGGTATGCCCTCCTCGCCTGCCATGCGCACGACCAGCCTGTCGGTGTCCAGACTGACGCTCTGGCCGAAGCGGGCGGCATCCCGCGCGATCTCAGGAGACAGGCCGCTAATCCGCAATTCAACCTCGGTCTCGGCGGCGAGGAGTTGCGCCAGTTTACCGGTCTGTACGATCCGGCCGCGGCGGATGAAAGAGACGCGGTCACAGGTGATCTCAATTTCGCTTAGAAGGTGCGAATTGAGAAAAACTGTGATGCCGCGCGCGCGCAGGGAACGAATGATGTCGCGCACCAGCCTACGGCCCAAGGGGTCTAGCCCCGAGGTGGGTTCATCCAGGAAGACCAAGTCGGGCTCGTTCAGCAGGGCCTGGGCCAAGCCGATGCGTTGCAACATGCCTTTAGAGAAGTCGCGCAACGGTTTGTCGGCATGGCGGCCCAAGCCGACGATTTCCAGCAGTTCGCCCACGCGCCGGCGGCGAATTTCAGGGGGCATACCGTATAGGCGAGCGTGGACATCTAGAAACTCCGCTGCCTTCAGCCATTCCTGGAAGCGGAAATGCTCCGGCAGAAAGCCAACGCGCGCGCGGATGCGCCAATCGCCCGCAGGCTTCCCCAACACCCAGGCGGTTCCGGCGGTAGGGCGCGCCAAACCGAGGAGCATCTTGAGCGCCGTCGTCTTGCCTGCCCCGTTAGGTCCCAGGAAGCCGAAGACCTCACCTCGCTCCACGGCAAGGTTGAGGTCATCTACGGCTACCGTGGTTCCATATTCCTTACGTAGCCCCTCGGTTTGGATCGCCAGATCCGGCGATTTGTCTATCGCAGCGATTCTGCCACCTCCATCAGTGTGGCTGCCTGCACGTTGCCTATCACCGCGTATAGTATATCATTTTCTTCCCAGATGAGCGTGTGCCCATCGTAGGTTACTTCATCGGGATCACCGCCGGAGCGATTGCCTTCCCTGCCCGATTGCTGGATGAGATAGCCGGGGACGCCCCGCACCGCCACTTCCCGCACGGATGCCATGTCTTTGGGGACCGGGATGACGAGGGTGGTCGCCCAATCTATGCTCCGGCTCAGGCGTTGCGCTTCTTGCGGCGTCAACCCCAAAAGTCGCAACCCGACTTCGCCGATGCGTGCCAGATCAATCCCCTCCGGCACATTGACTTCAGGGCTACGTGCCTGGATGATGGTCAGGGCTGTTGCCCCTCTGCCATAGGTCAATGTCACCACGGGTAAGATGTTCGCGCTAACCTCCACCGATTCTCGGTCGCTGGGAATGGCGTCGGTCGGCAGGTTTGCCATCTGCAGCAAGGCGCGCGCGGCTGCCAGGTTGATTTCGGTGCGGGCCGTCGTCGCGCCGACAACGGTGAACTGGGGCGCGACATTGGCCCAATTCGGCACCCGACTGGGCACGAGGACGCGAAAGCCGGCCAATTGGCTGGCTTCGTCTGCGCTGGCTACGCTCACCGGCTCTACATCGCTTATCTGAGGCTCGCTGAAGACTTGCTGCTCAAAGCCTTCCAGATTGCGAATCTGAGCGGGATCAATAGAAATGACGGCAAACTTGCGCACGCGGAAGATGCCGAGGAATTGGCCGGCCGCAGTGCGCAGCGGTGCGATCGCCATGACGCTGATCACGAGAGCGACCAGCAAGGTGCCCAACAGGGCAGGACGCCAGGATCGGAAACGCAGGTTTTGCCACATCGTTCTTAACCTCCAAGTCAGTGAGTCATGGGCAAGAGAAAGATGCCGGATGCGGAATCGCTTCCAGGCCGTTCCGATGGCCGGTTCGGGAACTGCGGCCTGGGTCAACGCCTCATAGACGATAATTGCCTGGGATTGCAGGCGCGCGACGGTCTTTGCGCAGGCCTCGCATCCGGCCAGATGCTCCTTCAGGATGGTTTGTTCGGTCGTCGGTAACTGCTCATCCAGGCAGGCTCGCCATGTGCCTTCGCTGGGGCATCGGGACAAGGTCATCATAGGTTACTTCTCCTCTAGCTCTACATAACGCTCCTGAAAGGCACGCTCGGCGCGAGCCAGAAGTGTGCCCACGCTCCCTGGAGCTACGCCGAGCGTTGTGGCCAGTTCCTCATAACTGAGCCCGGCGTGGCGCAGAAGGAGGAGCTGAACCTGGCGTTCGGGCAGACTTGCCAGCACCTCGCGCACCCGGCTGGTCGTATCCGCCTGCATGGCCTGCTCGGCAGGGTTCGGTTCAGGATGCGTGTCCATCGCAGGTCTTCCTTCTTTGGCCCGGCGGCGTCGCCGGGAGCGAGCAGCATTGTAGCCCAGGTTGGTGGCAACTCTCATCAGCCAGCCAAGAAGGTTGTGATCTCTGCCTCTCGGAAGGGGGCGCAGGTAAAGCCGGAGAAAAGTTTCCTGGGCGACATCCTCCGCTTCTTGGGCAGAACCCAATAGGCGGTAGGCCAGGGCGAAAACCCGGCCATAATAGGTTTGGAAAATGGCCTCAAAGGCTGCCTCATCGCCCCGGCGTAACCCTTCCAGAAGCGCCTCGGATTGAGACAAGCCGCTCTCTCCCTGCCGTTGTCGTGGCTCAATAGAATAACACCGCTCAGGCCGCAGATGTGACACGATCTGCCGACAAAAGCGGGGCCTGTGCACAGTTTAGCCGCGTCTGGCTCCCTGCGCAAACTCCTGGGACTCGGGGCCGGGGTCTCAAGGTTTGACAAAACACCGACTCTGTTGTGTAATGCACCTGCTTTCACATACTGGAGACCACTAACATATAAAATATCACAGAGAAGGAGGCCGACAGTGGCGCGATTCACCAGACTTGAGGTACTGAACGCCATTGTGGAGACGGGACTGGTTCCGGTCTTCTATCATCGGGATATAGAAGTTGCCAAGAAGGTCGTAGCGGCCTGCGCGGCGGGCGGGGCGCGGCTGGTGGAGTTCACGAATCGGGGAGACTTCGCTCCGTTGGTTTTTACCGAATTGGCGCAGCACGTCGCAAAGGCCCACCCGAAACTGATCCTGGGTGTCGGTTCCGTCATAGATGCGCCTACGGCTGCCCTCTACATCGCCAGCGGTGCGAATTTCGTCGTGGGCCCGATCTTGAACCCGGAGATAGCGCGGTTGTGTAACCGGCGCAAGATTGCCTACAGCCCCGGCTGCGGCAGTGCCTCGGAGATCTCGGAGGCCGAAGAACTGGGCGTGGAGATCGTAAAAGTCTTCCCTGGTGATTCGGTGGGTGGGCCCAATTTTGTCAAATCTATCTTGGGGCCCTGCCCCTGGACGCGAATCATGCCTACCGGTGGCGTGGAAGCCACGAAAGAGAGCATCACAGCCTGGTTCAAGGCAGGTGTGACCGCCGTGGGGATCGGTTCCAACCTGATCAGGAAGGAATGGGTGGAGGCCGGAAATTACGATGCCATCGCGGCTAAGACCGCCGAACTTTTGGCCTGGATCCGAGAGGCCCGTAGTTAGACATCTTGCCTCTGCATCTTCGCTAACACTCAGGAGGTAGCCAATGGCAGACAAAGTAGTGCGCTATACCGAGATCAAACCGGCACAGGCATGTAAATACGATGCGGTCGCGTTGGGCGAGGTGATGCTCCGCTTTGATCCCTACGATGTGCCGACTGCCCGCGCCACCGTGATGCGGGTCTTTCAAGGCGGTGGGGAAACGAACGTAGCCTGCGGCCTCGCTTACACCTTCCGCCTGCGTACCGCCGTCCTCACAGCGTTGGTAGATGATGACATCGGGCGGAATATCCAGAATCAACTGCGCGCCGCGGGCGTGGATACGAGCAAGATCATCTGGTTTAACACCAAGAACGATGGCTCTCGCTTCTCCACCGATCAAAAAGGCTCGCTGATGAACGGCATTAACTTCACCTTTGCCGGCAAGGGGGTGATTCCCTCCGATACCCTATACTACCGCGCTCATACGGCTGTGCGCGAGTTGCGGGAGGGGGACATCAATTGGGACGATCTGTTCGGAAAAGAGGGCGTGCGCGTGTTCAGCACGGGCGGTATATATACGTTGATCTCACCTACCTCTGCGGGGTTGGCCCTGGAGGGGGTGCGCAAAGCCAACGAATACGGCACCTTTGTCGCGGCCGATTTGAACTATCGGTCAAAGGTGGAGCCTAACAAGAACCGGGCCCGCGAGATAAACCGGCAGATCGCCCCTTATCTTGGGTTCTTGGTCGGGAACGACAGCGATCTGTCGGACGCGCTGGGCTACCAGATCAAAGGGGACCCCGACGCACCTTTTGCCGAGTGGTTAGAGGCCTACAAAGAAACGGTACGGCAGGTGGCGAAGGATTACCCGAATCTGAGCCTGATCGGAACCCAATGGCGCGGGGCGACTAATGCCGATGTCATCAGTTGGGGTGGGGTCCTGTATGATACCGCCACCGATAAATTCTACACCGCGCCGCTGCGCCTGGACATTCCCATTGCCGATAGAACCGGCGGAGGCGACTCCTTTGCGTCGGGGGTGTTGGCCGCGCTGCTCAAAGGAAAAGACCTGGATACCGCCGTGCAGTGGGGAGCCGCGCACGGCATCCTGGTGCAGGAAACGCCGGGCGACATCACGATGGTGGACGAGAAAGCGGTGCTGGCGGAGGTCAAACGGGCGCTGGCCCGCGGAGGGGTCAGGGCAACGCGCTAGGGGAGTATGCCATACATCTGGTGAAAAGTTGCGTTGTTGACCTGAGGCGGTAAATAGATAGCGGTAACCAAATTCAAGAAGCGCGCGTTAACCAAAGTTAACGCGCGCTTCGCGCGTTCTTAATCTTTGCTTCGCGCGCAATTAACAGGCGAGGGTTAGACTTAGTTGGTTATTGCAATAACCGGCAGAATATATCCCTTCAGGAGGAAAACAACTGTGTCTCGCAAGTACATGGCCCTTTTCTCGTTGTTGACGATCATTGGCTTGGTGCTGGCCTCGTGCGCCACGCCGACCGCCCAAGTAGTTAAGGAGACGGTTGTCGTCCCGGTGGAGAAGGTTGTCAAAGAGACGGTCGTCGTCCCGGTGGAGAAGGTTGTCAAAGAGACGGTTGTCGTCCCGGTGGAGAAGGTTGTCAAAGAGACGGTCGTCGTCAGCGCCGCGCCGAAAGAGCTGAGCGGCGACATCCAAGTAGATGGTTCCAGCACGGTATATCCCATCACCGAAGCGGTAGCAGAGGAATTCGGGAAGGTTCACAAGAACGTGAAAGTCACCGTCGGCATCTCCGGCACGGGTGGTGGCTTTAAGCGGTTTTGCGCTGGTGAGACGGATATCGCCGACGCCTCGCGACCCATCAAGCAATCGGAAATAGATGCCTGCGCGAAGAACAACATAGAATACATTGAGTTGCCGGTGGCTTATGATGGATTGGCGGTCTTGGTGCATCCCTCAAACACATGGGCGCAATGCATGACGGTGAAGGATCTAAAGAAGCTGTGGGAACCGGAGGCTCAAGGTGTTGTTACAAAATGGAGTCAGATTCGCCCTGATTGGCCTGACAAAGAGATTCACCTATTGGGGCCAGGGGTGGATTCCGGCACCTTTGACTACTTCACCGAGGCCATCGTCGGGAAAGCGCAGTCCAGCCGGGGCGATTTCCAGGCAAGCGAGGATGATAATGTACTGGTGCAGGGCATTGCCTCGGACCCCTTGGCCCTGGGATACTTTGGTCTGGCCTACTTTGAGGAGAACAAAGACAAACTGAAGCTGGTGGCAATAGATGACGAGAATCCGGACAACGGTGCAGGGTGCGTCCTGCCGGATTTGGAGACCGTGCAAAAGGGGACGTACCAACCCCTGGCGCGACCGTTGTTCATCTATGTAAAGAAAGCATCGGCAGAGCGTCCCGAGGTTCAGGAGTTTATCAAGTATTACATGCGTAGGGGAGCCGAGTTGTCTGCCGAAGTTGGTTATATCGCCTTGCCGGCCAAAGTATATGAGATGGGTGAGGCGCGCTTCAACAAGCGTATTGTGGGCTCCGTTTTCGGGGGTAAAGGGCCTCAGCCCGGAATTACGCTGGAGGTACTTCTGGCAAAAGAGCAGTAGAGTGTCTCCGCTGCTCGGCGTGATTGAGTTTGGTCAAAAGAGATGATCGACGGGGTGTCCTCGGGGGCTTCGGGTGCCTTCCGAGGACGCCGCGCGTTCAATATAACCTGGAGATAGGACATGGAGACAGTACGGACAGACCTCCGCCCGGTGGCCCGGAAGACAGTCGGATCCGTCGCCAGCCGACGCTGGCGCGAGTTGCGAGAGCGTGTCGTTCAAGGACTTCTCTTTCTCTGCGGTTCTCTCTCTATCCTCACGACGGCGGGCATTATAGCCGTGTTGATCTTTGAGACCGTTGAGTTCTTCCGGGTAGTGCCCGTCATCAGATTCCTGACCGATACCCAATGGACGCCGCTCTTTGTGGAAAAGCACTTCGGCATCATGGTGTTGGCGAGCGCTACCTTTTTGACTTCTCTGATCGCGGTGGCTGTATCGCTGCCTATCGGCTTGTTGTCTGCCATCTATCTGAGTGAATACGCGCCAACGCGTGTGCGCCAGATTCTTAAGCCTCTGCTGGAAATATTGGCTGGCATCCCCACCGTGGTGTATGGGTACTTCGCTCTTCTGTTCGTCACGCCCCTGCTGAAGCGATTTATCCCATCCATTGCCGGTTTCAATGCTTTAAGCGCGGGCCTGGTCATGGGTATCATGATCATTCCCCTGGTATCTTCGTTGAGTGAGGATGCGCTATACGCGGTCCCGCAAAGCCTGCGGGATGCGGCTTATGCTCTGGGCGCGACCAAGCGCGAGGTGGCGATCGGTGTCGCCGTTCCGGCGGCTTTCTCGGGAATCGTGGCTTCGTTCATTCTTGCCATCTCGCGCGCGGTGGGAGAGACGATGATCGTGGCGATTGCGGCAGGCCAAAACCCCCGGCTGACCCTGAACCCGCTTGTCCCGGTTGAGACGATGACCGCCTATATCGTTCAGATCAGCCTAGGGGACACTCCTGCCGGCTCTTTGGAGTTCAGAACCATCTTCGCCGTTGGCATGTCGCTCTTTCTCATGACCTTAGTGCTGAATATCATCAGCCACTGGATAGTGCGTCGTTTCCGAGAGGTGTATCAATGAGCGCTCAAACTTCTGGTTTCCAAGTGCGCCTTGGCCGTCGCCATGCGTTTGGCCGTCTGTTTGAGTTGATCAGCCTGCTCTCTACGCTGGTGGGCATCGTCGTTCTGTTTGTGCTCCTGGTTGACGTCTTTCACGACGGCCTACCGAGGTTGAACTGGCAGTTTTTGACCAGTTTTCCCTCACGCCGTCCGGAGCAGGCCGGCATCCTTGCCGCTTTGGTGGGTTCAATATGGTTGCTTGTGCTCACGGGTCTCATCGCGTTTCCCATCGGCGTCGGCGCCGCGATCTACCTTGAGGAATACGCGCCGAGGGGGCGTCTGACGACCGTCATTCAAACCAATATCGCCAACCTGGCGGGGGTGCCCTCTATCATTTATGGTTTGCTGGGCCTGGAGATTTTCGTCCGGCTGATGTATCCCATCACAGGAGGGCGGTCGGTATTGGCGGGCTCACTTACGATGTCGCTCCTTGTCTTGCCCATCATCATCATCGCCTCTCAGGAGGCCATTCGCGCGGTGCCTCCCTCGCTCCGGCACGCAGCCTTCGCGCTGGGTGCCACGCGCTGGCAGACGGTCTGGCACCACGTGTTGCCGGTTGCTTTGCCCGGCATCTTAACCGGCACGATCCTGGCCCTCTCGCGCGCGATTGGCGAGACCGCGCCGTTGATCACGATCGGCGCGCTGACCTATATCGCGTTTCTGCCGGAGTGGTCTCTCAAAGGATTGCAGTCGCCTTTTACCGTACTTCCCATTCAGATCTTCAACTGGGTATCGCGACCGCAAAAAGGATTTGCCGAGGTGGCTGCGGCAGGCATCGTGCTCCTTCTCATCGTGCTTCTGACGATGAATGCCGCTGCCATTATCCTTCGGCTCAAGTTCCAAAAGAAACTCAATTGGTGAAGCCTATGAATACCAATGGCAACGGGACATCATCCCACGAGAAATTTATCCTTGAGGCGCGCTCTGTTAGCGTTTTCTATGGTCGCCAGGAGGCGCTGCGCCAGGTGTCGCTGCAAGTGCCGAGGCGACGCATCACCGCTCTGATCGGGCCGTCGGGCTGCGGCAAGAGCACGCTTCTACGCTGCTTCAATCGTATGAACGATTTGATTCCGGGCACGCGTTTGGAAGGACAGGTCTTTTTTGAGGACCTTAACATCTACGACCCGAGCGTGGACCCGGTAGATGTGCGACGTCGCATCGGCATGGTCTTCCAGAAGCCGAATCCCTTCCCCAAGTCTATCTACGATAATGTGGCGTGGGGCGCAAGGATTAACGGTTATCGCGGCGACATGGACGAACTGGTAGAGAGGTCGCTGCGGCGCGCGGCACTGTGGGACGAGGTCAAAGATGATCTGCGGAAATCGGGGCTTTCTCTCTCCGGTGGACAGCAGCAACGCCTGTGCATTGCCCGTGCCTTGGCGATAGAACCTGAGGTCATCCTGATGGATGAGCCTTGTTCGGCCTTAGACCCCATTGCCACATTAAAAATTGAAGAACTGATGCAAGAACTTAAACGGGAATATACCATCGTCATCGTAACCCATAATATGCAGCAAGCAGCCCGTGCATCCGACTATACGGCCATGATGATGCTGGTGGAGGGGACGCGGGCAGGGACGGTCATAGAATTTGGCGACACGAAAGAAATTTTCACTAACCCGCGCGACAAGCGCACCGAGGATTACATCACCGGTCGCTATGGATAGATAGAAAGCGGATAAAGAAATGAACGTCCGCGAGACCTTTGAACGAGAGTTGGCCGGACTGCGTGAAGACCTGCTCGCGATGGGAAGCGAGGTGCAGCGCGCGATCACCCGCTCTATCATCGCGCTGGATGACCGAGATGTGGAGTTGGCCCGCAGCATCATTGCCGAGGACGAGGTCATCAACGATCACCGCTTCCGTATTGAGGCGGCGTGTCTTGGCATCATAGCGACGCAACAGCCAACCGCGCGCGATTTGCGTATCCTGATCGCGGCCCTTATGATTGTTGTGGACCTGGAGCGGATGGCCGATCACGCGAAGGGCATTGCCAAGACGGTGATGCTTACGGCCAATGAGCCTTCCTTCCCGCCGGCTCCTGACCTCCGCCGCATGTCCGATCTGGTGCAACGGATGCTGGATCAAGGCCTCCAGGCTTTTGCCGAGACCGACGTTGCTCTGGCGCAGAGAGTTTGTGCCTCTGACGACGAAATAGATCATCTTTATAAACAGTTCTTCAACGTGATGCTGAGTTATATGCTGGAAGACCCCCGCAGCATCACCCGCGCCACGTATCTACTCTGGATCGCGCATAACCTGGAACGCATTGCCGACTTGGTCACCAATGTCGGTGAGCGCGTGATCTACTACGCCACAGGCCGCATGCAGGATACCAACTTCTGATCTCGCGATAGGGTAGGGTATTATTGGCCGGCGGCGTTGTTCCGGACGCAGCCGGTTTTCTCATCGTCATCGGACCACCGATCACCTAGACCGTTTAGACAAAGAAACCGTATGGTTGTATAATCGCGGCGAGGCGGACAATTCACCGCTGTTCCAAGGAGATCGGTGTTATGAGACTTCCCTCGTTTCGCCTCGACGGTCGCATCGCGATAGTCACGGGCGCAGGGAGTGGCATGGGGCGCGCCTTCTCCATCGCCCTGGCCCATGCGGGTGCCGACGTTGTCATCACGGAACTCCCCGGCAGAGAAGCCAACGCGCTAGAAACCGCGGCAGTAGCGCAAGAAGCCGGTCACCGAGTCCTCACGGTTCCCCTTGATGTGACGAAGACGGCCTCCATTCAGGATATGGTCAGCAAGGTGCTGGATGAATGGGGGCGCATTGATGTGCTCGTCAATAATGCAGGGATCAACATCCGGCAATATGCTGTGGAGGTTACAGAGGAGGCCTGGGACCTCATTGTGGATACCGACCTGAAGGGCGTATTTTTCTGCTCTCAGGCGGTGGCCCGCCACATGATCCAACGAGGTGGCGGGGGCAAGATCATCAACATTGCTTCGCAAGTCGGGCTGGTGGGCTATGAACAACGCCCCGTCTATTGTGCGGCAAAAGGCGGCGTGGTTAACCTGACTCGCGTGCTGGCCCTGGAATGGGCCCGCTATCGCATCAACGTCAATGCGGTAGCGCCGACGGTGGTGCGGACGCCTCTGGTAGAGAAACTCTTGCAAGATAAGGCCGTTTTGGAGGATACGCTGCGTCGTATCCCTTTGGGGCGCGTGGCGGAAGTGGAAGACATCACCGGAGCCGTCGTTTTTCTCGCCAGCCCGGCGTCGGATTTCGTGACCGGCCATACGTTGGTGGTGGATGGAGGCTGGACGGCGATGTAGGTATGGCCTGATGCGAGACAACGTTTTGTGAATAATGTCGTCATCCGGAACGTCAAATCTAGCCTTCCCTAGCGAACTTCGCGGTTGCCGGGAGATAATCATGGTCACAGAAGATGAACTTGCCAGGTTGCGCCGCCTCGCGGCCACCATGCGCTGGCGCATCGTTACCATGATGGGCGCAGGCAAGGTGCATCATTTCGGCGGCTCTCTGTCTTCGGCGGACATCGTCACGGCGCTCTACTTTCACAAAATGCGCTATGACCCTAACAACCCTCGTTGGCCTGAACGAGATCGTTTCGTCATGAGTAAAGGCCACTCGGTGCCTGCACAATACGCGGCCCTCGCCATGCTCGGCGTGTTTCCGATTGAGGAATTATCCACCTTGAAACGTTTGGGGAGTCGCCTGCAAGGGCATCCTGCCATGCACGTCTTGCCCGGTCTGGAGGCGTGCACCGGTGCTTTGGGCGAAGGGCTTTCGTACGCGAACGGCATCGCGCTGGCCGGTCGCATTCTGGGGCTTACCTATCGGGTTTACTGCCTGTTGGGCGATGGCGAGTTGCAGGAAGGACAAGTGTGGGAGGCGGCAATGACGGCGGCCAGGCATTGCCTCGCTAACGTGACCGCTATTATTGACCGCAACCGTTTGAAAGCCATGGACGAGACTGCGTGCAGCAAACTGATGGACCCCTTGCCGGAGCGGTGGGCCAGTTTTGGCTGGGCTGTGACGGAGATTGACGGTCACGACATGGCGGCGATCTGCAGCGCGCTGGATTGGAGCGACAGGCAGACGCGCCCATCTGTGATCATCGCCAACACGGTCAAAGGGAAAGGCGTGTCGTTCCTGGAAGGCCAGCCGGGGTTCCATAACGCCGCCATTGACGAGGCTCAATATCAGAGAGCCGTGCGCGAGTTGGAAGCCGCGCTAGCCGTGCAGGGAGAGGGCATACGATGAGCCAGATGACCGAAACCCGCTTTGCCTATGGAGAGGCGTTGTTGGAACTGGGCGCGCAACGGCCAACGGTGGTCGTCTTGGATGCAGACCTGTACAAATCAACGCGCACCGTGCTGTTCAAGGACGCGTATCCCGACCGATTCATAGACATTGGCATCTCTGAATCTGACATGGTCAGCACCGCAGCCGGCATGGCCGCGACCGGCCTGATTCCCTATTGCAACAGTTTTGCGGTCTTCATTACCGGCGTCTGCTACATGCCGATTCGCACCCAGATCGCGTACCCCTCTTTGCCGGTCAAGTTGATCGGTTCCAGCGCAGGGCTCACCCAAGGGCCGGATGGAGCCAGCCACCAGTCGTTGGAAGACATCTCGCTCATGCGAGGTCTGCCGAACATGGTCGTCATCTCGCCTGCCGACGATGTGGAGACGCGACAGGCGACCTTTGCCATCGCCGATTGGCCGGGCCCGGTCTATATGCGCCTGGGACGTTATCCGGTTCCGCGTCTGTTTAATGAAGGATACCGTTTCACAATAGGCAAGGCGGCGATCATGCGGGATGGCGGCGACGTCGCGATTCTTGCGACCGGTCACATGGTCTGCAAGGCGTTGGATGCCGCCGACCTTCTGGCCCGTGATCGTATTGAAGCGCAGGTTGTCAACGTCTCTACAATCAAGCCGCTGGATGAGGAGGTAGTGCGAGAGGCTGCGTCAAAGGTACAACTTCTCGTGAGCGTTGAGGAGCATAGCATCATCGGCGGCCTGGGAAGTGCCGTTGCCGAGGTGGTCTCAGGGATCGCCAACGCGCCCCGTCTTCTGCGCCTCGGCGTGCGCGACAAGTTTGGGGAATCGGGATTAGCCGATGAATTGCTGGAGAAACACCGCCTGACCGGGAAACTCATCGCCGAAGATATCCGGCGGGCGTTGCGGTAAGGGATCGTCGTGCGCGCTCAGATTCTTACCTTGGAATTTCCATCGTCTCTCGGTTCCCGATAGAATGTTGCCTTTCTCTGTGGAACTTGCTGCCCGCCCTGTAACCCATTGCCATCGTGGGCAGGTGTTGCGAGGTCTTCTGTCGCTGCTGGCCGCGCTTTTGATCGTGGGCCTCATCGGTTGGGGCTACAGCCTGTCCGGTACGATGGTCACATTGACAGTGGACGGCCAGATGGAGAGGGTGCGCACCCACCGCGCTACCGTGGGCGCTTTGCTGGATGATCTGGGGGTGCGCTTGGGGCCGTTGGACCGACTCTCACCGGATGCTACGGCGTCCCTGACGCCGGGCATGAAAATCTCGGTTCAGCGGGCCCGCCACGTCGTCATTGAGGCAGACGGTCGCAGGGAAGAGGTTCCCACGTGGGGCCGGACGATAGGGGATGTGCTGGCGGCTGCGCATGTCGGCGTAAATCCCTATGACAGGTTGTGGCTGGATGGCACCCCGGTCACATTAGATACGATACTGCCTCCTGTCGCTTTTCGTTCTCCTTCTGTCTTGCACTTCCCCTTGGGGCGTTCCTGGGTTGGCAGGGAACCTGTTCCTGTTACTATCAAGATACGTCGTGCCATACCGTTGATCGTGCAAGATGACGGGCCACCGTTCACACTCTACACCACCGCGGCTACGGTGGGTGAGGCATTGCGAGAGGAAAATATCATCCTCTATTTAGGCGATGTGGTGGAGCCGGGCTTGGGGAAGCGCGTCAGCGCCGGTATGCACGTGGTCATTCAACGTTCAAAGCCCGTCGTGTTGGTAGCCGATGGCCGAACCCTCCGCACGCGCACCCGTCAAACGACGGTGGGCGATGTGTTGGCAGAGAAGGGCATCACTGTGGCCGGCTTGGATCGTGTGACGCCTGCCTTGTCGGAGCCTTTGAGCGACAATACGACCATCCGCGTGACCCGTGTGCGGGAAGCCATTGAGGTTGAGCAGGATGTCGTTCCCTACGATACCATCCTTGTGCCAGATGATAACTTGGAGATTGACCATCAGCAGGTCTCGCAGCCGGGCGCAGAGGGGATCACCAACTGGCGTTATCGTGTCGTCTATGAGGACGGGCAACGTGTGAGCAAGACGCTGGAAGATACGTGGGTGGCACAAGAGCCTGTGACACGGGTCATCTCGTATGGCCGCAAGATCGTTATTCGTGAGTTGACGACGCCTGAGGGGACGGTGATCCGATATTGGCGCAAGATACGGATGCTGGCGACCTCCTATTCAGCCTCTACCGCCGGTGTGTCGCCCACAGACCCCCATTACGGTTATACCCGCTTAGGCCTCCCTATGCGCGGCGGCATCGTGGCGGTAGATCCTCGCGTTATCAACCTGGGCTCAAGCGTTTATGTGCCGGGCTATGGCTCCGGCTTCGTGGGAGATACAGGAGGAGCGATCCTGGGGCGTCGCATTGACCTGGGCTATGATGATGACAAGCTGATCCACTGGTATCGTTGGGTGGATGTATATTTGTTAGCACCTCCGCCACCGTCTTATCAGATACGGTATCTGTTGCCGAACTGGCCGCGCGAGCGGTAGCCGGATGAGCGAACGTGCAGCGTTTTGCGGCGACTGGCCTGGAATGCTATAATGGAGCTCTGAGGCCAGGCGCATACCAGCGATGGCTATTGTAGCACAGGAGGAGATTATCCGAGGAGGGCCTTTTGCAAGAAAGCCGGTTGAGCGGTATCGCAGATGCTCCATCTCTGCCGCGAGAGGCAATATCCTCTCAACCTGTAGCAGCGATTCGTTGGAACGTCTGGACATCACGTCTGCTGGTCGGCGCCATCTTGCTGGCGGCTCTGGCGTTGCGCCTGTTCAACGTCAATTGGGACGATAGCCACCACGTCCACCCCGACGAACGCTGGATCACGATGGTGGCGACGGACCTGCGCTGGCCCACTAACTGGCTGGAGGCGTTGCGCCAGCCCCATAACACGACGATCAACCCCGTCTTCAATTACGAAGAGAGTCAGCGCACCGGCCAATACGTCATGCGCCATTTCGCCTACGGCCATCTCCCTCTTTACCTGATGATGGCCGTCGCCAGCCTCCTGCAATCGCTCAGTTCGTTGGCGAAGGCGATGGGGTTACCTGCCGATTGGGTCAGGTTCCTGGCTCAGGCACCCTCTTATGATGGCTATCCCTTGGTTGGGCGCACCATCTCGGCTGTTCTTGATACGGGAACCGTCTTTCTGATCTACCTCCTGGGCAGGCGCACCTATGGGCGTGTTGCCGGTATCCTCGCTGCCGCTTTCAGTGCCTTCACCGTCATTCAGATTCAGCTAAGCCACTTCTACGCGTTTGACCCCGTAGCGACTTTCTTCATCATCCTCTCCGTCTATGGCGCGGTGCGCATGGTGCAGGAGGGGAGGGCACGTGATGCGCTTCTGGCGGGCATGGCTGCCGGGCTGGGCATCTCCTCCAAGTTCAGCGCGCTGCCCATCCTGGCCCCCTTTGTCGTCGGCGCAGCATATTGGGCCCTGAAGGGCCGCCGGCGCGGAACCCTGTTGCAAAAGCCCGCCGACCCTGCGGCAACCGACGACGCGGCTGTGCGCGCTGCTATGGCGCATCCTCCCCTTGCCCACGCGCTGCAATTGCTGTTCATTGCGGTCGTGGCCGCGTTCCTGGCTTTCGCCGTCACCTCTCCCTTTGCCATATTGGATTGGAAGGCATTCCGGCAGTCGGTCATAGAGGAGCAGGGGGCGATGGTGCGCGGCATTGCGGATTTCCCCTACACCCGGCAATATCGGGGTACTGCCCCCTTCCTCTATAACATTGAGCAACAAGTGCGCTGGGGCATGGGCTGGCCCCTCGGCATCGTTGCTTTCATCGGCCTCGGTTGGGCCATCGTGCGCGCCCTGTCGCGCAAAGCAAAGGCGGAAGAGTGGATCATCCTTGCCTGGACCGTGCCCTATTTTGGCTTGACGGGCCTCTTTATGGTCAAGTTCATGCGCTACATGCTCCCCGTCGTGCCCCTCTTTTCCTTGTTCGGTGCCGGTATGCTGGTATTGGCATGGGAGTGGGCCAGGGCAAAACAGGGGCCCGTCGCCGTGGTCGTAGATGAGTCGCTACCGACGGCGATCACGTCGGAGCCCTCTGCCGTGGCCGCGAGGCCGTTGCCGCCGTTGGCTGTAGAGAGGTTCAAACCTGTCGTCGCGCGCGTCGTCCTTGCCATCATTGTTGTGACCCTTGTGGGCACAATCCTCTGGGCCCTTGCCTTCGTTGCTATCTACACCCGTCCGCATACCTGGATTCAGGCTTCCCGCTGGATCTATCAGAATGTGCCCGACGGCAGCACTCTTGTCTGGGAGGCATGGGATGATCCGTTGCCCTTATCGCTGCCGGAGCCGCGAGCCAATTCTGGCGAGCGCGGTTACAGGATCATGAATTGGGGAGCCATTGAAGAGGATACGGCGCAGAAGTTCCAGATCATGAAGGATACTCTGGGTCAGGCGGACTACCTCACCTTCTCCAGCAAGCGCATCTACGGCGCGGTGGATAACCTGCCTCGCCGCTACCCCATGACCATCAGATATTATCAATTGCTCTTCGCGGGCCAATTGGGTTACGAGTTGGCTGCGGAGATAACATCTTATCCCACCCTTGGCCCCTTTGTGTTTCCGGACCGGGATGCCGACGAGAGCTTCACCCTCTACGACCATCCGCGCGTCCTCATCTTCCGCAAGGTGCGCGACCTGAGCGATGAGGAATGGCAGCAACTTCTGGGAGACCTGTGGAAGGAGGCCGTTCCGGGTGACACGGGGCCGGCGTCTATTTTTGAGCGCATCAGCCTCCCCGGATTCCCCGCGCCGCAGGTGCGCCGCGAGTCTGCGCCATCACCGGCATCGCGGCTGCGAGGCGGCAAAACGCTTCTCCTAGATCAGCCGGTAGATACCTTGCCCGTAGTGGACGACTTTCGTTGGAATCCGCTGTCCGGCACGACGGTCGGCGCGGTCCTCTACTGGTGGCTGACTGTGTTCTTGATCGGGTGGATCGCCTGGCCGTTGACGTATGTCATTTTCGCTAACCTGCGCGATCGCGGTTACATCTTTGCGCGCGGTTTGGGTATGCTTGCCATCGCTTACATTAACTGGCTTCTGGCAAGCCTGCGCCTGATGCGCAACACGCTACCGACGCTCCTGTTCGCGGCTCTGCTTGTAGGCGTGTGCTCAGGGGTGCTCCTCCGGCGGCATTGGCGCGAGATGCGTGCGTTTTTGCGGGCTCAGCGTGGGCTGCTGCTGGTGAGCGAGGCCGTTTTCAGCGGCGCGTTCCTCCTTTTTGTGCTTATTCGCCTCGGCAACCCCGATCTGTGGCAGCCTTGGAACGGCGGTGAGAAGTTCATGGAGTTCGCGTTCCTCAACGCGATCCTGCGCAGCCCCTATTTCCCGCCCTATGATCCCTACTTCGCCGGGGGCTATATTAATTACTATTATTACGGCCAGTACCTCGTTGCTGCCCTCATCAAACTGACGGGGATCGCGCCATCCGTCGCTTTCAACCTGGCAGTTCCTACGCTCTTTGCCTTGACCTTTGCCGGTGCATTCAGCGTAGTTTATAACCTGGTTCCTGCGAGACCCCGCAGCGTGGGGCAGAAGCCAGACCAGATCGCAGACGATACGGCCATGACAACCGTCAAGAATCGTCCGTTCTGGTTACAGGGCATCGGTTTGGGGCTGGTGGGTGGAGCCTTCGTGGCTCTGTTGGGCAATTTGGATGCCTTCGGCCAGGTGCTGCGTGGCCTGGGCAACCTTGGCGGAAGCCAGTTTCGTAGCCAGATTCCTCTCCTTCAGCCCATTGTGCGTGCTGTGCCGGGCTTCGTTAAGATGCTTGGGTCGGGGCATCTGCCGGACTACGATTTCTGGGCTCCCAGCCGTGTCATCCCCTACACCATCAACGAGTTCCCATACTGGAGTTTCCTCTTTGCCGACCTGCATCCCCACATGATCGGCATTCCCTTCACCATCCTCTTCATAGGCTTAACGCTGAATCTGGTGTTGGGATATGGCACGAAGGTAACAGGTGGGGGACGGCTGGAAGGTGCGTTGGGTTTGCTCGTGCTTCCTTTTGCGCTTGGTGCGCTGGCAACGATCAATACCTGGGACCTGCCGACCTATCTTGGCCTGGCCGTGCTCGCCTTTCTGGTGCGGGAATACCGGGGGCGCGGAGTGATACGCATCATCCCGACCGTAAATTACGTCGTGGGGCTGGGGGTGCTAACCTATCTCCTGTACTATCCCTTCTTCCGCTATTATGTCGCGATCGGGTCCAGCGGCATCGGCCTCGTGCATACGCGGGACGACGTAGGACGTTGGCTCAACATCTGGGGATTCTTCTTCTTCCTTGCCACCAGTTTCGTGTTGATTGAATTGCGCAGGCCGGGCGCGCGTCTGGCGGTGCTACGTTGGCTCCGGCTTCTGATGCAACGTTGGGAGGCGATGCCGAGGCTCTTGTCGCTGCATCGGCTCCTGGTGCGAAACGTCTCTTCCGCCTATGTGTTGGGGCGATGGGCACTCGGCGGCGTGATCATATTGGTCGCTGGGGCGTTGGTTCTGAAATACACCGTTGTCGCCCTGATCCTCCTGCCGCTGGCCGGAGCGGCGCTGCTGTTGCTCCGGCGCGAGGCCACGGCTGAGAACCTCTTTACGACGATGTTGATTTTCACGGCATTGCTGGTGGCCGCGGGCGTTCAGGTCGTTTATCTTCGGGATTTCCTCCAGGGCGGCGAGTACTATCGTATGAACACCCTTTTCAAGTTCTTCATCCAGATATGGGTGTTGTTGGGGATTGGCACGGCGGCGGCATTGCCGCGCATCTTTGCGGGGATTGCCCGCTGGCGTCGCGGCTGGCGCGGCGGTTGGATAGGGGCCTTTGGCGCTCTTCTGGTCGCGAGCCTGGCGTTTCCCATCCTGGGCACACCCGCGCGCCTGGATGACCGTTTCCCCGGCCCGCGCCCGGCAATGGGGACGCTAGATGGCATGGCTTTTATGACGGTGGGAACCTACTATTGGCCTGATGGCAACACTCCTATTCATCTGAAATACGATTATGATGCAATCCAGTGGCTGCTGCAGAACGTGAAAGGTACGCCGGTGGTGGCCGAGGTGGCCGCTTCTTGGTACAACGTGAACGGTAACAATATGGGGGTAGATTACTATCGCGCCGGTGGGCTGCGGGTATCCTCTATGACGGGCTTCCCTACTTTCATCGGCCAGCATCAGGGCGAGCAACGTTACGACTTCCAAACCGGCCAACGGGAAAGCCTGGCGCGCGAGTTCTTCCAAACGCCGGATGAAGGGCGTACTTGGCAGTTGATCAACGAGTTGCGCGTCCACTACATTTATATTGGGCAATTGGAGCGTCTGGTCTTTTCACCCGAAGCCCTGAGCAAATTTGATCGCATGGCCCAGGCAGGGCAGTTGCGCGTCGCCTATCGCAACGATGGCGTGACGATCTACGAGGTAGTAAGGCCATAGTTCGCGGGCCGGAAATACCACAACCCGCATGAAGAAATTGAGGGCAGAAGCCGAATTCAGGCGTTAGGAGACCATGCTAGCAGTCATTACCTGGTGGCTGATCATACAAGTCTTTGCTCTGGCCGCGCTGCCGCTGGGGTGGAGGCTTTTCGCTGCGCTCCCCGACCGGGGTTATGCTTTTACCAAGCCCCTTGCGCTTCTCTTGGTATCTTACCTTCTGTGGCTTGGCGCGAGTTTAGGGTTCATCGGCAACGATGCAGGCGGCATCCTGCTGTCGCTCATTCTGGTGGCTGGCTTGTCTCTGTGGCTTGGTGGAAGCGGCCTGCGGCCCGGAGATGATGGGCGCAGACCCATAGCACAGTGGCTCCGCGAGCATCGTGGCTACATCTTGGCCTGTGAGTCGCTCTTTCTGACCGCCTTTGTGGCTTGGGCCTGGTTTCGCGCTTTCAATCCCGAATTGAACAGCACCGAGAAGCCGATGGAACTGGCGTTCCTCAACGGCATCTTGCGCAGCGACCGGTTCCCGCCCCTCGATCCGTGGCTATCGGGCTATGCCATCAGTTATTATTACTTTGGATACGTGATGCTGGCGGTTATGACGCGGCTCTCCGGTGTGCCCGCGAGCATCGGCTTCAACGTTGGACTGGCGATGTGGTTTGCCTTGGTTGCTCTCGGCGCGTTTGGCGTGGCGTATAACCTGGTTGGCGGAACCAAAGCGCGGCGGGCTATCGCCTTTGGCCTCGTCGGTGCGCTTCTTGTGGTGGGCATCGGTAATCTGGAGGGCGTTTTTGAGTTCGCGCACGCCAAGGGGATCGGCTCACCGGCCTTCTACCGATGGTTGGACATCAATAACCTGGACGAAAATCTGCCGAGAAGCACTACCTGGTATCCGGTTGACAATTGGTGGTGGTGGCGGGCCTCGCGCGTCATTAACGACCGAGACCTGACTGGTCGCCACGTGGAAGTCATAGATGAATTTCCCTTCTTCAGTTTCCTCCTGGGCGATATGCATCCCCACGTGCTGGGCTTGCCATTCGTGCTTATGGCGATCGGTCTGGGTTTAAACCTGCTGGCAGCAGGGACCGAGAAGCGGGCGCGGGCCCCTAATGGGCGCATAAGAGCAGTTGAAATGCCCGGCAAAAGCAGCCAGGCCAGTGGGCTGGTGGCTCGGCCACGTTCGTGGGGAGGCTCTCTGAGCGATTGGCGGCACTTCGCTGCGGGCGTTTCCACCTGGTTCGCGGGCGCGTGGGAGAATCTGGCGCGCGTCACAGGGCTTGGTGCAACGGGCGTCGTTTTGTACGCGCTTTTTCTGGGGGGGCTTGGGTTCCTGAACACATGGGATTTCCCCATCTATCTGGTACTTTTCATGTCAGCCTATGCGATGCGGCGAAAGTGGGAAAGCGGATGGCTGAATCGGCACGTTGTGGGTAGTATTTTGGGCGGTGCGTTTATCCTGGCGGTTCTCGGCATCGTTCTCTACCTGCCGTTTTATTTGGGGTTCACGTCGCAGGCGGGCGGCATCCTGCCAAACCTTCTCTTTCCCACCAGGCTGCACCAATTCTTCATCATGTTTGGTCCCTTCTTTGTACCCATCATAGCCTTGCTGGCTCTACTGAGTGAAAGAGGGCGAGGCCGTGAAATAGCATCTCGTTGGTGGCGCTGGTTCGTGGGGATCATCGTGCTGCCGGTGATCTTTGTGCTTTTCATCCTGATTGTGTTCGTCCTTCTGCCCGGTCAGCGGGCGATGATCCAATCTCTCCTGGATAACCCGGCAGTACAGGAGAACATTGCCGGGCGTTCGCTCCCCGCGCTCCTGGGGCTTGTGTTGCGGGTGAGGATCACAACGCCGTTCGTGTACCTTCTTCTGGCAGGGGGGCTGGCATGGGTTGGTGTGTTGGTGTGGCACAGAATCCAACAGGAGGAGCGTGAAGAGGGACCGTCGGACCCTCAAGGCACATATGCTTTGCTGATGACGGGCATGGCGGTACTCCTCACCTTCAGCGTAGAATTTGTTTATCTGAAGGATAGTTTCGGGACCCGGATGAACACGGTCTTTAAGTTCTATTATCAAGCGTGGATACTGCTGGCGCTCGCCTCGGCCTATGCTATATATCGCCTGGTCCAACAACGGCAGGCATTGGCGCGCGTGGCGGTGGGGAGCAGCGTTTTGTTTATTATGGTTGCCTTGATTTATCCGATCATGGCGATTCCCACCAAGGCGGGGTTCTTCCGAGGCCCCGCGATTTTGGACGGCACGGCCTATGTAAAAAACTACTTGCCCGATGATGCCGCCGCCATCGCTTGGCTTCAGGCGAACGTCGAGGGCGCGCCGGTCGTGTTGGAGGCCAACGGCAACTCATATACCGATGCGGCCCATGTCTCCGCCCAGACCGGCCTTCCGACACTCCTCGGTTGGGGTGGGCATGAGCTGCAGTGGCGCGGCAACTATGATGAGCCGGGCAGGCGAGAGCGTGACATTCAAACGATCTACACCACCGGCGACCAATCTGAGCGAGAAAGGTTGCTGGATCGCTACCGTGTTGAGTATATCTATGTCGGGAGGCTGGAACGAGAACGCTTCCGGCTGAACGATGCAGCGGTGGCACGGCTGGCCCAGAATTGCGACCTGGTCTTTAGCCAGGGGGAGGTGCGGATATTCCGCCGCCGCAGTTCCGTTCTCCCTAACACTACTTCCCAGGAACGTCTGCAATACGAACCTATATGACCACTCATGTAGTCACATTCATACCGAAAACTGCTTCTACCGAGGATCGCCCCTTTGCCACTTGGTTGACGGTTGAGCGCGCCGCCTACCTTGTGATCGTGCTGGTAGCGGCGGCGATACGCCTGGTGCAGCTGGACCTTCGCCCTCTGACTATTGCCGAAGCCGCAGACGCGTGGAGGGCGTGGCAGTTGGCCCAGGGCGGCATCGTCGCGGGGACGACTGCCAGTCCTCTGGTCTTTGCCTTGAACCTGTGGACCTTTGACATATTAGGTGCTACCGATTTCCTTGCGCGCCTGTGGCCTGCCTTGGCCGGCGCGCTAGTGCCCTTGCTGGCCTATCCGCTGCGGGCGCACCTGGGGCGTGGCGGCGCGCTGGTTTCGGCTACGCTGCTGGCGCTTTCCCCTCATATGGTTTTCTTCTCACGCTATCTCAGCGGCGACAGCATGGTGGTGTTAGGTGCTCTGTTGCTGCTCGTATCGTTGGTGCGTTATCACGATGATCATGAAGAACACTGGTTCATTGTCGGCGCGGTGACCTTAGGGTTACTTCTTACTGCCGGCTCCAGCGCGTACCTTGCCCTGGTGGGATTGGGCTTGTTTGTATATGCATGGGGGCCGGAAATTTGGCATAGTCTGGGCGCGTTGCCAGCCGGCAAGACGGCGAGGCGCGCGGCCATCGGTTTCGCTCTGTCCGTTGCCCTGGCGTCAACAGCACTGTTGCGCCGGTGGGATGGTCTGGGCGATGCAGCTGCTTTGCTTGCCCGCTGGTTGGCAGGTTTTCGTCCGGCCTGGGGGGAATATCCCTTTTTCTGGCCGGGCCTGCGGCTCCTTGTAGATGAGCCGTTGCTGACGGTCGGTGGGGTCGCCGCTATCGTGATGCTCCTGCGTGAGCGGCGCCGTGGTTTTATCGGGGGCTTGGCTGCATGGGCTGTGGGCGCATTGGTCGTCAATGTGTTGCATTCAGGGCGTCAACCCGGCGACCTAACGGTGTTGATCGTTCCCTTATCGTTGCTGGCCGGCCCAGCCTTCGCCCGCTTCCTGGGTGGCCTTGATCTTCGGGAGGATTGGCGAGAAGCGGCAATTCTCTTGGGTGCAGTTGCCGTGCTTTCTGTCATGGCTTTCTTCTGGCTTGCCGGCTATGCTCAGACCGGTGATCAGGATTATCTGCTGGCGTTTGCCGTGCCGTTGGTCATCCTGGCGGGCATGGCAGGTTTCTATTACTTCGGCTTCAAGTGGGAGCCGACTTGGCGTACCTTGGGCCTGGCAGGGCTGGTGATACTTGCCCTCACGACGATCAGCATAGCCTGGGTATCCAACCAGTATGTTGAGCCGGTGCGACGCCCTGCCATTGTTCTAGAGACTGGCGCTACGGGCGTGAGGGACTTGGTCGCCCAAGTAGAGTTCATCTCTGCTCAGCGCGTGACCGACAAGCACGAGATTGGGGTAACTATCGTAGGCAATCCGCCGAATCCTATCTTGATGTGGTATTTCCGGCGTTTCAGCGCGGTGCGCTTTGTCACCGGCGTAGGGCCTGAGGTCGGTTCGCCCGTTGTGATTACATCCGCGTCGCCCCTGCCACCTTTGGGCGAGGGCTATGTCGGTTCCCAATTCCCTGTTCGCGACACTTGGAGTCCCCTAGTTCTAGCGGGCAAAGACTTTCTCCGCTGGCTGCTCTATCGCATAGGCGATGGCGTTGGCCAGACGGACAAGGCGGTTTTATGGGTGGAGCGGCAAGGCTAGGCTTGATGTAACTATAAATATAGATACAAATGAGGTCTATTTATGCAACAAGCAACAGTTGAGCGACGAAGCATCCTTGATACCCCTCTTCTGAGCCTCCTCGCCTGGGACTGGGAGAAAACCGCTTATGCTGTTCTCCTGGTGGTGGCATTAGGTTTACGGCTGTATGGTCTAGGATGGCGGGCCATGAGCCACGACGAAAGCCTTCACGCCGTCTATTCCTGGCAGTTGTACGATGGTCGTGGCTATCAACACAACCCTATGATGCACGGGCCTTACCAATTCTACATGCCTGCCCTTTCTTACTTCCTCTTTGGGGTTAGCGATGCTACGGCCCGGCTTCCGGCCGCGGTTTCGGGGTTTCTCCTGGTGGCCGGGATGTGGTTTCTGCGCCGCTGGATAGGGCGGGCGGGCGCGCTTCTCGCGGCCCTGTTCATCACCATTTCGCCCCTGCTCCTTTATTATTCTCGGTATATTCGCGAGGACCCTCACGCTCTCCTGTGGTCTGGAATCGTGCTGCTATCCGCTTTCCGTTATCTGGAGGAGCGCCAGGCGAAGTGGCTCTATCTGGCGTCGGTGGCCCTTGTCATCACCTATGCCTCCAAAGAAGTGGCCTTCATCTACACGGCGATTTTTGTCTCCTTTTTCGCGCTACATGCTCTGTGGGAAGGGCGCAGGCGTGGCTGGAACGGCATCATGGCGACGGGCTCTTTTGAGCTGGTTATCCTCTTGGGCTGCCTCAGCGCGCCGCTCTTTTCGCCCGTGCTCATCAAGTTTCTGGGCTGGAATCCGCAGGACTACAGCACGGATGGCTACCTGCGTTCTGGGGCCGTTTGGCTATTTGTGCAGTCGGCAGCCTTGGCGCTCGGTTGGTGGCGACTGCGAGAACGTTTCCTGGTTTCCCTGGGCCTTTTCTATGCCGTGTTCATCCCGTTTTTCACCACCTTCTTCACCAATGGGCAGGGATTGGCGACCGGCATGATCGGCTCGTTGGGCTATTGGCTGGCGCAGCAACCGGTGCAACGCGGAACTCAGCCGTGGTTCTACTATTTCCTTGTCGTGCCGCTCTATGAGTATCTGCCCCTGCTGTTGACCCTTGGGGGCTTTGGGTATCTTTTGATCAAGAGGCAAGGTACGCCTAAGGGGGATGTGGCAAAAACGCCGAAAGGGAAGGGGATCGGCCAGGAATCTGCTCCTGCCGTGCCCTTTATCGCCTTTTTGCCCTACTGGATCGTTCTCAGTTGGTTCGCTTACACCGTTGCGGGCGAGAAGATGCCGTGGCTTGGGGTGCATATCGCGTTGCCCATGTGCATCTTCGGCGGCTGGTTGGCAGGGCTGGTGTTGGAGCGCATAGACTGGCGTTATTTGTGGGAGCGCGGCGCTCATTGGCTGGCTCTGATCCTGCCTGTGCTCCTTGTCGCCGTCGGCACTTTGCTAGGCACGCGTCCCTTCCGTGACCGTACCATCTCCGGCCTGAGCAATACGATGCAATGGTTGGCCGCTCTGCTGGTAGGGGCCGCGCTTCTATACCTCGCCTGGGGCTACGTGCAACGACTGGGCTGGCGCGCGACGGGGCAAGTGGTCTTCACGGAAGGGGTGCTGATCCTCACCTTGCTGACTTTGCGCACCAGCATCATGGCAAATTACTACAATTACGATTATGCGACGGAGTATCTCGTTTACGCGCACGGCACGCCGGACATCAAGTTAGTCATGGATCAGATCGCCGAGATCTCCCGGCGCACCGTCGGCGATAAGAACATCAAGGTCGCATACGATGACGATTCCACCTGGCCGTTGGAATGGTATTTGCGGGAGTATCCCAACAAGGTCTATTACGCGGCTAGCCCCAGCCGCGATTCTATGGACTCGCCGGTGGTTATCGTCGGCGATAAGAACGTGGATAAGGCGAAACCGTATTTAGGGGACCGCTACTACGAGTACCGCTATCGCCTCATCTGGTGGCCTAGCGAAGCGTACAAAGAGATCACATGGTCCAAGCTCATCAACGGCGCGCGTGATCCGGAGGCGCGGAAAAACCTGTGGAACATCATTTTCTATCGGAAGTATCGTTACAACACCAATGAATGGCCGCATCGCCACACCTTCTTCCTCTTCGTCAAGAAGGATGTAGCGAACCAGGTATGGAATTTGGGCGCGGGGCTGGCAACGGTTGCCACAGGTGGGGAGGCAGTGGGCGACCCCTATGCTCAGGGAGTGCGCCAGGTCGCGAGCATTGCCCAATTTGGGCTGGGCGAAGGGAAAGGGCCGGGCCAATTGGAGCGTCCGCGCAACGTGGCCGTAGATGCGAACGGCAATCTCTACGTGGCGGATTCAGATAACCACCGGGTTCAGGTGTTCAGCCCCCAAGGGCAGGTGCTTCGTCAGTGGGGGAGCTACTGCGATTTGTACAAGGAGGGCAAGCCGGGGTGTGCCGATCCTGATGGCAGTGGACCTCTGGCGGAAGGTGATGGGCAGTTCAGCCAGCCATGGGGGATCGCGGTGGATTCTGCCGGCTTCGTCTATGTCGCCGATACCTGGAACCATCGCATCCAGAAATTCACAACTGAAGGCCAATTCGTGACCAAGTGGGGCATCTTTGTCTCTACCGGAGGCGAACTGACCGAGCCCGGCACCTTCTGGGGGCCGCGAGCCATCGTGTTGGACGAGGAAGGCAACCTATACGTGGTGGATACGGGGAACAAACGGATAGAGAAGTTCTCGCCCGATGGCGCCTTCTTGGGCCAGTGGGGTGGCGCGGGAGTCATTGAGGGACGCTTTGATGAGCCGGTGGGCCTGGCGCGCGATAAGAACGGCAACTTCTACGTGGCCGATACGTGGAACCAGCGGGTGCAAAAGTTTGACAGGAATTTCCAATACCTCGGTTCGTGGCCCATCTTCGGCTGGAAGGGGCAATCGGTGGTAAATAAACCGTACATCGCCGTAGATGCGCGAGGGAACGTCTATGTGTCCGATCCGGAGAATTATCGAATACTCGTGTTTGATGAGGGAGGCTCCTTCAAGGCTACCTTCGGCCAATATGGCAACGATGCATCATCCTTCGCGTTGCCCAACGGCATCGCCGTAGATGAGCAAGGAAACCTGTATGTGGCGGATGCGGATAACCATCGCATTCTCAAGTTTCCGCCTTTACAGTGACTTGTCTCGCCTTGTTCTCAGTCAATCCTGCACAGAAAGGAACCAAAGAGTTGCCGAAATTCACTGTTGGGGCTGCGGATGGAGGAGAGGGTTGGTGTCCCCGAACTCCGAGTATGCAAAGCGAGTTGGGGACGGTGTGGGCCGATTGTGGCGTGTCCTCTGAATGTGGCCCATTGAGGAAGGTATTGCTACATCGGCCGGGCCGCGAGATAGAAGGTATCACCGATCCCGCGCAAGTGTTGTGGCTTGATATCCCTGATCCCCAACTGGCCCGCGAACAGCACGACCGATTGGCGCAAACGTACAGGCAATGGGGAGTGGAAGTCCTCTATGTGGAGGATGCTCAAGGAACCAAGCCTAATCTCTGTTTCATGCGTGATCCGTTTGCCATGACACCACAGGGGGCTATACTTGGACGCCCCGCTTCCCTGGCGCGCGCGGGTGAGGAGCGTATCGTTGCCACTGCCCTGGCTCAATGTGGAGTTCCGATCCTCTTGAGCGTTCATGGCGATGGGTTGTTTGAAGGTCCTGATCTGGTCTATCTGGATGAATCTTTGGCATTGATCGCCTGTGGTCTTCGCACCAATGATATAGGGGCCCATCAGGTGGTCGCGCTGCTGCGGGAGATCGGCATAGATGTTGTCATGGTTCAAACGCCTTACGGTTGCGGCCATATAGATGGGGAATTGAGCATCGTTGACCGGAGAACGGCTTTGGTCTATCCCACACGCCTATCTTATGCAGCATATCGCACGCTAAAGCACCTGGGGTATCGTATCATTGACTTACCGGATCAAGCGGAAGCCGACAATGGCATGGCAATCAACCTGGTAGCGCTGGCTCCGGGCCATGTCGTGATGCCTGCGGGCAACCCTGTTACCCGCAAGGTCTTGGAGAGGAACGGGGTAGAGTGTATTGAAGTGGATGTCTCAGAGTTGATGCAGGGAGGAGGGGCTATACATTGCATGACCGGCGTGATAAAAAGAGATAAGGTGTAAAGCAATTCCAATAAGAGATGGCCCATGAAGTTAAGGTTTCCTGGCAGATCGCACAAGCAGTTCCGATAGCTGTCTGATCAGATGCAGCGTCTTCATCTGGGCGACTTAAATAAAAGGACCGTGGAGACAAGTGGGCAGCTGAGACGCGCGGATTGCGCGGGGAATACCATTTCGGGTATAATCTGGGCAGTCCGCCTTTCTTTGTTCCGGGAGGCGCAATGATCGGCGCGCTCGCGTTGCTCGCGGCTATCGGTTTGGCAGTGATAGGACAGCGAGCCCTGACCGATCCTCAAATCCCCCTGGCTGCCTGGGTCTGGTTCGGCGGTGCTGCCGTTCTGGCGATCTATGCTTTGACCCGGCTTCCCGATCACGAACCTACGGTGCCGATGCCCCCCGTGCGTCTTCCCCCGCGACCGATTCGCATAGTCGGCGTGGCTGTCATGGCTTCGGCTGTGGTGGTGAACGGCTGGGCTTTGTCGCGCCTTCTCCGTTCCGGCGTAGATCGCCTGGGTATCATGGGCTGGGTGATAAGCCTCGGCACGTTGGCGGTAGGTGGCTGGCTTTTTGGCGCGCTGGAAAGCCGCTCAGAGGTTCACCGCGTCTCCCCCGAAGAGGTTGTAGGAAAGCAGGAGAGCAAGGAATCTGCGAATCGTCCTGAGCCACCCGGTTCTATAGAACAGCCCAAACCGAGATCATCTCCATTACAGCCTTCCCCTGAAAACTCCCTTCTAGAGAGTTCAATCCGCGTGCCGATCTGGCTTGAGCTCACTCTGGTCATAGCGATCGCGCTCCTGGCGGTTTTTCTGCGCGTGTATCGCCTGGAACAGATGCCGCCCGGCATCTTTGTGGATGAGACGAACGCGGCGCTGGATGCCATTGCGATCATGGAAGGGCGTCACGATTCTCCTTTCGGCACAGGCTGGTTTGAGACGCCGACGATGTATGCCTACTATCTGGTGGGCTTATTCAAGTTATTTGGTACTATATTTGTATCTCTTAAAGTAGCCTCTGTTCTACCGGGGATCGTGACGGTTCTCCTCCTTTATCCTTTAGCACGGCTTATGTTCGGAGTGCCCACGGCCTTGGCCGCGACTTTCCTCCTGGCAGTGAGCCGCTGGCATTTCAACATGAGCCGCTGGGGTTGGAACGAGGTTGCGCCTCCTCTCTTTCAATTGGGCGCCACCTATTTTCTCTTGCGTGGCGTGCGCTCGCGGCAGTTACGGGATTTTGCCCTCGGTGGTGTTCTTTTGGGTTTGGGGATGTACACCTATCTGGCCTCGCGCCTGGTTGTCGCGGTCATCGTTGCCTATCTTCTGTATCGCATCATCGTTGAGCGCGGCTTCTTGCGGAAAACCTGGGCCGGCCTGATCGTGTTCTGGCTGGCCTATGCCATGACTTTCGCGCCGCTCGCAAGTACTTATATCCGCAATCCCTTCACGTTTTTGAATCGGTCGCGCCAAGTGAGCATCTTCAACGACGTGGAACGGGCTGGCGGCTCCTACGCGCCCATCTGGGAGAACACCAAACGACACCTGCTGATGTTCCACGTGCGAGGGGACAACAACCCACGCCACAACCTACCCGGCGCGCCGATGCTTGACCCTGCGACGGGCATCCTCTTCATCTTTGGCCTGGCCTACAGCCTGTGGCGTTGGCGTGACCACCGGCGAGGTCTTCTTCTCCTATGGATTCCCATTACGCTTCTAGGGGGAATCCTCTCCTCCCTCTTTGAGGGCCCACAGGGCTATCGTGTTCTTGGTGTTGTCCCGGCCATCTCGCTTCTGGCAGGCGATGCCCTGGTGAGAGGTTGGGCTGTGCTTCTGACGGTACGGATACCGGCGCGGTCCGCCGAACTCTATCGGGCATGGGCGGCGGTGCCGATGGCTTTAGGCGCGGTCACCTTGGGTTATGTATTCTGGCAGAACTACGACCTTTATTTCCGGGTGCAGGCTGCAAACCAGGCCGTTTATATCGCTTTCGCACCGACGGAGAATGCCGTGGCGCGCGAGGTCATGGCTCACCTTTCTGACCGCACATATTTGCTTTCCCCTCGCCTTTATCACTTCTCGCCGCTCCGCTATCTCTCCTATCGCTCCGTGGCGGAGGGCGGTGGTGGCCTGGCGAATCCGCCTTATCGCATGTTTCAGGGGATAGATGATTTACCGCTTACCGACATGCCCGATGGTGATGTCGCGCTTCTCCTGGATGCGCATTTTGCAGATTTATTGGACGTGTTTCGCGTTTTCTATCCGGGCACTTCTGGCGAGTTGGTGAGAGGTCGGGGGGGTGAGATGCTCTATCTCAGCGTGGTGATACCGGCTCAGGAAGTGGCACAGATTCGTGGCCTTGAGGGGCATTATGAGATGCCAGATGGACGTAACACGACGCGCCGCGACCTGCGCCTGGATTTCAACTGGGCCGGCGCGAACCCGTTAGGAGCGGTGCCGCGGCGCGTGACCTGGACCGGCAGCATCGCGCTGCCGGTTAGCGGCACATACGACTTCAGGAGCGAGGGGGAACTGCGCGTTGAGTTAGATGGACAGCCGGTATCTGGGCCTACTTTCCTGGGCAAAGGACTGCACAGCCTGCGCGTGGTGCAGGAGAAGCCGGAAGAAGGCCGAACGGCTCGCCTGTTCTGGACGCGTCCCGGTTCCGGCGAGGAATTGGTTCCTGAGAATGTCTTGTTTGCCGTGCCCGCCTGGGATCATGGCTTGCGGGGAACATATTACCGTGGCGACAATTTCCAAGAACCTCCGGTGTTCAGCCGTGTGGACCCTCTCATCCTTTTCGCCTGGCCTGACCCGGAACCTTGGTTTGGTCCTTTTAGCGCGCGCTGGACGGGTGAGATTGAGGCTCCGGTAACGGGGAATTATGCATTTCATCTAGAAGCCGACGATGGCGTACGCTTCTGGCTGGACGGTCGGCAGGTGGGCGAGGCATGGGTTGCAGACACGGCCAACAGGTTGGATGTCAACTTGGAGTTGACGGCGGGAAGGCACCGGGTGCAGATAGATTTCTTCCAGCGGGGCGGTGCAAAAGTCCTGGAACTTTGGTGGGCCGTGCCCGGCCAGCCTATGAAACCTGTGCCGCCGTCGGCTCTGATCCCGGATCCCTTGGGCGAGCAGGCCTTCGCGCCAAGTGAACCGACGCCCGCTCCGGCTTCTCGGGCTGAGCCACAGGCGGAACCCGTTGCTCTCCCTCCTTTGCCGGCGCGGCAGGTCTTTACGGGCACCACGGAAAGCAAGGTATGGGAAGTGCCATTGGGTCGGGTGAAAGTGACGAACGGTACCCTTGTGCTTCGCATCTTGCCGGTTCCAGGCCATGATGCGGTCTATGACTACCTGCGCGTTGTCGGCGCGGATGGAAGCGAACGACGGTTTGAGGCGGAGGATGTCCGTTATACTCGCGGCGATGAATACAGTTCTCAACACATCATAGACGGTCATTGGTGGCTGCAAAACTACGACCCCTTCTCCGGAGGCAAGGGGCTGGTAGCCTTGGCCGACGAAGGTGCGCCGGTGTTGACGACCACCCTTGCGCTGGCTGATGGAGAATACGACCTCTACCTGGGCACCTTCACCGGTGACCCGGCTCACGGCCCCTTTGCCATTGCGGTGGACTATTGAGAGGTTGATATGCAGATAACTGTCTCACAGTTTCTCCGGCCCCTCACCCATAGTAAAGAGGGCCTCAAGCCGATGCGGCGGCTTCTCTACCTTGGCTTGGCGCTGGTCATCGGAGCCTGGGCGCAAGCATCTCTTCGCAGCGCGACTCCCAACGACGCGCTCATCCTCTACATCATTGCCGGTGCCCTCTTTGCCTTCGCCGCCTATCCCCCTGGAACCTGGCCGGACCTGCCGGCGCGTCGCCCTTGGCCGCTGCCTGCCGTGGGATTGGCTGCGGCATCGTTGGTATTGGGTTTGGGGGCTTTCGTGCTTCTGTGGCGCAATCAGTTTGATCAGGTCGGCTTCTGGCTTTGGCTTGTTAGTTGGCCTCTTTTCCTCGTGGCCGCGTTTTGGGAGGGGCGAAGATCGACATCAGAGGTTGTGCCTGATGCCGGGATGGCAACAACCGATGCCGGACCGCGCGGCCGCCTTGATCGGCGGTGGGAGTGGGGAATATTTTGCCTCATCATTCTGGTTGCGTTCGTGGTGCGTGTGTGGAATCTGGCAAGCATCCCTAACGGTTGCCAGTCGGATGAATGCAACAATGGGCTGGATGCCCTGAAGTGGTTGCACGGCGCGCCCTACACCGTGTATGTGGGCACAAACCAGGGACAAGCGACGCTTTTCACCTACATTATTGCCCTTGTCTTCAAATTGTTGGGGCCGACGGTGGCCAATATGCGCCTGGTGCCGGCCTTCATGGGCACGCTGACGGTGTTGATGCTCTACATCGTGGCGCGCGATTTCTTCGGCCCGCGCGTGGCGCTGGCGACCAGCGCGCTTCTGGCGGCGGGCCGTTGGCATCTCACCTTCAGCCGCATCATCTACGAACTTATCATGATGCCGCTGGTGGAGCTCATGGTAGTTTATTTCCTTGTGCGGGCCCTGCGGGGAGGACGGCGGCGCGACTGGGCTTTGGTGGGTGTCTCTCTTAGTCTGGGGCTCAATACTTATACCGCGTTCCGGGTCGTGCCTTTCGCCGTGGGAGCCTTTCTACTTTACTGGTTTGTGATGAACTGGCTGGGCCTGTCAACGGGCGGTCGTGCGCGGCTGCGGTGTGATCTGGAAGGCGTAGGCGTGATGGCTGCGGGCGCGTTTCTGTCCATCATACCCCTCGGCATCTACATCGCGCAGAACTGGCGAGGCTTTACAACCCGCATCAATCAGATGTCCATCACCAACGACATCCAACGGGCAGGGGGAAGTTGGGAGCCTTTCTGGACGGGCTTACGCAAGACCCTCCTCATATTCCACTACAAGGGAGACTGGGCCGCGCTCAACAATCTGCCCAACGCGCCTCTGCTTGATGCGTTCGTGGGCATCCTTTTCGTCTTGGGCTTGGCTTATGCCCTCCGCCACCTTCGCCAACCTTTGCCTTTTCTGGCGATTGCCTCGCTCATCATCGTCGGCAGCGCGGCGTATCTATCCACCGTTGCCGAAGCACCCACCGCACGCCGCACCATCGGCCTTTTACCGATCATCTATCTCCTGGCAGGGCTGGTCATCTATCAGGTCTGGCGCGCTTTCGCCGAGGCATGGCAAGGTCGGGGCGAAGGTGTCTTCACGGCAGCGATCGTTGCGGTTGTTGGCCTCGTTGGCGCGGGCAACATAAACACCTATTTCAACGTGCAGGCCAAAGACCCGTCGGTGTGGGGAGCGTTCAGCAGTTCTCACGCCGCCGTTGGGGCATACCTGCGCGACCTGCCGCAGGATACCAGGGTCTATCTTGTCTCTGCCTTTGAAGGCCACTCTGCCGTTCTGTTCATCTCCGACTTTCGTCCTTACGAAACATTAGATGTCAGCCAGCATGTGCCCGTGCGGGACGCCCCCCCTGGCGATGTGATATACATTGTGGAAGATGTGGATAGGCCGCTTCTAGCACAGCTCGGCCAAGTCTATCCGCAGGGGAGGTTGGAGGAGCATCGTGATCCTTATGGGCGCATTCTCTTCATCGTGTATCGTGTGCCCCAGGCAGCGATAGCCGCAACGCGCGGCCTCACGGCGGAGTATTGGATAGGAGAGCCGGCCCAGGGCGACCCTGTCATCCGCAGACAAGAGGGGCCGCTGGACTTTCGGTGGGATGCGCAACCGCCGCTATCTCCGCCCTTCGTAGCCCGTTGGGAAGGTTCGCTCTACGTTTCTCCTTTCGGCCAATATGCTTTTACCCTCGTTGCGTCGGGCACGGCCTCGGCGACCCTCACCATTAACGACGAGGTGGTGCTGCAGGCAATGGGCGATTCGGCAGAGGTGACCCGCGTGCTGGCGTCCGGTTTCCATGCCGTGGTGCTGGAATATGTGTCAGGTGCGGCGCCAGGGGCGTTGCGATTAGAATGGAACGGCCCCGCCGGCAGCGGCCCAATTCCAAATGCCAATCTCTATAGGCCTCTGCCGGCTGCCCGCAATGGCCTGGTCGGCTATTACTATGCCAATGGAGACTGGCAGGGTACTCCCAGGTTGGTGCAGCGCGATCCCTTCGTGGGGCCGTATAGCGCGTTGCCGGAACCGTACAGCATCATCTGGCGTGGCAAGATCGCCGCGCCGGCTGCCGGTCAATATGTTTTCGGCACGCGCTCCGATGATGGTTCCTATGTCTTCATTGACGGCCAGATGGTCGTCAACAACGGGGGCACGCATGGCTCTGAATATAGGGAGGGCGTCATAGACTTGAGTGCCGGCTTCCACGATATTGAGGTGCGCTATTCGCAGTTGGGTGGTGCGCGCGAGATGCAGTTGTGGTGGCGGCCACCCGGTGGGGCACAAGAGAAAATACCTTCCGAGTACCTGTTCCTGGTTGAGGGTGAGGCATTGCCGGAGGCCCTCGTTCTGCCGCCGCCACCTCCACCTCTGGTGCCAACGCCTGCGCCAGGCGAGACACAGTTGCCGTCGGGCCAGACGGCACCTCCTGTAGTCGCGCCTGGGGCTGCGCCGCCCGTGGCGGTAGAACAATTGTGGCAAACCGGCGCGTGCGGCACAGGCGACGGCCAGTTCCAGACCCCGCGCGGCGTGGCGGTGGATAGCGCCGGTAACGTTTATGTGGCCGATGCCGGGAATCATCGGATTGTCAAGCTAAACCCGGCCGGCGGATTTCTCAAGGTTTGGGGCACACAGGGTGGGGGGAACGGCCAGTTTGACGAACCCTTTGACCTGGCCGTTGACCCCCAGGGCAACATCGTTGTTGTGGAGTCGGTGGGGCAGCGTTTCCAGCGGTTCACGCCGGAAGGCCAGTTCCTGGCGGTGTTTGGCGCCAACCTGTCCATGTATCGCCCGCGCGGTATGGCTGTGGATGCCGATGGTAATGTCTATGTGGCCGACACCGGCGGCGTGCGCGCGCTCCAGTTATCGCCCACAGGCGATGTGTTGAATCAGACCGGCGGCCCGCAGCAGACCATCGGGCAGGGACAGCCGACGGATGTGGCGATGTCGCCCAATGGCGACCTCTACATCGTGGAAGCGCAAAACGGCCTTATCTGGCGGGTATCACCTTCCGGCAGCGCGATGCGCTGGCAGGGAACCACTCCCGCCAGCACATTGGATGGGCCTCACTTGGCCTGGGGGCCTGACAACCTCCTGTATGTAACGGACCCTGAAGCTTTCCGGGTCGTTCTTTACGACGCCAATGGGAAGGCTATCGGCCAGTTCGGCACGCAAGGCGATGGCCCGGTGCAATTCCGTAAACCGGTAGGTCTTACCGTGGGCCCCGACGGCAAGATTTACGTGGCGGATAGTTCCGCCTGTCGTGTGCAGGCGTTTTCGGCGGTAACAAGGTAGCGAGGCAACCGGCATATAGAAGCACCTGCACGATGAGCCGTGCAGGTGCTCTCTTTCGGTTAGATGAGTTTCATTGTGTTGCTCGTTTCCTTTTTGTTAACCGCCCTTTCTCAGGCCCCATCTTTTCTTTGGCCTCCCTGGAGATGGTGGTATAATCTTTCTCGCGGCGCATTCATCTTGCAAGGAGGCAAGCGTTGAAATTACACGAATATCAATCCAAACGCATCTTCGCTCAATACAACGTGGCGATCCCCCAGGGCCAAGTTGCATCTACACCGCAGGAGGCCAGGGAGATCGCCCGTCGCTTGGGCAAGCGTGTGGTGGTGAAGGCACAGGTGTTGGTCGGCGGTCGTGGCAAGGCGGGAGGTATCAAACTTGCCAATACCCCTGATGAGGCAGAGGCCGTGGCCGATCGCATCCTAGGCATGGAGATCAAGGGCCTGCGGGTACGCAAGGTGCTGGTGGACGAAGCGGCGGATATTCGCGAGGAGATCTATCTGGGCCTGGTGATAGACCGGGCGCGACGGCGCGTCGTGATGATGGCCTCGGCTGCCGGCGGTGTGGATATTGAGGAGGTCGCACGAGAGACCCCGGAGAAGATTATCCAGGTTGTTATAGACCCCTTCCTCGGCCTGAGGGACTATCAGGCTCGCGAACTCGCTTTCGGCATCGGCTTGCGCCGGGATCGCGTCGGCGATTTCACCAAGATTGCGCACGGCCTCTATCGTGCATTTGAAGCCTGCGACGCCTCTTTGGCAGAGATCAACCCCCTTGCTGTCACCGGCGACGGAACGCTTCTGGCGGTGGATGGCAAGATGGTCATTGACGACAACGCTCTCTTCCGCCATCCCGACTTGGCCGAGATGCGCGACGTGGATGAAGAAGAACCCGCTGAGGCAGAGGCCAGGCGTTTCGGTCTGAGTTACGTCAAACTGGACGGCCAGATCGGGTGCATGGTTAACGGTGCAGGGCTGGCGATGGCAACTATGGATATTACCAAACTCTATGGTGGCGCGCCGGCCAACTTTCTGGACATCGGCGGCGGCGCACAGGCAGATAAAGTGGCTGCCGCTTTGCGGATCATCTTGCATGATCCTAATGTGAAGGCAGTTCTGTTCAATATCTTCGGCGGCATCACCCGCTGTGATGAAGTGGCGCGCGGCATTCTCGCTGCCTTGCAAGAGGTTCCTACTAAAGTGCCGATGGTCGCGCGTTTAGTCGGAACAAATGAAGAGGAGGGCCGCCGCATCCTGGCCGAGGCGAAGATGATGACGGCTACCACGCTGGTAGAGGCAGCACAGAAGGCCGTTGCAGCCTCGCAAGGGAGAGTCGTTGCTTAGCGAATTTCCACGCGAGACCCTCAATGCCCGGATCTGACTCCAGCGAATGAAAGAGGGAGGTAGCATCATGCTCACTTCTCGGGAACGCGTACAACTGGCCCTAAACCATCGGGAAGCCGACCGTGTGCCGTTGGATCTCGGCGGTAGTGGCGTCACCGGCATGCATGTCAGTTCCGTCTATCTCCTGCGCCAGGCCCTCAAGTTAGACCCGCCCGGCACACCTGTCAAGGTGGTAGAACCATACCAGATGCTGGGCGAGATCAAGCCCGACCTGATGGCCGCGCTGGGCGTGGATGTGGTAGGATTAGGGAGCCCCAGGAACATGTTTGGGTTCAGGAATGAGGGTTGGAAGCCCTGGACGCTCTTTGACGGCACCCCCGTTCTAGTGCCGGAGGCATTCAACACGGTGCCCGAACCCAACGGCGACATCCTGATGTATCCGGAAGGGGACCGCTCCGCTCCACCCAGCGGGCGCATGCCCAAGGGGGGCTTCTACTTTGACGCCATCGTGCGTCAACCTCCTATTGACGAAGCGCGGCTCAGCGTCGAGGATAATCTGGAGGAGTTCGGGCCGGTTAGCGATGCGGACCTGGAGTACTATCGCCGCGAGGCCGACCGCCTTTACACCGAGACAGACAAAGCGATCCTGGCAAATTTCGGCGGCACCGCTTTCGGTGATATTGCGCTGGTTCCTGCGACATGGCTCAAATATCCAAAAGGCATTCGCGATATTGAGGAGTGGTATATCAGCACGGTGAAACGTCGCGATCACGTCTATCGTATCTTTGAAAGGCAATGCGAGATCGGCCTGGCGAACCTGGAGAAGATTCACAAGGTCGTAGGCGACCGGGTGAGCGCCATCATGGTTACCGGCACCGATTTCGGCACGCAGGGTGGGCCCTTTATCTCGCCCCAGGCCTATCGTGATCTCTATATGCCGTTCCACAAGGCGGTAAACGATTGGATCCATCAACACACATCCTGGAAGACTTTCATCCATTCGTGTGGTTCGGTAATGGCCCTCATTCCGCATTTCATTGAGGCTGGCTTTGACATCCTCAATCCGGTGCAGGTTTCGGCGGCGGATATGGACCCCCGACAGTTAAAGGCCCGTTTTGGTGATCGCATCACCTTCTGGGGCGGTGGTGTAGATACACAGCATACGTTGCCATTTGGCACACCTGAGCAGGTGCGCGCGCAGGTGAGGGAGAGAATCCGCATCTTTGGGCCGGGTGGGGGATTTGTGTTTAATACGATACACAACGTGCAGGCTCGCGTGCCTGTGGAGAATCTCCTTGCGCTATACGAAGCGGTTCGCGACTACAGCCGTTATCCTCTGGTAGCGTAATGAGGAGCAGATCAGGGTGTGGGGGGATTAGGACGTGTGCGGCCAGATATGGCTGCATCATAAAGGAATGAACTCTATAGCACAATCTTCGCATAGCCCTTAACGATTTGAAAGGCCGACCTGTTGGTCTATCTCGCTGCCGCCTGTAGCCTGGGAGATGGGAGTTGACGGAGCTGACCATGCCTGAGTGCATTTTTTGTGCTATCAGTGGACACCGCGCGCCGGCTGAGATCGTGTACGAAGACGAGGAGGTGATCGCCTTTCTGGATATCTTGCCTGTATCCGAAGGCCATTGCCTGGTTGTGCCGAAAGCCCACGCGCGCAACGTGTTTGACATCACGCCGGAGAGCGCGGCCTCGACCATGCGTGCCGCCGTTCATGTGGCCCAGGCGGTCAAGAAGGCGGTGAAGGCCGATGGCATGAACATCTGGCAGTCAAGCGAGGAGGTTGCCGGACAAACGGTGTTTCATTTTCACCTGCACGTAGTCCCCCGAAGGAGAGGAGACGGCGGCATCCGTTTCGCGGGGCGTCATCGCGCCGACCCTGCGGCTCTGCGTGCGGTAGCCGACAGGATCCGCGCCGAATTAAATTCGCAGTAACCTCAAAGCTGAGGAGGCTTTTGCATGAGCATTCTGGTCGGTAGGGATACGCGCCTGCTGGTACAGGGGATCACCGGGCGCGAGGGTGCGTTTCATACCAGACAGATGATCGCCTATGGGACGAATGTGCTCGCGGGTGTCACGCCGGGCAAGGGCGGCGAATGGGCGGAAGGCGTGCCGGTGTTTGACACGGTGCGCGAGGCGGTGCAGGCGACCGGAGCCAATACCAGCATCGTTTATGTGCCGGCCCGCTTCGCCCCCGACGCCATTTTAGAGGCAGCGGATGCCGGAATCGGTCTGGTCGTTTGCATTACGGAAGGGATTCCGACGCTGGATATGATCCGTGTGCGGGCGTACCTGGATCAAACGAAAACCCGACTGGTTGGTCCTAACTGCCCCGGCATCATCACGCCAGGGGAAGCTAAGGTCGGCATCATGCCGGGCCACGTCCATATGCCGGGGCCGGTTGGCGTTGTCTCGCGCAGCGGCACGCTCACCTATGAGGTAGTGTATGCCTTGACGCTCAAAGGCATCGGTCAGTCCACGGCCGTGGGCATCGGCGGAGACCCCATCGTCGGCACGACCTTTATAGATGTGTTGCAGATGTTTGAGGACGATCCGCGGACAGAGCAGATCGTGATGATCGGCGAGATCGGCGGCACCGATGAGGAGCGCGCGGCTGAATTCATCGCGCAACACATGAGCAAGCCGGTGGTTGGGTTCATTGCCGGTCAGACCGCGCCGCCCGGCAAGAGGATGGGCCATGCAGGCGCGATCATCTCCGGCGGTACAGGCACGGCGGCAGAGAAAATGAAGGCTCTGGAGGCTGCCGGCGTAAAAGTGGCCCGCCATCCCGGCGAGATCGCCGACTTGGTGGCGGAGTTGTTGCCGACCCACTAGCAAAGGCGCGCTTTGGCCTTGCCAGTAGGTGGAAGGTTTGCTGAAGGTGGGGATTCGTCGAATAATTCCCACCTTTCTTTAAGAGAGGAAAATGCTTGCGCCCCTCTTTTTGTTCAGATATAATCCTCTCTTGAGAAGTAAAAAGTGAGGCGGAAGCATCGGATGTTGGCCTGTGTTGACTTTTGAGCAATACCTCAGACGGGAATACATCGTTCCGCCGGGTTCGTTGGCCGAACGAATCTGCGCGCTGGTTGGGGTACAAGATACGCGCGCTTGGCTGGTCGGTGGCTACGTGCGCGACCGTCTGTTAGGGCGCGTCAGCCACGATCTGGATTTTGTCGTGCCCTTTGGCGGCTTGGCCTTGGCTCGTCGCGTGGCAGATCGCCTCGGCGGCGCGTTTTATGCTTTAGATGAAGAGCGCGATACAGGACGCGCGATCTTGAGCAACGGTCATGGTCATGTCGTCATCGTGGATGTGGCACGCTGGCGCAGCGGTGATCTGAGTGCAGACCTGACCGCCCGGGATTTCACCATCAACGCTCTGGCCTACGATATTGTGGGGCACGGAGGGATAACCGACCCCACAGGAGGGCTTGCCGATCTGAAAGCAGGGGTGCTGCGCGCTCCTTTGCCGACGGCATTTCGGGATGACCCGATACGGCTCCTGCGTGCCGTCCGTCTGGAGGTACAGTTAGGTTTTTCCATTGAACCGCGAACCTTGGCTTGGTTGCAGCGAGATGCGCCGTTGATCGCCTGGGTTGCTGCCGAGAGAGTGCGTGATGAGATGGTGCGTCTGCTGGCCTTACCGGGAGTGGCGCGGGGTCTTTCTCGCTTGGACGAGTTGGGCCTTTTGCCTTTTATGCTTCCGGAGCTAGCCCAATGCCGGGGGGTCATGCAATCGGAACCCCATTACCTGGATGTGTACGGACATACGTTGCAAACGGTATTTCACACGGAAGCGCTGCTACGGGCACTTAACCTTTTGCCGGGCGCCGGAGGCGAGGGGGCGGACTCTCCTCTATCGGTCGTTCCCACGGCGCTGATGCCCTTTGCCGACCGGCTGCGAGCCCATCTGGCGAGCGAGACGAGCGCAGGAAGAAATCGCGCCCAGATGCTTCTGTGGGCCGCATTAGGCCATGACTGGGGAAAACCTCTCACACGAACCGTAGAGGAAGGACGAGTTCGCTTTTTGACTCATGACGAGAAAGGGGCCGAATTGGTTGCCGAGCGACTGCGGACGCTCGCCTTCAGCACAGACGAGATCAAGCTTGTCTCTACCATCGTACGTCACCACATGCGGCCTAGCCTGTTGGCGCGGGAGGGCGTGCTGACCCGTCGCGCCATCTATCGCTTCTTCCGCGATACGGGAGATGCGGGAATAGAAACCCTCCTCCTATCTCTGGCCGATCGCCTGGGCACTTACGGCCCTTATCTCGGCGGCGACGCTTGGGAGGAACGCCTTCAATTCATCGCCCGGATGCTGACGGCCTATTATGAGCAACCGGAGGTCGTCGCCCCCTCGCCTCTGGTGTCTGGTGGTGACTTAATAACCGAGTTGGGGATTGCTCCCGGGCCGCTGGTGGGGCAGTTGCTGGCGCAGGTTCGCGAAGCGCAGGCTGCCGGAGAGGTGACCACCCGCGATGAGGCACTGGCTTTCGCCCGCCGTACTGCTTATGGCAACCGATGATCGCTTCCCTCAGCCGCTCTGTTTGTGCCAGGATGCGCCAATGATTTGACAGGAATCGCCTCTCCGGGCTATAATCGCGATGTTTGGCCCCGGGACACGAGCGAGAGGCAAGTCTCGGTATCGGAGCATCCATGCGCGACCGCAATTCTGTCGTTCTGATCGTCATCGCATTCTTGGGGCTTCTCTCACTCTACATCGCTCTGCCGATAGAACATCCTGCGATCCTCTCCGATTTGCTCTTTTGGCAGCCGAGGGAGACGCGCAGCCTGAAGTTGCACCAGGGGCTTGACCTTCAGGGAGGTTTGCAAGTTCTTCTGGAGGCAGACCCGGCGGCGGGGCAGGTCGTAGATGCCGCGTCTATGGGAGCAGCTAAGAAGATCGTTGAGAATCGTATCAACGGCCTGGGCGTCAACGAACCGCTGGTGCAATTGCAAGGCGACCGCCGTATCGTTGTGGAGCTCCCCGGCTTGACCAACCCGGAACAGGCCATCGCTACCCTGAAAGGTACGGGCCTTCTGGAGTTCATCCACGCGGGGAACCAATACTTGGAACCGGGCACGGTCGTGCGCACGACTTACGGTAGCGGGACCATCACGCCGACGCTCCCCATATCCCCCACGGCCACCCCTGCGGCGGCGACGGATACCATCACTACCACGGGAGAGGTGACGCCAACGGTGCCGGCGCCGGAGGGGCCGGTCTATGAGACAATCCTCACCGGGCGCGACCTGCGTTCAGCCAACGTGAGCACCAGCAGCACGACTAATCAGCCCATCATCGTCTTTCAGCTGACCCCGGAGGGCGCGACCAAGTTCGCCGAATACACCCGAACGCATGTAGGCCAGATTCTGGCTATCACGATGGACAAGGTTGTGCTCAGTTCTCCTTCCATTCGCGAGCCCATTCTGGACGGTAGCGGCCAGATAGAGGGACGCTTCACCTTAGCTGAAGCGCGCAGCCTGGCCGTGCAAATGCAATATGGTGCCTTGCCTGTGGCCCTACGGGTGGTTGATACGAGCAGCGTCGGCGCCACCCTAGGTCAGGACTCTGTACGGCGCAGCGTAATCGCGGGCCTTATTGGCCTGGGCATCGTTTTGTTTTTCATGGTCATTTATTACCGTCTCCCCGGTGCCCTGGCAGCCCTTGCTCTCATCCTCTATGCTCTGTTCAACCTGACGATCTACAAGCTGATTCCGGTGACGCTGACTCTGCCGGGCATTGCCGGTTTCCTTCTCTCTACCGGCACGGCTGTGGATGCCAACGTCCTCATATTTGAGCGCATGAAGGAGGAACTGCGGGCCGGTAAATCCCTGGGCAACGCCATTGAGACGGGGTTTGACCGCGCATGGACGTCCATCCGTGACTCTAACCTTTCAACCCTCATCACCTGTGTCATCCTATACTGGTTCGGGTCTAACTTCGGGGCAAGTATTGTGAAGGGTTTTGCCATCACGCTGTTTCTGGGCGTTCTTGTCAGCATGTTCACTGCCATCACCGTCACCCGCACGTTCATGCGATCCATTTTCCGCGTGGCTGGCGACCGGATTCGCCGATCACGCTGGCTACTGCCCATTTGAGATGGCTTTTCTGCGAGAACTTGTCTCGCCGTAAAATCACGGATTGCCTGGCCTTTGGCCGGAGGCACGAATGTTCAACATCGTTGAGAAGAGATACTGGTACTTCTTAATCTCGGCGCTGGTCATCATCCCTGGCCTGGTGGCGATGATCTACACCTGGTCGGTTAAGGGGACTCCGCTCCCTCTCGCCATTGATTTCACTGGCGGCTCGTTCTGGGAGATAGAGTTTGACCGAAGTGTCCAACCTGCCGATGTCAGGGATGTGTTCGTGGCGGGCGGTTTCGCCGATACGACGGTACAGACCATCCGCAATGACCGCACGGTGGTCGTGCGCTTTGATAACGTGGATGAGCAGCAGAAGCTCGCTCTCAAACAGCGGCTGGAAGAGCGATTTGGCCCCACGGTGGAATTGCAGTTTCGGTCTGTTGGGCCCTCTATCGGGCGCGAGGTCACCCAGGCCGCTTTCGTGGCGGTGATTGCCACCGCCGTTGCCATCGTCTTCTGGATCGTGGTTGCCTTCCGCAAGGTTCCCCACGCCGTGCGCTATGGCGTGTGCGCGGTTATTGCCATGGTGCACGATGTGTTTGTGGCTACAGGCCTCTTCGCCATCGCCGGGTTGGTCTTGGGCTGGCAGGTGGACGCTCTCTTCCTGACCGCGCTCCTGACCGTCATCGGCTTCTCCGTGCAAGATACCATCGTCGTATTTGACCGCATTCGCGAGAACCTGCCCAAGCGGCGGGGCGAACCGTACGAGACGATAGTCAATCGCAGCCTGTTAGAGACCCTGCACCGTTCTCTGGTAACCCAACTGAATGCGATCTTCGTGCTCATCGCCATCCTGCTCTTCGGTGGCGCTACCTTGCAGCAGTTCATTGCTACGCTCCTGGTCGGGATGTTCAGCGGAACCTATTCGTCCATTTTCAACGCCGTGCCGTTGCTCGTGGTGTGGGAGAAGGGAGAAGTGGGTTCCTTTTTCCGTCGGCTGTTGGGCCGTCGTCCGGCAACGGCCTAGTTTGGGACCGCAGAGGCCGGATTGTATAGATGGCCTCTGCGGTTTTCTATTTGCAGAGATGCGCGCCCTGTATTGTGATAATGGACTGAAGTACATCGCCAATTATCCCCGGCCAGAACCTCTGCCGGGCGAAGCACTGGTGCGCGTGACCTGGGCCGGCATCTGTAACACCGACCTGGAGTTGGTGCGCGGCTACATGGCTTTCCGGGGTGTCTTGGGTCATGAGTTCACGGGCGTCGTAGTGTGGGCAGAGGATTCCGGCCTGGTGCAGAAGCGCGTTGTAGGCGAGATCAATGCCAACTGCGGTCGCTGTGAAACGTGTCGCTCCGGGCGTCCTACCCACTGCCCGCAGCGCACGACGGTCGGTATCTATCGCCGCGATGGTGCGTTTGCCGATTATATCAGTATCCCTTCGCATCTTTTGCACCAGGTACCGGAATCGGTACCTGATCGGGAGGCCGTCTTCACCGAGCCGCTGGCGGCTGCGCTGGAGGTCGCCCAACAGGTTCATGTCCGTCCTACCGATCGGGTCATCATAGTGGGCGATGGTAAACTTGGGCAACTCATCGCCCAGGTGTTGACCCTCACGGGCTGTGACCTGAGCGTCATAGGAAAGCACGAACGCAAGCTCGCCTTGTTGCGGCGTCGTGGCATTGCCGTGTTTCAAAGGGACGATGAGGTAAAAGGCGAGGCCGACATCGTCATAGAGTGTACCGGCAGCGCGCAGGGCTTTGAGCGGGCGCGCTCATTAGTGAGACCGCGCGGAACCCTGGTGCTCAAAAGTACCTATCATGGGCAGCTGTCTGTGGACATGAGCAGGGTGGTGGTAGATGAACTTACCTTGGTAGGCTCTCGTTGTGGCCCTTTCGCTCCCGCTCTCTCGCTCCTGGAGAAGGATTTGGTGGATGTGGAATCCATGATAGATGGTGTGTATCCTCTTGACCAGGGCGTAGATGCCTTTGCCCATGCTGCCGCGCCCGGCGTCCTGAAGATATTGCTGCGCATGGATGTGGATGCCTAGATATAGAGGCTATGGGGCCTCGCCGTACGGCTTGTAGATTTGACAAAGGGGTGACCCTGGTTTATGATGATGCCGGAAACTTATGGGGACTTTGCCAATGTTGGGGTCTAGGCTGTTTCAAAGGCCATGGGCATTGGTTGGGTTGCTGCGGAAAGGCGCAGCGATGTTCTGGCTTGTTTTGCTCGTTGTGCTGGCCGGCTGCGCTGGAGCCTTAGAGGTCACCGATACGACGGAGCAGAAAGCTACCAGGGTACCCGCGTCCTACACAACCGCTGTGGCCGGGCCTACGGTGGTTGCTCCTGAGCACAATCTGGGGGTGGTGGGAATAGATTTTGACCCGTCTCTGGAATACCGGGAGATCCTGAAGCGCGGCAGCCTGACGCTGTTGGTGGCGGTTGAGAATAGCGGTCGGCAGGCGGAGAGCAAAGTGGAAGTGCATGCCCGCCTGTCGGTCAATTCTGACTCGGTTGCAGATGCTTTCTCTGCTGAAGGGAGACGGGTGATAGAGCAAATTGCTCCCGGCGAGATCGTCATTGTGCACTTTGAAGGCATAGACAAAATACCGATTCGCTCCCGTTACACCCTGGAGGTGGGGGTCGCCCCTGTGGCCGATGAAGCGACTTTATCGGATAATGAGCGCAGCTTTGACATCTTTGTCAATGGGGTCAAGTAACCTGACTGCGCGGTCATGCGCAGCGCGGCAAGAGAACAACAACTTAAAGAAGGCACCGCGCAGGTGCCTTCTTTTCTTATCTATTGTCGGCCGACACACAACGGGTGATCTGATGCCGAGGCGGACGAAGGATTGGCATCAGTTGGCGTGGGAGCAGCAGCTACAGGCATGAGACGTGCACGATCCGCAGCCACCGTTCCCGCCTGCCACCACGCGGCTCGCGCCTCCTTTGTCGTGGCTGACCGCCGCGAAGAGCGAGATAACGCGATAGGGCCTGAGGCTTTCACATTCCGGGCAGGCAATGGGGGCATCGGCCTGGCTCATGCTGCGCAGCGCATCAAAGGTGATTTCACATTCAGGGCAGACATACTCGTAAAGAGGCATCGCGTTTCCACCTGTGAGAAGTTCTCGGTCGGTATTTTATCCCTCTGCCCTCGTTTCGTCAAGTGGCTTCTGCTGCTGGCGGTGCTCCTTAACGTGGCGGCCGCGCCGCCTGTGCTTACCTCCGGCACGACACCATCCTGGCGTCTTTATCCATCGCAGGTGGCGACCGTCTCTCGCCTGGGCCAGCGTCCCAACCCCACCGCGAAAGCCGCGCTCCTGGTAGATGTGGACACCAAGACGATCTTGTATGAACGGCAGATGACGCTGCGCCTGCCGCAGGCCAGCACGACCAAGATCATGACCGCCGTAGTGGCTCTGGAGCAGGGTCGGCTTGATGATCGTGTGACGGTTCCCGCAAACCTGCAAGCAGATGGATCGTTGATGGGGTTGCAGCCCGGAGAGACCCTGACCTTGAAGGAATTGCTGTATGGCCTGCTGCTGCCATCGGGGAACGATGCCGCGCTGGTCATTGCTCAACATATCAGCGGATCGGTAGAATCCTTCGTAGCGGCCATGAACGCCAAGGCACAGGCTCTTGGTCTAACCGATACCCATTTTGAGAATCCTCATGGCCACGATAGCCCCAATCACTACTCCAGCGCGCGCGATCTCTGGCGTCTGGCAGTTTATGCGCTGGAGAACCCGGTCTTCGCCGAAATCGTGAGCACGCCTGCGGCCAAGATCGCCGGTCGGGACCTGGTGAATCGTAACGAGATGCTCCTCGGTTACCCGGATGCGGATGGTGTCAAAACAGGCACCACCGACCTAGCAGGGGAATGCCTTGTCGTCACGGTACGACGGAACGGTCACCGCGCGCTGGCCGTCGTGTTGGGGAGCGAAGACCGCTATGCCGACGCCCGCGCACTGTTAGATTACTATTACGACAACTTTGGTTGGCGCACCTTGCAATTACCGGCGAACGCTCTGGGGCGGGTGCGGGATGGTAAGGGCCAGAGCTATACCCTGCAATTGACCTCGCCCGGCGACGCCTTTCTGCCGCGCTGGCAGTGGCCGTTTCTGCAATCCATCGTAACGCTTGGGGCAAGCAAGCAAGGTGTGCCGAACGGTACCGTTCGCTTTCGGGTCGGGCCTTTTGTCCTGGACGATCTTCCGGTGGTAGGAAAAGCGCCGTGAGAGAGGGCGTCAACGCGAACAAAAGCAGAAAAAAGAGAACAGAGGCGCAACGCCTGAACCGCCCCAGTCGGGCTCCCTCAAAGCCCCCTGAAGAGGATGGGCGTTCTACTACCCCAGGTTTGTATCGTTTGCAGCGGGTCATTGCCGCTGCCGGCATCGCTTCCCGTCGCGCCGCGGAAAAGTTGATCCTTGCCGGGCGAGTAAAGGTCAACGATCGGGTGGTTACCATCTTAGGTACGAAGGTGGACCCGGCCCGTGACCGCGTCAGCGTGGATGGCCGCGTGCTACCGTCTTGGGGTGAGCCATTACGTTACATAATGTTGCATAAGCCCTATGGCTATCTTTCTACGTTCACAGATCCGGCAGGGCGGCCCACGCTTTCTCGTCTCATCCAGGTTCCGGAGCGTGTGTACAGTGTAGGGCGGCTGGATATGGATAGTGAAGGGCTGCTTCTGCTCACCAATGACGGTCGCCTGGCTCATCGGCTGACGCATCCACGCTATGAGCATCCCAAAGAGTATCTGGTGCAGGTGGAAGGGGTGCCGACGGAAGCCGCGCTGGCGGCCTTGCGCCGGGGGGTGGAAGTCAAAGGCAGGCTTACTGCCCCTGCCGACGTGACGCTGTTGACAGAACCTCCTGCGTATCTGCCGGCGCGTGCCGTGCGACCGAACGTCCCAACCGCCTGGCTGCGCATTGTGTTGCGTGAAGGGCGTAAGCGGCAAATCCGGCACATGACCGCTGCGGTTGGTTTTCCTACCCTGCGTCTGGTGCGCGTAGGCCTAGGGCCCCTGCGCCTGGGCGATCTTCCGCCGGGGCAGTGGCGAGACTTGACCGGCGACGAACTGGCAGCGTTGCGCCGCCTCACTGCCAGATCAGCGCGTGGTTCTCGTACTTAACTATTCTGTGATAGCATGGAGCACATACCCTTGACCATCGCTATAGACGGCCCTGCGGCCTCCGGTAAAAGCACGCTAGGTGCACTCCTGGCTGACCGTCTGGGCTACCTTTACTTTGACACGGGCGTTATGTACCGCGCGGTCACCTGGCTTGCCCTGCAGCGGAATGTTCCCATCGCAGATGAGCAAGGGGTAACCCGCATCGCAGAGGCTGCCGTCATTGAGGTATTGCGTCCTACGGTGGACGATGGGAGGCAATACACCGTGCTGGCCGATGGAGATGATGTGACGTGGAACATTCGTAAGCCGGAGGTGGATAAGAATGTATCGCCCGTCTCGGCCTATCCGGGCGTGCGCGCTGCTTTGACGGCGCAGCAGCGACGCATCGGCCTGGCGGGGCGCATTGTCATGGTCGGGCGAGACATCGGTACGGTTGTGCTGCCTGAAGCGGAACTCAAGATATACCTGGATGCTACGGTAGAAGAGCGGGCCCGGCGTCGCTATCGTGAGTTGCTGGCACGTGGGCAACACTCGGCTAATTATGAAGAAGTGTTGGCCGCGATGCGTCGTCGCGACCATATTGATTCCACACGAACAGCCGCGCCCTTGCGTGCCGCTCCTGACGCCTACCTTTTGGATAGCACCGACTTGACGATTGAGCAGGTGTTGGATCGGATGCTGGCGCTTGTCTATGGCCGCCCCTTGCCGGACGATGGGACCGTGCGTCGTCCAACAGCATGAGCGACCTCTGTTTAGCATTATTTGACACTCCTTCTGAAGCATGATACGATGCTGGCGTCTGTCTTGAGGTTCCATTCTTGAGAATAACCGGTCCGGTAAGGAGGCTTCTACCCATGAGGCACCATCTTCGCTGGCTTGCTGTCCTGGTAGTTGTGGGCCTGATTGTGACTGCCTGTGGCGGCAGCCAGCCGCAGGCCCAGCCGACGGCCACACGGGAACCGACGAGGGTCGCGGCGGCCACGGAGCCACCGGAACCGACGGCGACACCGCCGGCAACCAGACCTTCCGCCGCCTCACCTACACCTACATCCAAACCCACCGAGACCCCTAAGCCCAAGCCGACTAACACGCCGGTTGCCACAGCGACCCAAGCGATGGCAACGCCTGAGAGCGACGAGGAAGATACACTGGATGATGTATCCACAGCGGTGACCGGTTTGGAAAACCTGAAGACCTTCCGTACCAAGATGACCATGGAGGTTGAGGGCATAAAAGAGGGCAAAACGGTCACCGGCACCTATGAGATCTTGGGCGCATATAACCGAGAACAGAAAGCCTCCAGTTTCACCGTGAAAACCGCCGGCTCATTGATGGGCGATATGGGGGCTCAAGAAAGCACAGTTGAGATAGTACAGATCGGCACCCAAACCTGGATTCGCTTCGGTGACCAGTGGGTTCAATCCAGCGGAAACGAAGACCGGATGATGCAGGGTATGACGTTGAGCCCGAAGGAGGTTGTCGGCGACCTGGAAGGTCTGCAACGGGTGCGGCCTGATGAGAAGATCAACGGCATTGATTCGCGCCACTATCGCTTTGACGAGAAGTCGGTGACCGTTTTCCAAAGTCAAGCTTTTGGGGGTCTTACGAAGTTCCAGGGTGATATCTGGATAGCCAAGGGTGACGATGAGTACATCGTCCGGATCATCATCCAGGGCGAAGGCGAGAAAGTTGAACTCTTTGAGGAAGTGGAGAACGCTAAACTGCGGTTCGCCTACGACGTGTACGACGTGAACAAACCCTTGACCATAGAGCCTCCCACAACTGCTGCCCCCACATTACTGGGCTTCGCGGAGGGCGAGCTCCCAATGTTAGAGGGGGCCGAGATCAAACTCTCAATGCAGAACATGATCGTTCTCCAAGTAGATCAGAAGCCGGAGGATGTGGTGAAGTTCTATCGGGAGAGCCTCAAGGACTTGGGTTGGGAAGAAGAAGGTGAACCTATGGTCGCGGGCGATGTCTCCATGCTGCGGTTCAAGAAGGGAGAGGTTACCTTGAATGTTATGATCACTGTGGATAAGGATACCAAAAAGACGGCGGTGACGTTGACTGCTCAGGAATAGGGCCGTTTTCTGCGGTAAGGGCCGGCGGTCTCTCACGAGGGGCGCTGGCCCCTTTTTGCCAGGAATCACGTGCCAATGATGTCACGTTGAGCGCACCGGGCTCCCCTCTGCAGCCCAGGTCACGCGGTTCATCACACGGCTTCCTGGAAGACATCGTCGTCCAATATTCTGCTGAGGAGACCCAAGTATGGTAGCGATTTTGCCGGTGCCCGGCCCTAAGGCTCGGGCCTATGTTGAGCGCGATGCTCTCGTCATATCTCCCTCTTATGGCCGTCCCTATCCTTTCGTAATGGATCATGGCCGTGGTTCCGAAGTATGGGATGTGGACGGCCATCGCTTTATTGACTTCACCACCGGCATTGCGGTATGCGCCACCGGCCACAGCCATCCGGAAGTGGTACGTGCCATTCAGGAACAGGCCGAACGCTTCATCCACATGTCGGGCACCGATTTCTATTATCCGCTCCAGGTGGAATTGGCCGAGAAACTCAATGAGATCGCGCCCATTTCGGAGGATTGCCAGGTCTTCCTGACCAATTCGGGCACCGAATCCATAGAAGCCGCGCTCAAACTGGCGCGCTATGCCACGCGGCGGCCTCACGTTCTGGCGTTTGTCGGTGGGTTTCACGGTCGCACCTATGGCAGCATGTCCCTCAGCGGCTCCAAGTCGGTACATCGCGCCGGCTTTGAACCGTTAGTTCCTGCCATCACCCATGTCCCTTACGCCTACTGCTACCGTTGCCCCATTAACCTGACCTATCCGACCTGCAAGATAGAGTGCGTCCGCATGATTGAGCGCACCGTCTTTGCCCGTCTGATAGACCCTTCGCAGGTCGCGGCCATCTTCGTGGAACCGATTCAAGGTGAAGGCGGTTACGTCATCCCGCCGCCGGAGTTCTTCCCTATCCTGCGGGAGATATGCGATAAGCACGGCATTCTGCTTGTGGTGGACGAGGTGCAAACGGGCTTCGGGCGGACGGGTAAGATGTTTGCCGTAGAGCACTGGGGCGTGGAACCGGACATCGTGGCTGTGGCGAAAGGCATCGCCTCCGGCGTTCCTCTGGGCGCGATGATCGCCCGTAAATCGCTGATGACTTGGCCGCCGGGCGCGCATGCCAACACGTTCGGTGGCAATCCTCTTGCTTGCGCCGCCGCGCTGACGACGATCCGTCTCATCCAGAATGGCTATATGCAGAACGCCGCGCTCATGGGCGATTACATCCTGGCGCAACTGCGAAAGATGGCCGAGCGCCATCCCTCGGTAGGTGACGTGCGGGGCAAGGGTCTGATGATCGGCATAGAGATCGTGGAGGATCGGGCGACTAGAGCACCGGCCCACGAACTGCGCGACGCAGCCGTGTACGAGGCATTCCGTCGCGGGCTGCTCGTCTTGGGCGCGGGGCCCAACACACTGCGACTGATGCCCGCGCTGAATGTGCCGAAGCCGATTGTGGATGAGATGCTGGAGATACTAGACGCAGCCCTGGTGGCAGCAGAGAGTCAGCCATTTCACCCTTCGTAGAAACCCCCGATTGCACCGCGCGCTCGGTTTGTTCGCTTTGACGACGGGAGAACTCGCATAAAAGCAGCAAGCGAGCGTGCCGCTGAGGTGTTTGGGGGAAGGATGCTAAACTGAGGCAGGAGGCGCAGCAGAGGATTGTCTCCACACAAGTTTCGGGCTCAGGACAATGGTTCGTCCTGAGCCTTTTTCATTCCCAGATACTCTCTCCAGCAGCATCTTCGCGGCCCGCATGCCAATTTCATACCAGGGCAAGGAGAGCATGGTCAGAGTTGGTGTCAAGAGATCTGCTATATGTACATCGTCATAACCGACCAATGAGATGTCATCCGGAACCTGTAACCCTGCGTCGCGCACAGCAAGCAATGCTCCCGCTGCCAAGGTTTCGCTGGCGGTCAACAGCGCTGTTGGCCTCGGGCTTGCTGCCAACACGCTCTTGGCCCCGCGATAACCGCCATAACGGCTCCCGGAAGTCTCGGCCACAATAGCAGGATCATACACCAGTCCATAACGCGCCAGGGCTTGCCGATAGCCCTCATGTCGCATAATAACCGCTTGCGACTCTGACGATCCAGTCACGAACCCTATTCGCTTGTGGCCTAACTCCACCAAGTGTCCTACAGCAAGGCCGATCCCTGCCGCTTCGTCAACTACAACCATATCCACCCCCTCGCTCTCCATACGACTGCCGATGACGACGATGGGCACTTCCGTCTCCCTGAGTCTGGCGCTCTCATTTACCGTCAGCAGGGTCATATCCAGGATTACCCCGTCCAATGTTCCACGCCGTGCGAGATCTAGAGGATCGCGGTCGCTTGCTCTCGCCGACCTCAGAAGAACGAGGTTGTAGCCTGCGGCGGCAACGACATCCTCTACACCGTGTACAAGGATAGGGAACGATGATGTTTCCAGGTTAGGTAAGAGCAAACCTAATAAGTTGGTGCGTCCTGTGCGCAAGCCGCGAGCGATCTCATTGCGGTGGTAACCGATCTCTGCAGCGGCGATTAGGACACGCTGACATAACTCTGGGCTGACGTAGTGCGTGCCGTTGAGAACGTGTGAGACGGTGGCTATGGACACGCCAGCAGCGCGTGCTACATCTTTGATAGTCGCAGTCATGGCCCGACCGTTGAAAAAACGTTTTATTAAACGTTTTTATCGCGTGGAGTATCCCATAAATGTCGCTGCCTGTCAAGAACTATGCTGCCGGGGTTCGGATATCAGTTCGGACAATCGCCGTATGCCAGTGTAGGCTGGGTCGTTTCTGTCATTCTAGGGAGCATAGCGACCGAGATGGTTTACCAGGTATGTCCGAACTTCAGCAGGGCCTTGACAAACTTAAAGAAATGTGATATAGTGGCAAGAGCAATGACCTATGAGGTCTGACCAAATACCTCCTTTCCATGGAGGTCGTCATTTTTTATCCGACACAGCCTTCGCGCCTTGAGCAAAGGTCCCCCTTATCAGATGGGAGCACCCATGGAAGCAATGGTTAACAGCACCCTCTTTCGTACTATAGGCTCAAAAGACAGGTTGGTTGACCGAGTGGTGAATGAAATTCAGCGGCTCATCCTCGCTGGAGACTTGACGCCCGGCAGCAGGCTACCACCTGAAAGAGACTTCGCCGAGCAACTGGGTGTTAGCCGCACGGTGTTGCGAGAGGCCGTACGCGCCCTGGCCTATAAGGGCTACTTGGAGACAAAACAAGGCATCGGCACCATTGTGCGCCATCCGAGCAGGGAGTTGATCACCGAACCCTTGGGTGTGCTTTTACAGTCTAAGGGCTTCACCATTGATCACCTTCACCATGTTAGATCCATTCTAGAGGTGGAGATTGCAGGCTTGGCTGCCTTGCAAGCGACCGAGCAGGACATCCAAGTCCTGCACCAAACCGTTAGTGCGATGGTCACCACGAACAGTCCGGAGGAGTTTGCCAACCTGGATGCCGAATTCCATAAAACGCTCGCCCAAACCTCCCACAATCCTCTCTTGGTCGTCTTGCTTGATTCCATCCGCGACGTGATGCAAGAGGTGCGGTTGCGAGTAACTAACCATCCTTACCTTCGCCAGACAGTAATACCGGATCATGCGCGCATTCTGGATCGTGTGACAGTTCGAGATCTGGAAGGGGCACGCCAGGCAATGGTGGCCCATCTGGAACACGCCCGTAGAATTCAAGAAGAATTGCTTCACTCTGGAGAGCAGAACACGCCCGTCAAGGTGGATAACAGATAGGACCTGTTTTTAGGACGCCCCATGCGTCCCTCACCGTCGAGGGAGTCGACACATGTTCCGTAACGTTCCTCTCCCGCAGCCCAGGCCTGATGCCCCAAAATTCATAAGCACGCTCATGGGCCACACCCGAAGCGCAAGGCCGCCCCTGGTGGAGTGCTTGGTGGACGACATGGTCATGAAACCGATCGTCACAGAATTGCTCGGTCGTGCTTGGGTGGACGACGGAGAAGACCGAGAGGCACAGAAAGCCTATCTGGATAATTTCATTGAGTTCTGGTTCCGGATGGGTTATGACTTCGTCCACTATGAGCAAGACATGGGGTTCACCAGATTGCAGATGGCCGCACCCGACACTGTGCTTGGCTCCACCAAGCCCCGGCTTTGGGTCGACGAACACCGGGGCGTCATCAGGAATTGGGAAGACTTCGCGCGCTACCCTTGGCCGAAAGTGGAACGGATGAATTTCTTCCGCTTTGAATACATCAACAAGCATTTGCCGGAAGGGATGGGACTTGTCGCCGCCCATGCCGCAGGCATCTTTGAATGTCTGTCGTGGTTGATGTCCTACGAGGGGCTTTGCTTCGCTCTGCACGATGACCCGGACCTGGTGCAAGCTATCGCCGACAAGATAGGTGAATTGATGACCGACTTCTACAAGCATCTGTTCACCTTAGATCGCCTCATTGCTGTTCTTCAGGGTGACGACATGGGGTTTCGTACCCACACTCTTATCAGGCCCGAGGATTTGCGCAAGTACGTGCTTCCCTGGCACAAACGCATCGCTGAGATGGCCCACAAACGTGGTATCCCTTACTTTCTCCACTCCTGTGGAAACATCGCGCGCATCATGGACGAACTCATCTCGGACGTGAAGATAGACGGGAAGCACTCCTTTGAGGATGCGATTCTACCGGTGCATGAATTCCAAGAACTTTATGGTGACCGCATCGCTACGTTAGGGGGGCTGGACGTCAACATCTTGGCTTTGTCCTCACCTGAGGAGGTGCGTCGGAAAACGCGCTGGCTAATAGAGACTTGTGGTAGCCGTGGCCGATATGCCATCGGCTCCGGCAATTCCATCCCGAATTACGTACCGGTTAGCCATTATCTTGCCATGGTGGACGAGGCTCTAGGCGGAGCGGAGAAATAGAAGATCCGGCCTGACTCCCCTTGTCCGTATGACGACGCGACCTAGGCAGAGGTATAGATGCATTACCATCCTGAAACCCTGATCCGAGACATCTCGGCCAAAGCCCAGAACTTCCGCATCCAGGTTCTGAAGATGATCTTCCATGCTCAGACTGGACACCTGGGTGGGGCGCTCTCGGCTGCCGAGATCCTGGCCTCGCTCTACTTTCACCATTTACGGATTGACCCTGCCCGTCCTGATTGGCCGGAGCGTGACCGACTCCTCTTCTCTAAAGGCCACGCCTGCGCTATGCTCTATGCCGCGCTGGCGAACCGGGGCTTCTTTCCGGTGGACGAATTGATGACTTTCCGCCGGATTGACAGTCGTCTTCAAGGCCATCCCGATCGCGTGAAAACGCCCGGCGTAGAGATCTGTGCCGGACCGCTAGGGCATGGTATAGCCGTTGGAGTGGGTATGGCACTGGCGGCGCGCATAGGGACAGGCAAGCCTTCGGCAGTTAGCGCACCGTCGGCACGGGCCTCCAGGGCGAGGATTTATGTTGTCCTGGGCGATGGTGAAATCAATGCCGGTGTGATATGGGAGGGAGCCCTTGTGGCAGCAAAATATCGCTTGGGCAACCTGATTGCCATCTTGGACTACAACGGTATCCAGCAGACCGGTGCCACCGCCGACGTACTTCCTACCGAACCGATTGCGGCCAAGTGGGAGGCATTCGGTTGGCACACCCAAGAGATTCACGGCCACAATGTGGCGGAAATCTTGAATGCCTTGGATCGTGCCGATGAGGTTCACGCCCGTCCCAGCATCATCATCGCCCGCACTACCAAGGGCAAAGGGGTTAGCTTCATGGAATACGACAACCGTTGGCATGGCATGCCGCCTAACCAGGCCCAGTACAATCAGGCTCTAGCCGAGCTGGAGGAAGGATTGCGGCAATGGCAGAACTAGTCCCCATGCGCAAAGCCTACGGCGAGGCTCTCGTGCGGCTGGGCCACACCCGATCCGATGTCGTTGTCCTCAGCGCCGACGTTTCCAACTCCGACTTCAGTTTCATGTTCGCTGAGGCATTCCCCGATCGCTTTTTTAATGTAGGGATCGCCGAGCAGGCGTTGGTGGATATTGCCGTCGGCTTTGCCTACAGCGGCAAGATCCCCTTCGTCAACACCTTCGCCTTTCTCTTTGCCACCCGCGCCCTGGAGATGGTGCGGACGCATCTATGCTACGGAGAGGCCAATGTGAAACTGATGGCAGCCTATGCCGGATTATCCGACTCTTTTGATGGGCCGACCCACCACGCCATTACCGATATAGCGATCATGCGCAGCCTACCCCACATGACAATCGTTGTGCCTTGCGACGCAACGGCTATAGATCGGCTGTTACCCCAAGTAGCGGAATGGCACGGGCCAATCTACTTCCGACTCAACCGTAACGAGGTGCCGGTGGTCTTTGATGAGACCTATGCACCAGTCATTGGGCAGGCAATACATATCCGCTTTGGACGTGACGTGACTCTCATCTGCAACGGCATGATGGTAAGCCGCTGTTTGGACGCAGCAGAAGCTTTGGCATCCGAAGGGATAGATGCCGCCGTGCTGGAGATGCACACGATCAAGCCGTTAGACACAGCGGCAGTGATTCGGGCAGCCAAGGAAACGGGCGCCTTAGTGACAGCCGAGGAACACAGCATCATCGGTGGGCTCGGTGGCGCAGTAGCAGAGGTGGTGGCCGATGCCTATCCGGTACCGGTCAAGCGGGTGGGCATCGCCGATCGCTTCGCCGAAACCGGCCCTTACACTCAACTTCTGGACCGCTATGGCATGTCGGTGCAGCATATCATAACAGCCGCGCGCGCAGCTGTATCGGCCAAAGCGGTCCCGAGAGCCGCCGTCGTTATAGAAGGAGCCCTGCGCCGCGAGGCGATCTGACCATGAATGATGGACTGGCTTTAATCCACACCGTACGTCCCTTGGTAGATATATTCAATCGACTCGGTGCCGAGTTTCTACCCGGCATTTCGTTAGCACACGTGTTAGACGAGCTGATTCTGGAACGAATTCACCGACGGGGCTCCCTTGCGTCTGAGGATGCCGAACGTTTGTGGTCTCACGTAGCCTTAGCCGAAGAAGTAGGTACCCGCGCTGTCCTGGTTACCTGTTCCACAATCTCGCCTTGCGTGGATACCATCAGGCCCCTTGCCAGGATTCCTATCTTCAAGATCGACGAGGCAATGATCGCAGAAGCTGTGCGCTCCGGCCATCGCATCGGCGTCATCGCGACTAACGCCACCACTCTGGAGCCCACGCGTCAACTGTTACTGGCCCAGGCGGCTGCCCTAGGTAAACCGATCGTGGTCACCCTGCATCTGGTAGAGGGCGCGCTGGCCGCCTTACTTCAAGGCGATGGGGCAACCCACGATGCTCTGATCAAAGAGACCGTGCGGAAGATGGCAGATCAGTCGGACCTCATTGTGCTCGCGCAAGCATCTATGGCGCGAGCGTTGGAGGTCATTCCTGAAGAGGAGCGTCCTGTACCGGTGTTGTCCAGTCCTCACGCAGCGCTGTCGCAGGTGAAACAATACTTCCTACATCGCTGCCCAATAGGAGATCCCCGATGAAATTCGGCGTAGTCATTGCCTGCCCTGATGTCGCTTTTGGGCCTCTGGCTCTTCTGAGCGGGACCTTCCCTGAGAAGGCTGCCAAAGCCCGCGCCCTCGGCTACGATGGTGTGGAACTGATGGTGCGTGATCCCTCTCAACTAGACATCGCTACTATCCGATCGGTCCTGCAAAACAACCATTTGGAAGTCGCGCAGGTTGTCACGGGAGAACTTTTTGGGACCGATGGGTTTAGTCTCCTCCACGCTTCGTCGGAGATCGCGGAAGCGGCGCGCAAGCGGATCGCGTCGGTGATTGACTTCGCCGCCCATTTTGGAGCTCAAGTTAACATCGGGCGCTTTCGAGGCAGGCTAGATGCATTCCCATCGCGAGAGGAAGGGTACATGGCGGCTCTGGAGCGCATCGGCGAAGTGGCCGATTGGGCAGCAGCCCAAGGTGTGCGAATCACCCTGGAGCCACTCAACCGATACGAGTGCGACTTCCTTTTTACCGCTGAGGAAGGGATTCATTTTATCCGCGACTTGGGCCGGCCGAATGTGGGTTTGATGCTGGACCTTTTTCACATGAACATTGAAGAGGTATCGTTGACAAAGAGCCTCGAAACGGCGATGGCCTCCGGCCTCCTGTGGCATATCCATGTGGCCGACAGCAACCGACGCTATCCGGGAGCAGGACATCTGGATATCCTCAGTATCTGGCAGGTTTTGTCCCAGGGCGGTTATACCGGCTATGTCTCTGCCGAGCTCTTGCCACTTCCCGACCCTGATACGGCAGCCATTCGGACCATCCACTATCTGAGGCTATTGGAGAAAGGGGGTGATCGCTGCATGGAAACCTCTTGACGGTCGCAGGTAGGAAGCGAGCAAGGCAGGGTTCGCTATGCAGATACTGCCTCGACGTCTGCAACGGTGAGAGTCATGCAAAACCGGCGTGCACAGCACAAAATCCGCTTAAGTTAAGGAGGAAATCCCATGTCCGACCGTACCGAAAAGCGCATTTCCCGGCGAGACTTTGTAAAACTCGTCGGGGCAGCGGCCGCCAGCGGTGTCATGGCTGCCTGTGCAGGGGCTCAGGCTACCCCCACCTCAGTGCCTCCGACGAAAGCACCAGCCCCTACTGCCACCTCCGAGCCACCTCAAGCAGCAGCTACAACGGCGCCATCTGATCCATGGGCCATCTATCCCGATGACGACCCGCGCCACTGGATTATCAGCAAACGGATCGACCCGCCCAAGAAATACAACAACCTGACCATCAGTCAGAACAACTTCACAGGAGGCGATGCATACAAAGAAGGCGAAGCGCCTGGTAACAATGTGCAGACGCGTTGGCTGGAAAAAGAGATGGGTGTTAAGCATACCTCCGTCTGGAGCGGCCCTCAGATGGAAGAATACTGGCCTACCGCCCTGGCCAGCGGCGACCTACCCGAGTTGATCACCAGCGTTCCGATGGCTGTCTATATCCAGCTCCTGGAGGCCGACATGCTGGCCGACATTAAGCAGATCTGGGATGAGACCGCCAGCCCCCTGACCAAGAAGAAAAAGCATTATGGCGAAGTGCCATTGCCTCCCTACTGGAGAGTTCTCTTTGACAAAGGTAGGCTCCTTGGCATCCCGGCGTCTGGTGGCGCGTTGCACAACGGTGCGGACATCATGTGGGTACGCCAGGACTGGCTAGACCAAGTGGGCAAGAAGGTCCCCACAACCTTGGACGAGGTAGCCGACGTCGGTCTGGCCTTCGTAAAGGCGGGGCTCTCCAAGTTCGGCATCTGGGTAGGCAATCGCTACTCCAAGGCCCCTGACTCCATGTCCATCGCCTTCGGTGCTTTCGGCAATGTGCCTGAGATTTGGCAACGAGGCAGCGATGGCAAACTGTCGTACAGAAGCCTTGACCCGGTCATCAAAGATGGCCTGGCACTTCTTGCCCAGTGGTACAAGGACGGTGTTCTGGACTCGGAGTTCCTGGCGAGCTCGGATATTGGCAAGTATATAGGGGGTAACCTGGCCGGCATGTGTTGGCACCCCTGGTGGGGCCCCGCCTGGCCCCTCGGCACCAGCATGCAGAACGATCCCAAGGCCAAGTGGCAGTGGGCGATGATCCCGGCAGGGCCAACTGGAAGGCGTGGCCGCTATGGCGAGAACTACATCAACCTGGCGACCTGCTTCAGGAAAGGCACCGATCCCATCAAGATTGAGGCTGTGATCAATGAGCTCAACTGGTGGTATGAGATTGAAGATAACAATGAAAGCGGGAACTCGGCCAACGTGATCCTCTTCAAGGATTACGATTACGTCATGGAGGATGGCGAGGCCAAGCCCGGCAAATACAACACGCGCCGGTACAATAGCGGCGGCTTCGGCTTTGAGGCTAACCGCTATCCCGAGTTTGACCTGCTGGCCCATCAAAAACTGGAGGAACTGGCTAAGAAGGACCGCAGCGCCATGAATCCGATCCAGCGATGGCAGACCACCGATCCCAAGCCGCTGATCCAGGCCCAATCCATCAAGGTCGCTTTTGAGGCTGCCCAATATAACATCATCAACGACTACTACTGGCCAACCCCGACCTCCGTAATGGAGATTGAGGCTAGCCTCTTGAAGATGGAAGAGGAAGTCTATGCCAACATCATTACCGGTAAGGCTCCTGTCAGTGCCTGGGACAAGTTCGCCGAGGACTGGATGAAACAGGGCGGTGATAAACTCACCGCGGCCATAAACGAAGAGGACGCCAAGCACACCTAGTCGCTCCATACTCCTAAACCTCTCTTCTCCCCCTGTAGTTCCCCCTCCTCTCCCCCAGGGGGGAGAGGAGGGGGCAGGGGGTGGAGAGAGGTAGGGGTGGGGTGAGATCCGGAGAGGAGATGGGTTTATGCAAACCGTGACAACCGCACCGTTGGCCGCAGGACGGGCTAGAACTAGAGGGCAACATTGGCGCGTCCGTCGCCGTCTTCCTCTCTACTTCATGCTCGTCCCTGCCCTCATCGTCCTGGCCCTCTTTCACTATTATCCGATGCATGGTATCATCATCGCCTTTCAGAACTACAGGCCCCTTCTCGGCATCGGCAGATCTCCATTCGTCGGGTTGGACAATTTCACGCGCATGTTCAACCTGCCCACAACCTGGAAGATCTTTGAAAACACCCTCATTATTGCTGTTAGCAAGATCGTCCTTGGGCAATTGGCTGCCGTGGTTTTCGCCCTGCTGCTGAATGAAATCTTGCAACAATGGTTCAAGCGCCTGGTGCAGACGCTGACTTACATGCTACACTTCTTTTCCTGGGTGATCTTCGGCGGTATCTTGCTAGACATACTGTTAAGCGACGGGTTGGTTAACCGTACTTTCGGCGTGTTCGGTCTGCCGAAAGTGCCCTTCCTCACCGAACCCGGACTTTTTCCCATTACCATGGTCCTCACCCATGTTTGGAAGGAGTTTGGGTTCAGTGCCATCATCTACTTGGCCGCCTTGACCGCGGTAAGCCCCGACCTTTACGAGGCGGCAGCGGTAGATGGCGCCAAACGCTGGCAACGGATCTGGAACATCACCATTCCCGGCATTGCCCCTACTATCATTCTCATGGCCTGTCTGAGTTTGGGAAGTGTTCTTAACGCCGGATTTGAACAGATCCTCATACTCCAGAATCCACAAGTGCTGTCTAGCGGAGAGATCATTGATACCTATGTGTATAAGGCCGGTATCCGGCAATTCCAATACAGTATGGCGACGGCCATGGGGCTGTTGAAAAGCGTCGTCAGTTTGGTGCTTATCAGCCTATCTTATTATTTAGCCGACCGACTAGCCAATTACCGGATCTTCTGAGGAGGTTGTTATGGTAAGAGATCGCACTCTTGGGGCAATTGCCTTTGACGTGCTCAATCATATCGCTTTGTTGCTTGCCGGCCTGATCTGTCTCGTCCCTTTGATCCACATCGTGGCTGTCTCTTTCAGCAGCAATGCGGCCAGCGTCGGTCGCTTGGTAGGCTTATGGCCGGTAGGCTTTAACTTGTTCAACTATGAGTGGGTCCTTCGTTGGCCACAGTTTCGGGTATCCTTCCTGATATCAGCAGAGCGCGTCATCATCGGCACCTCACTCAACGTCCTGGTCACGGTTCTGGCCGCCTATCCCTTGACCGTCAAAGAAGACTTTCCCGGTAAGCAGGCATTTCGCTGGCTCCTCATCTTCGCGATGCTCTTCAGCGGTGGCCTGATCCCCTGGTACCTCGCGCTGCGCAGCCTGGGTCTCATCAATTCTTTCTGGGGGTTGATCTGGCCCCATGCGGTCTCGCCTTGGAATATCATCATCGCTCTTAACTTCTTCCGCCAGTTGCCTATAGAGATGACCGAGGCTGCCGAGATGGATGGCGCTTCCCATTTAGATATCCTTTTCCGCATCTTCCTGCCGCTATCGCTGCCGATGCTAGCGACGATCACTCTCTTCACCGCGGTCTGGAATTGGAACTCTTGGTTTGATGGCCTCATCGTGATGACCGATCAAACCAAATATCCCTTGCAGACCTACTTGCAGACCATGCTGTTGCAGGTACGGTCCATGCAGATGGGGCTGCAGGCAGACTACGAGCTGTTCAAATGGCTTTCTGCTCGCTCCTTGCAAGCCGCTCAGATCGTGTTGACGACCGTGCCCATCCTGCTTCTCTACCCCTTCTTACAGCGCTACTTCATTCACGGCTTGACTCTGGGGTCGGTCAAGGAATAATCCCCAATCCTGCGCCGGCCATCCGGTTGAATCAAGGCTTCTCCTGGGGCTCGCGTTGCAGGATCAGAGTTTTTGAACACCGAACGCAAGACGGAGGACATTGATGGCGGTTGAACGCTGGGATACCTATGAAATCGCTCTTGAGGCTAGAGATACCTACAAGAATCCATTCCGCGAAGTGAACCTGACGGCTACCTTCGTCCATGAGCCAAGCGGCAAGACGATCACGGTCAACGGTTTCTATGATGGTGGGTCGGTTTGGCGGGTTCGTTTCATGCCCACCGAGGTGGGCGCATGGCGCTACGCTACACAATCCAACGATCAAGGCTTAAATGGCAAGGAAG
>FWPU01000665.1_pt1 | contig 67800 bp, 52 predicted proteins | sample 2228361 | NCBI WGS metagenome assembly FWPU01 (sample SAMEA103939777, study PRJEB20133) | metagenome
ATCTATGCCACGCCATCGGAAACTGTCGTAGGGCAGGCGGTTGTACTCGTTCCAGGTGAGTTTTGCCGTGCAGAAATAGGGGCAGCCGCTGCGCGCCATGATTTGCGGCAGCGAGGCAGGGTAGCCGAAGACATCGGGCAGCCAGAGGACGCGCGTGCCATCCGTGCCGAAAGCCTTGCGAAAGTAGCGCGTGCCGAAGAGGAATTGGCGTACCAGCGATTCCCCGCCGCTCAGGTTACAATCCATCTCCACCCAGGTGCAACCCAGAGGCTCCCAACGTCCCTCGGCCACCCGCTGCCGGATGCCCGCAAAGATTTCGGGATAATCTTGCTGGATGAACTGATAGAGTTGCGGCTGGCTCTGGATGTAGCGATATTCGGGGTATCGTTCCAGCAGGCGGAGGGAGGTGCTGAAGGTGCAGGCGCACTTCTCCCGCACCTGAGCCAATGTCCACAGCCAAGCGACATCAATGTGAGAGTGGCCGGTGGCGATCACGGTGGGTGTGGGGCCCGCCGTCATTGCCTCGTACAGGTTCTCGCGCAGATAGCGATCGGCTTCTACCAACGATGCGCGGAAGGCATCGCCCAGGGGGCCGCGCCAGTCCACCCTTAGCATCGCCTCGTCTATGGCTTTGAGGATCCGCCCACGACGATAGTCGTTCTCCGGCAGGAGGAGGGCCGAGTCCATCGCCACCTGGGCATCGTAATAGAGGTCAACGGCGTTTTGATCCAGCGCGCCCACCTCGGCCACAAGGATGCTAGGCGAGTGGGGGCTTTGGATGCCGGCTTCGGCGTCCAGGCCGATTTCCCACGCTTGGCCGCTAGTGGCCGCGTCGGTCAGAACCACCTCGTCGTGGAACATGTCAAGGCCATAGACCGGATGACCGTTCACATAGAGGAGGGCCTGGGGATCGCAGGCCGGCGCGTCGGGGTCGCCCGCCCGGTAGTTCGCGAGGCGCAGGCGTAGCGCGATGGGCTTTCCGGCCCAGTCAACAGGGGTTTCAACGACGGCCCGGAAGGCGGCCCAACGCCCGGGGCCATCCCAGACGGTGCCGATGGGGGCCGGCCGCCAGGCATCGGGCCGCGCGTTTGCCAGGCGTCCCGGCTGCCACTGCAAGGCCAGAGGCCGCCGATCCCAGAAGCGCAGTTGCCACAGTTCGGACAGGCGAGCGTTGATCTTCTCCACGGTGAAGCGCATGGATAGGGTCTCCTTTGGTCGTTACGATAAGGAAAAAGTATTGCGATTCGTCTTGACAAAATCGCGTATATATGCTATACATTAATCAGTATCCTCAATCCTCTCACTGAGCTTCTTTATGGATACTTTGTACGTCAGGTTAATATGTTAATCCCCCAGTTCCCTTCGGGGGCTGGGTGCGAGGCCGCCGCAAGGCGGCCTCTGCCGTTTTAGAATCCGATGAAAGCCAACATCTACGTTGACGGCTTTAATCTCTACTATGGTCTGGTAAAGGGTACGCCTTATAAATGACTGGACCTCTCCACACTTTTTCGCTTGCTACTGCCTGGGGATGATATTCATCGTATCAGATACTTCACTGCGCTGATTAAACCGACACCGGATGATCCACAGAAGCTACAGCGCCAACAGACGTATATTCGCGCTCTTGAAACCATCCCTAATCTCTCCGTGCATTACGGACACTTCTTATCATATCCGAAGAGAATGCCCTTGGCCGATCCTTCTCCCAACGGCCCGCGAGCAGTTGAGGTTATTAATACCGAGGAGAAGGGTTCTGATGTCAACTTGGCGACATACCTGTTGGTTGACGGTTTTGACGGTGACTATGAGGTCGCGGTAGTTGTCTCCAATGATTCAGATCTTGTTGGACCCATCAGGATGGTACGACAGAGGCTCGGACTACCGGTTGGTGTACTCAACCCCCAAAGGAACACCAGCATCGCGCTTTTGAAAGTCGCTTCTTTTTATCGTCCCATTCGTCAAGGCGTACTGAAGGTAAGTCAGTTTCCTCCGGTCCTGACCGACTCAACTGGAATGTTCACGAAGCCGAGCACATGGTAAGACCCTATCCTACGCTCTAGATGGCCCTGACCTCCGCCAATCCTCCCACATACTCCACCGGCCCGTCGCGGCAGACGAGCCAGCCGTCGCGCTCACAGGTGCCGCAGATGCCCATGGCACAGCGCATCTTGTTTTCCCAACTGAGTTGCGCGGGGAGGCCGCGCTCTGCACAGAATCGCGCCACTGCCTCCAGCATCGGCCCCGGCCCGCAAGCATAGACCTCATCTATGGGGCCTTCGGCCAACGCCAGAGCCGCGCCATCGGTCACGAGGCCGCGCCGCCCCGCCGAACCGTCATCCGTCATGGCGATCACGCGACAGCCGAGCGCGGCGAAACGGTCAACGAAGAGAAGGTCATCTGCCGTGCGCGCGCCGGTCACCGCGACGACCTCGCAGCCCTGGACCAGGGCCTCGCGGGCAACGTAGGCCATCGGCGCGACGCCGTAGCCGCCGCCCAGGCAAAGGATGCGCCGGCCGCGCACGGTGAAGCCGTTGCCGTAGGGCCCCCGCACCCAGAGCCGATCCCCCACGCCCAGAGCGTGCAAGGCGGTGGTGAATTCGCCGATGCGGGCGACGGTGAAGGCGACAGGCCGGGCAGAGAGAAGCGAAAGGGGACGCTCGTTCACGCCCGGCAGCCAGACCATGACGAACTGGCCGGGGCGGGCATCCGTTTCCAGGTCCAGGATGAAAGTCTTGGTACGGTAGTTTTCTACCTCTACGTGCGCAATACGCGCCGCGCGCGGCAGGCCTGACACGTTGAGGCCGGTGTTTCTATTGCCGGTTATTTGGGCCACGTACATCACATTAGTCACCGGATCATTCTGAGGACAACTTCTTTAGGGAGGGGCTACCCTCCGGCCCTCACCCCTGACCCCTCTCCCGCAAGCGGGAGAGGGGAACCGCTCATACGATGGCGAACCCCATTCCGGTGGGCCAGCCCGCGCATCTCCGCTACTGAGGCGTACCCCTCTTCGGCCATGAACGCGGCCAACTCCCGCGCGATGAGGCCCGGCGCTTCCGGCCCGCGCCGGTGCGTGGCCGACCCCACACCCACCGCCGTTGCCCCGGCCATGATCAGTTCTGCCGCGTCCTCGCCGGTCATCACCCCACCGATGCCCAAGATGGGAATGGATACGGCGCGATAACACTCATAGACGCAGCGCACGGCGATGGGGCGGATGGCGGGGCCCGATATGCCACCTTCGCGGTTGGCAAGGATGGGGCGCGCGGCGCGGATATCTATCGCCATCCCGGCGACGGTATTGATGGCGGCGATGGCGTCCGCGCCCGCTTCCTCGGCGGCGCGGGCGATGGCCGCGATGTCGGTCACGTTGGGCGACAGTTTGATGATAACGGGAATGTCGGTCTCTGCCTTCACCGCGCGGGTCACGGCAGCCGCACTCGCCGGCTCCGCACTGAAGGGGCGGCCCAATTCGTGGCCCAGGTTGGGGCAAGAGATATTAACTTCAATGAGATCGGGCGCGGCCTCGCTCACCCGCGCCGCGGTGCGGGCAAAGCCCTCTACCGTCTCGGCGAAGATGCTGGCGATGAGAGGCACACCCAGCGGTGCCAGGCGCGCCTTGGCATCCCTCAGGATATGCACCTGTTCATCCACACCGGGGTTCGCCAGGCCGACGGCGTTGAGGTAGCCGTAGCCCCACTCCAGGACGGTGGGGTTGGGATGGCCGGCGCGCGGCTGCGGGCTACACGATTTGCTGGTCACCGCGCCCGCGCCCAGGCGCGCCACCCGTGCCAGGAGCGCCGCGCTGGTGCCCAGGATGCCGGAGGCCAGGACAACGGGGTTCGGCAGGCGCACCCCGCAGAAATCCACCGCCAGATCGGGAGAAGAACGGGCGTCCATTTACGGTATCAACAAGACCTTGATGGAGTCATCGCCCCGCGCGGCAAGTTCCAGCCCCTGTTTGAAGTCCGATAGGGGAAGCCTGTGGGTGATGAGCGGCTCTGCCTTCACCGTCCCGTCCTGAAGGTATCGGATCGCCTTCGGGTAAGCATAGGGGCCTAGATGGGCACCGTGGATGTTCAATTCTTTCACATCGCCGATGACCGACCAATCTACGGCCACAGGCCCCCCATGCACGCTGAATTCCACGAAAGTCCCCAGTTTGCGGATCATCTGCAACCCCTGCGCGACGGCGGGCCCGGCACCGGAGGCCTCAATGTACACGTCGCAGCCGTAGCCGCCGGTCAGACCCAACACCTGTTGCACGGCATCGCCCCGGCTCACGTCAATCACCACATCGGCCCCCAATTCCTGTGCCAACTGCAGGCGTTTGGGCTTCATATCTAGGGCGATCAGCATTCCCGGCCCCCTGAGGCGGGCGACTTGAAGCATGCAGAGGCCGATGGGCCCCATGCCGGCGATAGCCACCACGTCGCCCAGTTGAATGTCGCCCCGTTCTACGGCATGGATGGCGCAGGCCAGAGGTTCGATCAGAGCCGCGTGGTCGGGCCTCAGGCCGTCAGGCACCTTGTAATTAAGGGCGTTGGCCGGATAGCGCATGTATTCGGCCCAGGAGCCGTCGGCCCGTCCCTTCTTGAAGCCGTAAATATCGTGTTGCTGGCACATCCAATACTGGCCCCGGCGGCAATAACGGCATTGCCAGCAAGGCACAATCTGTTCTGACACCGCCATATCGCCGACGGCCAGGCCGTACTTTTCCGCCGCGCCTTCACCCAGGGCAACGACCTGGCCGATGAATTCGTGGCCGGGGACCACCGGCGCCTCAATATAAGGCGCTATCTCTGCCGAACCCCATACGCGAGCCCCATGGTACGTTTTGACGTCGCTGGCACAGATGCCGGAGGCCAACACACGCACCAACACCTCGCTAGGGCCGATGGTAGGAGTCGGCACTTCTTCCCAGCGGTAGTCGTGGGGCCCATATACTTTCACCGCCTGCATGGTCTTGGGAATGGTCATAGGCTTAATATCTCCACTGGCGCGTTTGTATGTATTCTACCCGCTTCTGCGCAGCGCGCCAATTCTAGCCCACCGTCCGCCCAGAGGCAATGTAAGCCTTCACCTCATCCCGTTGCGCGAGGGTGATGCGCCCTTCCGTGGCCAGCACATCCATCATCTCGCTCAGGCGCATAGCCGCGTGTAAGCGCAGGCCGTGGGCGGCCAACCCTTCCGCCCCCCCTTGTTCCCGGTCGACCATCACCACCACATCTTCAACCCGCAAACCCGCCGCTTGCAACGGTCTCAGGGCCTGCATCTTGGTGTCGCCGGTGGTGATCACGTCGTCCAACACGACAACGCGCTCGCCGGGCGTGTAGGTGCCCTCAATGCTGCGCCCCGTGCCGTGTTCCTTGATTTCTTTGCGAGGGTAAATGAGAGGTCTGCCGGTCAGAAGAGAAACCGTTGTGCCGATGGGTAGTGCAGCATAGGGAATGGCGGCCAGGCGGTCGTACTCCAGTCTTTCCAGGAGGGTGACGTAGAGTTGAGCGGCGGCAGCCAGCGCGGGCGGATCGCTCACCAGGAGGCGAAGGTCCAGATAGATGGGCGAACGGTGGCCGGAAGCGAGGGTGAAATCGCCGAAGCGCACGCAGCCCAGGTCGGCCATGCGCAGGATCAGGAAACGGGAGAGGGCCGCCGAGGGAACCGGCACGCCCTCTATAGGGGCGATCACCCTCTCCCCAGCCCTCCCCCTTTGAGGGGAAGGGGTGGGAGTAGGAGCGCGATGAATCGCGTCTTTACCGGCCTTGCGGATACGGTCACGCAGATTCAGGGCAGCGGCGCGCGGGTCGGGCGCGGCGCTGATGCCCCGGCTGACCGAGATCAGGATACCCAGACCGTCGGCCCGGATGCCCGCGGCAACGGCAGCCTCCAAGTCGCCACCCTGCGCGCCTACGCCCGGCACCAGGAACCATGTCGCGGGCGCGACGGCGCGCACGGCCCGCAGCGCGTCCGGATACGTGGCCCCGACGACAAAGCCCAAGTTATCCGAATCGGACCAGTGCAGCGCGCGTCGGGCGAGATAAAGGTAAAGGGGCTCACCGCCGACCTCCAATTTCTGCAGGTCGGCCGCGCCGGGGTTGGAGGTGTGGCAGAGGACAAAGACACCACGGTCGTCATAACAGGTGAAGGGGCGCACGCTATCGCCCCCCAGATAGGGGCTGACGGTGATGGCATCGGCCCGCAAAACCTCAAAAGCGGCGCGGGCGTAGGCCGCAGCGGTGCTGCCGATGTCGCCCCGTTTGGCATCCAGGATGACGGGAGTCCCTTCCGGCACACTGGCGAAGGTGGCGCGCAGGGTATCCCAGCCGCCGGAGCCCAGCAATTCGTAGAACGCGCTGTTGGCCTTGTAGGCACAGGCGATGTCGGCGGTAGCGTCAATCAGGGCACGGTTCCAGGCCAACACCGGGTTGGGTCCGTGACGAAAACGCTCCGGCACGGCAGCCGGGTCGGGGTCAAGCCCAACACAAAGGAGGCTATCGTAGCGCCGGATGGCTGCTTCCAGTTTTTCAAAAAAGGTCATGGCTATGCCTTTCCCAATACCGCCGCCAGGAGCGCCATGCGGATATACATGCCGTTCTCCACCTGGCGGAAATAGGCCGCGCGGGGGTCGCCATCCACTTCGTAGGTGATCTCGCCGACGCGGGGGAGCGGATGCATCAGCGCCATGTGGCTTTTGGCCTGCCGCATCAGTTCCGGCGTGATGATGTAGGCGTCCTTGACCGCCTCGTACTCGTTCAGGTCGGTGAAGCGTTCCTTCTGCACCCGCGTCACGTAGAGGACGTCGGCCTCGGCGATGACATCGGCCAGGCTCGTCGTCTCGCGATATTCCGCGCCGTGGGCCACCACTTCCTCAATGATCTCTACCGGCATACGCAGGATTTCCGGCGAGACGAAATCAAAAGAGGCATTGTATTGCAGGAGGAGGCGGGTGAGCGAATGGACTGTGCGCCCGTATTTCAGGTCGCCCACCATCGCCACGCGCAGGCCGTCCACCCGCCCCAATTCCTGCTGGATCGTGTAGAGGTCCAGGAGCGCCTGGGTGGGGTGCTCGCCCACGCCGTCGCCCGCGTTGATGATCGGCTTGCGGGCGTAATCCGCAGCGATCTGAGCCGCGCCCATCTGCGGATGGCGTAAAACGATGACATCGGCGTAACATTCCAAGGTGCGGATGGTATCCGGCAACGATTCGCCTTTGCTGACGGAAGAATAGACGACCTCGTTGATGGCGATGACACGCCCGCCGAGGCGCTGCATGGCAGCGCTGAAGGATGAACTGGTGCGGGTGCTCGGCTCATAAAAGAGGTTAGCCAGCAACTTGCCCTGCAAGAGGTCAGCCGAACCGAAACGCAGCACCAGGGAACGCATGTCATCCGCCACGTGGAAGATGTACTCCAACTTAGGCCGGTTGAACTGGCGCACCGAGAGAATGTCTTGGCCGTACCAGCCATTGCCTACGTGGTCCGCCGGGTCCGCACCGGTGACTTCTAGGACAGGATTTCGCACGTCAGACCTCCTTTCGTAATAAAACGGATTCGGCAAACAGAACCCGTCCGGAGCCGGGCGGGTTGAGGATTTGACCATCGGCAAAGGCAGGTTTGCCCCGCAAGACCACTTTTCTGACGACGCCTTGTGTCGCCATGCCGGCGAAGGGCGTCCAGCCACAATGGGTGAACAACCCTTCGGCGGTGATGATACGACGGGCATCCATGTCTATCTCCACAAACGTTTCAGCATCGGTGGGGACGCGAAAGATGCGGGCCGGGTTGGTGTGCAATCGTTCCACCAACCGATCCAAAGTGAGCCTTCCCTCGCTGACTGCGGTCAGAAGGAGGGGAAGCATCGTCTCCAGGCCGGGGACGCCCGGCGGCGGCATGTTGCTTCGTTTCTCGTCCAGGGAGTGGGGCGCGTGGTCGGTGGCGAAGCAGTCTATCACATCCAGGTTTTCCCAGAGGGCGGCGCGGTCATCTGCCGAGGCCAGGGCCGGGCGCATCTGCCCCAGAGGGCCCAGGCGGGCTGCGTCCTCCTCCGTCAGCCAAAGGTGGTGGGGCGTGACCTCGCAGGTGACGGCGGTGCCGCGCGCCTTGGCCCGTTTGATCAGTTCGATGTCGGCCCGGCACGGCACGTGGCAGACGTGGAGATGCCGGTCGTAGTAGGAAGCCAAGGCCAGGCAGGCGGCCAACATCATCCCCTCGGCGTGGACGGCGATGGGGCCGGGGCCGGGCCAGGCAGCAAAGTGGTGCACCAGCGCGGGCAACTCCTGGATGCGGAGCGTCGTAAAGGTTTCATTAACGTAAATCTTGAGGCCGCAGGCCAAGTGCGCGGTGGAGGCGTACGGCGTGCGGCCATCCTGCCCCGCGCCATAAAAAAGCCCGACGTCGCAAACCGCCTGGGCGGCTGCTCGTCGGGCCTTGTCGGCCAGTATCTCCGGCTCCGTCACCGGCGGCTGCGTATTGGGCATATCCAGAACGGTGGTGATGCCCCCGGCCAGCGCGGCCTGGGTGCCGGAGAGAAAAGTTTCTTTGTGCGGGAAGCCTGGGTCCCGGAGGTGCACGTGACAGTCTATGAGCCCAGGGAGGCGAACAAGCGCCAAGGCTCCTCCTCAAAATGATGCCCGCAACGGCGCAGCGGTGCGGGCACGATGGTCATACGACGTATAGGGGTTTGAGGCTGTATAAGCCCTAATGCTAGGCTCATTCTATAAGAAAATTTTACCACCGAAAGGGAATCCTGTCAAATTCATCCCAGATTTGTAAGCAAATTTTAAAGCGAAACCTATTGACTTCCGGAGGCGTTTGTGCTATGATTCACTTAAAAGGGGATGCGTGCTATCGTTCTCGGGTCCTTCATTGCAGTCATTCATCGCCACCATATATATGACGCGTCCCCTTTTCTAATATGGCAACGGTGACAGCGAGCGGGGTAGCCGATGGGCTGCCCCGCTTCGTTTGGAACCTTCCTCTGTAACTATCTCACCACCTGCCCCCAATCATCCACGGCAACCTCATACGTGCGCTGGTTCCGCTTGTCCAGAAACTTGAAAGTCCACAGGGCTTGGCCGGTCACAGGGTCTTTCTCTCTGGAGGCGTCGGCCACCTGCAAGTCGCCCGGCGCGATCTGATAGGTCTCCGAGACGTATTGCGACGCGATCTCTCCGGCAGCATAAGGCGACACAGTGGGGGAACCGATGACCTGCGGAACCCGACTGGTATCGGTAGTGGAGGGGGCCAGGCGCAAGATGAGAACGACAATCCCTGTGATGATCACCAGAGCCATCAGGAACATATTGAACGCGCGCGCGCTCATCTGGCTTCCCATCTCATCCTCGCAAGGCCGCGGCTGCCACATCGTGCAGGCGCGCCCGATAGGCAAAGAGGCCGCTCCCTGTAGCCAGAAGTACCTGTCGGATGGGCCCTTGCAATTCGTCCAACGTTCCCCAGCGCACCCCCGCGATCTCGTGGGGATCATGAATTTGTAACTCGCCACTCAGGGCACGGGCCGAGAAGATGTGAGACGTCCACATCTCTTCATCGCCCGTAGGATCATAAAAGCGAACCCGAATGCGAACTAGGTATCGCCACAACACGATTTCCAGCCCCGTCTCCTCCCAAGCCTCGCGGCGGGCTCCCACCTCAAAGTCCTCGCCGGGCTCAAGGCCGCCGCTGGGAGGCCGCCAAGCGCCGGGTGGGAAGGACGGCTTACGGATAAGGGCTAACTCTTCGCCACGGAAAATGAAGAAGGTAAGATCGTGGGCGCGAGGGGGCACACTGCTGTTGGACATAACGCGGCGGCGCGGCCAGCGCACCACTGCCATCTCGGCAGGCGAGATGGTCTGTTCCCACCGATAGGTGGCTGGCGTGCCGAAGCGCGCTTCCATTTGGGCGATTATCTCTGCCCCTACATACATTTGCCCATGCCCCTGGCTAAGGATATAAGAAGTATAGACCTCTAGCGCGGGACGTGTCAAATAAGCCATTTGGCTTATTTTGCGATTTGCGGGCAGAAACCCCCTTGACGCGAAGGCAAAAACCTGCTATATATGATGGACACACAGCATGATTTGTGCCCGATTTCACCGGGCCGGGCCAACGACGGCGTTGGAGGAGGGCGGAGATGCGTACACGAGAAGAGATCGCTCGGCAGGAGCGGATACGACTGGAAAAAGAACAGAAGGAAGCACAGGAAGAGTTGGCGCGCGTTCGCGAATGGCTGCGAACGGAAGTAGATGTGGATGCCGATGAAGGGGACCCCGATCTCTTTGAGCGCGAGAAGAACCTGGCCTTGGTCATGGCCTTGGAACGGAAACTGGAATCCATTGCCACTGCCCTGCGCGCTGTGGAGAAGGGAACCTACGGCATCTGCGAGCGGTGTGGCGAGGCGATAGACCCGGCGCGCCTGGAAGTCCGACCCGACGCGACCCTCTGCTTGAAATGCCAACTGGAGGTTGAACGCATCGCACATCGGGCAGCCGCCCGTGCCATGGCCGAGGCGGCTCCTCCACCTTCACGTCGGCCCAAGATAATAGAATAACCCTTTGGCACCACAGAAGGCCCACCTCGCGCGCGGGGTCCAAACATGTTTGTTTTCTGGGGAGAATATCGGAACGGGGTTAGGTGACTCCAAAATGGAGAAGCCTGGCCCCGTATCTTTTCTTTTAGGAGGCAGACCGTGTGGCCGCAGGTTCACATCTCCAACCATCCCCTTGTCCAGCATAAACTGGCGATGCTACGCGACATCAAAACCGAGCCCAAGAAGTTCCGGGAACTCATCCGCGAGATAACCATGCTGGTCGGCTATGAAGCGACCGCCGACCTGGGCCTATCCGCAATAGAAGTGCGCACGCCGATGGGCCTGGCTCGCGGCCACCAGCTGGCCGAAAAGATCGGCCTCGTCCCTATCTTGCGGGCAGGGCTGGGCATGGTGGACGGCATCTGGGAGATGATGCCGCAGGCAGAGGTATGGCATATCGGCATCTTCCGCGATGAGCGCACCTTGAAGCCGGTGCAATATTACAACAAACTCCCCGTCGCACCCCGCGTGCAGGTCTGCCTCATCCTTGACCCCATGCTGGCGACGGGCGGCTCTGCCGTTGCTACGGTGGATATCCTCAAGAAATGGGGCGCGCAGCGCATCAAGTTCGTGGGAATCATCGCCGCTCCGGAGGGCATCAAGGCCCTGACAACCGCTCATCCCGACGTCCCCATCCACGTCGCCGCGGTGGACGAGCACCTGAACGACATCGGCTACATCGTGCCGGGCCTGGGTGACGCGGGCGACCGCCAGTTTGGCACCGGTTAAGTCACCATAGCCACTAAACCTTAAGGAGGACTTATGCCCAACGAACCTTTAGCCTTCCTGTCGGATGCTCTGGCCGCGCGCGGCGTAGATGTGGACGCGGTGAAAGCCGCCCTGAAAGCGCAACGAATTGAAACCCCTTCGTGGGGCTACGCGAACTCAGGCACCCGTTTCAAGGTCTTTCCCTGGCCGGGCGCGGCCCGCACCATTGCGGAGAAATTGCAGGACGCGGCTCAGGTGCATCGCTTCACCGGCATCGCTCCTTCCGTAGCCCTGCACATCCCCTGGGACAAAGTGGACGATTGGCGCGCGCTGCGAGAATACGCGGCCTCTCTTGGGTTGGCGTTAGGCGCGATCAACCCTAACGTCTTTCAGGATGACGCCTATCAACTTGGCTCCGTCTGCCATCCTGATGCGAAGGTGCGCCGCCGCGCCATCGCGCACCTGCTGGAATGTTGTCAAATATGTCGCGAGACCGGTTCCACCCTCCTCTCCCTCTGGTTCGCCGATGGCACCAACTATGCCGGCCAGGACGACCTGCGCGCCCGCAAACGTCGCCTGCAAGAGGCACTGGCCGAGGTCTATGCTGCGCTCCCCCCAGGTGTGCGTATGCTGGTGGAGTACAAGTTCTTCGAGCCTGCTTTCTATCACACCGACCTGCCCGATTGGGGCCTGGCCTATGCCACCTGTCTGAAACTGGGGCCGCAGGCGCAGGTGCTGGTGGATACGGGACACCACGCGCCCGGCACCAACATTGAGCACATCGTCTCCATCCTGTTGGATGAAGGTCGGCTGGGCGGCTTCCATTTCAACGCCCGCAAATATGCCGACGACGATCTGATCGTCGGCTCCGTCAACCCCTTTGAGTTGTTCCTCATCTTCAACGAACTGGTCGCCGCCGAGCGTTCCGGCGACCCCCAAGCGGCAGCCTGCGCGCGCAACGTCGCCTACATGATAGACCAATCTCACAACGTGGAACCGAAGGTAGAGGCGATGATCCAATCGGTGGTGAACTGCCAGGTTGCCTACGCCAAGGCGCTGGTGGTGGACCGCCGTCGTCTGGCCGAACGTCAGCAGGCGGGCGACGTGCTGGGCGCGCATCGGGTGCTCCTTGATGCCTTTGAGACCGACGTGAGGCCGCTTCTGGCGCAGGTGCGGCAGGAGATGGGGCTGGCCGCCGACCCGATTGCTGCCTATCGCGCCAGCGGCTACCAGGAGAAGATCGCAGCGGAGAGGGGCTTGGCCCGTCCTCAAGGCAGCGGCTACGAGGGCGCGTGACGGCCAGCAGACGTACAAGCGGCGCTAGGGCCGTTTGACGGCTAACGGCATTCGCAGCCGCCAAGTGAGCGTGCCCCGCGTCGTGGCTGAGAACCGTGAGGGAGAGAGGCTACCCCCCACGATCCCTGCAGGTGCATTGTCAATCTTGCCATTGAGGGGCCATATCCTACCCTGGGCAAGAAGCAGCCTTGCGCGTCACGATGAACGCCGGCTTACCGGCGTCCGCGCAACGCTCGTAGCCGCTCGTTGAAACGGAAGAGGGTCCGCTTCCAGGCTGCGTCCCAGCGGGGGCTGCGGGGAGTACGCTCGCGCGCGCTCACGATCTGGCGCACGCCGTCGGCCAGGCGTTGCTCCGCACTCGCTTCTTCCGCCGTTACCTCTTGCGCCCCTTGCACCCGTTTGATCTCCTCGTCCACCCGTAGCGGCAGCCGATGGAGGACGGGGGAGGGCGCTTTCAGGTTGTAATCGCGAATGCGCCGGTTCAACACCGCTACCTGCTCCGCGAAGTCGCTTTGCGCCTTCTGCCACGATTCCTCTAAGCGGGCGCGTTCCGCTTCGGCGACAGGGCCGGTCTGCCGAGCCAGCGTTGCCAGCCGCTCCCGACGATAGGCCCAAGCGCGGGCTAGAGATGCTCGCGCCTTTTCTATCTCGGCCCGCAGGGCCTTGTCGTCCTCTATCCAATCGGGGGCATAGCCCGCGTCTTGCAGCATTTTGAAAGCCATCTCGTCGGCGGGGTTTAAGTAGGGATTGATGCTCAGGTCTTGAGGCTTGCCTTTGCCTTTCAAGTTATCAAACTTGCCCTCTTCCATCGCCTCGCGGATGGCTTTTTCTATCTCGGATTCCCAGTCTGTGAGGTTTTTCACACTCCTTCTCCTGGATCATCAAATGTTTTCTTCCGGCCTGTACTCGCCGAAGACGCGGCGCAGGACGCCGCACATCTCGCCCAAGGTGACGTAGTTCTCCACGCACTCCACGAAGAGGGGCATCAGCGGCGCGGAGGGCGCACGGGCGGCTTCTTCCAACCGCGCCAACAGCGAGGCCACGCGTTCCTGGTCCCTGTTCTGCCGGAGGCGGCGCACCCGCTCCACCTGTTCCGCCTGCACCGCCTCGTCCACCCGCAGGATGCGCGCAGGTGGCTCCTCGCCGCCTGCGAACTGGTTGATGCCGACGACCACCTGCTCGCCCGCCTCAATGGCGCGCTGGGTACGGTAGGCGGCCTCCTGTATCTCCTGCTGAATGTAGCCTTGCTCAATCGCCCGCAGCGCGCCGCCCAACGCCTCTATCTTCTGCAGATACGCCTGCGCGCCGCGCTCTATCTCATCCGTCAGGTATTCCACGAAGTAACTCCCTGCCAGGGGGTCTATGGTATCCGCCACGCCCGACTCGTAGGCGATGATTTGTTGTGTGCGCAGCGCGACCTGCACCGCCTCTTCTGTAGGCAGCGCCAATGCCTCGTCACGCGAGTTGGTGTGGAGCGACTGCGTCCCTCCCAAGACGGCGGCCAACGCCTGCAACGTCACCCGCACCACGTTGTTCTCCGGCTGTTGCGCGGTCAGGGTGCTTCCGGCGGTCTGGGTGTGGAAGCGAAGTTGCCAAGAGCGAGGATCGCGCGCGCCGAAGCGGTCGCGCATGAGGCGCGCCCACAGGCGGCGCGCGGCCCGGTATTTGGCAACTTCTTCAAAGAGATGATTGTGCGCGTTGAAGAAGAAAGAGATCTGCCCGGCGAACTCGTCCACACCCAGCCCGGCATCCAGCGCGGCCTGCACGTAGGCAATGGCGTTGGCGAAGGTGAAGGCGACCTCTTGCACGGCGGTAGAACCGGCCTCGCGGATATGGTAACCGGAGATGCTGATGGTGTTCCAACGGGGAACATGATCCTTGCAATAGCAAAAGAGGTCGGTGATGAGGCGCATGGAGGGCGCGGGCGGGAAGATGTAGGTGCCACGGGCGATGTATTCCTTGAGGATGTCGTTCTGCACGGTGCCGCGCAACTTTGTCGGTTCTACCCCTTGTTTCTTCGCCACGGCGATGACCATAGCCAGGAGGATGGCCGCCGGCGCGTTGATGGTCATGGAGATGCTCACCTTGTCCAGCGGGATGCCATCCAACAGCGTTTCCATGTCGGCCAGCGAGCAGATGGAGACGCCTACCTTGCCCACCTCGCCCTCGGCCAGGGGATGATCGGCGTCATAGCCGATTTGCGTCGGGAGGTCAAAGGCGACAGAGAGGCCGGTCTGCCCCTGCTCTAACAGATAGCGGTAGCGCCGGTTTGACTCGGCGGCGGTAGCGTAGCCCGCGTACTGGCGCATCGTCCAGAAGCGGCCCCGATACATCGTCGGCTGGATGCCGCGCGTGAAGGGGAACTGGCCGGGGAAGCCGAGCGCGTCCAGATAGTCCCAACCGGCCAGGTCGGCAGGGGTGTAGAATCGCTCTACGGGAATGCCGGAGGGGGTTTGGAACTTCTCGCGCCGCTCCGGCGATTTTTGCAAGGTTTTGCGCAAGATGGTGGCTTCCCACTCGCTGCGCTGGGTCTCAATGTCTTGTTGGCTCACAGTGGACCTCGTTTATGGTTTTGCCGGAGGTGTAAAACCAGCCATCCGCAGGTGTTCTTCCACACGGGCGACAAAGCGCTGTGCGCTTTCCAGATTCGCTTCCGCGAGACTTCGCTCAGGCTCAAATCCCAGAGCATAATCGCTTTCCTCGCGAGCCGACCTCAATTCTTCATACATATCGCCATATTCCTCTTCAAGAAGTCCTGGCTTTATAAAAAATTGTCGCAATGCTGCTTCTACACCAGAATGGCGCGCCCGCTTGATATCCTGAAGCAGAAGCATTGCCGAAGCAGCGTAGAAGGCGGCGTAATAGGCCCTGGACAAGCATAAACGATACCTTGCATGTGCCAGAGCAAGAGCGCCGTTTTCTAATTCTTCGTGGGCGAGGGCAAGGTAATCTTGGATGTTGGCGCGGACGCTTTCGTCCATAACTCAATCCCCTCTTCTGAAATGAATTCGTATAGAGGTGTGCGTTGCATACGGCTATATCTCTTGGGACCAACGACCAACAGCGAGAAGACGACGTCATAGCGCGTGCTCAAAGAAGAAACAAGCCGATGAAACGGCCGTTGGGCACGCCAGTCGTCATTGGTGATAACCATCAACAAGTCTATATCGGATTCCTCGCCGAAATCGCCTCGCGCCTTAGAGCCATAGAGGATGACATGCTGCACCTGTTCAGCATAACACTGCTGGAGCGCGTCCAGAAACTCCATGAGCGCAGCGCGCTCGTTAGGTTGAAGGTGAAGGGGGAGTGAAGTTGCAACCGATGCTGTCATAATTGCCTCACAGTGGAAAGGTTCGTTTTACGGTCTCGCCCCCGGCCCCCTCGCCGGCGGGGATAGCGCGCCAATGCCGAATGAAGGCTATCTCACGCCAGCGCGACCTTGACCGCGGTCAAGGCCCGTGCCTCGGCCTGCGCTTCAGACTGCGGAATAGGGAACCGGCCATGCAAGGGGCTCAGGCGCGCGCCCCAAGCCGATGCTTTGCAGATGATCCAGGCGACCGGCTTCCCCACGCTGCTCATCCTCACCGCACGCTGCAACTCCGCCAGTCCTTCGTCGTCCCAGCCCCCGAACAGGCCGTTACAGAAACAATAGACGGGCAACGACGGCAACACGGCGGCGAAGAAGAGGACAACGCTCGCCAGTTGGTTGGGCGACCAGATAACGCTGCCCAGCCAGCGGAGCAACAGGTAGTTGACCAGCGCCGCCAATGCCGGGCTAGCCGCAGTTTGCCACCAGTAGATGCGAAAAGCAAGGATGAGCCGCCGGTTTACCCACCAGCCGACGACACTCTTGGTGACTATCGCCACCGTGAAGGCGGCAACGAGCCCCCAGACACCCAGCCGCGGAACCAGGGCCAACATCAAGGCAATGCGCAACGTCTGCTCCATGATGAGCATCCACATCAGGAGATGAGGCTTCCCTGCGCCCTCCTGCAGGCGGTCTGAGAGCCAAGCCGGATATTGGGTTGCCCCTACTAAGGCCAGGACGCTGAGAAACTGCACGGCACGGGTGTAGTCCGGCCCCAGCGCGCCCAAGATGAAGCGGTCGCCCACACCGAGGAGCACGGAAGCGATGAATGCGCTGATGAAGCCGCCATACTTGAAGCCCTGTGCAATGTAGTAGCAGGTTAGCGCCCGGCGCCCGTGGCTGAAGGCCTCGGAGATGGCGGGCATCATGCCGAAAAAGAGGCCGGCGACCACACCGAAAGAAAGGAGCAGTCCCGTCGGGCCGACGACGTCCCAATTCCCCTGTATCTCCGTCCAGTTGAGGATGAGCCGCGCCGTCAGCGTCGCCTGAATGGTGAAGCCGACGCCGCCCGCGACACCGGCGACCATGACCGGGAAGCCGAACTTCAGCGCGGAGAGCACCGTCTGCCGGTCAAAATGGGCCATGAAGAGGACCCCGGCATTGAAGCCCAATCGCTTGAGAAACCAGTATCCTAGCAAAAACGCGCTCACCTCCGTCAGATAGACGCCGATGGCAAGGCCGAAGATGCCGCCCATCGCCGGGCCGAAGGCCGGATGCGCCGCGCCCCAGCGGGTCAACAAGAGGACGGCGACCGATTGCGTGAGCACGGGAGAGAGAAAAAGCACCAGATTGAGCGCTTGATCGTAGTCCTGCCTCTGATAGGAACGGAAGACATACTGAAAGATGCGCAGGAAACCGGGGAACTGGATGAGCGCATGCAAAATGAAGAAATAACTCATGAAGGCGTTGGCCGTGCCGGGGATGATGAAGGCAGCCACAAGCGCCACCGCGCCCAGTTGCAGCGTACCCGTCAACGCCTGCCACCAGACGAAAAATTGCCCATATTTCAAACCCTGCTGCGGGTCATCCACCCGATACTGCGAGAAGAACTTGACGAAGGCGGTGGCCGTCCCCCAATCAAACAGAAGCCAGAAGGTGCTGAAGAAAGAAACGATGAGCGACCAGATGCCGCGCGCCTGCGCAGATGGGAGAAGGAGGCCGAACAACACGACCTGCTGATAAACCATGAGGACGACGAAGAGAACCAACCCCACCGCCAGCAGGAAGAGAAACCCTGCCAACGGGCGGTGAAACCCCACCTCCTCCCAATCCGCCGTCTCTCGCTTGTAAAACCTTGTTGCATCCGAGACGATGCGCGCCAGCGCCTCCGGGTGAGCCAGGCTGTGACGTCGCACCAGGATAAAGGCCACTCCTGTACCTAATGAGAGAAGGGCCACTGCCAGCGCGATGGCAACCCGCTCGGCGCGATGGGGCACGGGCGAGGCCGGGTAATCGGCAAAAGGACGCACTTCGCCCCCCGCGGCCCAGGCCACCAGACTATAGACCAGGTAGTTAAAATAGGGCCACTCACGCAGCGCGACATTGCCTTCGTCGTTTAGCCAAAGCGATACAACCCAAACCGTTCCCAAGCCGACGCGCCCTGTGCCTACCGCCACCTGGCCCTTCTCCGTCAGCACCAGCGGAATAAGCGGAAGGCCATCCAGTATGCTGCGCGCTCGCACCCGCGGCGCGGAGAGCCAATTGATCAGGGCCACCCAGCCATGCAACCTATCGGCAGGACGCAGGCTTTGTGGATCGGTCGCAGGATGCAAGGCCACGTTTTCTTCGCCCAGCAGGGCCCGCAACGTTGCCGCGTCCGCTTGTGGCCCTAGAAAGATGACCAGATTCTGCCCGTTTTGCACTTCCCGACCGATCCTCATGGCCTCCTCCGGGAGCAACGGCAGATCGTTGAGGACGATAGCCCGGGCCTCCTTTGGGTCGGCGGTGTGTGTCAGGAGATCGGTCAAGAAAAGCGCGCGCCGCACGGCGTCGTCCGGGCCATTATAGTAAATCGGCGTGCCTCCGTGCCCGGCGTGAGCCGACGCGCTGCGCGGCACACCGGTGATGGCGGTGGCAAGAACGAGGGCAATAAATAACCGACGCATCCAATACAAGCGCATCCGCCTCCGCGCGGCCCATTTTACCACGCCTGGGCCTATTTGCCTATCCCAAATGGAGCGGAAATTGTCAACATCTTACTTGCCAATGGGTGGAATTGAGGGTACAATAGATGTAGCATAATGCCGGAAGTCTCTTAAGTCATGCCCACCATCACGATCCGCGCCTTTGGCCTGCGCGATGTGCCTCTGTTTATCAGATTGCAGAGACATGGCGCGCTGTTTCGCCTGGATCAGACGCTGATACGGACGCATTCGCCTTTGTGGCCCGCGCTGTTATCGCCTCTTCCCTGGCATGGGATCGGCATCGCGACGTATGTCTTGACCGATAGGAGCCGAGGGCAGCCGGCTCATGGGCTGGCGCAGATGCAAAAACGCCCGGCGCGGCCGGAAGCAGATCTCCTGCTTCTGGCCCCCCATCTTGATTCTCACGAGGGCGTCGGCGACATTTGGTGTCGTCTTCTCAGCCATTGTAGCCAGGAAGCCGGGCAGTTCGGCATCCAGCGCCTCTATGCCACATTGCCGGACGACGCCGCGATGTTGGAGTTGTTCAAGCAGGCGGGCTTCAGCCTATACGCCAAGGAAGACATCTTCCGGTTGGAACAGATCGGCGAGGTGACGAAAGATACCGACGAGAGCAACATACGGCCCCAGCGCGAGGAGGACGCGTGGGCGCTACAACGGCTCTATACCGCTTACACGCCACGTCTGGTGCAACAGGCTGAGGGCATGACGAACGGGGACGCGTGGCCGGGGCGAGACACGAGTGCCGATCTCACCTTTGTCTTAGAGAAAAGAGGTGAGATCATCGGCGCGGTGCTCCTGGAAACGGGAGAGGCAGGGCACTGGCTGCGACTGCAAGGAAACACACAGTCAACAAAGCAAATGGAGATTCTGTTGCGGCACGGGCTGAAGGTCCTGGCTCTGCAACCGTCACGACCTGTTTATTGTGCGGTGCGCGATTACCAGGGCGGCCTACGGGCGCTCCTCTTGGATCGGGGTTTCCGGTTTTTTGCCACCTGGAACCGCCTGGTCAGGTACACCGTCGCCTGGGCAAAAGAGCCCGTCTTAAAGACGGTCCCTGCCCTGGAACGAGGGGTTGAACCGACCATGAGCATAGGACATAACGGCAATAGCGGCCCTGGGGAGCGGCCATTGCCGGAACCTGCTCATGCCAGCGCGGGCAAACATATTTAAAGATCTCCCTTCTCCATACCCTCCATGCTGGAGGGGAGGGCGAGAGTAGGGGTAGAGGGCATGAGAGCGACCGGCGCGTCTGTGCCACAACGACATTATCACGATTGAGGATTATGCAACAAAAGATCACCGATGACTTAGAGGCATTGTTGGCCGTGCTGCCGCCCGCCATAGAGCGGGCCTTACGGGAGGCCAACCGGGCCGATCAACTCCTGGAGGTCGTCATGGACCTGGGACGACGGCCCGAAGCGCGATTCGTTGACCATGAAATCTATTTGAGCGAACACGAGGTAACCGCCGAGGACCTGGATCACGTCGTCAAGCGCATCGGCCAATTCACCAGCGACAACCGCGCGGGCATTGAGCGAACGCTGCATCGCATCTCAGCCATCCGTAACCGCCAGGGCCGGGTTGTGGGGCTGACCTGCCGTGTCGGCCGTGCCGTCTATGGCACCATTGACATCGTGCAGGACATCATAGAATCGGGGCAGAGCATCCTCCTGTTGGGACGTCCCGCCGTCGGCAAGACGACGCTGCTGCGCGAGGCCGCGCGCATCCTGAGCGACCACAAGCGCGTGATCGTGGTAGATACCTCCAACGAGATCGGCGGCGACGGCGACATCCCGCATCCGGGCATCGGCAAGGCGCGGCGGATGCAGGTCGCCACGCCCGCCCTTCAGCACGAGGTGATGATTGAGGCGGTGGAGAACCACATGCCGGAGATCATCATCATTGATGAGATCGGTCGTGAGTTGGAGGCGCAGGCCGCCCGCACCATCGCCGAGCGCGGCGTGCAACTCATCGGCACGGCCCACGGCAACACTCTGGAGAACCTTCTCATGAACCCGACGCTGTCGGACCTGGTGGGCGGCGTTCAGAGTGTGACGCTGTCAGACGAGGAAGCGCGGCGGCGTGGCACCCAAAAAACGGTGCTGGAGCGAAAAGCTCCGCCCACCTTTGACGTGGTCATTGAGATCCAAGACCGGCAGCGCATGGCGGTGCACCACAACGTGGCAGCGGCGGTGGACGCCATGCTGCGCGGGCGCAGCCTGAAGCCGGAGTTCCGCCACCGGGATGCGGAGGGCAGGATACACATTGAGCCCGCGCCTTCGTTGGTGCCCGCACCCGGCCTGACCTTGCGGGAAGAGGCTACTTATCTGCCCTCTCTCGCTCGCCCGCAGGAACGGTCACCGCTGGAGGCCAGGCGCATCTATGCCTACGGCATAGGCGAGGTACGCCTGAAGCAGGCAGCCGGTCGCCTGCATGTGCCGATCACGCTGGTGGATGACATTGATGATGCCGACCTGGTGCTGACGTTGAAGAACTATTATCGCAAGCGGCCTCAACCGATATCCGAGGCGGAGCAGCGCGGCATCCCGGTCTATGTCTTGCGCTCCGGCACGGTGAACCAGATGGAGACGATGTTGGCCGACATCTTCGGACTGCCGACCGTGCCGGTGGACCCTTTTGAGGCGGCGATGCAGGAGACGCAGGAGGCGATCCGCCGCGTTCTGGCGGGCGCGTCGGTCGCCGAACTCAGCCCCCAAACCGCGTCCGTGCGTCGCCAGCAGCACGAGATGGCCCGCTCCGCCAACCTGATCTCGCACTCGTACGGACGGGAACCGTACCGCAGGGTGAGGATATATAGGGAGTAAAAACATCTTATTGCGCAGAGATACCCTCTGTGCCTTTCACTGAGATATGATGACGAAAGATCACATCCGGCAACTTAAACAGAACAACTCCGCTGAACTATATCAGCTTCTACGTTCTACCAAAGACAGCCGAGATCTATTGTTTATCCTAGAAAACCTTGGACATTTGCCCGATGGCTTCAAGGCTGAAGTGTTTACTCCACTGTTGACCCATTCTAACGATAGCGTAAGGCTATGGGCTGTGAAAAACCTAGGCAAAGTGTCAGATCCAAGTCAGCTAGGCATCCTTCTTGACATTGCCCGAAATGACCCTAACTCCATGGTACGACGTGAAGCCGTGTCATCAATTGGTAGGATGCGGTCACCGCAGGGACTACTTCCACTGACCCAACTGTTGGATGATAGTGACCCCAAGGTTGTTTTGCAGGCGATTCGAGGGTTGCTAGTTTTCCGAAATGAAGTTAACGTCCGCAAGGCTCTCTCTCGTCTTGCAGATCACCCGAATGAGATGATCCAAAGCATCATTCGCAGAGAATTCGCACAAGAAAGCGATCACGCACAAGGGAAGCAACCACATCCAGTATCGCCTGGTTTCATGAGGAATGTTGTGGTTCACGGAGATGTACGTGACATCCTCCGATATATACCTAGTGAGTCAGTGCATTTGACATTCACCTCACCTCCTTACTACAACGCGCGCGATTACTCAATTTATCCAAGTTATAATCATTATCTCGATTTTCTTGAAGAAGTGTTCAAAGGAGTACATAGAATCACAAAAGAGGGCCGTTTCCTTATTGTGAATACATCTCCCATCATTATACCCCGGGTAAGTCGTGCACATGCAAGCAAACGTTATCCCATTCCTTTCGACCTCCACACTCGCTTGGTCCAGAATGGTTGGGAATTCATAGATGACATTATTTGGCTTAAGCCAGAAAGTAGTGTCAAGAACCGTAATGCTGGTTTCCTCCAACATCGTAAGCCTCTCGCCTATAAGCCAAATGCTGTTACTGAATATCTGATGGTATATCGCAAGAAGACAGACAAACTGCTTGATTGGAATATTCGTCAATATGATTGGAAAACCGTGAACGAGAGCAGAGTCAAAGGAGACTATGAAACATCTAATGTTTGGAAAATCGACCCCGCTTTCGATCGCGTTCATACAGCCGTTTTTCCCCTTGAGCTCTGTAACAGGGTTATCAGCTTCTATTCATATAAAGGTGATCTCGTCTTTGACCCCTTTGCAGGCAGCGGCACCTTGGGACGCGCAGCAATGAATCTGGGACGTTACTTCTTCTTGACCGAGAAAGAGGGCAAATATATTGAGCGAATGAAAGAGGATTTAGCGAAGAGAGGCCTCTTCGAAGAGCGTGAGACCCGTTTTCTGACAACGGAGGAATTCGCGGCCATCAGCGCGGAGCATGTCAATGATGAGAATAACTGATGCCGTCATACAAAAGATAATACGTCGGCTTCTCAAAGGTCAAGACTATCGTATAGAAGTAGTGACGCTCATCAACGCGGAATTTCTTCAGTATGCAATCGACTTCTTTCAGCGCGTTGTGGAAGCAAAGATGAGAAGCCAGACTGTGACTACCGATTGGTACAAAGAGGAGTTCCTAAATCCCAGTCTTCCTTCCGACGATTTGATCATCAATTCCGGCCTCAACAGGAAAACCATCTCTAACATGTACAATTCCGCTAGGCGTGAGATAGTCCTGGAAGCTACAGAGCAACACTATCAGCAGCTCTACGAAACCATCAACAGCCTGGTCCAACATGGAAGCGAAGTAGATATCAGCCTGACCATCAAATTCCGTGGCGTAAGTGTGGATTTAACCATCAATGAAAGCCTTATCGTCATTAATACACTTGCGGTCAAGCGCGCCGAGTTGCGTGGTGGAGCATGGAGTACAGCCGGAAAACAAGTGGAAAAGGCACTCATGTTAACGCTATGCGTACTCTACCAGATTCCACGGAGAAACTACGAATTAGTCGGGAACACGCCGGAACAACGGGAGGTGGATTTCTACTTGGTCGATCCTGCCGGCGACAAATACCACTGTGAAGTGAAATTAATGGGTAAGGGTAACCCTGAGAGCGCTGATGTTACAATGGCACGTGACACCAAAATTCTGATCGCAGACAAACTCTCTGACCTAAACAAGCGGCAATTGACAGGGCGAGGTGTTAGATGGGTTGAGCTGAGAAGCGAAGGTGGCTATCAGAGGTTCGCGACCATCTTACAAGAACTCGGAATCCCTCACTCAGCGTTTTCAGAAGACCTGGATGTTCGGCTAGATGCTGTCTTTGCAGACATTTTCCAAGGATCGCCTAGGGGATTGACGGCAGAGCGAACCGCATGATCGCAGAGGAGTACCTGAACAGAATCATCCAGGGAGATGCTCTGACGATCCTGCGCACTCTGCCCGACGAAATCGTCGATGTGGGTGTGACCTCGCCACCCTACAACAAAGGCGAGAACAAAAGAGGGTGGCTGGTCAGAGACGTGAAATACGCCAACGCAACAGACAGGCTGCCCGAAGACTTGTATCAGGAAAACCAAATCGCGGTTTTGAACGAGATTTATCGGGTAACCAAACCCGGTGGAACCTTCCTCTATAATCATAAGATTCGGTGGGAACGAGGAGAATTGCTTCACCCAATGGATTGGGTGAGGAAAACGAAATGGGTGGTTCGGCAGGAGATCATCTGGGATCGGATGATCGCAGCGAACATCCGGGGATGGCGATTCTGGCAGGTAGAGGAGAGGATTTATTGGCTGTATAAACCGAGGGGGAGAAACCTGATAGGCGACGAATTAAAACCCCGCCATGCGCTGCTATCTTCTATATGGCGGTTCCCGCCGGAACAGAAGAATCCCCATCCGGCTCCTTTCCCGATCGCCCTGCCGATCAGAGCGATCTATTCCGTCATGGATGAACGAAAAGATGGGGTGGTGATCGACCCTTATTGCGGAAGCGGGACGACATTGGTCGCTGCCAGAATACTCGGACACAACTTCATAGGCATCGAAATCGCACCGGAGTATATTCAATATGCCGAGAACAGGCTGAGAGATTACAAAGCCGAACTGAGGTACGCGAACGAAGAGAGCGCCCAGCACGTTGTGACGAAAACGTTTAGAGACAGGAAAGAGCGGGGAGAGTTCACGGGCAAATACAGAAAAAGAAGTGCCGTAGAAGATGACGGTCAGAGGGCGTTGGCACTCTTCGGCTCTGACGAGATAGCGCTACCTCTTCTTAGAAACGTATCCCACACGGCGGGAGAAGAATAACAGGAGATATCCGTGAGCCTATTTATCACTTTTGAAGGGCCGGACGGTAGCGGCAAGACCACCCACCTGAAACTGCTGGCCGAGTGGCTGCGAGATCAAGGGTATGATGTGCTGGAGACACGCGAGCCCGGCGGCACCGCCATCGGCGAACGAGTGCGCGCCATCGTGTTAGACCGCGCCAGCCAAGAGATGGAAGCGACGACCGAGATTCTTCTCTTCTCCGCCGCGCGCGCCCAGCACGTGGGCCAGATCATCCGACCTCATTTGTCCCGAGGCGGCATCGTCCTTTGCGATCGCTATGCCGATTCCACCCTGGCCTACCAGGGCTATGGTCGCGGGCTTGACCTGCCCACCCTCAGGGTCATCAACTCCTTTGCTACCAGCGGGTTGCGCCCCGCGCTCATCATCTACCTGGATGTGCCGGTGGAAGAGGGGCTGGAGCGACGCCAGCAAGCAAAGGGGGGCGAATGGAACCGTCTGGACGCCGAAACGCTGGCCTTCCACCAGCGGGTGCGGGCAGGTTATCTGGCATTGGCCGCCGAAGAACCGCATCGTTGGGCGATCATTGACGCGACCAGGCCAACCGAGGCGGTGCAGCAGGAGATTCGCGAGCGCGTGAAAAAGGTGCTCACCACGGCCTCTTGAGGAAGCCATTACTCTCCACCCTCTCCAAGGAGCAGCGGCCATGAAGCTCGTTGTCGCCATCGTTAACAGCGACGACTCGCGTACCCTGATTGAACGGCTCATGCGCCACGGTCATAGCGCGACGGTCATCGGCAGTACAGGGGGGTTCCTGCGAGAGGGGAATACCACCCTCGTCATCGGCGTTGAGGACGATAGGGTAGAGGATGTCCTTTTCGTTATCCGTCAGAGTTGCCACACCCGTAAGCAGTTTATCAATCCGCTGCCGCCCGTGTTGGAGCCTGGCGAACTGCAAATCCCGTCGCCGATAGAGGTGCAGGTGGGCGGCGCAACTGTGTTCGTCCTCGGCGTGGAGAGGTTCGCGAAGTATTAGCCTGGGCATTCGCGGGAGGCTATTGCCCTGGCGGGCGCGATAGTTCACTCGCCGATGTCGCTATCTGTCGCGTCGTCGCCGCCCAATTCCGGCATGGTCTTTTCAATTTCCTCAGGGCTCTCGCCTGCTTCCAGCCGGTCAACCACTTCGTCTAACTCATCGCCCAGGTCCTCGCCCATCTCACGGCTCATCTTTCGCATCCAACGGGCGATAGACTTGGGGTCATTCTCATCTAAATCGCCCAGGCTGGCAGGATCGGAAAGGTCATCCAGGCGGCTTTCTTCCGACTTGAGGACGGCCACCTTGGAAACGAGCCTGATCAATTCTCGCCCGCCACAGCGCGGGCAAACCGGCTGGCCGTTGGCGGCCTCGGCAAAGGAGCGCCAAAGGATGCTGACCCGGCGACGACAACTGAGACAACGATATTCGTAGATGGGCATACATCACACCTTCACGGAGAACCTGCGAATATGAATTATAGCGCAGACGCGGCGGACTTTCAAGTGCCCGACCCCCCTATGGCGGGGGAGGGAACGGCCGATGAGCCGACCGGCTGGTATCAACCCACAACGTCCCCTGTGATGGTGGTCCTTTCCGGACCATCAGGCGTGGGCAAGGATGCCGTGCTAAAGCGCATGAAGGAGATGGGCTATCCCTTTCATTTCGTCGTGACGGCCACGACGCGCGCGCCCCGCCCCGGCGAGGTGGATGGCGTGGACTACCACTTCGTCTCGGCTGCCACTTTTGCCGATATGATGAACAGGGGAGAACTGCTGGAGCATGCCGTCGTCTATGGCGAATACAAGGGCATCCCCAAGGCACAGGTGCGCGAGGCATTGGCGAGCGGCAAGGATGTGATCATGCGCATTGATGTGCAAGGCGCGGCCACGATTCGCCGGCTGGTGAAAGGGGCAACCCTCATCTTTTTAACCACGGCCAGCGAGGAAGAGTTGATAGAGCGGCTGCGGCTGCGCCGCACCGAGTCGCCGGATAAACTAAAACTTCGCGTCGCCACCGCCCGCCAGGAACTGAGACGGATAGCAGAATTTGACTATTGTGTGGTGAACCATCACAGCAAATTAGACGAGACGGCGCGCCAGATCGCGGCCATCATCACCGCCGAGAGGCTGCGAGTGGGCCGCAAGCCGGTTGAATTGTAAGGGCGCAATTGGGGAAGCGAGGAGGTAGTCTATGTCGGAAGCGGTCTCTGTGCGAAGATCGGCCATCGCGGGCACGTGGTATCCGGGTACGCCGGCGGCGCTGCGCCAGACCGTGCAGCGCCTCTTTGAACAGGCAGACGTGCCCGACCTGCACGGCGAGATCGTCGCGCTCCTGGCCCCTCACGCGGGCTATGCCTACTCAGGCCCGATAGCCGCTCAGGCCTATCGCGCGGTCCACGGCCAGACCTTTGCACGCGTGATCCTGATGGGGCCCCTGCACCGCCCCATCTGGGGCGCGCGGCTGAGTGCGGTCATGACTTCGTCCGAAGCCGCTTACGAGACGCCTTTGGGCGCAGTCCCCTTGGATAGAGCCTTCCTGGATGCCTTGGCGCGGCGAGTTCCCATCACGGCGGTAAGGGGCGACCAGGAACATTCCCTGGAGATACAGTTGCCTTTCCTGCAAGAGGCACTGGGCCAATTCCACCTGGCGCCGCTTCTCCTGGCCGAGATGCCGGACGACGCCGCGAGCCTGGCCCATTGCCGGGTCTTGGGCGAAGCGGTGGCCGAGACGGCCCATGCTATGGAAGGCCGTTCTTTGGTCGTCGCCAGTTCTGATCTCTCGCATCTTGATGACTATCGCCTCGTGGTCTCTCGCGATAAGGTGCTGGTGGATTTGGTCGCCGCCTTTGATCTGGATGGCCTGGTGCAAGCCTTATCGCAAGGACGCTGCTACGCTTGCGGCGGCGCGGCCATCGTGGCGGCCATGGCCGCCGCGCGAGGCGCGGGTGCGACGCGGGCCCAGGTGTTGCGCTATGCCGCCTCCGGCGACATTACCGGCGACAAGCGGCCCGGCACCTACACCGTGGGCTATCTGGCCGCAGCCTTTGTGCGGGAGAAGCCTCAAGAATAATGCGCTACGCCGAAGTCGTCGTCCATGCGCCGGTCAGCCGTCGGTTGGGTCAAACCGGCCCCTCCCTTTCGCCCTCCTCCACTACGCGGGGGAGGGAGGGATGGGGGCCTTCAGAAGCACCGCCCCTGGGCGGCACTTACCATTACGCCATCCCCGATTTCTTGAACGAGGAGGTTGTTCCCGGCAGCCTCGTCTCCGTCCCCTTTGGCGAGCGCATCTTACAAGGCATCGTCGTTGCCCTCAGCGACAGCACCCCTGTGGCGGATACGAAAGACCTCGCGGGGCTCGTCCGGCGCGAGCCGGTGCTGACGCCGGCGCAACTGGCCCTCGCCCGCTGGGTGAGCGAGCGATACCTGGCCCCCCTCATTGACGCGATCCGCCTGTGCCTCCCGCCGGGCCTCATTCTGGCCGCCGAGCCGGTATTGGAACTTCTCGCGCAACCTCCCTGGCCCCCTGATCTGACCGATACGCAGCGTGCCCTGTTGGAGCGGTTGCGCGCCGGGCCGGCGCGCTGGCGACGATTGCGCCGCCAACATCCTGAGTTTGACCGACCATCTGTCCTGAACCCCCTCCTGGCTCGTGGCCTGATCCGTCGCCGGCGGCTTGTGGTGGAGACGCCTCCACGACCCAAGACCGGCAAGACCGTGCGCCTCCTGGCCGACGAGGCCACCATCGCACGCGCGCTGCCGCGCCTGGGACGAGCCTCCAAACAGGCGGACGCGCTGGCATGGCTGGCTGGCACCGATGACCCGCTCCCTACATTGGCCGCCGTTTGCGCGGCTGTGGGGTGCAGCGAAGGGCCGCTGCGCGAATTGGCCGCGCGCGGCTGGGTGGAGATCACGCCCCGACGCGAACTGGTATCCCTCGCCCTACCGCCGCAGCGGGTGGCTGAATTAATGATGGGCGAGTTAAGCCGCTCCCCATCTCAGGCGCGGGCCTTGGCCGTCTTACGCGAAGCGGCCTCACCCTTGGAGGCAGGGGAGCTTCTCCGCCGCGCCGACGTCTCTGCGACCACGCTGCGCGCGCTGGAGGAAAAAGGCTACCTCCGCCGCGCCGTGGAGGAACCGCAAGTCATCCTAATGCTCCCTCGCGATGCGGTGCCGGATCGCATCGTGGAATTGCGGGGCAGCGAAAAGCAACGCGCCGTGCTGGGGGCGTTGCAACGGAGCGACGGCATCGCCTGGATCGGTTGGGTTTATGCCGAGACGGGCGCGACGTTGGCGACGCTGCGCGAACTGGAAGCCGCCGGTCTCATTCATCTGGATTTAGAGGAAGAACGTCGGGACCCCCTGGCCGGGCGCATCTTCGCCCCCGATAAGCCTCCTGTGCTGACCGCGGATCAGGCGCGCGCGTGGTCAGAAATAGAGAAGGCCATCAACGGCCAAAGGTCGGAGGTCTTCCTTCTGCACGGGGTGACGGGAAGCGGCAAGACGGAGATTTACCTGCGGGCGCTGGCGAAAGTGTTGGATAAGGGGAAACAAGGACTGGTTCTCGTGCCCGAGATCGCCCTGACGCCGCAGGCCGTACAGCGTTTCGCCTCCCGCTTTCCGGGCCGGGTCACGATCCTGCACAGCGGCCTCTCCGCGGGGGAACGTTTTGACCAGTGGCGCAAGATGCGCGCAGGAGAGGCCCATATCGTCATCGGTTCGCGCCTGGCGCTCTTTGCGCCGCTCTCTCGCCTGGGGCTGATCGTAGTGGACGAGGAGCACGAGCCGGCCTACAAGCAGGAGCGAAGCCCTCGCTACCATGCACGCGAGGTTGCCATAGAACTGGGGCGGCTGACCGGTTCTCCCGTTATCCTGGGAAGCGCGACGCCCGCGATGGAGTCTTATTACCGCGCTCGCCATGGCGAGTTCCGCTTGCTGCAATTGCCGCAGCGCATCCTCGGCCATGGGGGCAGGCAGATAGGGGCCTCCGGCGAACAGGCGCGATCGTTGCCGCCGGTGCAGATCGTGGATATGCGCCAGGAATTGCGCGCGGGCAATAGCCATCTATTCAGCCGCGCTTTGCAGGGTGCGCTGCGCGAGGTTCTGGCCGCAGGCGAGCAGGCGATCCTCTTCCTCAACCGGCGTGGCACGGCCACCTTCGTCCTCTGCCGCGATTGCGGTTACGTGGTATCGTGTCCTCGTTGCGATGTGCCGCTGACCTACCATGAGCCGGAAGATCAGAACCTCCCTCCTCCCCCCGTCCCCTCCCTCTCCTCGCAGCGGGGAGAGGATGGAGAATTAAAGGGGGGGAAGAGGGGTCTTAATAATCAGGGCCGGCGCTCACCCATCCTCCTTTGCCATCACTGCGGGCGACGTTACCCTGTTCCTCCGGTCTGCCCCCGCTGCGGCAGCCATCGCATTCGTTACTTCGGAGCGGGGACGCAGCGGGTAGAGGCTGCCGTGCACGAACTCTTTCCTCAGGTGCGCACGCTGCGTTGGGATCGCGACGTGACCGGCCCGCGCGGGATGCATGAGGCCATCCTGGACCGTTTCATCCGCCGCGAGGCCGACGTCCTTATCGGCACGCAAATGCTGGCCAAGGGGCTTGACCTGCCGCTGGTCACCCTGGTCGGCGTCGTCGCCGCCGATACCGCGCTCTACCTTCCCGATTTTCGGGCCTCCGAGCGCACCTTTCAACTCTTGACCCAAGTCGCCGGACGGGCAGGCCGCACACCCCGCGGCGGACGCGCCATCGTGCAAACCTACAATCCCGATGCCTATGCCATTCGCGCGGCCGCGCGCCACGACTATGCCGCGTTCTACGCGCGCGAGGAGACCTTTCGCCGCGAGCAGGGCTATCCGCCTTTCCGTCGCCTGGCGAAGTTGGTCTTCGTGGGAACCAACGAGTCAACCTGCCATCGCGAGGCGGAACGACTGGCCCGCGCCCTGCGGGAGCATCTCCAGCGCGTCGGTGAACCTCTTGCCGCGCTCGTTGGCCCCGCGCCTTGCTTCTTCAGGCGTCTGCGAGGGCACTATCGCTGGCAGGTCGTCATACGCGCCGCCGACCCCGTCGCGCTCCTGCGCGACTTTCCTCTCCCGCGCGGCTGGTGGGTGGACGTGGACCCCATCAGCCTATTGTGACGCCGTTTGGTAATTCGTGTCACAACACATATAATCCGGCTGTAGATTAACACTAGGAGGACTTTTGAACACCCATACAAGCGAGGTGACATGAACCCCATCCGTGCCTATGTAGAAGCCAACAAAGAGCGTTTCCTGGACGAACTGAAGGCCCTCCTCCGGCAGCCAAGCGTATCGGCGCAGAACCTTGGCATTCGCGAGACATCCGCGCTGGTGCGGGCGCGCCTGGAACGCCTGGGCGCGAAGGTGCAGATGCTGGAGGTAGAGGCCGGTGGCCCTCCTGTCGTCTATGGCGAGATCGGGGAGGGGCCGCGCACGCTCCTTTCGTACAACCATTACGACGTGCAGCCGCCTGAACCGTTAGACCTGTGGCAGACGCCCCCCTTTGAGCCGACGGTGCGCGACGGCAGACTTTATGCCCGCGGCGTCGCCGATGATAAGGGCGACCTTATGGCGCGCATCCACGCGGTGGAGGCTTACCTGGCCGTGCATGGCCGTCTTCCCGTGAAGATCAAATTTTTCGTGGAAGGGGAGGAAGAGGTCGGAAGCCTGCATCTGGCCGAGTTCGCCCAACGCTACCGCGACCTGCTGTTGAGCGACGGCTGCCTTTGGGAGGCGGGCGGCAAGGACGAGGCCGACCGCCCGACGTTGCATCTGGGGCTGAAGGGCATCCAATATGTGGAATTACGGGCGCGCGGCGCGAAATCCGACATGCACTCCTCGCTGGCGGCCATCGTGCCCAATCCTGCCTGGCGGCTGGTGTGGGCCTTGAACACCATGAAGACGCCCGACGACCGCATCACGGTAGATGGCATGATGGACTACGTGCGCAAGCCGTCACAGGCCGAGTTGGATTTGCTGGCCGCCATCCCCTTTGAAGAGGAGAAGATGCGCGCCAATTGGGGTATTCCGGCCTTCGTGCGGGGGCTTCGAGGCCTGGACGCGCTGGTCAAACTTTACTATGAACCGACCTGCACCATCTGCGGCTTCTCCACCGGTTATACCGGGCCGGGAGCGAAGACGGTGTTACCGGCAGAGGCAATGGTCAAGGTGGACTTCCGCCTGGTTCCGAACCTGACGCCAGAACTGATGATGAGGCTCCTGCGTGAGCATCTGGACCGACGCGGCTTCACAGATATTGAAATGGTATCTCACAGCGCCGAGCATCCTGCCTCTACGCCGATAGATGCGCCGTTGGTTAAGGCCTGCGCCGCCGCCGCGGAAAGGGTCTATGGCAGACGTCCCGTCATCTATCCCCTGATGGCCGGCAGCGGGCCGATGTATCCCCTCTGCCAGCAATTGGGCATGGCCGGCGTTGTCGGTGTGGGCGTCACCTATCCCGGCACCAACATCCACGCGCCCAATGAGAACATCCGCCTGGCGGATTACTGGGAGGGGATTGAGTTCGTCGCCGCACTGATTGACGAATTAGCCGGTCGCGTGCCGGAGGCGTAATTCGTCGGGGCGCAATCATTGCGCCCCAAAGCGTCTCATGATCGCGGCGTGGGGGTCAGCGTCGGCGTGCGGGTGGCAACGGGTGGCGTTCTCCCCGGCGGTGTAGGCGTGGGCGTTCGCGGGGGAGGCACAAACTCGCCGCGGCGATACAGCAAAGGGAGCCAAGCGCGATAGGGCGATACCAAGGTCAGCGTCTTGCGTTGGATGGTTTCGCCGTAGCCGTCGTCAATCCAGACGGCATGGGCTACGGCCAACGGCTCCGGAACGCTGGCAATCAGGATGCTGTACGTCACCGTCACCGGCGAGGCGGCTACCAGGCTCCCCGTCCACACGATTTCATCCTCAGGCGCGCCGACCGTGCCGCTGCTGGCCGCGAGAGAGCCGGGAACCAACGACGTGCGTAGAGGGAGCGAGGCGACGGCGCGCGCCGCCGTCGCCGGGAACGGGGCATCGTTCCGCAGTATGAGGGTATAGGTCAGGCGATCACCGGGACGTGCCTGCATCCGATCCACCGTCAGCGTGCTTGCTGCCAGGTCCGGCGCATCCACCCGCGTGGAAGCGTCGCGATGGAAACGGAAGCCCATCTCCGGGGCCGTCAGTTCTGCCTCATGCCGCACGCGGCTGCCGGGCGGCAGGGGCCCGACCACATCTGCCTGATAGGTGAGGGTTAGCCCTGCGCCCGATGCTAATGGGCCCTCCCAGACGATGCGTTGGTTCTCAGGATCATACTCGCCGCCACCGGCCAGGCTTCCCGGCACATAGGCCAGGCCGGAAGGCAACGGCGCGGCGAAGCGCACCGTTGCCAATGCTTGCGGGCCATCGTTGAGGAGATGGGCGGTGTAGGTCAAGCGGTCGCCGGTGGCGGCGCGGGCCTTGTCCACCGTAAGGTTAGAGTTGCCGAGCCAACTGAGCCAGCCCATCGCGCGCTCCATCACCTGGGCCGCGTCGGGCGAACGCAACGACTCAAAGGGGAAGGCAAAGAAGAGAGAGCGAGACGTGCCGGTGACTGTGGTAAGGGCAATGGGCCAGCCATGTTGATCGGTAAAGGCCGCCATCGCTCCCGGCCCCGGCGTGAGACCATCGCTCCAATTGAGGAAGGGATAGTTTAACACATAGGGGCCCAAGCCGTCGCCCACCGGATTGGCAGGCACTCCGGCAGCAGCCGTAGCGGTGATGACCTCTTGATAGGCCGCGATGCCCATGTAGCCTTGCAAGAAAGGCGTCAGGCCCCGGTAGTAAAGGATGTCCTGGCCGGAAAGGAAAAGGCGTCCGCCCCCATCCAGATAGGCAGCCAGCCGTCGTTCGTCGGCCTGAGTGAGCGGCTGATGCCAGTCATAGCCCGTGAACCAGATGACCAGCGGATAAAGTCGCAAGGTGTCGGTAGGTGGGCTTTCTTTGCCTTTGCCTTCTTCCCAACCCACCTCCCAGCGGTCATAGGTGAAGCCCCCGGCAGCCAGGGCGGCCTCGTATTTCGCCTCCTGGTCATACCAGCGGTCATCGTCCACCAGGAGGATCGGCGCGGGGGCCTTGGCGATGAAGGAGGTGGATGCCCGGCGCATGGGCGACAGCGCCGAGCGCGCGGTCACGCTGAAAGGCTGCCGCGTGTCCCAACCTGCATCCGGAGGCACGGTCAGCGTGACGGTCAGGGGCATGGTGCTACAGGGGGGTAATCCGATCTCCGTGGCTGACAAGCGCGCGTCCCACCTTGCCGGGCTCAGGTCCAGGTTAATGCGCTCCGGCTCTCCTGCCCCTTCTGTGGCGTAGCGTAAACGGAGGGTGAAGGTCAACATGCTGCCCGGGGGGCCTACCTGTACGGCCTGCTCCGCCGTGAGATCGAGCCCCCCATCTTCGGGCGGACCGTCGAGCCAGGCGAGCGCGCGATCTAAAACCTCGCGCCGCGCCGCCGCCGAGGCCAGCCCCTCCCAGCCAAACCCCAGATAGACGACCCGTTGAGCCAGGCAGCGCCCGACCTGAAGCGCGGCAACGCCTTCATCGGTGTAGGCCAGGATAGAGGAGGCGTGTTCGGCGTCGGCGGGAGCTATCACGTCGGGATAGGTCTGATTGTTGGCCCCATCGCCGCCACCCAACATCAGGTCAAGGCCGGCGAAGGGACCCTCTCCTATCAGGTGAGTGCTCTGCGCCTGATCCGCGATGAAGCGGGCCTTGAGTTGGTTCTGATAATAGGCCCGCGCGGGAAGGCCGCCGCGGCCCGACTCCCAATAGCCGACGTCTTGACCGGTCAGGAACAAGCGGCCACCGCCGGTCAGGTAGGTTTCCAGCGCGCCGTGCGCGCCGATGTAACCCGGCGAATCTGCAGGCGAAGACCAGATGACGATGTCGTAGGGGGTGAGATCGGCTGCGGTGGGGACGCCGATGAGACGGCCATCGCTGCCGGTGCGGATGGTGCGCACGTCGTACAGATAGCCCAAATCGTCCAGCGCGCGGCGGAAGTAGGGGGCCTGGCTGTCGTAGTACCATGCCCCGCTATCCACCAGGAGGAGGCGTGGCGCGCGCGGAAGGACGAAATCGTAGGGCGTCAGCAGGTTGGCCGTGACGATGACGGCAGCCGTCACGACCCGGTATTGCTCCAGGCGAGCGCGCAAGAGATACTCGCCGGTGGGAAGCGCCAGGCTGTAAAGCCCCGTGGAGCCGTCGGCCTGGACGCCGACGGGGAAGCCCACCGCTTCCACCGTGGCCGAGAGGGTCGCTCCGCTCTCTAACTCGCTGACGCGCCCGGCAACAATGCCCACCGGCACAGGTTCCAAGGTGAAATCCTGGCGGGTCGTTGTACCTTCGTGTACGGCGATACCATAGACGATCTGAGAACCGTAACCGAAGCGGCTTGCGCTGATGTCATAGATGCCTGCCGCCAGGGAGACGGTGAAATGACCCGTGGCGTCCGCCTCCGCCTGGGCGACCGTTTCGCCGTCGTGGGTGCGCACCGTCATCGTCGCCAGATGGAGAGGCGCGCCATCGGGAGCGCGTCGCACCGTACCGATCAATTCGCCTGCATGTTGGGCCAGGGCCACCGCGGCATAGGCATTTACCAGGCCCCAGCCGGTATTATTGTCAGGAGAAAACGCGCTCAGGGCGCGAGCGGTGCTCGTGATGATGCGCTCTATCTGGTCAACGCTCAGGGCGGGGTCTGCCTGGCGCAGTAAGGCGACGAGGCCGGCCACGTGCGGCGCGGCCATGGAAGTGCCGGTATTCAGGCCGTAAGTTCCTCCCGGAAAACTGGAGCGTACCCCTGCGCCGGGGGCGACGACCTCCGGTTTAACCTCGCCAAAGGGTGAAGGCCCGCGCGAGGAGAAAGCAGTTACCGTGTCGGTATCATCCAGCGCGCCGACGGCCAGCGCGGCGGGGTAACTGGCCGGGGCGGAGACGGTCCCGCGCTGCGGGCCCATGTTGCCGGCGGAGACTACAGGCACGATACCGGCGGCGCGTACCGCCTCTAGGTCATCCCAGAAGTTCAGCATCGCGCCGTCGTCGGTGCCCCAAGAATTGTTCACCACATCGGGGGCCAGTGCCGGATCGCCCGCGGGAGCGAGTATCCATTGAAAGGCGGCGTGAATCCAAGAATCAAGGGCTCGGCCTTGGCTATCAAAGGCCTTGACCGCGATCCATTGTGCGCCCGGCGCGACGCCGATGCCGTTCTCGCCAACCATCGTGCCCATGGTGTGGGTGCCGTGGCCATGAGGGTCGCCGGGATAGAGGTAGCCCTCGTTTGTCGTGTCAATCCAGTTGCCGGTGTGCCGGGGAAGCCCTTTGGGATTATAGCCCCGATAATGGCGGGCGAGGGCCGGATGCTGGCTATCTACGCCGCTATCTACGTTGGCGACGACAACTCCACGCCCATCTATGCCCAAAGCCGACCAGACGCGATCGGCATGGACGCGGGCGATGTTCCACTCAACGGCATCAGGATTTGAGAGGGCAGAACCTCTCTCCACCACCCACCTTCCTCTCCCCGCATCAGGAAGAAGAGGAAGAACAGGGGAAGGAGAGAGGTCTAAATAGTGCTCGTGGTCGGCCCGCACAATGGCGACCTCGGGGCGGGCGGCGATCTCAAGTACCATGTCTGGCTGCGCGGTAACGGCAATGGCGTTAACGATCCAAAAGGGTGTATAATCTCGCACGCGTCCCGCAACCTGGGCCGTAGCTAAGGCCGCACGCAGCGGGGCTTGGGATGTCTCGGCCTTCTGTTGCAGCGCGGTGACGATAGCTCGGCGGCGGGCCAGAGTGGCCTGAGGACCGGGAGAAGCGGAGGCGACCTGAGCGATCGCGCCGGCGAGATCGGCTCGCTCGCGCAGGTACACAATGAAGCGCAGGGGGGCGCGCGATCTCAGGGCCGCTTTCAACAGGTCCGGCTCAATCTTGGGCGCGATCCCTTCATCTACTGCGCGCGATGGTGATCCGGCGGTGAGGACGGGGGAAAGGCGGTCCGGCGGCTTCGCGATTTCTGCAAAGGCCGCGCCGGTCAGGACCAGGAAGACCCCGGCGATCAGGAAGGCCAAGGCGAAGGCGCGGCCTCCGCGTAGGGAAACAGACATGGCTAGAAGCAACTTTTCATAACCGAGGAGGATGCGATGCGCAGGCTGGCATATGTTGCCCTGATGGTCCTGGTTCTCGCTTCGTTGGCTCTCAACGTGTTCATCCTGGTACAACTGGAAAGCGCCCGTCGTGCTGCAATCGGCCTGGCAGACTGGGCAGCCCAGGAACTGCGTCCCCTGGAAGATGCCCGCATCCGCTACACCGTCAGGATAAGTGAATCTCTGCCGGTGACGACGGCGATTCCCTTCCGCGAGAGCCTGAGCGTGCCCATCAAAACCACCATTCCGATCAACGTTGTCGTCCCCATTCGCCAGCAAATCCAGGTGCCGGTGGAGGCAGGGTTTCTCAGCTTCATTCTGGACATACCGTTAGACCTGGAAGTGCCGGTGAACCTGGAGGTCCCCGTTGACCTGCAAGTTCCTGTTGCCATCAGCCGCACGGTGAACATCTCCACCGTCGTGCCCGTCAGCCTGACGGTTCCCATAGAAATACCCCTCGCCGACACTCCCTTCGGTCCGGCCTTGCGGCAACTGCGCGAGGCGGCGGAGGGGGTGCGCCTGGGGCCATAATCCATCATGCATCCGTAGGAGCGCAATTCATCGCGCCCCTACATCGCAACCTTGCGGCAAGTTTCCTATTCTTGTTCTTGGGGCGGTGCCTCGTGGCCTATTCGTAAGACAAGCGCAGGTTGCGCAGCGGTGATGCGATAGCGCGTGCCGCGAGAGAGGGTCAGCAATTCGCTCATGCCCAGTGGCGATGCCTGGCCTTCGTCCGTCTCCAGCAGCACCGCGCCCCGTTGCCCGATGAAGAGCCCCGCGCCCGGTTTCTGCTCCAACCAGGGACTGAGACCCAGACAACGAAGCGCCCATAGACGGAAGAGAGAGACCTGGGCCAGCGGGTAAGGCCAATAAAACGGCACCGTCTCGGGCACATCCTCGGTAATGCTGGCCTTGCGCAGGCTACCCTGACCGGGGACGCCGTGTATCCGCCCGTGGCCGTTGCGACGGTCAACCAACAACCGCAAACGGAAGAGCAGGACAAGGGACCATTTGGCCGAAAGGGAACGATGGGCAATGCCCTTCGGCACAACGGCCAATTCCCACGGCTTCAGCGTGACTGCTCCCCATTCGCTTTCCAGCGTAATGAGGCCGCTTTGAACAAGGAAGAGCTCATCTTCGTCCAGGTGGCGATGCCAGCCGATGGCTCCCTGGCAAACGTACACCGCTGCGGAGAGCTCATCCACCTGGGCCAGTTCTATCATGGAAAATGGTTCCTTCAAGTGTACTGCTGCGTCCGCGATATTCACCCGGGTCTCAATAGGCATAGACCACCCTTGTCGCATAGGGTGACCCGATTATAGCCGAAAATGGTCGCTCTGTCTAGGAATCGGCGTTCTGCGCGACCGCCTCGCCAAGGGTGGGCAAGGCCAGGCCACAGAATCCACAACCCGGCAACTTCATCCACCACCTATGTGACAAAGGGGGGAATTTGCGCGCTTGACCTGTGCCGCATTCGCGGTTATACTTTTGCCTGTTGCCCCCAGGCCCACCTTTTGTCATCCTTCACCTAACAAATCCCTTTTCAGGGGCCCGTTCCTTACCCCGACGACGGTCAGAGGAGTCCGCCATGATACGTCCACGCTTCATCGCTCTCCTCATCGCTGCCCTTGCTTTGCTCGCCATCATCCTTGCACCTGCCGCGGGAGCCGCCTCGCCATCCCGTTCTGCCATTGTGGAACCAGAACTGTGGCAGGAACTCGCCGAGAAAAAAGAGACGACCTTTCTCGTTTATATGCGAGAGCAGGCCGACCTCAGCAGCCCCGCCGTGACCCAGGCGGTGAACAAATTGGCGCGCCGCCAGGCGGTCGTAGATGCCTTACGCACCACCGCCAGCCGCAGCCAGCAGGACATCCGTGCCTATCTGGACAAGCAGCAGGCCGCAGGCCACGTTTCGGCCATCACCTCCTTCTGGGTGGTCAACGCGCTCGCGGTCACCGGTGATGCGGAGACGGCGCGCGCGCTGGCCGCGCGCCCCGACGTGGCGCGCATCACCATCAACCACGTGCGCCCGTTGGAAAAGCCGGAACGGGTAACGGTTCCCAACCTCGCCATGTGGAACATTGAACGCGTGCGCGCGCCGCGCGTCTGGCAAGAGTTGGGCATCACCGGGCGCGGCGTCGTCGTCGCCAACATGGATACGGGCGTCGCCTGGACTCATCCCGCCCTCCGCGCCCATTATCGCGGCTTCACAGCCAACGGTGTGGATCACAACTACAATTGGTTTGATGCCACCGGCACATCTACCGGCGCGCCGATAGACGACGACGGCCACGGCAGCCATACGATGGGAATCATGGTGGGCGACGACGGCGGTGCCAATCAGATCGGCGTCGCGCCCGGCGCAAAATGGATGGCGGTGCGCATCTTCACGCCCCAGGGCACGACCGACGCCTGGATTCACGCGGGCTTCCAATGGCTCCTGGCCCCCACCGACCTGAACGGCAACAACCCCGACCCCAGCAAAGCGCCGGACATCGTCAACAACTCCTGGGGCTCCAGCAACATTGCCGACCCTACCTTCTGGTACGACCTGTTGGCCTGGCAGGCGGCGGGCATCTTTTCCACCTGGTCGGCGGGCAATCGCGGCGCGGACGGCCCCGGCTCCATCGGCGCCCCCAGCGGCTATCCCCACGCCTTTAGCGTCGGCGCAACCGATCCCAACGATATCCTGGCCGCTTTCTCCAGCCTGGGGCCCGGCTTCTGGACGCCCGCAAAGCCCAACGTCAGCGCGCCCGGCGATTACGTGCGTTCCAGCGTCTTGGGCAACGCGTACGATTTTTATAGCGGCACCTCTATGGCCGCGCCCCACGCCGCGGGCGTCGCCGCCCTGCTGTTGGAAGCAGACCCACGCCTGACCGTCGCCGACCTGGAAACCATCATCGCGCGCACGGCGTGGGATTTAGGCCCTGCCGGCTTTGACCACGGCTACGGCGCGGGGCGGGTGGACGCCTACGCCGCCGTACGCTGGGCCTTGGGCGGTGGCCGCCTGGGCGGGCAGGTGCGCGACGCGCTCACGGGTGAGCCTGTCGCCCAGGCGGTGGTGGAGGGCTTGGGCGCAAGTGAGCCTGCCTTCCGCACCAGCACCGATGACACCGGCCATTACGTGGTGGCCGTGCCTGCCGGCTCCTACCAGGTGACGGCGGCAGCCTTCGGGTATCTGACGGCCACCGTCCGCAGCGTAGAGGTTGTCAGCGGCTTCCAATCGCTGCGTGACCTGGAATTGGCGCCCGCACCCCTGGCGCGCATCGGCGGCGAACTGCGCGACGCCTTCACCGGCGCGCCTCTCACCGCTACCGTGTACCTGTTAGATACCCCACTGATGACAACCGCCGACGCCAACGGCCTCTTCCACTTTGACGTGCCCGAAGGATGCTACACCTGGCTTGCCATGCGCCCCGGCTATCGCCGCCTGACCGAGTCCGCCGGATGCGCGCAACCGGGGCTTCCTGCCTCCTTCCCGGTGAAGATGCTGGCCCCCGCGCCTTCGCTCCTTCTGCTGGATGCCGACGCCTGGCTGGAAGACGATGCGACGGTCTATTTCAAACTTGCCCTAGATCGTGCGGGCTACCTATATGACACGCGGCGCATCACCGATACGGCCATCCTGCCGACTCTGGCCGAGTTGCAGACCTACGACATCGTCATCTGGACCCACCCCTGGGCATCCCCCGGCAAGGTTGACGAAGCGCGGGGAGACACGGCGGCTCAGAACCTCCTCGCGGGCTATGTCAACGGCGGCGGACGGCTCCTGCTATCGGGCCAGAACATCGGCTTCTATGACGGCGGCGGGCAGCAGGGCAGCGCAGTCCTGCCATATTACCGGAACGTGCTGCATGCCCGATTCGTGAGCAACATGAACGCCACAGAGGCAACGGGCATCCCAGGGGAGGCGTTCAGCACTCTGACGGTAACCCTCCCCACCGTTGACTCCTACAACGCGCGCGCCGGCCTTTCGTCGGAAAAGATCGCCCCTGCGGATTCTCAGGCCGTCGCGGTGATGGAATATGGGCCCGGAGATACGGCGGCCTTGCGCGTCAGCAACGTAGGACCGGGGCGCGGGCGTCTTCTCTACTTCGGCTTCGGGCTAGAGCGCGCGGGGCCGTTGGAGAACCGCGCCGAACTCCTGCGCGCGGCGCTGGCCTGGCTGGCGCAACCGTCGCTCACCAAAGGCGTGAACGCGACGGTCGCCGCACCGGGAGACGTGCTGACCTACACGTTGGCCCTGAGCAACAGCCTGCGTGCGCCCACTTTCGTCGCAAACCTCTCCGACCGCCTGGCCGACGAACTGGCGTATGTGGCGGGGAGCGTCACCGGAGGCGCGGCCTATGACCCGGCCACGCGCACCATCTTCTGGTCGGGGTGGCTCCCCTCAAGGGCCGAGAGCCTCTTTGGGTTTCAGGCGGAGATAAGTTTGGATGTGCCGGGGGGCGCGCGGGTGACGAACCGGGCGGACTTGGCGACGGGCGAGTTGCGCGTGCCGATCTCCGCCACCGTCCTCACCACCATCGGCGCACCCGACCTGCGGGCGTCGGCCAAAGAAGTGGATAAGGATGTGGCGCGCGTCGGCGATACGCTCACCTACACCATTACCCTGCGCAACGACGGCCCCGTGGCCGCCAACAACACGGTCTTGACCGATCCACTTCCTGCCGGCCTCTCCTATGTGGACGGCAGCGCCACGGGTGGCGCGACCTATGATGCCGCGTCGCGAGAAGTGCGCTGGACCGGCACGGTCTCCGCAGCCATCGCCGGCGGCACCACCACTTATACTTGGACCGATAGCACCAGGCCGGGCGGCCCCGTTTTCTCCTGGGTGGACATCAACACGACCGGCACCGCCGTCAGCCTGGGCGACGACCAGGTGGCAGGCCCCTTCCCCATCGGCTTTGTCTTCCCCTACTTCGGGCAGAACGTCAGCCAATTCTGGCTCAGCAGCAACGGCTGGATCGCCTTTTCCGCGCCTAGTGGCTCGTTCTTTAATAACGAAAGCCTTCCCAGCACCACCGCCCCGGCCAGCATGATCGCCATCTGGTGGGATGACCTGAATCCCACCGCAGGCGGCACCGTGCGCTACGGCCTGTCGGGCGGGCGATTAGTCGTCTCTTTTGAGGGTGTGCCGCGCCTGGGCGGTGGCGGCCCCTACACCTTCCAGGCCATTCTGGAGCCCAACGGCAGCATCCGGCTGCAATATCTGACGATGGCAGGAACCCGCTTAAACGAGGCGACCATCGGCTTGCAGGATGGCACCCGCACCCAAGGCCTCACCATCGTTCACAACGCGGCCTACGTGCAAAACAACCTGGCCGTGCGCATAGACCCGCCGCAGGCAGTAAACCCCGGCATACACATCATCACCTTCCGTGCTCAGGTAGAGCCGGAGGCGGAAGCAACGGGCGAGATAATCAATACCGCGCGCGTGGCCCCGCCGGTAGGGAGCATCCTCAACCTATCCGCGACGACGCGCGTCCGCTATGCGGACTTCTCCGATTCGCGCAAGGAGGCTTCGGCTGGCCTTGCCGCGCCCGGCAGCATCATCACCTATAGCATCGCGGCGACCAACACCGGCAACCTCACCGCGACCCTCACCATCACCGACCCGATCCCGCCGGGCACTTCCTACGTAGAAGGGAGCGCCACGGGCGGCGCAGTTTATGACGCCGGAGAGAACCTGCTGCGCTGGCAAGGCGTCATACCGCCCGACGGGCAAGGTGCGTTTGCTTTCCAGGTGCGGTTAAGCGACACCTTGACCGAGACGACCGAAATCGCCAACGTGGCAACCCTCACCGACGGGAGCAAGGTGCTGACGCGCACGGCGCGCCTGCGCATCTCCATTCCCAATCTCCAGAGTTCTTTCAAGATAGGAAGCCAATCCGCGGCGCGCGGGGGCGACGTGCTAACCTACACCATCGCCCTACGCAACGAGAGCCTCATCACCGCGACGGCCCGGTTGACCGACTCTCTCCCTGCGGGGCTGGCGGTGTTGACCGACACCCTGAGCGCGGGCGCGACGTATGATGCCGCCCAACACCAGGTGCGATGGCAAGGGACGGTGCCGCCGCGGACGCCGGGCTATACCTATCGCGACAGCGACCAGCCGGGCGGACCCGTTTTTGATTGGATAGACATACGCGGGCGCGGCACGCCCATCACCGGCCTGGGCGACGACACCAATGTAGGGCCGTTCCCCATCGGCTTCCCTTTCACCTTCTATGGCCGCACCTTCACCGCTTTCCGCGTCAGTTCCAACGGCTGGATCAGTTTTGATTCCGCCGGCACAGATTATATCAATCGCGCCCTGCCCGACCCGGCTGCCCCCCGAAATCTCCTGGCTATCTGGTGGGATGACCTCTCCTTCCTGACCGGCGGTCAGGCGTTCTACTGGTCGGATGGCGTGGGCACGTTGGTCATCAGCTACTTAAATGTGTCGCTCTTCGGCAGCTCCGGCGGCCCCTACACTTTCCAGGCCATCCTGCGGGCCGACGGCAGCATCACCTACCAGTACCTGGATATGAATCCGCCGTTGGACGGGGCGACCATCGGCATTCAGAACGCGACAGGGACGGAGGGCTTGACCGTCGCCCATAATCGCTCTTACGTTCACAACAACCTAGCGATACGCTTCGCTCCCCCCGCAGGGGTGGCACAGATCACCTACCGGGCACGCCTGGCGAACGACCTTCCCCCCAGCACAACCCTCACCAACACGGCGGAGATAGACGATGGACGCGGCAATCTCTATCGGCGTGCTTTCGGTGTGATGGTTAACACGGTGGACCTGGGAGCCTCTAGCCTGGAGGCAGATAGGGCCGAGACTTTGCCGGGCGAAACCCTGACCTATACCCTCCGCCTGCGCAACGCGGGCAACTTCACCGCGACGGCGGTCGTCACCGCGCCGATTCCCGCGCATACCGCCTATATCAGCGGCACTGCCGGCGGCGATGCTACTTATGACCCATCCGCCAACGCGATCCGTTGGACGAGCCCGGTGACGCCGGGCGGCACGGTTGCCATCCTCTATGCCGTCCGCGTGGGGCTTCCTCTGAGCCAGGTAGCCAGCATAGATGCGGAGGCTTTTGTCGGCGATGGAGCACGGCCGCCGCTGCGGTTGGAGGCGCATACGGCGGCACGGTCGCCCGATCTGCGGACATCGGCCTTGACGGTGGAGCCGGTGGCCTTGATCGTGGGCGACATGGTGACTTTCACCGCGCGGGTGGTGAACAACGGCAGCGCGCCCGCGCGCGTGACCCTGACCGGTACGCTGCCGATGGCGTTGGCCGTCGTCACAGAGACGCTATGGGCAGGGAGTGGCGGGCCCCTGGCCTACAACCCGGCGACGCGCACCCTCTCCTGGCAGGGAGACGTGCCGCCGCAGGCGATTGCCGAGCTGCGCTTCGCGGCCCGTGCGGGAGCGTGGGGAGACCTCGCCGTCGCCATCGTTCTGGAGGATGGCTACGCAGGGGTGGTGCCTTTGAGCGCGAGCGCGCGCGTGCAGCCGCGCGCGCGGGTCTTCTTCCCCGTCGTAGTGAAGGATTAGCTATCGCTGCCAAAGATGGCCCAACTTCTCTTCGCAACCGAAGGCTCTAGGGTTATCTTCCAGGTGCACGTGCAGCCGCGCGCCGGCCGCAACGAGGTGGCCGGCGTTTATGGCGCCGCCATCAAAATCCGATTGCAAGCACCGCCGGTTGAAGGGCGGGCCAATGCCGCGCTGATCGCCTTTCTGGCCCAGAGGTTGGGGTTGCGCGAGCGGGATGTTGAAATCATAAGCGGCCATTCCGGCCACCACAAGCGAATCGCCGTCCGTGGCCTGACGGCGGACGAGATCGGCGCGCGGCTAGGGGTCTGAACGGGGCCCAGCCGAGAGCACGAAGAATCACAAAGGCGTCATGAGCAACTGCGCTACAGCGGTGTAGGGGTCTATCTCACGCCGCGCCACCCGCCTCACCGTATCGTCCCAGGCTCCCGCGGGCAGGCCGTTTAGCAGGCGGCGCAGGAGGTCTTGTTGCAGGATGTGCGCCAATTCGCTCTGCACGCGCAGCCGTTCCCGATGCTGGAATCGCCCGCTGGCATGGAGGTAAGCGGCGTGGGCCTCAATCGCCTCCAGGAGAGCCGGCACGCCCTCGCCCCGTATGCCTACGGTTTTGCAGATAGGAGGAAGCCAATCGTCCTCGCTATCGGCGTGGGATGAGGCGTGTTGCACCTGTGCCGACCTGCCCGCGCCATGGTGGCCCGCCGATCGGGGCCCTATCCCCTGCATCATTTGCAGCGCCAGCACGGTGCGATCCGCGCCCTCGCGATCGGCCTTGTTGACCGCGAAGACATCTGCGATCTCCAGAATCCCCGCCTTGATGGCCTGCACCTCATCGCCCAGGCCGGGGGCCTCCACCACGACGACGGTATGCGCGGTGCTGGCGATGTCCACCTCCGCCTGCCCCACGCCCACCGTCTCCACCAGGATGCGCGCGAAGCCCGCCGCGTCCAACACCAGGACGGCATCGCCCGTGGCACGGGCGAGCCCGCCCAGGCTGCCACGGGTCGCCATGCTGCGGATGAACACGCCCGCGTCGCCTGCCAGGTCGCGCATCCGCACCCGGTCGCCCAGGAGCGCGCCGCCGGAGAAGGGACTGGTCGGGTCCACCGCGATGATGCCGATGGTGAGGCCCCGCGCGCGGTAGAGTTTCGCCAGTTCGTTGACCAACGTGCTCTTACCGGTGCCGGGCGCGCCCGTCACACCGACGATGTGAGCGCGGCCGGTGTGCGGATAGAGCGCGGCCAGGGCCGCGCGCGCGTCAGAGCCATCATCCTCCACCAGGCTCAACGTGCGCGCCAGGGCGCGCCGGTCTCCGGCCAGAAGCCTCTCTACCAGTTCCATCAGACGGCTGCCTTCTGCCCTACCTCGCGGCGGATGAAGTCCACGATCTCCTGCGTGGAAGTGCCGGGCCCGAAAATACCTCGGACGCCGATCTCCCGCAATTTGGGCACGTCCTCATCGGGGATGATGCCGCCGACGACGACGAGGACATCATCCATGCCCTGCTCCCGCAGTAATTTCACAACCTTGGGGCAAAGGGCCATGTGCGCGCCGGAAAGGATGGAGAGGCCCACTACGTCCACATCCTCCTGCAAGGCCGCCTCCGCGATCATCTCCGGCGTCTGGCGGATGCCGGTGTAGATGACTTCCATGCCCGCGTCGCGCAGGGCGCGGGCCACCACCTTCGCGCCGCGGTCATGCCCGTCCAGCCCCGGTTTGGCAACCAGGACGCGAATCTTGCGTTCAGATGCCATGAGTCTTCAACCTCCTTGCTTCACCCCATCAATCTGCCCAAGCCGCCGCGCGCGGCATCTGCCAGGCGCGCCCACCGCGCAAGGCCATCACCGCCGCTTCTAACGCAGGATCGCGCCCCTGTGCCAGATCCCAACGGCCCAACCAGACCGAAATGTCGGGCTGGACGCCGACGCCTTCAATGCTGCGGCCATCGGGGAGCACGGCCATGGCGATGGCAACGCGCACCTTTGCGCCGTTGTCATCCAGCGCATATTCGCTGATCATCTCCGTGTTGCCCAACGTGTGCTCGCCCACGATGAGCGCCCGGCCATAATATTGCAGGATGGCGGGAACCATATCGCCGTTGCTCTCGGCGTGGCCGTTGGTGAGGACGGCCAGAGGCAGGTCGGGCCAAGGTGGGCGGGCCGTGTCGGGTTGGTCGGGGCAAGCGTAGGGAGGCGGCGTGCCGCGCCAGCGGAAACAGCGGAACTCGTCCTCTCGCTGCCGCAGGAAAAGGCGCAGCGTGGCATTGGCCGCCGCGTTGGAGCCGCCGTTGTTGCTCCGCAGGTCAAGGATGAGACCTTCCAACGCACCTTCGCCCTCCAGAGCGCGGATGGCAGTTCGTATCTCATCGCCCACACCGTCGCCGAAGAAGGTCGGCACGTCAATATAGCCGATGCGCGTGCCGGGGAGCCGTCTCGCCGCGAGGGGAAAGCGAACGCCTCCCGGCCGATAGGTGACGGCGAGCTTGGTCGGCGGCTCTCCATATCGTTCTACGGTGAAGGTGATCGTCTCGCCCGCGCGGGCGGTGAGGTCGCGCAACCGGTATAACAAATCGTCGTCGCTGTCGTTGAGCGCGACGATGATGTCGCCCCGCCGCAGCCCCGCTGCCTCCTCCACGCTTCCCTTCGCGACCCGCCACACCAGCGCGCCGCCACCGGTGATCGGCGCAACCATGAAGCCACCGCGCAGGGCGTTCATCTCGCCGGTGAAAAGGGAATTGAGGCTGGCAGATTCGGGCGGCAGGAAGCGAGAATGTTCGTCGTGGAGCTCGCCGATCATCTCGCCCATCAGGGCATAAAACTCAGCCGTATCGCGCGCGGCGGCCACTCGTGGCTGATAGCGGGCCCGCACCGCCTTCCAATCCACGCCGTTGTAGCGCGTGTCGTAATAGAGGTCGTTGACCAGCGACCAGGTGCGCTCAAAAACCCGCTTCCGCTCGGCGGGGGTCAGTTCGCGCCGGGGAGGAGAGGCCATAACAGGCACGGCTATGGCCCCGGCCAGGAGAAAGGATAAAAGAAAAGCTTTCAGGCAGTTCATGGGCCTTCAGCGATCATCCTGCCCGCTCGGAGAGAACGGTGGGCAAAAGCCCTTCTTTGATCATGACCAAGGTGGCCGCGCCGATGGCCGGAGCCTCAACGCCCAACAGCGGCGGCACGATGCGCACTCGCTGGCCGGGCGCAGGGAAAGTACGCAGACGCACTACCTGGCGAACCGTCTCCAACAGAGGCGCGCCGGTCAGGATGACCCCACCGCCGATGATCACGAGGTCGGGATTCAAGATATTGACCAGCACGGCAATAGCGATCCCCAGGTAGCGACCTGTCTCCTCCATGACCTGGCAGGCGAAGGAGTCCCCGGCGTTGGCGGCCTCGGCGATCATGGCAACCGTGATCCGTTCCAGGTCGCCTTGGACCCGCTCTCGCAGCGAGGAGATCGCACCTTTCTTGAGCCCTTTGATTGCCCGCTCGGCGATGAAGGGGGCCGCGACCATCCGGTCCAGGCAGCCATAGTTGCCGCAATAGCATTGAGGCCCGTCCGGCTCCACCAGGATATGCCCGATCTCACCGGCGGCATTGTCGGGCCCGCGAAACAGCGTGCCGTTGATGATGATGCCCGCGCCGATCCCCCGCCCTATCTTCACGCAAATCACATTGGGCACACCGCGCCCGGCGCCAAAGAAGGCTTCCCCCAAGGCCAGGGTATTGTCATCCTCATCTACGTAGATCGGCAGGTCAAACTGCCGGGCCAGGATATCCCGCAGAGGGAGGTCCTCCCAACCCCAATTGACCGACTTGACCACTACGCCGCGATCGGCATCCACGATGCCGGGCGCGGCCACGCCGACCCCGATCAAACTGCCGGCCGGCACGGGCGAAGCAGCGATGAGTTCCCGAATGACGTCGGCGACCAATTGCACCACGTCAACGCCGGACGCCAAATCGTAGTCGTGAGCAATGGTCAACAGCGGCGTTGCATCCAGATAAGTCAAGACCCCCACCACCTGTGCGCTGCGAATGTCAATGCCGATGACCGCGCGGGAGCGAGGGTTGAATTCAAAGAGCATGGGGCGTCGCCCTCCCCGCGAGGGGCCGATCCCCTGCTCTTTGACGAGCCCCTCCCTTTCCAATTCGCCCACGATGGAGAAAACGGTAGCCGGTGTTAAATGCGCGAGGTGCGCCAGGGCCGTGCGCGAGATCGGCCCTTGTTGGCGAATCAGGCCCAAGATGGCATCCCGATTGAGCCGTCTGACCAGTTGCACGTCGCCGGTGATCAGTTCTTGTTCTTCCATTAGGAACCTCTTCATTGAGCGAAGGCTACTTCAACAAAACTGCCGTGCCCAAGGGCAGAAAGTGCAATCCGGAAAATCGCAGAGGAGGCCGGCAGGGTCTCTGTGTAGAAATTCTATCACAGCCTCCACCAAACCCCGGCCCGGCATCAGGCGACAGCGGGCCCGGCCTATGCGCGTGAAAGCGATCAGGTCACGCTCTATCAGCAAGGGCTCAATTTTGTGAAAACCGGCGCTGTCGCCGGGGGTTTCCGGCAACGGCACCCAGACCTTCTGACCGGGGGGCGTATCCGGCAGGATGGCCCAGCGACCGGCGGGGCGGTCGGCGCGCGGCCGGCCCCAATACGGTGGCCTGGCATAGGCTTCGCCGGTATGGATCGTGGTGTTGGCCCATTGCTTGACCCCCAAGAGGAGCACCTTGCCTCCCGCCTGGGCGATGCGGTCTATGGGGCTATCCTTGCCGACGGCAGATACACGATGATGCCCCTCGGTCAACCGACGGGCATCGGGGCCAAGGGCGACGACGGGATGCGACGGGTGCGTGCTCAGGATGGCGCCGGGCCAGGTGCGCAAGAGCCGCGGCACCGCCCCCGTGTAGGGACGCGGCGGGTTGTTGTAGTCAAAGACGCCGTCGTAAAGAGGATAGAAGTAGGCCAGCATCAGCGTCCCCTGCGGGCCGATGACGTCCAGCAGGGCCTCAATAACGGTTCGTGCTCCCCCTTCTACGATTCCCAGTCTGGAGAGAGAGGTGTGAGCGAGGACCTTGTCGCCGGCGCGCAGCCCCAACTCGTGCAGCCCGGCGATCAGGTCGTCGCGGGTGACCGGCTCTAAGGGAGCCTGCTCGTCAATATCAATGCTGCGGTGCACGCCTTTTTATGGCCTCCGGAACAAGTGGCAGTGTAGCACCGTGCCGGTTTGTTGTCAAGCATGCAAACACTCGGCCCCCCTGCTCCTCGATGAAACGGGAAGCAGGAGGGCCGAAGATAGGAGGGGGAGGCCAGAATAAGTCCGCGACCTACCGCTTGCGCCCGGTCACCGCGTCCACCTGCGCCTGCAACTCCTCTAACGAGGGCATAGGCCCGAACAACTCCGCCTCATAGACGCCCCCGGCGTGCCAGTAGGTCCAGCCGCTGGAATCGGCGTTCTCTGCAGCCAATCGCTGGATCATCTTCTCCGCCAGGGAGTACCCACCGCGCCCGCAGCAGCCGTAGGCCTGAATCCAGGGGCGCACCCGTGTGTGGACCGGGACGCGCTCTTTGGCCCGGATGGTGCTGTTATAGACGATCTCGTAGGGGTAGTTCCAGGGGTCGCGATAGCCGGCATTGCCCGGCCCAAAGGTTTGAGGATAGACCATCGGGCACAGGTAATCCACGTTGGGCGCGATGTCTATGACCCGTTGGCCGATGCCCATGCCCGACTCCGGCGTAACCCACACCGTCAGGCCGAAGACATCGGCAGAGACGAAAACCTGGTAGGGCAGCAACGCCGCGTACATCCGACGGGTGAACTCTCGGATAGAGGCGGTGCGATTTTCTTCGTTATTGTCTATCCCCGGATAGACGATGGCGCCGATGTCACCATCGGAAGGGAAGCGGACGTAATCCATCTGAATCTCGTCAAAGCCCATCGCCGCCACTTCCTTCGCCAGGTCAATGTTGTATTGCCACACGGCGGAGAGGTAAGGGTTGGCCCAGGCCAGTCCCTCGCCGTCTATCCAGATGCTGCCGTCGGCCCGGTGCACGCCCCATTCGGGGATTTTATTCGCCAGGGGATGATCTTTGAAGATGACCATGCGGGCCACCAGGTAGATGTCTCGCTCGTGCGCCCACTTGACCAGATCGCGCAGGTCCACATCCATTTTTTGAGGCGCGCCGATCTGCCTCGCCACCGCCACCTGGGAATCCCAACCGAGGCGTCCGCGATCGCTCTTCACGTCCACCGTGATGGAGTTGAGCACGGGCGATTGCGCCACGAAGTCCAGGTATTCCAACATTTTCTTGGTGGAACTGAGGAAGCCGAAGCCAACATAGATGCCGCGCGCCTTGAAGGGGGTGAGGAGGACCTCAGCACAGGGCGGTGCAGCCTCAGCAGGGCACTCGGCGGATTGCCACTTGAGAGGCTTGGCGAGGGTGAGGGAAGGGCCGTTCGTTGCCTTGTAATACCCCGCCGCTTTGACCGTGATCGGCGCAGAGGTGGAGAGGACCATGCTCACCGTGCCGTCCTCTTCTGTGTAAAGGATCTTGTCGCCGACATAGATGGTCGCGACGGGGATGGGCTTACCCGTCTTCTCATCTCGCACGATAACCGTCTGGCGGGCTGCCTGCAGGGCAATTGCCAAGACCGATTGCCCTTCATATGGCACGGTGACGGGATCGTAGCCCTCGTGGACCACCGATACCTCTTGGCCGGGATTCAAGAGGGGGAGCAGGGCTTTCCCTTCGGCATCGGTCTTCGCCTCTCCCTTTGGCCCCTTCACGACGACGCCTGCCAACGGATTCCCCAGGAAGCCGTCGGTCACCTGCACGACGCTGAAGCGCGGCGTCAGTTTCACGTCCAGAGTTGCTTGCTCGTCGTAGCGCCGCTCGGCGGGGTCGTAGCCCTCGGCCTCTATGTGCACCGTCACGCCCTTCGGCAACGCGTAGAAGGCATAACGGCCATCCTGATCGGCCTGCGTCGTCGCTTCTCCTGCCGTCAGACGCGCGGCGATAGGCGCACCGCTGCGCGCGTCGGTGACGCGCCCGGTCAGCTCTTTAGGAGTCAGGGCCACGTTCAACGCCTCGCCCGCTTCCAGATGGCGGTCGGCCTGCAACGACACGACACCCGGCTCGTAACCAGGCGCGGAGACCTGCACTTCGGCATCGCCCGACAGGTAAAAGAGTTGGAAACGCCCATCGGCCCCGGTCGTCGCTTCGGCATCTTCTACCCGCACCTGCGCCCCGGCCAGAGGCGCGCCGCTGCGCGCGTCGGTCACGGTTCCCGTCACCGCCGTCGGGGACAGCGTCAAGACGATCGGCTCAGACCCCGGCGGGCGCGGGCTGGACACAGGAACCTGAATAGAGCGGTAGCCGGGCGCAACGACGATCAGCATCCCTTCGCCTTCGGGCAGGTGGCTGAGGGCGAAATGACCGCTTTCATCGGTCTGGGCCTGATGGCCGCCAAAATGCACCTGCGCGCCGATCACCGGTTCCTGGGTCACATCGTCCCGCACGAGCCCCCAGATACCGGCAGGAGATAGCATCGTCTCCAGGCCTGTCATCGCCAGGGGGAAAAGGGTGGGGACTATCTGCGCCTCCACAGGCAGGAAGCCCACAGCCTGATAAGAGACGATCTGGGGACGGCGCGGCACCACGGCTCGCCAGCGGCCTTGGGCATCGGTCTCGGTCACATAGGGACCGATGTAAATCGTTACGCCGGGCACAGGCTGGGCGGTCCCTTCTTCCCGCACCACCCCGCCGATAGTGAGGGAGCGCGTGGCGGCCCAAAACAACACCACTACGGCAAGAACGACCAGAAAGAAAGTGATGGCCGGTCCTAAATAACCACCAGAGAGAGGAGATTGTTTCTTTGTCGTCATAGATGCCAGATGAGCGCAGCGCGATGGAGCGGCCAAATTTGGCCGCAGGCGACGGGGGCAAAGCCCCTCGGCAACGATGTGAAGATATCTTAAAAATCGGAAACCGGCAAAACTTTAAGGTTCAGCAGGCCGGGCCTGCACCTATCCGATTGAGCCACAGTTTTTAGTATGCGATCTTCTTTATCCTCCTACATATCGTAGATGTCTTAACCCCCTGTGCGCGCTGTGTCGCAACTCTCCACAATACGGCAGTGCGCGCGAACCTCAACGGTGCGAGGGCATATTGTCAGGCTCCATTTTTTCTGCTAGAATGGCGCGCGACCGTGTATCACCAATAGCTGGCCTCTTCTTCCTCCATAAACACCCAGACGAAACATGACTCGCAGATCGGATGCCACGCCCCGTCCGCCCGCCGACGACCTGCCGGAGCCGCCGGAGGCTATCTGGCGGGCCGTCTTGGGCGAACTGCAACTGCAAACGACCCGCGCCACCTTTGACGCCTGGCTTAAGGATGCCACCCTCGTCGCCTATGAGGACGGGACCTTCATCATCGGCGTCCCCAGCGGCTATGCTCGCGATTTCCTGGATGGCCGTCTGCGCGGGGTCATCAAAACGACCCTCAGCGACATCGCCGGACGGGCGGTGGACCTGCGCATCATCGTGCGCCCCAAAGCGGTGCAAGACCGGGGCGGCGCAGGCCCCCTGTTAGAGGAGGCCGCCTCCTCCGCCATGCCACAGACCTTTGAGGCAAACGACGCTCAGAGCAAAGGCCATCTCCCTCTGGACCCTAACCTGACTTTTCAGACCTTCATCGTCGGCTCCAGCAATCGCATGGCCCACGCCGCGGCCTTGGCGGTGGTAGATAAGCCCGGCCTGCGCTACAATCCCCTCTTCCTGTGGGGCGGCGTTGGCCTGGGCAAGACTCATCTTCTCCAGGCTATCGGCCACGTCGCCCACGATCGCGGTTACCGGGTCGTTTACGTCTCTTCGGAAACTTTTACCAACGACCTCATCAAAGCCATCCGTGCTCAGGCGACGGAGGCGTTTCGAGAGAAATACCGCACCGCAGATTTCCTTCTCATTGACGACATCCAGTTCATCGCGGGCAAAGAGAGCACGCAGGAAGAGTTCTTTCATACTTTTAATACGCTTCACGGCGCGCGCAAGCAGATCGTCATTTGCAGCGATCGTCCTCCCCAGGCTTTCACCACGCTGGAAGAACGCCTCCGCTCCCGTTTCGAAGGCGGCCTCTGCGCCGACCTGCAACCTCCCGACTTTGAAATGCGGCTGGCCATCCTGCGGGCCAAAGCGGAGTCTATGGGCGTGCGCGTGCCCAACGATGTGACCATCTTCATCGCCGAGCGGGTACAGCGGAATGTGCGCGAACTGACCGGTGCCCTCAACCGCGTGGTGGCCCAGGCCGAAGTGATGGGCATGGCTCCCCTTAGACCTCTGGCTCAGATGGTATTGCAAGACCTGGCCCCGCGTGCCCACGCTCTCTCGCCGGAGAGGGTGCTTGACCTGGTAGCCGAAGAGTACGGGCTGTCGTCCGCAGACCTCAGCCGGCGAGGGCGCAGCAAAGAGGTCGTGTTGCCTCGCCAGGTCGCCATGTATCTCCTGCGGGAGATGACGCAACTCTCGCTGCCCCAGATCGGCGAACTGGTGGGCGGACGCGATCACACCACGGTCATGCACGGCATCAACAAGATCGCTTCCCTGGCGGAGTCCGATGCTTCCCTTCGCCGCCAACTCCTCGCCCTCAAAGAGCGACTATACGCCCCATCGCCTCCCGCCCGGATGCCAACCCGCCGCTAGCAGAGAATCATCTTCTCCCATCCGTGTCCGAGAAGCCCGCTCACAGGCTCCTCTCAGCCGCGCCTGTGGATAACCCCCCTCGTTTCTGTGGATAACTTCTGTGGATTGTGGATAACTTGTCTGGGGATAATCTTGGGGACAGGCTGGGGATAGCGGCGTATAAACTTGTGCATTCCCCTCTGCCTGCCGGGACCATCTGCTATCTATCCACATCCTCTGCCAGCATAAAACGTATAAATTCCCCCGCCCAAACCAAGATGTAGGAGAGTCGCTTCTTTTTTCTACTACCTATTGGGAAGTCCCTGTCATTTATCCCCTTATCCACATCTCCTACGGCTACGACAACTATACTATTGCACTGTGAGACAAAGGAAAGAGACTGGCCTGCAACTTATCGGCAGCAGGAGCGATTATACCATAGGCATATAGCCCCTGCAATGCCGAATGTTAAAAGGAATGGTATCAACGGTAGACTACAACCCCAGGATTCTTGCTATTGGCTCTCAGAAGGGCGTGGATTATAATGGCCTCACTTTGCACCAGGGGAGGAGTTATGCCCGTCAACCTGCTGGAACCTCCGGAGGAACTACGCCCCATCCTCGCTCGTTATGAACTGACATATACCCTCCTCCTCACCTGGACTCGCCGGAGCCAAACAGGCAAAAACCGGAAGACACCAAGACACGAAGACCTTTGGAGTTCTCTGTGTCTTGGTTCGGTGTGTCCGAGTTCGGCGTTCATCCGCTCGCGTTACCGCAGCACGAGTGGCAAGTAGGTGAGGCGCGCGGTGGCAAACCCCGTCCACGCCTCGGCGCTCAAATTGCGGGTGTCGGTCGCGGCCACGCTCACCTGGTGGCCGCCGAGGGCCAGGCCGGTCGTGCTCAGCGACCCGCGGTACTGGCCGGCGGGGCCTTCGGTGAAGGCCACGGCCCGCGCCGCGCCGTCCAGCCGCACGGTCAGCCGACCGGCCAGGCCGGTGATTGCCGCGCCGTTCTCGTCCCACGCGCGCACGGTGAGCGTAACCGGCTTGCCCGCCTGCACCCGCACGCTCCCCAACTCCGCGGCCAGGCGCAGGCCGAGCACCTGGATGCTGGCTGAAGTCGCATCCAACATGCCGGTCGCGTCCGCAACGCTGACCGACAGCGTCTTGGGGCCTGGCGTCCAGCGCGCTGCGTTGAGCGTCAGCCGCACCCGGCTGGCGCCTGCGGGGGCGTTGGCGGTCGCCAACCCGCCGCCGAGGGAGAGGCCGGACGGATCGGCCACGGCCCAGGTGAGGGTGATCGGCCGGGCGGTGGCGCTGGTCACGTTCACGTCCAGCGGCACGGCGGCGGTTCCGGCCCGCACGGGCTGGCCGGTGTTGACCGCCAGGCCGGTGATGGCGACGGCCGGCGCAGCGGTCAGCCGGTAGCTGACGGTGAAGCGCATGCGGGTGAAGAGGGTCAATCCGCCGTTGGCCGCCACCTGTGCGGGCACGGCGGCCAGGGTCAGGATCGTCCCGTCGCCGCGTTCCTGGATCTCCGTGTCGAAGGCGCGGGTCGGATAGCTGGCCAGGGGCATAGGCGCGGCAGCCGTCGTCTGGATGATGCAATCACCGTCGCAGTCCACGTGCAACTGCGCGGTCTGCAGCCGGACGGAGCCATAAACCTGCGTGACCCGCGCGGCGGTGTCCTCGGTCACCTGAATGTTGCTGGCGCCTGGCGGCAGGACGAAGCGCTTGACCACCTGGGGGAGCAAGGGCAGGTCGGGGGCGGCTTCGATCTCCGCGAGTGTCGTGAGGGCTGAGGCTTCAGCGTCAGATGTCGGTGGCGGCCCCGAAGTCTGCGCCCTGGCGTCGCCGATCAGCGCGAGGGTCAACCCTGCGGTCAGCAGCACCGCAAGACCGGCCGCCAGGATCACAGGGAACGACAGGTATCGGGATGGATGGCGTGACATGGTGTCCTCCTCATGGTCGCCGCAGCACCAGCCGTCCAGGCGCTTCGTTGCTCAGGATGAAGGACGTCACGGTCTGGACGCCCGTCGGGTAAACGATGCCATTCTCGGGCAATGCCCGCTCTTGCCGGATGGGAAGCGCAGCCTGAACGGGGTTAGCGATCAGCACGACCGCTGCCAGTAGTAAGCCGAGAACGGTGGCAAGAAGGAGCAAACCCGGTTTAGTTTTCATTTGCCTTCCTCCGTTGAAAATGGTTCTGCCCAGCGGTCAGTTCGTCTGAGGCAGCGATGAGCCATCGTTTTCCCGTGGCATCCGGGTCATCTGGCGCAAGAGCGCCAACAGCGCCTCCTCATCGGCGAAGGGATACTCGTCGGTCTCGCTCACCGGCCGGAGCACGCCGCGCAGCACGTTCGGCTCGTCGGCGTCGACGAGCAGGCGCAGGATGAGGGTTCGGGTGGTGCGCATGGGTTGCTCCATGCAGGTGTGTTGAGAGCGGCAAGTCCTACACTATCTATAGCACAGGCGACTGACAGGGGACTGACGCGCGCGTGGGGTTGCCGACTCCGCACAGTCGGCAACCCCACGCGCTAGAGATGGCGCCAGATCAGAGCTGGCGCAGGCTTTCGAAGAGTTGGCGAAGCTCCCGCTGCGGCGCGATGCCCAGCTCCTCGCGCAGAGTGTGCTCCAACTGCCGGTACAGGCGCAGTGCGCCGGCGCGATCGCCCAACGCCAGGCTGGCCTGCATGCCCAGCAGCACGGCATCTTCCTGCCACGGATCCTGGGCCAGGGCGCGGCGGCAGGCATCCACTGCCTCAGCGGGACGGCCGGCGGCCAGGCGTTGGCGCGCGGCTGCGATCGCGGCCTGCACGTAGAGCTGCGCCAGCCGCTCCCGCTCGGCCGCGGCCCAGTCGGCGTAACGATCAGCGGGGAAAAGGTCGCCCGTGTAGCACGCCAGCGCTGCCTCCCACTCGCCCGCGCGCACGTGCGTCTCGAACGCCTCGAAATCCAGCGCAGAGCCGGGGGGCAGGCACAGGCGCAGCCGGCCGGCCTCCACCTCCAGGTAGCGGGAGGGGAACTTCTCGGGCAGGTCCGGTTCCAAGGCGCGGCGCAGCGCTGAGGTGGCCTGGTGGAAAAGGGGCTGTGCGGCAGCGGGGGTCTTGTCCGGCCAGAACGCTTCGATGACTTGCTCCTGGGCCAGCGAACGGCCCGCGCTGGTCAACAGCACGCGGAACAGCTCGCCGGCCCTGCGCTGGCGCCATGCCTCCTCAGGGATGGCGCGGCCCCCCTGACGCACCTCGAAGCGCCCCAGGCCCACGATGGTCAGCGGCGGCGGAGGCACGCGCGCCAGATCGGCCAGCAAGGCCGCTGACAGCGCCGCCACAGCAGGATCGGCCGCGCGGAGATGGGCGGCGATCAGGGGGAAGGCCAGGGCGCGCTCATGTTCCAGCAGAAAGGTATAGCCGCCGGCCGTGATGCGGTGGGCGGCATCCGCCCAGGCAAGCGCCGCGTCGCTGCGTCGCTGGGCATGCCGCAGGGCGGCCAGCAGCAGGGCGGCGCAGGCAGCATCGAAGGCAGCAGCCAGAGGGTCGAGCAGCGCCAGCGCTGCACGCAGGTCCGCCTCGGCCGCCGCGGTGTCCCCCTGCAGCCACGCGGCCCGGCCGCGCTCGCAGAGGCACTGCCCCTGGCGTTGGCGATAGCCGCCGCGCTCGGCCAGGGTCAGGGCGTCGTCAGCCCAATGCCACGCGTCCGCTGCATTGCCGGCCAGGCGGTGATAGCGGCTGGCGGCCAGCCGCACCTCGATGCTCAGCGGCGGGTCGCCCGCCTCAGTGATGATCTCGCGCGCGATGGTCAGTTGGTCGGCCGCGCGTGCCAGGTCGCCATCGTCCAGCGCCAGGCTGGCGTTGAGGAGATGATAGTAGGCGCGGGCGCCTGCCCTGGGCGCGGCATCTGTGGCCCGGTATAGCAGGTCGAGCGCCTCGCGAGCGCGCTCCCGCCGGCCGGTGAGCTGGCAGTTGAGCGCAATGGTGATCAGCGGAAAGCGTTGCCAATCGGTCAGACTGTGGCGCAGCGCGATGGCGAGCGCTTCCTCGTCCGCGGCCAGCGCCAGATCGAACCGGCCGGCCGGCAAGTAGACGCCGCAGGCCAGGTTGTGCAGGGCGCGGAAGTGGAGGAGATGGTCGTCCAGGATGCGGGCCAGGTCGGCGGCCTGACGGTAGTACCCTTCGGTCTCGGCCGCGCACATGCCCAACATCAGCAGCGCCTCGGCGCGGGCCGTGCTCTCCGGGCCTGCCAGTGCCAGCGCTTCTTGGGCCAGCGCTTCCGCCTGCGCCTCCTGTCCCAGGCGGAAGCGGTAGCGGGCCACGGCGACCAGCGCTGAGGCGGTCGCGCGTTCCTCCCCACCGGCGCGGGCTGCGTCCAGCGCCTGCTGCGCCGTACGCAGCGCGGCGGCGAAATCTCCAGAGCGCTCCTGGGCCAGGCTTTGGGCGACCAAGCTGGCAACTGACGAACTGGTGTCCACGACAGATCCTGTGGCGGAGAGGGAAGACCTCCGAGCATCCCTACATGTGATAGATCTCCTGCGCATCCTGTGGCAGCCGCTGCACGTGCCGCAGGCGCGCGCTCACCCGCGCATCGTCGCCATGCGGATAATCATGGCCGAAGTGCGCGGCCACGCGCAGGGCGGTGAGCCTGAAAAGGTCACACATGGCGTACAGCGCCGCCCAGGTGCGCCCGTAGTCGGCGTCGGCGTAGATTTGCAGCAGCAACGCCCATTCCTCCGGCGGCAGGAACTGCTGGAGATACTTGCCGTATATGCCGGTACTGCGCGTGAAGCTGCTCTCCGCACCCACGTACCAATCCAGCATCTTCATGAGTTGCGGTCGCACGTGATGCTCCTACATGTGTTTGGCATCTGTGATCTCCCTGCGCCACAACCCCTTGGCCACGTAGGGGCAGACCCACCAGAATTCGTTGCAGCAATCGGCGAACGCCCTGGCGCGCGGTGCGGGAGCGGGGCGTCAAGCCGCTCATCGGCGCGGAGGTGACGCTGGCCCACGGCTCGCACCTAATGTTGCTGGCCGAGACGCAGGCCGGCTACGCCAACCTCAGCCAGCTGATCACGGCCGGGCAACTGGCCGGGGCCAAGGCCGCGCCGGTGCTCACCATCGAGGACGTGGCACGGCACGCCGGCGGGATGCTCTGCCTGACCGGCTGTCGGCAGGACGCGGTGGCGCAGGCGATCCTGTCTGACGACAACCAGCGAGCCATGCAGGCTGCGCCGGGGTACCCATCGCGAAGCTCGCCACATCCTGCCGCCGCGCTCAGGCCGCCCCAAAGAGATGTGGAAATCCCCTGATCTGTTCACTCACCTCGCGGTCGTAGCGGATGACCACCACCTCGTAGCCGCGCGTCCGCAGTTCGGCGCGCAGGGCCTCGTCCTGGCCGCGCTGCTCGGGCCGGTCGTGGACGCTGCCATCGCAAAAGACGCAGACGTTCGGCTCGTAGAAGAAATCGGCCACGCAGTGCAGTTCGGGGATGGCGTGTTGCGCGTCATCCGGCAGGCGATGGCCGCCCGCTGCCAACGCATCCAGGAAGCGACGCTCCAGCTCGGAGCGGGCATCGGTGCGCTCACGCAGCCAGGCCAGCTGTTCCGCGTAGCTGCGCCCGGCCACGCGCGGTAGAACGCGGCTGCGGCTGAGGTCGAGCAGAGCTTGACGCACGGCGCGCCGGTCTATGAACAGGGCCTCCAACTGGTTGCTGTAACTAAGCAGACACTCGTAGCAGGCGGCCACGCATTCGGGCTTCCGGTCCTGGCCGTTCTCGTCATAGTGGGTGCGCTCCAGCGCGGCGCGGGTGACCTCGGCCAGGGCATCCGGCTCTTCGACCAGACGGCGCAGCACGCCGCTGCCACCCTCGGCGGTCTCGTAGAACAGGATGGCGCGGTGTTCCTCGCGGCCAATGCTCTCGGCGGCCAGTTCGTTCTCTTCCAGTTGATAGACCTGTTCCAACCCACGTTGCAACGCGACGCGGAAGGTGGTCTCAAAGACGCGGTCCTGGAACAGGGCCGGGTCGGCGGGGCGGAGCAGGAGCAGGTTTTGGCTGTCCTGCACGCTCAGGCGCACGGTCTCCAATTGCTGGCGCTGGCGAGTTGGACGGGGTTTGTTCTGGCTCTCGGTTACGATCTCGCCGCTCTCGAAATCTATGACAAAGCCCTCGATACGCGCGGCCCGTAAGCCATGGTTGACGCGCAACAGGACAGCGGAGGGGGCGTGGGTGAGGGTGAATTGGAGAGGGGGAGAGCTTGAGAGCGGGAGAGCGGGAGAGGGGCAGAGGTCGGCTTCGATGACAGGCGAAGCAGGAGCGAACTGGTAGAAGGTCTCGATGCGGTAGCCGCGGCGGCGGCGTTCTTCTTCGTTGGAGGTGATGCGTTCACGGCGGCGGGTTTTGACGTTGGGCATATCCAGCAGAGGCGCGATCAGGCTGTTTTCGCCGTCGAAGCGCGTAGCGCAGGCCGGGCAGATGTCCAGGTGCGGTTCGCAGAAGACGCCGCAGGTATAGCACAGGCGCAGGGAACGGCGGCGCTCGTCCAGGCCGCCGGGCGGGGATTGAAAGCCGACCACTTCCCACCGTGCGCCTTCGTGGTAGAGAAAGTTGCCGGGCGCGAATTCGCGCAGGGCCAGGAAGCGCGGCCGGGCAATGAATTCGCCCTCGCCGCGCGGCACCCAGGCGCGCACCGGCAGGGCCAGGAAGTTGTAGCCGGGCAGGAAGCCCTCGCTGGCCAGGTAGCGGTAGGGGTAAAAGTCGCTTTCCTCGCGCGAGGTTTCGATTTGCAAGAGCAGGTTGCGCTGACGGATGGCTTCCTGCTGCAGGCGGTTGGCGTTTTGCTGGTCTTCGGCGCGGCGGGCGCGCAGCAGGGCGGACTGGGCTTCGAGCAGTTGACGGGTGGCGGCACGGTAGAGCTCGCGCCAGCGGTCGAAGGCGCGGTCGAAGGCTTGCGGGGCCTCCCCCAGGACGCGGTCGAGCCAGGCATCGGAGAACCAGGGCGTCGCGCGCAGGAGGGCTTCATCGGCCTGCAGGGCGCGGCGCATCCGTTCGCGCAGCCGTTGGCGGGTCGAATCGCTCAGGCGGATGGCGGCCTGCGCTTCCGGGCGCAGCGGCAGGTCGTCCTGGTTGGTGTCAATGACTTCTTCGATGGACTGGCGCAGGGGCAGGCGCACTTCGGCCAGCCAGAGGGCGTGCAGGTGGGCGCGCAAGAGGCTCTCGCTGGCAACGTCCAGTTTGGGGGCGCGCACGTTCCCGGCCACCATGTCCTGGCGATGATGGAAGAAATACTGGTCGTGTGGGTTGAGCGCGCCGCAGTAGGTGAAGATCAGCCCGGCCTGTCCCTGCCGGCCGGCGCGGCCGCTGCGCTGGGCGTAGTTGGCTGGCGTGGGCGGGACGTTGCGCAGATGCACCATGTCGAGGTCGGCGATGTCAATGCCCAGTTCCATCGTCGGCGAGCAGACCAGGTAAGGCAGGCGGCGGCCCAGTTCGCCCTCTTTGCGGGTATCATTGGTCTCCCAGCGGAAGCGGCGCTCGCGGCGTTCGCGCTCACCGGGGGCGACCACCTGGGCGGTATGTTCGCGCGCTTCCAGCCCGGCCAGTTCGGCGGCGGTTTCCTGGTAGAAGCGCTGGAAGAAGGCGTTGACCGGCCGCTCACGGCCGGCGTAGGCTTCGGCGGCGGCGCGGCGGGTGTAGAGCGGATCGAGCGGCGGCGGCGTACCATCCCCGGCCTGCCATACGAGACAGGCGGCGTCGAGCTGGAAGCGCTGATGGTCGTCAACCGGGGCGAGGCGCGCCAGCAGGCCGTGACGCACCAGCAGGTCGTGCAGGGCTTCCAGCACCGGTCGGTATGCTTCGGTGGTCAGCCCCAATTGGCGGCGCAGGTAACGTCCCAGCGCGCTGCGCGCGCCCAGGCTGAAGCCTTCCACCAGGCGGGGAGATTGCCCGGGTAACAGGAAACAATTCGCCGTGCGCAACTCATCGCTGTACGGGTCGAGGCCCCAGAAGTCGTTGAGGTGTTGGTCGCAGCGGCGGCGCAGTTGACTTTGGGCCTGCTCCTGGAGGATGCGGGCGTTGATCGCCAGTTTGCGGCGGAACTGGTCAAGCACGGGGCGGAGAATCGCCTGCCTTTGCTCCGGCGTGAGGGCGGCGAGGGCGGGGTGGACATTCCAGGCATCCTGCTGCCCGCAAAGCGCCTCCAGGCCGCGATATTCGACGCGCAGCAGGCCGAGTTCCTCCAGGTTGGGCTGGATGACGCGCCAGCCGCGGCGCAGGTCTTCGTAGAGGCGGTATTCGGTTAGTTCGGTGAAGGCTTCCCAAACCTCGCGGGCGGCCTGCGCATGGGGGTCGAGTTCGGGGTTGCGGGCGATGTCGCGCACGCCAAAGCCGCGCTGCAGCGCGGCGACGGTCTCCTGCGCCACGCGGTCGGGTGTGAGCGCGCCGTGCTGCCGCAGGGCCGAGACTAGCGCCGAACGCAACACGGCCAGGTGGACGAAATCGTTGAAGTGACCGGCCTGGAGCGAGGCGTCCTGGCGGTTGTCGGTGAAGGTGAGCAGTTTGTCGCGGGCAGCACCCGTGCGGGCAGCCTGCCGCAGGAGCGAGACCGCCAGCACGGTGGTGGCGCTGGAACGGGCTTCGCTGGAAAGGGAGGCCAGTTTGCGGAATTCGTCTTCGCGGCGGGTGTAGAACTCGCCGCAGTTGAGGCACAGGCCGAACGGTTCGGGCTGAACCCACATCTTGACAGCCTCGGTCTCCGGCAACGGCCGGACGGAGAAAGTCCCGTCGGAGCGCACCCAGACTGGCTGGGGGACCCGCTCGCGCACGTCGCGCTTGACCCGGCCGTTGGGTTCGCGCCACTCTTCGGGCAAATAGTCATCGCTCCAGTCGTTTTTGGCCGGGGCGAGCATCAGATAGCCGGGACGGTAGGCTTCGCCGATTTCCTCGAAAGAGCCGAGCGGATGCGGCCAGAAACGGTTTTCCGATTGCAGGACGTGGTAATACTCTTGCCCGCACTGGCGGCAGAATAGGACGGGCAGAAAGATGCGGCCTTTTTCTGCCTGGATCTGACCTTCGAGGCTGAATTCGCGCCGCTCGGCCGGTTCTGGTGTGGCGTAGAGCGCCCGTCCCTGGCCGATAAACTGGTGGAGTTTGAAGGCGAAGGCGCGGCCGCCCTCTTCGCGCTCCAGTTGACCGCCGAGGGCCAGCCAGACGCGCAGGGCCTGTTCACAGGTCTGCGGGTCGAGGCCGGTCTGTTCGGCCAGCGGCTTGGCGGCTTCGGGCAGGGTGATGGGCGTGCGTCGTCGGTATCCGCCTTCGCCGTCAGGCTCTAGCCCAAAGGTGTATTCAATCCAGCGGGAGAGGGGGTGGGTCTGGTAGTCGGAGAGCGGGAGAGGGTGAGAGCTTGAGAGGTTGAGAGCTGGAGAGCGGGAGTTGCTCGTGCTCTCAAGCTCTCGTGCTCTCACGTTCTCAAGAACCGCGCGGAGTTCGTCCGGCGTGGGCGGGTCGCCCTGGGTGAAGGGGACGAGGGTCTCTTCGATGACGTCGGCCTCGGTGAAGGGATGCCCAAAGAGGCGGGCCGCGAAATCGGCCACGGCCTGGCGGCGCTGGAGCGGCGTCGCATCCCGCTCCGAGACCATGGTGGCCGAGGTGCCGATGTGGATCAGCCCCGGCGCGGCGGCGCGTTCTTTCAGGCGGCGGATGAGCATGGCCACGTCCGCGCCCTGCCGCCCGCGGTAGGTGTGCAGCTCGTCAAAGACCAGGAAGCGCAAGCCCCCCCCGGCCGCGTCCAGGAAGCGCTGGTCCTCGGGGCGGACGAGCATGAGTTCGGCCATCATGTAGTTGGTCAGGAGGATGTGCGGCGGGTGTTGACGCATGGCCTGGCGGGCGGCGTCATCGGTCTCGCCGGTGTATCTGGCGAAGGTGACCGGGAAGGGCCGCCCGGTGCGCGCTTCGTAGCCGGTTTTGAGGGCTTCGAGGGTCTGGAGCTGCGAGTTGACCAGGGCGTTCATCGGGTAGACGATGAGCGCCACGGTCTTGTCGGCGGCGGGCCGGCGCAGGATGGCATCTACGATCGGGAGGAAGTAGGTCAGGCTCTTGCCGGAGCCGGTGCCACTGGTGACGACGTAACTCTCGCCACGGCGCGCTTTTTCCAGGGCCTGTTCCTGATGGCGGTAGAGGCGGTAGGGCTGTCCCTGCGGGATGCGGAAGATGCGGGCGGTTTCCGGGTGCAGATTGCCGCCAGAGGCCAGGTCGTCCACGCTGGGGCCGCGCTGGTAGGAGGGGCTGACCTGGAGCAGGAAATCGGGCCAGAGATGGGCTTCTTTATCCAGGACGCGGTCCACGTATTCCTGGATGCGCCGGTCGGCAACGAGGATGAAGGAGCGCACGAAGTCGCGGTATTCGTTCAGGACGGCGGCGTGCAGGTCGAAGATGGTCATGGGAGAATCCTCCGGGTTATTCCCAGTGCCAGCGAATGGGATGCCAGATTTCACCGGGCTGCCCGCTCAACACAGGGTCGAGAAAGCGTTGCATGGCCTGAGCCACTTCATCCAGGCTCGTGTATTCCAGGCCAGTTTGTTCACACAGGCGGCGCAAGGGGCGTGACCAGGAACGAGGCGGGGGCGGCATCTGTTGCGGGAGGGGATGGGTGCCGCGTTGGGCAAAGGTGGCTTGCAAGGCCTGGCGCAATGTCCTGGCGCGCAGACCTTCCCAGCGCGCCATCAGCAGAATATCTACCCAGTCGCGCACCCGGCTGCTTTCGCCGGAGGCATACGGGCGGGTGAGCGCATGGACTTTTTCGGCAATCTGTTGCGAGAGCGGATACGCCGGTATGGTTACTGGCGTAATCTCAGCAAAAGCCAGCAAGGGCGGCGCCGTGAGCAGGTCGGCAGATTCAATGAGCGGGTCGCCAAGGCCCACATCCACATGAAACGTCTCGAACAACCGCCCATCGAGCAGGCTTTGAACCGGGAAACGCAACCCGGCAGGTTGCCCTGGGCGCGCCACTTCGAAAGTGAACCAATCGCCCATATCAAGCAGCGCCGCGGCAACCAGGAGGCGGTGGACATCCTCCGCAGCCAGAGGGTGACGCAAGAGCAGGTCAATATCCTGCGTGGTGCGGGCGCGTTCGGGCAAACGGAGTTGTAGCGCCAGTCCCCCTTTGAGCACCCAGGCATCCGGCTGCGCGGCGACGAGGCGCGCCAGAAAGCGCTCAAAGGCGACCATTTTGCGCAGGCGCACCAGCGGCGTCCCGGAACGCACGGCCTGCTGGCGCAGACGGTCTTCCAGAGCGCGGCGAAAGGCGGCGCTGCTCTCATAGCGCATGGTATTCCTCCCGCGCGCGGCGAATGAGGGCGGCGACCCGCCCCCCGCGCCGACGGGCTTCCTCTTCCAGCGCCGTTTCGCTGAGCATGCCGCGCTGCAGCGCCTGATGGATGGCCTGTCTGACCCATTCTTCGGGCAGACCGGAGCGAGCCAAATCGGCAATGGTGCGCGGCAGTGTCGTGACGGGCAGACCCTGCCGCCGGGTGATTTCTTCCGGCGCCAGGCGGGCGGTGTGAAAGCGCACCCCCGGCAGGCGACGGGAGGCGGTGCGAGGCACAGTGAGGTGAATCTCGGCGGGCAGCAAGTCGGTCAGACCGTAGAGCAGCAGGGCGCTTTCGTGCGAGAGGACGGCCTTTTCTCCGGCAGCAAGCCAGGCGATGAACAGGTCGGCGTAGGGCGTTTCGGGAAAGCGCGCCAGGCGATAGACGCCGCGGCGCAGGCGCAGGAAGCGGCCGCTGCGGACGTGATGGGAGAGCAGGGCGTTGGAGAACCCTGCCTGGCGCGCCTGCTGCGCGGAAAAGTAGCCTGCCTGACGCTCGGCAATTTCGTAGAGTTGGGTATCGGTCACGATCTCGCCTGTGTGTGCAAAAGGTCAAGGATTATTTGACTTTCTGCACACATTATCGTTGAGATTAGAGGAAGTGTCAACAGAGACGCTCCCACGCCTCCAGCACCAGCCGGCGCGTGCGGTACTCCTCATACTGGCGCAATTCCTTCTCCTTCAGCACGCGGAAGGTTTCGCCGGGGAAGTCGCTCTTTGCCGCACGTTCGGCGTAGCCCTGCGGGTCGAGGGGGTCGGTCACTTCTTCCCACGGATCAAGGATGTCTTCCAGTTCGCGCGGGGTGAGGTCGGCGGGGTCGAGGATGTAGCGCAGTTGCTTGCGGGTGAGGCCGTAGAAGCGGGCGTAGTACGCGTCCAGTTCGGCGCGGAGATGGGCGCGGCGGGATTCGTTCCAGGTGAAAGGCGGGAGGCCCTCACCCCACTCCCCCTGCCCCCTCTCCCCTCTCCCGATGTTGGGAGAGGGGAGAGGGGAAGCCGCCGCAGGCGGCTGGGGTGAGGGGTGAGGGCAATCAGCGCGGTTGGCTTCCCATTGTTCCCGAATGGCGGCGCGCAGGGCGTCATCGGCGTCGTTCCAGACATCTTCGGCAAAGGGCTTCATATCCCAGGCGGTGCAGGTGAGTTCCAACACGCGCGGGACGATGAAGCGCAGATGATCCGACGTGTAGGCCGAGGGCGGGAGGACGGGGAATTGTTTGACGTAGAAGAAATTCATAGTCATCCCGCCCAATTTTTGACGAGCAACAAAGTCAAAAACCATTGACGAAGCGTTTGCCAGCAATGCACTCAGAAGGATTGAAGAAGCATTCTCAAACAACAAAAGAGGAATTTTGTTTCCCACCCCCATCCGCGGCAGGAGGCTGAAGATGGCGGTGCGTTCGTTGGTGGCATTGGTGACATCCCGAAACCCCAGCAGCCAGCGGCGCTGCCAGTTCCCCAGGCGGGCGCGCACTTCGTCGGCGCTGACCCAGTACCAGGGCTGGACGACGAAGCCCGGGTCGGCGTGCTGGCGCGCGTCGGGGGTGGGCAGGTGGGTGCTGGATCGGTCGGTTACGCCCTCGTAGGTGCCGAAGCGGTGGTCGTAGTGCCAGATCATCTTGGCTTCGTAGAGGGGGAGGTAGGCCTCACCCCCCTGGCCCCCCTCTCCAGCGCTGCTGGAGAGGGGGGAATAGGCGTCGGTGGGGAGGGGGGAATAGGCGTCGGTGGAGAAGGGGGAATGGGCGTCGGTGGGGAGGGGGGAAGGCGGGTTTTCGTAGGAATGGGAGGCGACGAAATCGGCAATCTGACGGAGAACCTGTTCCGTGTTTTGCAGCACTTCTTTGTTGGTGAAGCGCAAGACGTGTAGATTGTGATCGCGCAGGATTCGTTCACGGATGCGGTCGCGCTCTTGTTGGGAAGGCTCACGGTGGATTGCGCCGTCAATTTCAATGACCAGCCGGGCGTCATCACAGAAGAAGTCGGCAATAAACTGTCCGATGGGATGCTGGCGGCGGAACTTCCGCCCCAGGAGTTGCCTATTTCGGAGTAACTCCCATAGCAGGGATTCGGCAGGCATTGCCCGGCGACGCAATTCGCGGGCGCGTTCGATCAATTCCCGGCTCGGCGCAGGCAACTGCCCCCCTTCTCCCGCAGAGTGGGAGAAGGGGCCGGAGGATGAGGGTGCCTCCCCTCTCCCACCGCGTGGGAGAGGGGCCGGGGGTGAGGGCACAAACACATTCCCCTCTAACCGCCAGCCTTCGCGTTCCAACTCCTGGCGGGTGCGGAAGAGGTGCGAGTCGTTG
>FWPU01001583.1_pt1 | contig 67748 bp, 65 predicted proteins | sample 2228361 | NCBI WGS metagenome assembly FWPU01 (sample SAMEA103939777, study PRJEB20133) | metagenome
TTCGCCTTGTGCGCGTACAGCGTGTTTTCACCGTCGTACACCAGCCAGGAGCCCTTGTCCCACTTCGGTTTGACACCAGCCGGCGCTGCCGGCAGCGTCTCCCAGGCACCGGACGCGGTGTTGTAGCGGAAGAAGTCCTGCTTGTATCCCTTCAACAGGTAAACATAGCCGGTATCATTCTCAACCACATACACCATATCGGTACCACCCTTGAGCGCCTTGCCACTGGCACCCGCCGGTACTGGCTGCAGCGGCTCCCAGTTCCCGCCTTCGATTGAGTAACGCTGGAACGCAAAGGTGTTGTTACCCGTGGTCGCATACACATAACCGCCACCATAGCAACCCGCTGCACCCTTGCGCGGCAGTTTGCCCTCAGCCGCCGGAATCGGCGCCAGGGTTGTCCAGGCACCAGCGGTGTCCGCATTCGGGTCATAGGAGTAGAAGTCACCGGACTTGTAGCCCCGTGCCGCATAGATTAAACCGTTGTCCGGATTAACCGCCAGCCAACCACCATCCTTCACCTCACCCAGGATGGACGCCATCTCTTTCCAGCCCGGCGCATAACGGGCGGTCACAGTAAAGGCAATCTGCGCGGTGTCGTTCGTCGAGTCCGCATCACCGGTCACGGCAACAAATGAAGTCGCAAGGTAGTTGCCAGCAGTGGTCGGTGTCCAGGTGGTCGTAAAGGCGTGAACAACCTCTTCACCCGGCTCCAGTTCCAGCGCCTCGGTCTGGTTGTAAACCTCGGTGCCCAGTTCATCGGTAATCACAAAGTGCAGGTCAAAGTTCTTGGTTTGGCTGCTGTTGTTGCGCACCCGGGCGGTCGGAGTAATCGGCTCGTTGAGGTACTCGTGGCTTGTCGGTTCCACCACCTCCAGCACCGCCACATCGGTGTAAACAACCATCACCGAATCAGTCAGCAGGTCGTTCTCCGGAATCATATCACCGGTAAGCATCGTGGTGCAGCGCACCGCAAATGTGCCGCACTGACTTGCGGTCCAGTTCGGGAATCCGGTCACCAGCCGCTCCTCACCCGGTGTCAGACCAACCACCAGCCTTTGCTGGTTGTAACTGTCGCCAATCTGCAACTGGACATAGAAGGATGCACTCTGGGTACCGTTGTTCTTCACCCGGACCTGCGGTGCAATCACCGTCCCGGAGTCAACCGTGCCCACCGGCTGGACAATCGCGGTCGGCTGGACATCAACCAGATACACAAACACCGAGCCTTCCACCTTGTCGTTGTCCGGAATCTCGTCGATTCCTAAACGCGTTGAGCACTTGGTCGCAAATGTGCCCGCAGCCAGCGGTGTCCAGGTGTCAAACTCCACCTCAACATAACTGTTGGGTGCCAGGTTGGTTACCGGCTTGGTGCTGGTGTAGACCGTGTCGATGTCAAACTTGACATCAAAGCTCTGGGTGCCGGAGCCGTAGTTCCACACCACCGCCCTCGGCACCACCGGCACTCCGTACGGAATTGTCCCGGTCGGCGCCAGAATCTGGGTGGCCGCAACATCAACCGGCTTCCGGAACCCGAATCCGGCGACATCATCAATCATCCAGCCACCGACATAGGTAACCGAGGCGTCTGAGGTGAAGAGCCACATAATCCGGAACGATGTGCCGTTGGTCACCGGGACCTGGAATACCGCAATCTCCCACGGGAACGAACCGGACCAGCCGATATGTCCGGTGGAGAGTGTGCCGTAATACGGTCGTCTGCCACCGGTGGTGTCCGGATACATCAGGGTCCAGGTCGCACCATCGTTTGTGGAGTAGTACACACCACCACCATCCCAGTAGGTCTCAACATACATCCAGTGGTAGAACATCAATGTCGGGTTGTTCTGGGTGGCAATGTAGGTGCAGGAGATGAGTGAATCCCTCGCGTTGTTGTTGTAATAGCCGGAGTCCGGATTGGTCCAGACATTGGGCGAAGAGACCGCGGGTGGTCGGGGTGGTGCGGGTGGACGCCAGGTCCAGCCACCGGTGCCACGGTAGTTGCCATCGGTCGGCTCAAAGTGCTCAACAAAGTCAACCACCATCGCCGCGCCGGTCTTCTTGTCGTTGCTGGGGTTGCCGTCTCCGCTCAACTGGGTGGAGCACTGCACCGCATAGGAGCCAGAGCTGTCAGGCACCCACAGGCTGAAGGTGTTCACCAGGTAACTGTCACCCGGTGCGATTGAGGTGGAAACGGTCACGGTGCTGGAATAACCGGTGCCGATGTCCATCTTGACACCAAACCCGCTCACTGTGTCGGTGCCGTAGTTCTTCACCCAGGCAGCCGGCTGGACCGTATCACCAACCGCGATCATCCCGGACGGTGCGACAATCCTTGGCACACCGACATCATAGGGCGCAGGTGGCGCGCCATGCTTGTAGTAGATTTCGTAGTTTCCATCCCGGCTGTCCTGCCAGACAACATGGACATGGTTGGAGTCCGCGCTGTTGCCGCCGTTGTTAATTGAAGGATAGTAGCGGTACGAGCCCGACACATTGGTCAGATTAATCGGTGTGCCCCAGCTGCCTGCGGGTGTGCGCTCATTGTAGCGAATCTGGGGATAGGACGAACTGGCGGTGGAATAACCATACCAGACCACATGGCCCCGGCCATCCTTGGTAAAGGTGATGCAGGGATAATACTGAGAGTAGTTATAACCGGATTCAGAAACGGTGTCACCGACCGACTGGAATGTGTCAGATACGCCGGTGCCAAGACGCTCTTTGTGGATGATGCGTAAATAGGAGAAATCCGATGCATAACCGTACCAGACGATGTGCACCCGATTGGTAACCGGGTTGACCGCAATGGACGGATGGTACTGGTAATAAACACCGCCAGAGATGTTCTGCTGCAACGGACCCCAGGTGCCGCCAAACCGACCCCGATACCCGATCTGGTAATAGGTGGCTCCACTATAGCCGTACCAGGTGACATGGATGTTGTTGTTGCTGTCTGCCGCAACCTTGGGCACCCAGCGATAATAGGAGGTTGAGCCTGAGTCAACCCACACCCTGGGCTGCCAGGTGGTGCCAATCTTTTCCTTGTAGCCAATCGCATAGCCAAATGTGTAGTGGTAGTTGTAATACACCACATGGATTCTGCCGTTCGGGCTCGCCTCAATTGATGGGTAGTATTTGTACCAGAGCAGGGTGTCCTCGGTAATCCGGGTGGTGGTTGCCTCCCAGCCACCGTTGCCCGAAGATGTTGGTGTGCACATCTTGTAGGCAATGTAGTAGCCGGTGGGCACACTGGAAACCTTGTACACATACCACGCGGCATGGACATTACCTGAGGAGTCAACGCACAGCGCCGGATAGTAGGAGTAACCGATATTGGCGATGTCAGCGGAGATGCAGGTGTCACTGGTCCAGCCCGAACCCGGATAATAGCGCTTGTAATAAACCTGCGGTGAGTAGGCGCCCGGACTCTGATAGGACATCCAGACCACATGGATTCTGCCTGAAGGGTCAACCGCTATTGTGTGTCTGCCATAGCCGTAGGCGTAGTCACTAACCGTATTGTTGGTTAAGCGGACATCTGCGTCCCATTGGGCATCGGTCTGGGCAATCTGCCTTTCTGCCTCGCGCGCGAGATAGTTGAGATACTCCTCGCTGGGCGGCTGGGCATGTTTTTCCATCAGCCTCTCCGGTAACAGCTCCTCGGGCAGTCCGGTCTCCGGGTCAATCCGCGGTGGACGCGGATTTGCCGCGAAGGCGACCACCACCAGGAGGAGCAGGGAGAGTGTTACCGCTTTACGCATACTTAGCCTCCTTTTTTGTTGCTTCTGCCTTTCTTGCGCCCGGTTATAAATCGTTGCCCTTACCGGGCGCACGCTTCTTTGCTCCTTTTTAATTCGGATGTCACCCTTCTTTTGGTGGCAGGTAATTATAATCAACAAAAATTTACAAGTCAAGCATTTTTTTTAATCAGTAGAAACAAACCCCGGACCCGGGGTATGCCCCGGGCTAGCCCCCGGGCTGTACCGGGGTTTGCCCGCTGAGCAGCCATCAGCACCGCATCTGGTTTAACATCTAAATTAACCCCCGGACAAAAGTCGCAGCCGGCACCGGTTATTACCATAATTGCTAATCGGGTCCCTACATCTAATTTAATTATCGCCATCGCCCGGATGCTGAATAACCCCGCCACCCGCGGTTTCAGCCGGGAGTTTATCCGGTAACGGGCTATCCCGGGCTGGTATTGGTTGACTGAAAGTGAACCCGCTTTTATAATCTCGGGTGGTGAAGGTTGTTGCAACCAATCGCAAGGCGCTGCGCGACTATACGATTTATGATAAGGTTGAAGCCGGCATCGCGCTTTACGGCACCGAGGTGAAGTCGCTGCGTGCCGGTAATGTGTCGCTGGATGGCGGTTATGCCCGGGTGGAAAATGGCGAGGTGTATTTATACGATGTGAACATCGCACCCTATCATCAGGGCAACATCTTTAACCGCGACCCGAAGCGCCCGCGCAAACTCCTCCTGCACAAAGACGAAATCAAGTGGCTGTTTGGCAAAACCACCCTGCGCGGATTCACCCTCATCCCTTTGCGACTTTACTTTAATGACCGCGGTATCGCCAAGGTGGAACTGGCGCTGTGCCGGGGCAAGAAGGCAATTGACCGCCGCGAGGAGTTGAAGCGCCGGGCAATGGCAAGGGAGGAAAGACAGGGATGGCGCAACGGGTAAAAATAACCTGGTTCAGCCTGCCCTTACTCCTTATTTTGAGCGCACTGTTCTCTGGGGGCTCACCCCGGCGCCCGGGCGCGGTCCGGCTGGTTGACGGCGTTGAGTTTCTGCCGGTGGCGGGTGTTGCGGCGAACTACGGTGGCAGGTGCTGGTGGGCGGGCAACCGGTTTATCATGCTATTACCCGGCGCCGACTCGTCGTTAGAGGAGTTTATTTTCATCAGCGATAGCAATGCGGTTATCCATAACGGCAGAAAACTGAACCTGCCCATCCCGGCGCTGGTGGAGAAAAACCAGCTTTATCTGCCCGCGGTCGTGCTCGCGGCAATCTTTCCGCAACTGGCGGTCCCGACCTTGAGCGGGGTTGAGGCGGACAACAACAAAGACACCCTGATTCTGCGCCTGTTCCTCGACCCGCTCCAGCGCCCGGAACTGCCGCTGCTGTATCACAAGGAAAAGCGCTCCAGCCTGGAACTGCGCCTGACCCTGGGCGCGCGCACCGACTCCGGCTTTGTCCAGCAACTTTCGCTCGTTGCGCTTATCGGCGGTGGTCAGCTTCTCAACCGGATTGAACTGGACACCTCCACCATCGGTGTCCACCTTTTATTAACCTTTCGCCAGCCGGTCAGCGAGACAATTGTCAGCCGGGCAAACGGAACTGAACTGCGCATCCGGGCAAAGCCGCCGCGCCATGTCCGCCGGGTGATTCTTGACCCCGGACACGGTGGCAAAGACCCGGGCGCGGTCGGTGCCCTGGGCGCCCAGGAAAAGGACATTGTGCTGGACATCGCCCGGCGGGTAAAAAAGCACTTAAACGAGGCGGGTATTGAGGTGGTATTGACCCGCGATGGCGATGACTATGTAACACTGGCAGAGCGGGCAGAGAGGGCGGCAAAGGCAAACGCCGAACTGTTTGTCAGTATCCACGCCAACGCCGCACCCAACCGCCGCGCCCGGGGGGTGGAAACCTATTTTCTTTCCGAAGCGAAGACCGACTGGGAAAGGGCGGTAGCCGCAAGGGAAAACGAGGTTTTTGAAAGGGAATTACAGAACCCATTTATCAGAGGGAATGACCCGGTGGGTCTGATCCTTGCCGATTTAGCCCAGAACGAGTTTCTCATTGAGTCCAGCGAACTCGCCGCCCGGATTCAGGCTGCCGCGCTTGATGCCATCTGCGCCGAAGACCGGGGCGTCCGGCAGGCAAACTTCTATGTTCTGCGCAACATCTTTATGCCGGCGGTGCTGGTGGAGTGCGGTTTCATCACCAATAAGCAGGAGGAAAAACTCCTGCGACAAATCAAACATCGGGAAAAGGTCGCCCGGGCAATCGCCCGGGGAATTATTAACTTTATCCCGGATTATGAAAAAAGACTGAACGGAGCCCGAAAATGAGCACCGAAACCACCGACACCCGGCAACCGGTAAAGACCTTTCACCGCATCGCCTCGCAGAGGCTCTGGGGCAAAAGGCTGGATGTGTATCTGGTGCTTTCTGGACTCGGTGTGTCCCGCACCCGTGCCGCCGAACTGATTGAAAGGGGCAAGGTGCTGGTCAATGGTGGGCGGGTAAAGCCCAGTTACCGGGTTAAGCCCGGTGATGAAATCACCGCCGAGTTTGAGTATGAGCCCGAGGTTACGATTGAGCCGGTGCCGATGGAGTTAAACATCGTCTATGAAGACAGCGATGTCATCGTCCTGGACAAGCCCGCCGGCGTGGTGGTTCATCCCGCCCGCGGCAACCGCACCCACACCCTGGTCAACGGCCTTTTATACCACTGCCGCTCCCTGCCCCTGCGCCCGGATTCGGTGCTCCGGCCCGGCGTTGTCCACCGTCTGGATAAAGACACCACCGGACTGTTGATGTTTGCCAAGACCGATGAGGCGCTGCGCCACCTCGGCGCCCAGATTGAACACCGCACCGTGGTCCGGGAATACCTTGCCTTTGCCTGGGGTGATTTTGAACTTTCCGAAGGCACAATTGATGCGCCCATCGGCCGGCACACCATTGACCGGCTGCGCATGGCGGTGACCCCGTTTGCCGCCCGCACCGCCATCACCAACTTTGAGGTCCTGCGCCGCTACTCAATCTGCACCTACCTTCGCCTGCGCCTGAAAACCGGCCGCACCCACCAGATCCGGGTCCACCTCCAGCACATCGGTCACCCGGTCGTCGGTGACCCGGAATACGGCGGCAGAAATGCCAGCGTCCTAACCTGCCGCCAGCATCAGCCGGTATTCCAGCACATCCTGAAAATCATCAAACGCCAGGCGCTCCACGCCGCCCGGCTGGGCTTTATCCACCCGCGCAAGCAAACCTATATTGAGTTCACCTCACCCCTACCCCAGGATATGGAAAACCTCCTTTTGTATCTCGAAGAACTGGCACGCAAACGGGAGTTGTAAAATAAGATGAAGAGATTTATCACCACGCTCATTGCCCGCCTCCTGCCCTTTATCCTCATCGCCTGCGCCACCAACACCGGCTCCCTGCCCGAACTTACCCCGCCGAACTGGCAGGACGGTGAAAGCGCCATTTATGAAATTGTCCGCAACGACTCCCTGCTCTTCACCCGCACCATCACCCTGAACTTTGATGAAGAGGGCGCCACCCCGATTGTGGTGTTCACCAATGTCGTCCGCTCCGAATCTACCCCCTATTACTTCTTTGACTCCACCACCTTCGCCCTGACCCGCTACACCCTGAAACCGGTCTGGTCCAGCCGCACCGTTGCCACCGAAATCTCCATCACCGAGGTCAGCGCCGATTTTGCGGATGGCGAAGTGGAACTGGAAAAGAAAACGGTGGACAGCAGGGAGGAAAAAATCTTTCGCCTGGGCAAATACGGTTACGGCATTGAGATGCTCCAGCAACTCTTCCGGACAATTCCGCTTGAACCAGGACTTTCATTTATCGTTGATGTGGTTGTCCCGCTGGAGTTCCGCACCCTCCGGGTGGAGGTCAAGGTGCTCGGGACAAAACTGGTCTCAACCCCGCTCGGCAACATCCTCTGCCGTGAGGTCCAGGCAGAGGCACCCCGGCGCCGCATCCGCCTGCTCTACGAACTTGCGCCCCCCCATCGGCTGGTCGCCATCCACGACCTGGAAAACAATACCGAAACCAAACTTGTCCGGTTTTTTCCCACCCGCCCCGACACCCTGCTCCCGCAATTCTAAACTCGTTTTGTTCTATTCTACGGTAACCGACTTTGCCAGGTTGCGGGGCTTGTCAACATCACAGCCGCGCAGCACCGCAATGTGATAGGCGAGCAGTTGTAAAGGCACCGCCACCAGGATGGGCGAAAGGAACTCCGGCACCCGCGGGATATAGAACACCGCCTCAGCCAATTCCTTTAACCCTTCATCACCCTCGGTGCCAATCGCAATTATCCTGCCCCGGCGTGCCTTTGCCTCGGCGAGATTGGACACCATCTTCTCATAAACCGAGTCCCGGGGCGCAATGCCAATCACTGGCACATTATCATTGATCAGGGAAATCGGCCCGTGCTTCATCTCACCGGCAGGATAACCGGTCGCATGGACATAAGATATCTCCTTCAGTTTTAAGGCACCCTCCATGGCGCTGGGATAGTTTATCCCCCGTCCGAGAAAGATAAAGTCATGGGCAAAGGCAAGCCGGCTCGCCACTTCCCTTATCCGGCGGTCCAGCGCCAGCACCGCCTTCAACTCCTCGGCAAGCCTGGTCACCTCCGACCGCACCTGGCGCAGCATCTCGGTGGTGATTGTCCCGCGGATGCGGGCAAAATAGAGCGCCAGCGCCAACAGGGTAAATATCTGCGCCGTGTACGCCTTGGTTGAGGCAACGCCAATCTCCGGTCCGGCATGGATGTAGACGGTGGCGTCCGCCTCCCGGGCGATTGAGGAGCGGGGCACATTCAACACCGCCAGCGTCTTTATCCCGCGGCGGTGCGCCTCGCGCAGCGCCGCCAGGGTGTCCGCAGTCTCACCCGACTGGCTCACCGCAATCATCAATGTTTCATTCTCATCATAAATAAACTCCGAGGTGCGCAACTCCGAACTGATTTCCACCGACACCGGAATCCGGCAGAACTTCTCAAAGTAGTACCTGCCGACCAGCCCGGCGTGATATGATGTGCCGCACGCCTGAATGACAATCCGGCTGATGCGCTCAATGTCGTCCGGATAAAAGAGAAACTCCGGGTCCAGTGTTATCCCGTCATCCCGGAAGCGCCGGCTGATGTTTTCCGCCAGCACCTCGGGCTGCTCAAAAATTTCCTTGCGCATAAAATGGGGATAACGCCCCTTGGAAATCTCCTTGGTCTTTAACTCAATCGGCAGGAACTGGCGGTTGACCGGTGTGCCCTGCGCATCATACACCCGCACCTCATCCCGGGTCAGCACCGCAATGTCGCCATCCTGCAACACTACCATCTTGCGGGCGATGCCGACCAGCGCCGGCGCATCCGAAGCCAGCACCATCTCCTCCTGCCCCCGGCCAATCAAAAGCGGACTACCCTGCTTCACCGCATAGAGCCGGTCCGGCTCATCCGCGCTCACCAGCGCAATCGCATAGGAGCCCCGCAACTCCTTCACCGCCCGGCGCAGGGCAACGAGCAGATTCTTTTTATAATAACTTTCAATCAGATGGACAATCACCTCGGTATCGGTTGAGGAGACAAACCGGTGCCCCGCCTGCTCCAGCCGGCTGCGCAACTCCCGGTAGTTCTCAATAATCCCGTTATGCACCAGCGCGATGCGGTTCTGGCAGTCAACAAACGGATGCGCATTCTCATTGTTCACCTGACCGTGGGTCGCCCAGCGGGTATGACCGATACCCAGTTTTCCCTCTACTGGGTCAGCATCCAGCACCTCCTTTAACTGCTGGAGCCGGCCCGCGGTCTTGCGCATCTTAATCCCGCCATCCACCACCGCGATCCCGCACGAGTCATAACCCCGATACTCCAGCCGCTCCAGCCCGACCATAATCACATTGGTCACATTGCGTGGACCGATATAACCGACTATCCCGCACATTGGCTACCCTTTCCTTTCCGCTTTTGCTACTCCTTCGGGTGCCAGCGCCGTTGACGCCAATTCCACCAGCGCCACTGCCCTTTCCCGGGTCGCTGCCTCGGCAACCACCCGGACAATCGGCTCGGTATTGCTCGGTCGGATGTGCAGCCACCAGTCCGCACCCGCCAGCCGCAGCCCTTCGGTTGTGTCAACCGTCGCCCCCGCTAGCAAATCTGCCGGCAGCCGCTCCCGCACCGCATCAATCGCCAAAGCCCCGCGCCCCGGCAGCGCCCGCTTGACAATAAAATACCCGGGCAACTCCTCCCGCAAACGGGCAAGGCTCCTGCCGGTGGTACACATCAGCCCGAGGACACCGGCGATGGCAACCAGCCCATCCCGGGTCAAATTCACCTCCGGCACAATCACACCACCATTACCCTCACCACCGAAAACTGCGCCCCGATTGATTATCTCTCGCACCACCCACACCTCACCCACCCTGGTCCGCACCACCGGACAACCAAACCGGGCACAGATGTCCTCAATCAGCCGGCTGGTGGAAAGGTTCACCACCACCGCACCCTGCCGCCGTGCCAGCACAAACTGCGCCGCCAGCGCCAGGGTCGCCTCCTCACCCAACGACACGCCGTTCTCATCAACGCAACTGAGCCGGTCGCCATCCGGGTCAAAGGCAAAGCCACCGTCCAGCCCTTGCTCCTTCACCACCGCACACAGCCGGGCGAGATGCTCGGGCACCGGCTCCGGACCCCGGGGAAACCCGCGCTCTGCCTCAGCCATCGTGCAGAAAACCGGCACCACCTCACACCCAAAAGCCCTTAACAACTCGCAACCCGCCGCCGCCGCCGCACCGTTAACCGCATCAACCGCAAACTTTTTCCCCGACATCCGGACACCGGCAAAAATTTCACTACCGGTAATACCGGCGATATGCCCGCCAACCGCATCCATCCGCCTGACACCGCCCGGCCGCAGCCCAGCCGCAGACGCACCGGCTCCTCCCTTCTCCTCCGGGCGCAGCAGCGCACCCAGCACCGTTACCTCCTCGGGCAAAAGAAACCTGCCCTGGCTGTGGACAAACTTCATCCCGTTCCACTCCCAGGGGTTATGACTGGCGGTAATCACCAGACCACCCCTGACACTTCCGCCTCCCTGACGCACAAAATGAACCGCCGTCGGGGTCGGACACACCCCCAGGTCAACCACCTCACAACCCGCCCCCTGCAGACCAGCAATCGCCGCCTCAACCAGCACCGCACCGCTCGGTCTGCTATCCCGACCCACCGCCACAACACCCGGACCAACCAGCCTGCCAAAACTGCGGGCATAATCGCGCACCGTGTCCGGAAAGAGACTTTCACCGACAACACCGCGCAAACCGGAAATGCTGAATATCGGCGCCTGCATCACCCTATTATAAACATCCCCATTATCACGGTCAACCCTATTTAAACATTTACCATCCCGCCAATCCGCCGCACTGCCCGCAGACACAACACCCGCATAAGCCCATAAACCAATCACCGCGCCCGCCACCCCGCAATTAACCCGGCAGACAACGAAAAAGCCACCGCCATCGCCACACCATCAAACCCGCTCACTTATCACCGAACAGAGACCCCAACTGCTGGGGAGCTAGCCCCCTGACCAAACCGGAATTTAACCTAACAACCGCAACATCAGACAATTATACAAAATAACACCCTGAGAAACTTGTTGCCTTTTATGGCAACAAAGCAACTACCCTGTTAATTTTCATTCCCGGATGCGTGCTGGGTATTTCTCTGCGCCCCGGCGTCACTATTATCTTGACATCGCCGAATGAGGTGGTAAAGTCATTAAGAGCGATGGCAAAGATAGCTATGTGGTTAAACCGATTAAAGCCAGGAGAAAGGCGAATCGGTCGCCCTGTTTTGTTTATCCGCCCTCTCTTTATCCTCTTTCTTATCCTTTCCTGTGGCCACCCGCTGATTGACTGGAAAACGGTGATTGACACCGGCACCGATGAAAATGGCGTCGCCCTGCTCGCCAGCGGTGATACCCTGATTGCGGTCGCCAACCAGGGCAAGACCGGCGGCGTCAATGCGGTCATCCTGGTCCAGTACCTGGACCGCGCTGGGCAAATGCTACGGCGTCAGAATGTTGCTGAGGGCAGGACCTGCGTTGCCCGCAGCGCCTGTTTTGACCCGAAAAGCAACCTTTTTGTCGGTGGCTATGCCCGACCCTATGACACCACCGTTGCCCTGATTGTCAAAATCAACCCCGCGGGCAGAATTGTCTGGAAAAAGGGACTGGCGCTCGGCAGTGAGTGCTGGGCAAATGGTGTTGCTGCGGCTGATACCACCGTTGCGGTCTGTGGCAGTCTCCGCAGCGGTGACAACCTTGAGCCGTTTGTTGCCCTGCTCAACACCGAAGGCAAAACCATCTGGAGCAAAAACTACCGCCTTCACCTTCCCGCTGAGGCAACGGCAATCGCCATCGGTCCAAAGGGCAATCTCACCGTGCTTGCCCGCAGCGCCTGCCCGGGAAAATCCGATGTCATTATCTTGCAACTGTCCCCGCGCGGGGATACCATCTGGACCCGCCTCTATGACTCCGGTGGTGACGACACACCCGGCGGTCTGGCGCTTGACCCGCTGGGTAACATCATCGCAACCGTCACCGCGCGCCTGCCCGATTCGGTGCGCCTGGTCATCCTCGAATACACGCCCGACGGTGGAGTGGTGCGCAAGGTCGCCTATGGTGAAAACACCCAGGCGGTCGCCGCCGGTGTGACAAGCACGGCAAAGGGTGAAATCTTTATTACCGGCACCGTGCTCGGTCAGCGCCACCGTGCCCCCTTGGTGTTTGAATACCTGCCCGGTGCCACCACAATCTGGGAAAGGCAACCAGAACTTAATGCCGATGCTGACGGCGTCACCAGCGCGGTCGCAGATGCGGTGTTCCTTATGGCTAATGTCAAAAACCGCACCCAGGACATCGCCATCTTAAAACTGAACCGGCCGGGCACCAGCCGCTGAGCCCGCACTTCAGTTTTCATTTCTTTGACTTCTCCACCTTCTTCCGTTAAAATCCGTTAATGCAACTTTCGGTCAACGCCACCCGGATGGAACTGATGCGCCGGCGCCGGCGCCTAACCATCGCCCGCCGCGGCCATAAACTGCTAAAAGACAAACAGCAGGAACTGATGCGTATCCTCCTGGAACTGGTGGAGGACATCCGGCGCCATCGGGGTCAGGTGCAGAAAGAGATGCGCCGGGTGCTGGGCAGGTTCGCCATCGCCCGCGGGGCATTTGACCCCAAGTTTTTAGAAGAGGCGGTAATGGTCCCCACCCGCCAGATAAAAGTTGAGGTGAACACCCGCAGGGTAATGAACATTGCCGTGCCGGTATTCTCAAAAACCACCACCGGCCGCCTCCGCTGCTATGGCTTCGCCACCACCTCGGCAGAACTGGACACCGCGCTTATCGCCCTGGATAAACTCCTTGATGCCCTCTTCATACTGGCGGAAAAGGAAAAGACGCTGGAAATCATCGCCGGTGAACTGGAACGCACCCGGCGTCGGGTCAATGCCCTGGAGTTTGTCCTCATCCCCTCGCTGGAAGAAACCATCCGGCAGATCACCTTCCGGCTGGCAGAAAACGAGCGCCAGGAACTGGTCCGGCTGATGCACATCAAGGAAATAATCCGCGGGGAAGAGAATGGCCGCTAAAAAAACCGCCAGCCGGGTGTTCTTCTTCCTCTGGATAATCATCACCATCATCGCCCTGTCAGTGCCCCTAGGTCGACCCGGCAAGCTCCTTCAGCGCGGCCTGGATAAAACCATCCACACCGCAATGTTTGCGGTAATGGGTGTCCTAGGTCAGGCCGCCGTTCCCTGGTCTGGAATCTTAATCACCGCGCCCATCGCCTTCGGCACCGAATACATCCAGCGCCTCCTGCCGACCAGAAGGGAATACAGCGAGGTTGACCTCCTCTCCAATATCATCGGGCTGTTTTTAGGCCTCGTCCTTTACGAAATCGCAACCCACTTGCGTTAGCCGTGCCCCGCACCAGTCGCCCCAAGGGAACCCAGGACTTCCTGCCGCCGGAGAGCACAAAAAAGAGCCGGATTGAAACCATCTTCCGGGAACTGGCAACCGTTTACGGCTATCAGGAAGTGGTCACCCCGACCTTTGAACACACCGAACTCTTTATCAAATCGTCCGGCACCACCTCGGACATTGTCCAGAAGGAGATGTACACCTTCACCGACCGCGGGGGCAGAAGCTTCACCTTAAAACCCGAAGGCACGCCCGGGGCGGTGCGGGCGGTGCTTGAAAACAACCTCCATCTGCCCTGCCGGCTCTTTTATATCAGCCCCTGCTTTCGCTACAGCCGGCCGCAGAAGGGTCGCTATCGGGAGTTCTATCAACTGGGTGTTGAGGCGCTCGGCGAAGCCAGCCCGCTCGTTGATGCCGAAACCATCGCCTTCGGCGCCACCTTCTTCACCCGGCTGGGCATAACCGACTTTACCATCAAGGTCAACTCCATCGGCTGCCGCACCTGCCGGCCCGCGTATCGGGAAAAACTCCTCAACTTCCTCCGGGAAAACCGGGGAAAGATGTGCCCGGACTGCCAGACCAGGATGGAAATCAACCCCCTGCGCACCTTTGACTGTAAAAACGAACCCTGTCAGCAGGTGTTAACCAGCGCGCCCTTGCCCAGCAGCCACCTCTGCCCGGAATGCCACGCCCACTTCCAGGAAGTTATTTCCAGCCTGAAAAACAGCCCGTTTAACTGGGAACTGGACCCTCACCTGGTGCGCGGTCTGGACTATTACAATCGCACCACCTTTGAATATGTATCCAGCGCCCTGGGTGCCCAGTCCAGTTTAGGTGGCGGTGGCAGATACGACTACCTGTTTGAGGAGTTTGGTGGTCCACCAGCACCCGCGGTCGGCCTCGCCATCGGTCTGGAAAGGACGCTGCTTACCATCCCCGCCTCTTCACCCGTCTTTCCGCCGGAACGGCGCAACCTTGTCTTTATCGTCTGGACCGGTCCTGGTGAAATGGCTACCGCCCGGGAACTGCTCGCTACCCTGCGCCAGCAAAACATCCCGGCGCTGATGACCTATGAACCGGTCCGGCTCAAGCGCCAGTTTCACCTCGCCGACCTTGCCGGCGCCCGTCTCTGCCTGATTGTTGGTGAAGATGAAGTACGGGAAAACACCTACGGACTGAAAAACCTGATTACCGGCGAGCAGACCACGGTCCCGACAGCCAACCTCATTCCCGCTATCCTCGCTTTATTCAATTCGCCCGCTGAATAGCAAACCGCAAGATTTTATCCTTTAATCGGTCCCGGCTAGGACAAACTCCTTGATATGAAAATTGTCGCCACCCCGCAGCAGCACCGCTGCCTTCCACCTGCCGGCCGGACTCGGCGGCAGGTCCAGCACCACACACTCGTTTCCCCGGGCATCCCCGGACGCCTGAATCTCCTTTTTTGCCGCCAGCCCGTCCCAGCTCTCACTGCCGTAGCACTCCAGTTTTGGCTCCTCACCCCGGGGCCAGGCAACCAGCACCACCTCAAATTCACCGCCCCCCAGCACCTCCCACTCAAACTCAAACACCACCCGGCGCACCGGACCCCGCAAAAACGGCGCCACCACCACCGGCTTGTCAGGGTGTAACGCCTTTATACCCAGACGGCAGCCCCGGGCGATCGCCTGGACATAACTAACCACCTCAGGTTGCGACTCCGGCTCTACCGGCGGTGGTAATTTTACGAGGGAAGACAGATCAACCTCCGCGGTCGTGTTGCTGGTCAGGTTCTTTTCACTTACCTCCCGCACCCACTCATCATAGTCCCGCTCACCCTTCTCCCGGCTATGACGGAAGCAGACCGGCAGAAGATTGTGCACACATATCCTGCCCCCCAGTGATATCGGCTTGCGTAACATCAATGTATCATAAGAAGCAAAACAGCCCGGCACCACACACCGTCCCCCGGCGGGAAATGACCACCTGCTCCATCTCCGGCGGCCACTTCTGCCCGCTGATATAGGCATAATGGTCCTCATCCGGTGTGGGCGGATAGTGCCGGCGCCGGCACTTCCGGCACACCACCTCCTCCTTGTGCCGGGACCATTCCACCGCCATGGCACTGCCACATTCCGGGCAATTGTAATGCCAGGTCATTGCCACCTCCTCAATAGCTTCCTCAAAAACCTCGCTCCGCTGGCTTTTCACCAGCGCTGTTATATATTGCGGGAATAAAATCCCGCTGTCAAGTTCTGCTTGGCGGGTAAAACTTCAGCCCCCGGCGCTCATGCCAGGCTGCCGGGTCGCGGAAATAGTCCTTTACCTCCTCAAACTCGTCAGGTGTAAGAAAACTTATCTCCCGGGGGATCTTCTCGGACAGCGCCGCATCGCGGTTGGTAAGCGAATACAGCCGCACACCGGCGCCTGCCAGCTCCTCCTCACCGCCCTGCTGGCGGTCAAAGATAACAAAACAGGCGTCCACCCTTGCACCCCAGTCGCGCAACTTCTTCACCACCTGGGTCTTGGTCCAGCCATGCACCAGGGTGTCATCAACCAAGAGCACCCGCTTGCGGAAAAGTTCGTGCCGTTTTATCCCCTCAAACGGGCTCGCCTCCGGATACCGCAACCCCCGCCGGGCAAAAAACATCGGCTTATTCAACTTATGCGCCAGGAGCGCCGCGAGCGCAATACTGCCCGCCTCAATGCCGCAGATGACATCAAAACCCAGGTTCTTTACCAGCAGGGCGCTGGCGCTCAGGACAAAGTCCTGCACCGTCGGGTAATTGGACAGCCCTTTGACATCAATGTAAATCGGGCTATAGTTACGGTTATCATCCACCTTGAACAGTGGCCGGATATCACCCAGACTCACCTTGATCGCCCCAATCTGCCAGAAAATCGCCGCCACCGTCTCCGCCAGATTCCCGGACATCACCTCCCGGATCAATCCCAGGTCCGGCACCACAATCCGCTGTTCGCGCAAAAGCCGGTAAACCTTCTGCGCCTCTATCTCCGGCAACTCCACGCCCAGCCGGGTCTCCTCCAGGTCGTAAACGATGTGGAACCTACCCACCGCACCCTGTTTACCCAGTAACCGATAACTCTCGGCGTTCGCCTCCCGTTCCATCGGTCCGAGTTGCACCGCGCCGGGGTTAATCAACTGTTGATAAACCGCAAAGAAATCCTCAGCCAGTCCCCGCACCTCCTGATATTCCAGTATGTAGGGTGTTACCGCCCGGACCACGCCCGGTGCGTAATCCACCTCGCGCAATGCGACCTGGTCAAGTTTCACGATGGCGTTATCAGTGCCGGCCCGGTGGTGCCGTCTTCTTCGCCTTTAGCGCCTCGACACGGGTGCTATAAAAAAAGTTCCACAGCGCCCGGGTCTTGCGTTTTAACTCTGCCACTGACCCCTGGTTTTCTAAAACAAAATCCGCCTTGTCCCAGTATTTCCGGTCCGACCCCTGCACCGCCAGCCGCCTTTCCACATCCTCCTTATTAAAACCCGCCTTCACCATCCGCTTCACCCGCAACCCATCCGGTGCGGTAACCAAAATCGCCACATCCATCTCTTTGTATAAACCACAACTGAAAAGCAGTGCCGCGTCCACCACCACCAGCCCGGTTTTAATCCGGTTAAGCTCCTCTTTAATCCGCTTGATAATTGGCGGATGCATAATCTCATTCAACCGCTTGAGTTTACTTTTCGAACTGAACGCCTCCTGGGCAAGACGCTCTCGGTCAATCTCCCCCTTTTTATTCAGAATCCCCTTGCCAAACGCCGCAACCAGCTGCCGGTACTCTTCGGTGCCCTGACGCAACAACCCCCGCGCCAGCTGGTCGGCATCAATCACCCGTGCGCCATAGCGCCGCAACTCTGCCGCGACCGTGGACTTACCCGAACCCATGTTCCCGCCAATCCCGACAATCAGTCGCGGTAAGCCCAGCTGCCGGTCAATCATTAAATAACCTTTGCCTCCTCGCGCAGCAGCCGCACCAGTTCCGGCACCACCTGACCCAGTTCACCCTCCAGCACCCTGCCGGGCTTCCTTTCCGGTGGCAAACGATGACCGAGCACCATCACCTGCCGGCTCAATTGTCCGGCATCGAGCCCAAGCGTTTGGGCGCCCCAGACCGGAATCTCCTTCTTCTTCGCCGCCATCATCAACTTCAGCGTCGGATACCGGGGCTGATACTTTCCCTTCTGAATTGTCAAAAGGCAGGGCAGTTTCACCCGTACCACCTCGGTTGCACCCTCAATCTCCCGGTGGACAACAATCTCCGATGCATCGGGTGCGCTCACCTCCACCTCCGGCACCACCGCGGTATGCCCGATACCTAAAAAATGCGCCATCACCTGCGGCACCCATGCCATATCATCGTCAATCGCCTGCTTACCGCACAAAACCAGGTTAAACCCGAGCCGCTTCACCGCACTAGCCAGAACCCGACCGACGCCCAGCCCATCAACACCTTCAAATGCTTCATCCCACACCTGCACCGCCTCATCGCAGCCCATCGCCAGCGCGGTGCGCAAAGCCATCTTCACCCGCTCCGGTCCCATACTCACCACGGTCACCTTACCGGTGCCCAGTTTCTCCTTGATGCGCAGTGCGGTCTCAATTGCATATTCATCATAGGGGTTGATCACCCACTCCACCTCGCCGGTGTCAACAAAACCGGTCTGGGGATTAATCCGGACCTTGGTCTCGGTTGATGGAACCTGTTTAATAAGACAAACGATATTCATAATCTACTCCTCAAATTTCTTTACACACAGGGCACAGTTGTGCCCGCCAAACCCAAAGGAATTGGACAGCGCTGCCCGGATTGTCATCTTCCGGTTCTCTCCGGGCACAAAATCCAGGTCAACACCCTCATCCGCTTCTTCAAAGTTCAAGGTCTGATGGACAATTCCGTTCTTAACCGACAAAACCATCGCGACAAATTCCATCGCACCGGCCGCACCCAGCCCGTGTCCGATCATCGACTTGGTCGAATTGATTGCCAACCGCCGCGCGTGCTCGCCAAACACCTCTTTAATCGCCTTCACCTCAGCCGCATCGTTTAACGGCGTTGATGTCCCGTGCGCATTGATGTAATCCACATCCTCCGGACGCAAACCCGCATCCGCCAGCGCCCGCTGCATTGCCAGTGCCGCGCCCTTTGCCTCCGGGTCCGGTGCGGTAATGTGATAACCATCCGCGGTGGCACCATAGCCCGCCATCTCGCAATAAATCTTTGCCCCGCGGCGCAGCGCGTGCCCTAGCTCTTCGAGAATATACACCCCGGCGCCCTCGGCAATCACAAACCCATCCCGCTGCCGGTCAAAGGGTCGGGACGCCTTTTCGGGCGCATCATTCCGCTTGGACAGCGCACCCATATTGGCAAACGCCGCCACGGTAAACTTGGTAATCGGCGCCTCCACCCCGCCGGTAATCATTATATCCGCCTCACCCTGCTGGATATGCCGGAACGCCACCCCGGTTGCATGGGCACCCGAGGCGCAGGCAGAAACCGAGCAGTAGTTCGGACCCCGCAACCCGTAAAAGATGGCAATCTGCCCGGACGCCATATCCGGAATCATCATCGGAATCAAAAGCGGTGAAACCAGTCGCGGACCCCGGGTAAGAAATATCTCATGCTGCTGTTCCCAGGTCGCAATACCACCCATACCCGAACCGACAATAACCCCCACCCGGTCTTTGTCCTCCTTCTCTAGTTCGAGCCCGGTGTCCTTTATCGCTTCCAGCGCCGCCCAGAGCGCAAACTGGGTGAACCGGTCCGCCCGCTTTGCCACCTTCGCCTCCAGCCGGTCCACTGGATTAAAACCCCTCACCTCTGCCGCAATCTGCACCGCCAGGTCCGCCGGGTCAAAAGCGCTTATCCGCGCCACCCCGCTCTTCCCGACAAGCAGACCTTCCCAGTAGGTCGGCACATCATGACCCAGGGGCGTCACCGCACCCAGCCCGGTAACCACAACTCGCCGTTTTTTATCCAGCATAGAAAAAATCGTTAACCGCTGAAGAGCACAAAAGGTTATTCCCGGCTACTCGCCGCTCGCTGCCTTCTTCTCGGCGAGTTTGCGCTCCAGATACTCAACCGCCTTACCCACGGTCGTCAACTGCTGCGAATCCTCATCCGGAATCTTGATGCCGAACTTATCCTCAAACGCCAGCACCAGCTCCACAATGTCCAGCGAATCTGCACCCAGGTCTTCCTGAAACCGGGCATCCGGAGTCAACTTACCGGCTGCATCGGGCAACTTCTCGGCAATAATCGCCTTTACTTCGTCAATTAACGCCATACATTCCTCCTTAGGGTAAAGATTACTTCTATAACTTCTATAAAACAGATAAATTTAACAATCTTATTTAACAATGTCAAGAAAATAGGCTACTCCGATAGGGCATCGCACCCAACCCACCAGCACCAATAGTTACCCCAGCAGCCTCTCCCGCGCCACCCCCTGCCACCAGCACAACCAAAAACCGAACAACCCGCGACCCGGCATAACCAGCAAACTGCACCACCGCTAAAGAAGAAACCGGGAACACCACCGCTGACACTCACCCCTTTGCTGAACCCCGCTCTGTCATGGGAACTGCTGGGGGCTAGCCCCCTGACCAAACCGGAATTTCACCTAACAAACGAAACATCAGGCAATTACAGAAAATCAACACCCATAAAACCTGTTGCCTTTTATGTAAACTAAGCGACCAGCCTGTTAATTACCATAGGAGCGGATTGTCCTGAAGGAAGCTGGTGTTTATTCCTGCGCGCCTGCGCTCCTTTCCTGCCCCGATGATGCGGTGCCGGTTAGCGCGACCACCGCAACCACCCGCAAATGTCCATTCAGGTTTAACTTGACAATAAAGGGATTATTCCTTTAAATAATTTGATGCATCTCGCCATCTGGCTTTTGACCACCATCACCATCGCGGGTAACGCCGGCACCACCGGGTTTGAATTCCTGCGCATCACCCCGACCGCCCGCGAGGCGGCGCTTGCCGGCTCGGCGCTTGCCCGTCCGGTCGGCGCCCTGGCATTTTACTACAACCCCGCGGGCATCAACCCGGTCAACTCCGCCCAGTTCACCTACATCAATCATATCGCCGGCACCCATCTCGGCTCGGTTGCCTACACCCAGCCGTTGGATGCGCAGAAGACCATCGGTGCGGGCGTCTATTACTTTAACTCCGGCACAATGAAACGCACCAACGAAATCGGTGAGGAACTGGGCACATTCGGCGTCTCCTTTGCCAGCATCAACCTCGCCGGCAACATTAACCTCCTCCCCGGTTTTGCGCTCGGACTGGGCATCTCCGGACTCTACGGCACAATGGACACCTTCTTCTCCCTCGGGCTGGCAGGAAATCTTGGCATCCTCTATCAACCACCGGTCACCGGTCTCAACCTGGCATTTGCGGTAAACAACCTCGGTGTCCAGTTAAAACCCTACGGCACCGCCCGTGACCCCCTGCCCCTGGAGTTCAACCTCGGCGCCTCCTGGGAACCAATCCCGGAAATCAACCTCAACCTCACCCTGAACCAGCCCATTGACAACCGCTTCAACTTCCGCCTGGGCATTGAAGGCTGGGTCAACCAGTTCCTTGCCCTGCGCCTCGGCTACAACTCCCTGGGCACCGACCTGATGGGCGGTGAAGGCAGTGACGCCCTGGCAGGATTCGCCACCGGCATCGGTGTCCGCTACGACCGTTTCTACCTTGACTACTCCTTCACACCCATGGTCATCCTCGGCACCAGCCATCGCATCTCGCTGGGCATCACCTTGTAACCCGCGGCGATGAAAAGGCAGTTCGTCAAAGACTTAAAACCCGGCACCCTGCTCAACGATGTGTTTTTCTGCAGCCGGCTTGACCTCAAGGACCGCCGGGACGGCGGCAGGTTTATCACCTTCGAACTCCGCGACCGCACCGGCGCCCTGCCCGCGATTATGTGGGACAACATTGAAGACGGCTTGACCTATATCGCCAGCGGCGGTTTCTGCCACATCCAGGGCAAGGTCAGCGACTACCAGGGCAAACCCCAGGTAACGGTAAACGCCATCTTTCCGGTTGACCCGGTGCAGGTGTCCCAGGAAGACTTCATCCCCACCACCCGCTACAACACCAGCGAACTCCTCCAGGAGCTGAAAGAGCACATCGCCACCATCCAGAACCCCCATCTCCGCGCCCTGCTGGACTCCTTCTTCGAGGACCCGAAATTTGCCGAAGCGTTCTCCCTGGCGCCCGCGGCGGTGCGCGTCCATCACGCCTACATCGGCGGTCTCCTGGAACACACCCTGATGATGGCACGCAACGCCCGGCACATCGCCGCCACCTACCCGGACATCGACCGCGACCTGCTCTTAACCGGCGTCATCCTCCACGACATCGGCAAGGTCCAGGAATACTCCTACAACCTGGCGATTGAACACACCGACGCCGGCAAACTCATCGGCCATATCGTTATCGGTTACGAAATGGTCAAAGAGAAAATCGCCCGGCTGGCGGACTTCCCGCCGGAACTTGCCCGTATGGTCCTGCACATCATCCTTGCCCATCACGGCGAAAACCAGTTTGGCTCACCCAAGACGCCCAAATTCCCCGAGGCGTTCCTCGTCTTCTCCCTTGACTATCTTGACTCCCGGCTCGCCATCTTCCGTGCCGCAATGGAAAGGAACAAAGGTGTGCGCTGGACCGATTTTAACGACTACCTAGAAACCGACATCTACATCAAAGACCAGCCCGATTACCCGCCTGGTGAAAGGTAGTCGCCCTGCCCACCAGCGGTGTTTACTCTATAATCAACCCCGCATCCCAACCCGGTGACTCCCCACGAACGCACCACTAACCCCGGCACCCCCATCTGCCCGGACCTCAGCAGCCTGACCGCCTGCCTTACCGAACTGAACATCAACATCAACCAGGAACAGTATCAGACACTGTGCCACTACACCCGCCTCGTTGCCGAATGGAACAAAAAAATCAACCTCATCTCCCGCCCTGACACCCCGCGCATCTTCACCTACCACATCATCGACTCCCTGACCACCTCCCCTTTCATTCCCGCCAATGCCCGTTGCGCCGACCTCGGCACCGGCGCCGGCTTGCCCGGCATCCCCCTGGCGGTTACCCGCCCGGACATCTTTATGATTCTGATTGAATCCACCAGAAAGAAATGCCTTTTCCTGAACTCTGCCCTAAACCAGCTCCAGTTAAGAAACGCCCTCCTGTTATGCGCCCGCGCCGAAGAACTCAGCCCGCTGGGCTGCGACATCATCCTCAGCCGGCTCACCGCACCTCTGTCCAAAACCTTAAAATTCGCCAGCCCGCACTCAAAACCCGGCGGCACCCTTATCCTCTACAAATCCGCCCGCTGGAAAAATGAAATAAACGAAGAAAAGAACCTCCTCAACCGCTACAATTTCCTCCTGCGCGACAGCGCCACAATTAAACTTCCCTTTAGCGGAATTGAACGCCACCTGATTTTCCTTAACAAAATCAGCAGATAAAAAAGAAGGCGCCTCCCCTTACGCCTTCTCTCATTTTTCAACATTGCGGATGTAACACTTTTAAGCGTGCTCGGGTTGTGCGAAACTCGTAGAAAGGAGGTGATCCAGCCGCACGTTCCCGTACGGCTACCTTGTTACGACTTCGCCCCAGTCACCGGCCCTACCTTGGGCCCCGAAAAAACGGGGACTTCAGGTATTGCCGGCTCCCATGGCGTGACGGGCGGTGTGTACAAGACCCGGGAACGTATTCACCGCAGCATGCTGATCTGCGATTACTAGCGATTCCATCTTCATGCAGGCGAGTTGCAGCCTGCAATCCGAACCATGGCCGCTTTTAAGGATTGGCTCCACCTCGCGGTGTGGCAACCCATTGTAACGGCCACTGTAGGACGTGTGTAGCCCTGGGCATAAAGGCCATGCTGACTTGACGTCATCCCCACCTTCCTCCTCCTTGACGGAGGCAGTCCCCTTAGAGTGCCCGGCTCGCGCCGGTAGCAACTAAGGGCAGGGGTTGCGCTCGTTGTGGGACTTAACCATACACCTCACGGCACGAGCTGACGACAGCCATGCAGCACCTGTGCCGGCTCCCGGGAAAATCCCAGGTCGCTTCCCTTTCGGGTCGCTACCACCGGCATGTCAAACCCAGGTAAGGTTCTTCGCGTAGCATCGAATTAAACCACATCCTCCACCGCTTGTGCGGGTCCCCGTCAATTCCTTTGAGTTTCAACCTTGCGGCCGTAGTCCCCAGGCGGCACACTTAACGCGTTAGCTGCGGCACGCCCGAAATCGGGCACGCCCAGTGTGCATCGTTTACGGCTAGGACTACCAGGGTATCTAATCCTGTTTGCTCCCCTAGCTTTCGTGTTTCAGCGTCAGGTGCATTCCAGGAGCCTGCCTTCGCCATCGGCGTTCCTTCCGATATCCACGCATTTTACCGCTACACCGGAAGTTCCGGCTCCCTCTCCTGCCCTCTAGGCTGGTAGTTTCGCGAGCAATTCCCCGGTTGAGCCGGGGGCTTTCACCCGCGACCCGCCAGCCCGCCTACACACCCTTTACGCCCAGTGAATCCGGACAGCGCTTGCCCCCTACGTATTACCGCGGCTGCTGGCACGTAGTTAGCCGGGGCTTCCTCTGGGGGTACCGTCACCCGCCTTGCGGCGGGCATCGTTCCCCCTGACAGGAGTTTACATCCCGAAGGACTTCATCCTCCACGCGGTGTCGCTGGGTCAGGCTTTCGCCCATTGCCCAAATTTCTAGACTGCTGCCTCCCGTAGGAGTGGGGACCGTGTCTCAGTTCCCCTGTGGCTGGTCACGCTCTCACGCCAGCTACCCGTCTCAGCCATGGTGGGCCTTTACCCCGCCATCTAGCTGATAGGCCCGGAGCCCGTCCCGAGGCGGCACCTTGCGGTACCTCTCCTGACCAGGAGATGCCTCCCGGCCAGCACATGGAGTATTAGCCCACCTTTCGATGGGTTATTCTCCTCCTCGGGGTTGGTTACCCCGGTATTACTCACCCGTTCGCCGCTAGACGCAGCATGGTATTGCTACCACACTGCGTCCCGCTCGACTTGCATGTCTAAGACACACCGCCAGCGCTAGTCCTGAGCCAGGATCAAACCCTCCAAGCAATAAGCTTAGAAGGAATTGATTGGCACAACCCGAGCACGCTTGGGTTACATCCGAATTATCAAAGAGCGATACCTCTGTAACTATAAGATACACAAAAAATCTCTTTTGTCAAGCAACTAATTTCACTGCTAATTGCAGTTTTAACATCAATAGTTTCAGCAAGTTAGACAGATAACCGAAAAATATTCTTCGCTCAATTGTCCGGGGGTAAACAAATCACCCCTGACTAATCCTTATCCTTCTTCTCGGTGCCCTTTTCCGACCTGGTATCCTTGGTCTTGTCGGCACCGCCACCCTTATTTTTATAATCGGTAATATAAAAACCCGAACCCTTGAATATCAACCCCGCACCGCCGGAAATCAACCGCTGCACCGAATTTTTTCGCTTGCACTTCGGGCAGTTCTTTATCGGCGGGTCAACAATCCTTTGAAACTCGCTGAACCGGTGTCCGCAGTACTGACAGCGGTACTCGTAGGTGGGCATATATCTCCTTTAACGGGTGCGGGAGCGCCCGTTCGGGACGCCCCCGCACGCCCGCTGGTTTTTAGTACTCGCCACCATAGCCGCCGGGTGTCGGCGGTGTCTTCTCCTTCTCGGGCAACTCGGCGATGGCGCACTCGGTGGTAATCATCAACCCGGCAACGCTCGCCGCATTCTGCAGTGCGACCCGGGTCACCTTGGTCGGGTCAATGATGCCCATCTCAAACATATCGCCATACTCCAGTGTCTCGCAGTTGAAACCGAAGTTACCCTTCTCCTCGCGCACCCGGTTGAATACGATTGAGCCATCAACACCGGCGTTCTGCGCCAGCTGGCGGATTGGCTCTTCCAGCGCCCGCTTGACGATGTTGGCGCCAATCAGCTCATCGCCCTCCAGTTTCAGTTTCTCCACCGCCGGGGTGCAGCGCACCAGCGCGACACCGCCACCGGGCACCACGCCCTCTTCCACCGCGGCGCGGGTCGCATGCAGTGCGTCCTCAACCAGCGCCTTCTTATTCTTCATCTCCACCTCGGTCGCGGCGCCAACATGAATCACCGCCACACCACCGGCAAGCTTCGCCAGCCGCTCCTGCAACTTCTCGCGGTCGTAATCGGACTTGGTCTCCTCAATCTGCTTGCGAATCTGCTCAATCCGCGCCTGAATGTCCGCCTTCTTGCCCGCACCCTCAACAATCGTCGTATTCTCCTTATCCACCACCACCCGCTTGGCAACACCTAAGTCCGAAATCTGCACATTCTCCAGTTTGATGCCCAGGTCCTCAGAAATCAGCCTGCCACCGGTCAGAATCGCAATGTCCTCCATCATCGCCCGGCGCCGGTCACCATAACCCGGTGCCTTCACCGCGCAGCAACGCAGCGTGCCCTTGATGTGGTTCACCACCAGACCGGCCAGCGCCTCTCCTTCAACCTCCTCGGCAATCACCAGAATCGGCTTACCCCGCTGGGCAACCTTTTCCAGAATCGGCAACAGGTCGCGCATCGAGGAAATCTTCTTCTCATAGAGAAGCACAAAGCAGTCCTCCAGAATCGCCTCCATCCGCTGATTCTGCGGCGAGGTGGTCCCGGGTTCCAGGGCAAAATAGGGCGACAGATAACCGCGGTCAAACTGCATACCCTCAACCACCTCCAGCGTCGTCTCCACCGACTTCGCCTCCTCCACCGTAATCACGCCTTCTTTACCAACCTTCTCCATCGCATCCGCAATCAACTTGCCGATTTCCTTATCATTGTTTGCCGAGATGGTCGCCACCTGCTCAATCTCCTCCCTGCCGGTCGTCTTCTTGGCAATCCGCTTCAACTCCGCCACCGCCGCCTCGACCGCCTTGTCAATACCCCGCTTCAGCGCCATCGAATTCGCACCCGCGGTCACATTCTTCAAACCCTCGCGATAAATCGCCTCCGCCAGGATGGTTGCGGTCGTGGTGCCGTCACCCGCGACATCCGAGGTCTTGGACGCCACCTCCTTAATCATCTGCGCGCCCATATTCTCAAACTTATCCTCCAGCTCAATCTCCTTGGCAACGGTAACGCCATCCTTGGTTACCGTCGGCGCGCCCCACTTCTTATCAATCAATACATTATGCCCGCGCGGTCCCAGGGTAACCTTAACCGCATGGGCAAGTTTCTCGGCACCGCGCAGAATCGCGCGTCTTGCCTCTTCTTCAAACCGTAAATCCTTTGCTGGCATATTAACTCCTCCGGTTTATTTTTCCTTCTCAATGATACCGAGGACATCGTCCTCGCGCATAATCAGATACTCCTTGTCATCAATCCGCACCTCATTGCCCGCATACTTCCCGAACAGGATATAATCGCCCTTCTTCACCTCCATCGGAATCCGATTACCCCTCTCATCAAGCCGACCAGGACCAACCGCGATCACCTTACCCTGCTGCGGCTTCTCCTTGGCGGTATCCGGGATGATAATCCCGCCCTTTTTCACTTCCTCTTCTACCCTCTCTACGAGGATTCTATCATGTAATGGTCTAATCTTCATCGCTCCTCCTTTTTATACCCATAACTCCTTTAAACCCTAACAAAACCCTATCATCCCGCCTTCCCATTATTTCCCCCTTGAACTTATTAGACACCACAACTGCGTTCCGGGATTCACCTTCCCCGATAGCGGCGATACCGGATAATGGGCGATACCTGAATTGAACAGGTGACCTCCTCCTTGTAAGGGAGGCGCTCTCGCCAACTGAGCTAATCGCCCCTTTTCCCAATTATAACACCCCACACCCCACCTGTCAAATAACCCCCGGATTAACCCACCCACCTGCTCCGGCAACCAAAACCCACACCGCCTCAAAATTCATAACTATAATAAAAATAGCAACTTATACCCGATTTCCCCCGGCGGATGTAAAATTCCTGCGTGAAAAATTCTCAAAAAGTGGCTCTAACTGTATAGAAAGGAGAAGCAGGATGATGTTCGAAAAAGAGTACGAAGCGATGACCTGGCACTACCTCACCCGCCTGGCAAAAAACGCCCGCTCCGTGGCGATCAAACAGGCAATTGCCCGAATGGCGGAAAGATACGACCGCGCCCGCCAGCGCCAGAAAGAAATTGACCGCATCATCTTGAACATCATTGACCCCCTGCCCATCCCCTACCTCCTGCGCCTCGCCTATCTCAACTTCGGGCGCCAGGTGTGGAAAACAATAGAAAAACACCAGGGCAGGGTGCGGGAACAAAACCTGAAAATCATCCATTACACCTGGCAGACCCGCGGCCTGGACCCGCAACATCTCAACCTGATTCAAGACGCCATCCAGCAAGCCATAAACAGCCAACCCGCTTGACCTCAATATGATACCCGGATATGATACCCCGATGCCCGAATCCAACCCTGACCCGGACGCCGAACTTATCAGCGCACTCCAGCACGACCAGCCCGGCGCATTTGAAAAACTTTTCCACCGCTACTGGCGTATGGTGATGGCGCTGGCGCTCAGCCACATTGAAGACACTGCGGAAGCCGAAGATGTGGCAATAGAAACAGTTACCGATGTTGCCCGGGGTATCAAAAATTCCGGGGCAAATCCCGGCTCTCCACCTGGTTTACCCGCATCGCGCTCAACCGCATCCGCAAACACCTCCGCCGCCAGCCACCCCCAACCATCTCCCTTACCGACTGCCCGGAAGAGGCCCTCACCACCCCATCCCTGGAAACCGAATTTGCCCGCAAAACCGCCATCGCCCGGCTCCACCAGACCCTCAAACTCCTGCCCCGCTCCCAGCGCGAACCCATCATCCTCCGCCACATCCTCGGCTTCACCCCGGACGAAATCTCTGTTGCCCTCAAAATCCCCAAACCGGTGGTGGCGATGCGCATCAACCGGGGCATCAAACGCCTCCGTCAGCTTTACCACCACCGAGGAAGGAGGAAAAAATGAACGAGGAAGACACCATCCGCCTGCTTCAGGAACTAAAAAACGACATTAACCAGCGCCTCAACCAAACCGACCCCATCCTCCTCTGGCAACGCCTCCAGTCCCGGCTCCTGGAAAAAGAACGCCAGCGCCTCATCCGCCGGCTCGAACAGATGGAAAAACACCCGGCTAAAATCCGCCTCGCCGACCGCAAAGATCTCATCCTCCTCTTACTCTATGTCCGGGGCAGAACCGGCAAAATCTGCGAACCCCTGCTCGGAATGACCCGGATAACCAAACTCATCTTCCTTGCCTTCCAGGAACTGGACATCAACCTCCTCATCCGCAACCCCTACCGCTTTGTCCCCTACAAACTCGGACCCTGCGCGCCCGAACTCTACGCCGACCTCGAACTCCTCTGCCAGACCGGCATCATCACCGCCCGGGAAATTGACCCCACTGGCGCCGAGGTCATCAACCCTGACCGCCAGACTGTCCACCGCCTCAGTGCGCTCAACGACGCCATCACCATCACCGAACGCCTCGACGCCACCACCCTTCTCTTCCGGCTCACCGCCCGGGGCAGACGGCTTGCCCGCCTCCTTATCCAGTCGGCGGCGCGGCGCCAGAAAAACCTCATCCCCGGACTGGAAATCCTCAAAACCCACTTCGCACCCCTTCCCCTCACCACCCTCCTCCGCTATGTCTACACCCGCTACCCGGAATACACCATCCGGTCAGAGATTGTGGAGAAGATTTTAGGTAACACGGCTCATTCTTGATACATATAGCGCAAAAAATCAACATAAAAACCAAAGAGAGAAAGAGAGGAAGTAATGAACGGGCGAATAGAAGAGTTAATGGGACAACTCCGGGACGAAGACCCGGATGTCCGCAAGGCAACCCAGGAGGCGCTGGAGAAGATAAGAAAAAGGTAGTTTCACCGCTTTTGAGTTTCTATATCTATAAAACTAATATTGACATCCGATGTCTTAATAATTATTTTTACAGATGTTGTTCAAACGGCTGAAGGCGAGGATGCTTAACCGGCATACCGGTGGTGCGCCGAGTAGGGCGGATGAGATTATCCAGGCAATCGGGTTAAAGCAAAATGATGTGGTGGCAGATATCGGCGCCGGTGGCGGTTATTTTGCGCTGCGTCTTGCCCGACTGGTGGGTAGTGAGGGCAGGGTGTATGCGGTGGATGTTGAGGAGACATTTCTCAAAACAATCAAGGAGAATGCCCGGCGCCAGGGGCTCGCCAACCTCATTACCGTGCCGGTAAAGGGAGAGCTGGCGTTACCAGCAGGTGAACTGGATGTCATCTTTATGCGCAATGTCACCCATCACCTCACCGACCGGGTAAACTATTTCGCCCGGCTAAAGAGGTTTTTGAAAAAAGATGGCCGGGTGGTAATCATTGATTTCAAGCGTGAGCACCGCCGGCGCTTGCTGTCACCGGGTCCGGGCAAGGGGCATTATGTACCCCGCGACCGGCTGGTGCAGGAGATGGAGGACGCCGGCTATGTCCTGAAACAGGAGTTCCACTTCCTGCCGGAACAGCACTTCACCATCTATCAACCCCGCGGTGACGGTTAGTTAAACGGAGACGACTGCGTCTCCCGGCTCTGGTGCCTCTGCCTCCTTCTTCATCCGGGGACTGCCACAACCCGCAATCACCAGCCCAACCAGGAGGAAAAACAGCGCCATAACTGTAACTCCTAAGGTGCCTGAATATACATCCCGTTTCTGTTGATGTACCCGGTCCTGCCCCCAACCGCCACCTTCGCTATCCCTTTGGAGAAACTCCAGGCACGGTCGAATCTGGGACTGATGACCACTTTTCCGGTCCGGTCAATATACCCGTATTTGTCCTCAATCTTTACCACCGCCCGGTCCTCAGAAAAACTCAGCGCAAAATCAAACCGGGGTTCAATCACCATCGCACCGGTTGTATCAATGAACCCCCACTTTTCATCAATCCGCACCGCCGCCAGCCCTTCCGAGAAACTCAACTCATATTCAAATTGCGGCTCAATCACAACCTCACCGCTCCGGTTGACATAACCCCACCGCCCGTCCAGAAACCCGCCGATATTTACCGCTGCCCGGCCCTCGGAGAAACGGGCGCCAAAATCAAATCGGGGTTCAACCACAAACTCGCCCGCGCTGTTAATATAACCGTAACTTTCGCCCACCTTTACCCGCGCCCGCCCTTCAAAAAAGGAGTCCGCCTCATCAAACTGCGGTTCAATCACCAGGCGCCCGCTCCGGTCAACATAGCCCCATCTATCGCCCTGTTTCACCGGAAAAAGCGCCACATTTTCTTTCGCCTGCCGCTGCCCACAGGCGGTAAAACCAAGCGCAAAAGCAACGGCGAAAAACAACACCCTTCCCATATCTCCTCCTCTTTTGTTCTGGCAGTCATTCCATTGCTGACCGCGGAAACACAACCTCTGCCTTCAACTCTTGCCGCTGGCATCGCCGCGCCTCCTGGCGCGCAATAAATTATCATCCGAACTACTTCCTGTCAATAACTTCCTCTTGCGCGCCGAATCAGTTTGACCCGGGGGAAAAACAATGTTACAATTAATGGTAATCAGTTTTAAAAGGAGGCAAGATATGTCCGAAGTCCGTGAAGGTAGAGACTGGCTCGTCGCCCTGCTGTTGTCCATCTTTGTCGGGCAGTTCGGTGTTGACCGCTTCTATCTCGGCTATATCGGGCTGGGTATCCTGAAGTTGTTGACCCTCGGCGGGCTGGGCATCTGGTGGCTGATCGATTTAATCCTGATTGCCACCGGCAATATGAAGGACGCCAGTGGCAACCCGCTGGTGCGAAAATAGGTTGCGATGAAAACCCTGATTGTCTATTTTTCCTGGAGCGGGATTACCGCGCGGGTGGCAAAGAAAATCGCCGAGCTTCTGCCCGCGGACCTGGAGGAAATCAAGTGTCCTGAATATAAGAACCTGTTTGTCGTCTTCTGGCTGATGCTATTTGCCCGGAACAAAGAACTGACCCTGGCGCCGTTAAAGAACAACCCGGCTGATTACGACCTGGTCATCGTCGGCGCACCCACCTGGGCGGGTCGCCCACCCCGGCCGGTAATTATCTATCTCAATCGCTATGCCCGGCACTTCAAACAGGCCGCCTTTTTCAGCACCTCCGCAGACCCGCGCGAGCAACAGGTCCTGAAAACAATGGAGGCGGTGAGCGGTAAAAGTCCGGTTGCGGTTGCCCATTTCCATCGCCCGGCGGTGTCCCGGGACAGTTTTACCCGGACTGTGCAGGAGTTTGTGCAGAAGATTACCGACTCCTTTACAGAAACCAGCCGAGCAACGCCCTGAGCGGTGATTGCTTTGTCTACATAAAAGGCAACAAACTCCGGACGCATCCTGTGTCCCGGGTTTGACAGCCCGCACCCGCTCGCTAAACTGAATTAATTAGCAAAAACAATTTCTGGAGGTAAGTCAATTATGGAAAGGTTGTCTCTGTCAGCCAATGCGCTTGAGGTGTTAAAAAGGCGCTATCTGAAAAGAAATGAAGAAGGTGAGATTATTGAAACGCCTGAGGAACTATTCCTGCGTGTCGCCCGGGCAATCGCCGAAGTTGATAAGCAATACGGCGCCACCGCCGGCGAGGTTGATGCCCTGACCGAAGGTTTTTACAAACTGATGACCAGCCTTTACTTCCTGCCCAACTCACCCACCCTGATGAACGCCGGCACCGAACTGGGGCAGTTAAGCGCCTGCTTTGTCCTGCCGGTTGAGGACTCAATGGAGGGCATCTTTGATGCGGTCAAATACGCTGCGCTGATTCACAAGTCCGGCGGCGGCACCGGCTTCAGTTTCTCCCGGCTCCGGCCCAAAGGCGATGTTGTCGGCTCAACCCGGGGCATCAGTTCCGGACCGGTATCGTTTATGGAGGTGTTTGACGCCGCCACCGAGGCGGTCAAGCAAGGTGGCAGGCGCCGGGGTGCGAATATGGGGCTGTTGCGGGTTGACCACCCTGACATCGTTGAATTTATCACCTGCAAGGACGACATCAACCGCTTTACCAACTTCAACATCTCGGTTGGATTGACCGAAGAGTTTATCCGCGCGCTCAAGCAAGGAAATGACTTCTCCCTCATCAACCCGCGCACCCGCCAGGTGGTGAAAAATGTGCCGGCGGTTGAGATATTTGACCTCATCGTCCATCAGGCGTGGAAGAACGGCGAACCGGGTATTGTGTTCCTAGACCGGATTAACACCGGCAACCCGACGCCGGCGCTGGGTGAGATTGAGGCGACCAACCCCTGCGGTGAACAGCCGCTTCTGCCCTTTGAATCCTGTAACCTCGGCTCGGTCAACTTCGCCCGGATGGTCCGGGCGGGCGAGGTCAACTGGCAACTCCTTGCCGACACCGTCAAAAAGGCGGTGCACTTCCTGGACAATGTCGTTGACGCCAACCACTACCCCCTGCCGGTGATTGCCGAGAAGACAAAGGGTAACCGCAAAATCGGACTGGGTGTGATGGGCTGGGCGGATATGCTCGTCCAGCTCGGCATCCCCTACAACTCACCCGACGCCCTGGCGCTGGCAGAGAAGGTGATGGCGTTTATCTGGGGGGAGGGAAAAAAGATGTCGCTGGCGCTGGCCGAGCGCCGTGGCACCTTCCCCAACCACGAGAAAAGCATTTATTACCCCCACCTCCCCCTGCGCAACGCCACCATTACCACCATCGCGCCCACCGGCAGTTTGAGCATCATCGCCGGCTGTAGCAGTGGCATTGAACCCTACTTTGCCCTTGCCTTTACTCGGAACATCCTGGATGGCACCACTCTTAAAGAGGTTAACCCGTATTTGCGGGCGGAGTTGGAGAAAAACAACCTCTGGAACCAGACCTTAGAGGATGAGTTACTGGCAAAAGGAAAACTTCAAGACATCGCCGGTATTCCCGAGGGTTTGAAAAAACTGTTTGTAACCGCCTTAGAACTGACCCCGGAGGAGCACATTCAGATGCAGGCAGCATTCCAGCGCTATGTCAACAATGCGGTAAGCAAAACGGTCAACTTTCCCAACTCGGCAACCGAAGATGATATCCGCCGGGTCTTCCTCCTCGCTTACGAACTCGGCTGTAAAGGGGTAACGGTCTATCGCGACGGCTCAAGAGCGGGTCAGGTGCTTTCTATAAAGGGCGTGGCGGTCCCGGTTAAACCTAAGGGCAGACCGCAAGTGCTTTATGGGGTTACCCAAAAGATAGCAACTGGTTGCGGCAACCTGTATGTTACCATCAATCGCGACGAAACCGGGAAGTTGTTTGAGGTCTTCACCAACATTGGCAAAGCCGGCGTATGCGCCCAGGCGCAAGCGCAGGCGATTGGCAGGCTGGTATCACTGGCTTTACGGAGTGGAGTTGGACCAGAACAAATAATCAAACAACTGAAGGGGATAAACTGTCAATCACCGGTCTGGTCAAAGAACGAAAAGATTACCAGCTGTGCTGATGCCATCGCCCGGGCGCTGGAAGGGGAACTGGGCGAGGTGGTGGAAACCGCCCGGGGACGGGAAGGCGCCTGTCCGGACTGCGGTGGCAGACTGGAGTTTCAGGAAGGCTGTCTTGTCTGCGTTGCCTGCGGCTTCAGCAAATGCGCTTAGGAGGATAAAATGGAACTAAAAAATATCCGTCGTGCTGGTATATCAATTCTACTTGTCGCTTTAATTACCGGCTGTTTTAAACCACCGCAGTATCCTGATATTGACCGGCACAGAAAAATCCCGCCCGATATTTACAAAAGAACCCCGGAACACGATTTGTATCCACCCATCCTCCACTCCGACGAATATGAGTATCCGGTTCCGCTCGGTGCCGCAATCAACACCGCCGGTGGTGAAGACTCGCCATTTATTTTACCTGACGGCAAAACCCTTTACTTTTGTTTTATCTCGGATGTCCGACTGCCCGCCGAGGCACAACTCTTTGATTCGGTAACCGGTGTCTGGGTGTCCTACGATAGCAATGGCAACTGGACCGAGGCGCAGCGGGTCTGGCTCCAGGACCCGGGCAAACTGGCGATTGATGGTGCGGTGTGCGTGCAGGGTGATGAGATGTGGTTTGCCTCGGCCCGTGAAGGCTATACCGGCGTCAATATGTTTACCGCCCGATTCATTAACGGTCGCTGGCAGGACTGGCGCTATGTTGGCGACCGGTTAATGAAGGAAATCCAGATTGGCGAAGTCCACATCCACAACAACGACCTCTACTTCCACTCGGCGAGAACAGGTGGTAAAGGTGCCCGGGACATCTGGGTAACGACCAGGACCGGTAACAACTGGTCAGACCCGATTAACATCGCTGCGGTCAACACCGCTGACGACGAGTATCTTCCCTTTGTCTCAACTGATGGCAAAGAGTTATGGTTTTCCCGAACCTATCAGGGCGCACCGGCGATATTCCGCTCTAAAAAGAGTGGTGACACCTGGACAACACCGGAATTGATTATCTCTCAGTTTGCCGCCGAACCAACCCTTGACGATGCCGGCAACCTCTACTTCGCCCATCATTTTATTGAGAGCACCAAAATTGTTGACGCCGACATCTACCTCGCCCGCAGAAAGACACGGAAATAATAAAAGGGGCACCTCGCAAAATACTCCCCCTCTTTCAGTACGCCAATCGCGCTTCCTCATCTTTACTTCGCCCCTGCCGGACCTTCGGGATATAACGAATCGTCTCCGCCACCATAAACCCGGCGAGAAAAAGCAAGAGCAAGGCGATTATCCCCAGCATTATTTTCTCCCCGGAGAAAAATTTTATCGCCAGAAGCACCAGCGCACTGGTGGTTACCAGAAGCATAAAAATCCCGGGCAGCAGGGTGTAAAGCACCGGCTTTGACCGGCTCAAAAGCCAGGCGGTCAGCACCAGAAACACCAGCGCCGCCACCAGCTGATTCGCCGAGCCGAAGACCGGCCAGGTTGACTGCCAGGCACCAAACGCCAGATAGGTCGCCAGCCCGATAATCACCAGCGTATTGAGATACATATTCTTCATAAACCGGATGCCCAGCCGCTCACCGAACAGTTCGGTGCCGATGTAGCGGGTGATGCGGGTGGCGGTATCCAGCGTCGTCACGATAAAGGTCTTGAGCATCGTAATCCCGATAAACATCCCGAATGTGCCCAGAAGCGGCCGGGTAATCACGCCATAACCCTTGCCAAACGCTACAATCCAGTTACCACCCTTGACCAGTTCCGGATACACCATCCCCTCGGGTCCGCCCAGCCAGTAAAGCCCGCCGCACACCGCCACCACCGCCAGGATGCTCAAAACCCCTTCGGTCAGCATCGCCCCGTAGCCAATCTTCTTTGCATCCGGCTCCCGATTCAACTGCTTGGAAGTTGTCCCGCTTGCCACCAGCGCATGAAAACCCGATATCGCACCGCAGGCAACGGTGACGCAGAGCATCGGCAAAAGATAACCCTCACGGCTGGAGAAACTGACAAACACCGGTGTCCGGATTACCGGATGGGTAATAAAAAGCCCGATGTAGCCAATCGCCATCCCGACCAGAAGCACAAAGAAGGACAGGTAGTCCCGGGGCTGGAGGATGATGTTTACCGGCAGGACCGAGGCGGTCGCGGCATACACCACCAGAAGCATAAGCAGCCAGCCGTGATAGCTCCACTTAACCGGCAGATACCAGCCCAGAACCACCAGCCCGAAAAGCAAAACAATCCCCGCTACGGTGGCAACAACTGAATTCACCCGCCAGCGATAGAGCATCAAACCAATAAATATCGCCAGCGGGACAATGCCAAAGGTCGGAATAACAATCTCCGGCGTCGTCTGTAAGGTCTTCGCGGCCGAGGCGGCAAAAACCGCAATCACCAGAATCAGAGTCAGCCAGAGGAAAAGGGAAAATATCACCCGCACCCGCCCGCCCAGAAGGTTCTCGGTCGTTTCGGCAATTGACCTGCCCTCACTGCGCAACGAGACCATCAAACTGGCAAAGTCATGCACCCCGCCGACAAAGATTGAGCCGAGCAAAATCCACAAAACCGCCGGTCCCCAGCCCCACACCGCACCGGCAATCACCGGTCCAAGAATCGGTCCGGCACCGGCGATAGAAGAAAAGTGATGCCCGAACAAAACCAACCAGTTCCTTGCCGGCACATAGTCAACCCCATCGTAATGCGTATGCGCCGGCGTCCGGTTGGCGGCGTTCATATCAAACAACCTTGCCAGCCGTCCGCCATAAAACCGGTAGGCAAGGCCAAAAATGACAACCGCGCCCAGTGCGAGAACAACTGAATTCAATTTAGCCTCCTTTTTGCTTTACCCCACTAACGCACTCAATTTACCCTTGCAGAAGTATTCTGTCAACCACCGCTCGCGCCTTGATGGCGCTTTTCTCCTTGTCCTTGATTTCCAGCATAATGTCCAGGTCCATATCCTTCACCCCGGCGATGAATCGGGCAAAGTCCGCCAGGTCAATGGTCTGCTGATGAGTGCCCGGACGGGCACCCGGCTCCTGCCCGCTGTAATCAACCATCAACGGACCATTGCGCCGGTTCCAGGTCGCTGCCGCCCTGCGCACCCCCTCAAACACCGAATCGCCGTTCGGGTTAATCTCATGATGAAAGGTGTCAAACAAAACCGGAATGCCGGTCAACTTATGCACATAGAGGCAGTCGTCCAGATTATAACTCCGGTCATCATTCTCTACTGTCAGCCGGCGCCGGACCGCCCGCGGCAACCGCGCAAACACCTCAACAAACCGGGCGATACTTTTCTCCTTGTCGCCGTACACCCCGCCGAGGTGAATCTGAATCCGGGCGCTCAAAGGCAAACCCAGCAAATCCAGCACCCGGGCGTGATAAACCAGTTCCCGCACCGAACTCTTCACCACCGCCGGACTTCGGGCGTTCAACAAAACAAACTGGTCCGGATGCATTGAGATGCGCATCCGGTTACTCCTGATAAACCTGCCCAGCCGGCGGAAGACCGGCAGAAACCGGCGCCACCACGGATAACGGCACACCGGATGCGAGGCAAACGGCACCAGGTCCGAGGTAATCCGGAAAAAGTAAAGCCCCTGCGCCTTGTTCCAGTGTAAAATCCTTTCCAGACAGGCAAGGTTTTCCGCCACCGAGCGCACCAGCAACTCCGTCGAATAAGACTTCAACCGGAATGTCCGCGCCGAGGAACAGCCAATCGTCCGGTTAATACAGGGATAGCCAATCCGAATCATATTATTCTAACCCGGTGCCGCACCAGCCTCCTCTCCTTCCAGCGATTCTTCCCCGCCACGGTCACCACAATTGACCACAAACCGATCACCGGCATCAAGGTCATCGGCAATGGATAGATTAAAGCCAGATACCAGGGCAAACGAGCCTTTAACGCCACTACCAGCCACACCAGCCCGCTCACCATCGCCGCCGCCACCGACTCCTGCAACCCCACGCCCATTTCTGCCCGCACCAGCGCCCGCACGATATAACCCAGCGGATACCAGGTAATCAAAAGCATCCACAACCAGACAAAAAGCGCCACCACCAGCCGGTAGTCAAACAAACCAAAAAGGTTCTTGCTGAAACCGGCAAATGCCGACTTAAACCCCTCATACATCCTGGCGCTGACCATCTCGGTCGCATCCACCATCCGCCACCTGCCGCCCGCGCGCTTCACCCGCCGGCACAGCGCCACATCCTCGGTCGCCTCATCCCGCACCGCCTGATGCCCGCCAATCGCCTGATACATCTCCCGCCGAAACACGAGCAACTTCCCGTTAGCCGCGGCAAACGCCTGGGACCGGCGCCAGAGATAGGCAACACCCAGCGGCAGAACCGCCATCATCGCCCACACAATATAAGGCACGGTCAGCACCTCGCCCCAGCTCCTCACCTCATTTTTTGTTATCCCGCTCAAAAGGTCGGCACCGGTCTGCTCCAGCGCCGCCACCACCTGCCGCACCGTCCCGGGCTGATGCTGGGTGTCGGCATCGGTAAAAAACAACACCTCACCCGTCGCCCTATCGGCAAGTTGCTGACACGCCCAGTTCTTCCCGTTCCACCCCGCGGGCAGGGGCGCACCCTGAATCACCCGCAACCGCGGCGACTCTATCCCCGCAATCACCCGCGCGGTATCATCCTCCGAGCCATCATCCAGCACCACCACCTCAAAATCCGGATAATCCTGATTAACCAGCGAACGCAGACACGCACCAATCGTCTTCTCCTCATTCCTTGCCGGCACCAGCACCGAAACCCGTGGATACCGCCCCGGAGAAGGAAACCTCCGCAACCGCGGCAGGAGCAACGCATTACTCACCCCAATCCCCAGTTGCGTACTGACAAATATCAACGGACTGGTGGTATCAAAAATACCCGGCATCATCTCCGCAACAACTCCTGCCGGTGTCGCCACAACAAAAGCACCGCACTCAAGACCGCCGCCACCAGCACCGGCTCACCTGAATAGCGCAGCCCGGCATAAACAATTAAAAGGTTCACCGCCAGCAAAACCGACACCGCATCATTCCTGAACTTCAAAACAAACTTCCCCAGCACCAGCGCCACCCCCATCACAACCGGCGCCTCCCACAAAGTCAACCCGCTCCACACCCCGAAGGTTACCGCGATCCCCTTACCACCCCGAAAACCCAGCCACGGCGAAAACATATGCCCGAGTAACGGCGCCACCAGCAACGGCACCAGCCACCAGCCCGCCACCCCGAAAAACCAGTAACCCAGCGCCACCGGCACCGCACCCTTAAGAAAATCCAGCAAAAGCGCCAGCGTGCCAATCCACGCACCACCCGCCTTAAACGCATTCACCGCACCCGGATTACCATCACCGAACCGCCGGATGTCCTCACCCCTTAACCGCACAAGCAAATCCGCAAACATCACCGACCCGCAAAAAAACCCAACCACGCTCAAAACCACCCCGGCAAAAACCCCGCTCATCGCAACACCTGATAATCCGAATAAAACTCCTCTGCCCGAATCTCCATTTTTACCAGTTCCAGCCCCAAAGGCGCCACCACAATCAACATCCTCATACCAAACCGCACCGGCAACCAGAACCCCGCAAACTCACCATAATCCAGCACCATCCTCGCCTCCCGCGCCACCAGCGGCAAAACCGCGGGCGCAAACTCCATCCGCACCACATCACCACTACCCACCAGCACCCAGGCAACACCCTTCACATAACCCTCGCCCCGCACCCGGGGCACAAACCGCACCCGGCGCACCCGCCTCCCGGAAAAAACCGTATCATCCAGCACCTCATAAAAATAATCCGCCCGGCTCTCGAAAAAAAACGGCATCCTCGTCCTCTGGGCAAACACCCCCTTCCGCCGCAACTCTGCACAAACCCGCTCTGCCTGCCGACCGCTAACCTCCGCACCATCCACATTCACCCGCAAAAAATCATACTCCTGCGACCCAAAACCCCGGGCACGCACCGCCCGCACACAACCCAGACTCCTTCCCCGATTATTAAGCAAATCCACCTCCTGATAACGCAACTCCGCCCGATAACTCACCCTGCCAAACGCCCGCGCCCGCGCCTCATCCCGCTCAAAAACCAGACGCAAAAACTCCTCTGCCAGCAGCCCGCAAGCCTCACCCGCCAGCAAAACCAGCGGCAAAATCCACCGCACAACCATCGGTAAATTATTAAACCAAACTCCCGCCTGTCAACGGAAAACAACCCCGTCCTACCCGCAAAACTAACCACCCACCACACCCCGAAACCCGCCACCGGCCTGCCTTCGCCCCTCACCACCCGACAAGCCCCCCAACTGCACCGGGGCATGCCCCGGGCTAGCCCCCTCCCCGGCGCCTTTTCTGATAACTAATTTATTTTACGAAGGTTACTTCTACCCCGCAAAATTTTACTCGGTGTTCTCTGTTACCCTCCAACGAGAAAGATATGCTTTATACAGCGCCTTAAAGAGCTTACTGTGATTTGGGACCCTGAGGTGTAACAGCTCGTGCACGATAACCTCAGCGCGTTTGCGGGCAGGCTGATGGAGCAACTTGCGGTCAAAGGTAAGGCGACCGCGCGACGAACAACTTGCCCACTTACGCTTCATCGCTCGGATGTGAATCTCGCGCGGCTCAACGCCAATGCGCTCCGCCCAGACGCACACCTCGGCGCGGAAAATGTCTGCGGAAACCGCTTCTTCCAGCGGTTGCCAGGAGGTAGCTTTCACTCCGCGGCCCTCTCCAGTAATTTTAGAATCTGATTTACCCATTCTATCCTCGTTTCTCTTCCTACCTGATGGTCTATTAACACCTTGTACAGGCACAGGCGCAGTTCGCGCTCGTGGCTGGCGCTCCTTGCCCAGTGGGGATACGCGCGGAAGGCCGATTCCATCTGCTCGGCCATGCTGCGGGCACGCTTGGGTTCGACCTGCCGCGTGCGGAGCCACCACTCCACGGCAAAGGCTTCGGGCGAGAGTTGACTTTTGTCTCGCTCCGCCTCGGCCTGGCGCAAACTCTCCACCAGTTTACCTATGTCCTCCAGCGCCTCTTTAGACGCGATTTGTCCCTCCTCAAACCGACGCCGGATCTCCTCGGCGCGTTCGCCAATCGGAATGAGGTAAGGAGATTGCTTACCCTTTTCCTGCACCAGCCAGTAAAACCCTTTGAGCAGGTTGAAGAGTTTGACCGTATCTGGCTGATCTGTGGCCAGCAAGGCAAAAAGCGCCCCGCTGCCAATCTCATAGACCCCGCCCGCCTCTTTCACCGCGGTCGTCAGCGTGTGACGCTGGACGATCTCCGCCGTCTTGCGCAGGAAGGATTTATCCACCGCCACATGCGGCTCGTAGGCTTCGCGCAGCAGGCGGTACATGTCTGTCAGACGCTGGTAGTCGTCCAGGTAGGGGCGCAGGAAGGGATCGGGCGAAAGAATCTCGTAGGCCTCTTCCACCTCACGGTAGAAGGCGTAGAACGCCTCGCGTATTTCGCGCTCGCGGAAGTGGAGCAGAACGGATTCAGCGCGTTTGTCCGGCGTGTCGCCGACCTCCAGGGGCAGGTACTCGGTCCGCGCCTGGGTCAAGAGTTGCTCGAAGCGTTCCTGTAAGACCTCTATGCCGGTGATCACGCCCTCCATGTCTCGCGAGTCGAAAGCCAGCGCCCGCTCCAGGTTCTCGAACACGCCCACGAAGTCCAGAATCAGGCCGGCGGTCTTGCGCTGACCGTCGGCGCTCTCGTAGGGGCGGTTGACGCGGGCAATCGCCTGGAGCAGGACATGGTCGCGCATGGGTTTGTCCAGGTACATGCAGTAGAGGATGGGAGCGTCGTAGCCGGTTAAAAGTTTTTCGGTGACAATAAAAATCTGCGGGTCTTCCCCCGGCTTGCGGAAGGCGCGGCGCAGGCGCGTCTCTTCTTCCTCGGAAAGGTGATATTTGCGCAGGTGCGCCGGGTCGTTGTGACCGGGGCTGATGACCACCGCGCTCCATTCTTGGGGCAGGAATTGGTCAAGCGCCTCCTTGTACAGGCAGCAGGCCTCGCGATCCACCGCCACCAGGAAGGCTTTGTAGCCCATCGGCTTGACGTACTGTTGGAAGTGCTCGGCAACAAACGCCGCCACCTTTTGCACCCGCGCCGGGTTCTTGAGCATGTTGGTCAGCGTCACGGCCCGGTCGAGGACGCGGTTGAGTTCCTCGATGTTGCTCACGCCTTCCAGCGCGGCGGCCTGCCAGAATTCGACTTCCATGGCCTGACGGTCGGCTATGAGGTCGTTGGAGGCCAGTTGGTAGTGCAGGGGGGCGGTAGTGCCGTCTTCGATGGACTCGCGGATGGAGTACTTGTCCAGGTAGCCGCGCTCGTCCTCGCTGCCAAAGGTCTTGAAGGTGCCGCGGCCGTAGGCGGTCTTGTCAATCGGCGTGCCGGTGAAGCCGATGTAGGTGGCGTTGGGTAGCGCCCCCATCAGGTAGTTGCCGAGATCGCCGCCGGTGGTGCGGTGGGCCTCATCCACCAGGACAAAGATGTTGGCGCGGGTGTTGAGGTTGGCGTCTGCCTTATCAAACTTATGGATGATAGAGACGACCAGGCCGCGGGTGTCTTGCCGCAGAAGCTGGCGCAGATGACGCTTGCTGCCCGCCACATGCACCCGGCCGAAACCCACCGCCTCCAGGTTCTGGAAGAGCTGCTGCTGGAGTTCGTTGCGGTCCACAATGAGCAGGACGGTGGGGTTCTGGAAAGTGGGGTCTTGGAGCAGGAGGCGGGCGACGGTGAGCATGGTGTAGGTCTTGCCCGACCCCTGGGTGTGCCAGATGAGCCCCCGGCGTTTGTGCGGATCCCGCGCCCGGCCCAGGACGCGCTCCACGGCCCGCACCTGATGCGGCCTGAGCACGGCTTTGGTCAGTTCACCGTCCACGCGGGGAAACAGGATGTAGTCGGTCAGCACGCGCAGCACGCGGCGCGGGGCGACGAAGGATTTGACCAGCGTCTCGAAATCGCCGGCCTGCTCCTCGCGCCAGTTGAACAACCCCTTGCGCGACAGATTCCACGTTGCCCCGTAGAAAAACTGCACCAGGTGGGTGAGGGTAAAGAGTTGCGCCTGGGCCATCAGTTCCGGTGCCTGCTCGTGGTAGCGGCGAATCTGGTCGAAGGCTTCAGCGATGCCCTCCGGACGGGTGGCGGACTTGGTCTCGACGATGATGACCGGGATGCCGTTGACCAAAAGCACCAGGTCGGCACGGATGGGAACCGGGCCGACAGCAAAGCGGAACTCATCGGTGATGTGAAAGGTGTTGGCTTCAGGATGCTCGGGGTCGAGCAGGCGGATGTTTTTCTCGCGGCGTTCGGCCTCGACGAAGACGGTTTTGAGGCCCTTGAGGTATTCCCAGGCTTCCAGGTTGCCCTCGATGTCCGGTCGCACCCGGCGCAGGCGTTCGACGACCTCCTCAGCCTTTGTCGCCGAAGTCACGACGCCGGGGTTGAGGCGCTGCAGTAGGGGCACGCCGGCGGCGTGCCCTTCGCCTTCCACCAGAAGGCGCCGTAAGATCGGCGAGTCCTCGCCACCGCGCAGGCGCAGGGCTTCATCTGGCGGCAGGTAGGTCCAGCCGGCCTCTTCGGCGTAGCGGATAAAAGGGTTTTGCACGGTTTTGCGTTCAGAAGCGAGGCTCATGGCGCTCCCCAAGATTCATCCAGCCAGGTGTCGAATTCGTCCACACCCAGACGGTTGGGATTTTCGCGATCCAGATGCCAGCGCAGGGGGTTTTCCAGAATGTATTGGCGAATCCGGTTTCGGGAGGAATCGTTGCGGATGATGTGTTCGTAGTAATTGCGTTGCCAGATAGGCGCGCTGGCCCTGTTGCGCATGGCGTTGATGCGTTTGGTAACCGCGGATTTGAATTGGCCAATGATGGCACCAATGGATCGGGGTATGGGGCCGCGTGGTATGGTAGGAGCGACCCGGCGGGTCGCCCCTACATCGTCGTTGTCATCGTCATCCACAATCCAAATAATGCCATGGATATGGTTGGGCATCACCACAAATTCCCGTTCGTCCAAACGCACATATGGACGCAATTCGGCCGTTTTGAACCATTCGGCGCGCACGATTTCCCCCAACGGGTTCAATTGCATCGCGCCGTTCACCACTTTGCCAAACAGGCATCCCCGTTCATGCGTCACGATGGTGACGAAGTACGCCCCGGGCTGGGTGTAATCGTATCCTATCAGGCGGATGGAACGGCGGCGGTGACGATTTGCGTCGTAGTGGGTCATGGCACTTCTCCGCGATTGGGATTAACGGGCGACGTACCCGTCGCCCCTACCGCCCCGACGCGCACCTTGCCGGTCATCAGGTTTGCCAGCAGGCTCTTGAACAGCGCCGCCAGCGCCTGCTGGCGCTTTTCCTCCGCGGCGATTTTGGCGTCCACCGCCTGCAGAATGCGGGCGATTTCCCGCTGCTCGGCGAGGGGCGGGAGGGGGATGGGAAGACGCTTTAACTGAGTTGCGTTCACATTGGGCTGGACGGCCCCATGGACTTGTGAAGCGATTTGTTGCCAATAGATCTGGCTTTGCATGAAGAAATAGCAGTACTTTGAACTAACGCCTTTGGACACCTTAACCCGAATAAGGTAAGAAGCGAAAACAGCAGTTTCGGGGAGCTTTGTAATGAGAAAAGCTTTGCCTACTGAGCCCGTTCGTGCAAAGACTATATCTCCTACGTGCAATTTGTACTTTTCTAAATCTTCTTGTCTACACTCACAATACGGCACGGTGGTCCAATTCACTTGTCCTTCCTGAATATCTGTGATTCGCAGGAATTTCGGACCGAGAGGTTCGCGTACAGCAGACGCAGTATAACCATACTGAAATCTCTCGCACACCTCCCCTAACCTCACCACCTGCCAGTGCGCAGGGACAGGGCCGATTTCGGTCTCCCGTAGGGGCGGCCGGTCGGTCGCCCCTACATCCCCAACCGGCACCGGGCCGTAGGTGAACAGGTGGCGCATTAGGCTCTTTTTCAGCTCCTTGAGCGCGGCGATGTCCCGCCCGGTCGCCTCCTGCGCCTCCTGCACCGTCCGCAGCACATGGGCGATGGCGCGCTGCTCAGCGAGGGGCGGGAGGGGGATGTGCTCACTCTTCAAGAAATCCGACAGCTTGAAATTGCGTATGCCTGTAGTGCGCTTCTCGTAAACGCGTGTCGCTCCCTTGTCATATAAAAACTGCCAGAACAAAGCAAAGAATTCTGGCACACATTGTGGCGACAGTCGTAGTCTTTTCACGAAGTTGCTAAAGCAAATTGGTCTATCAGAGCGATGAACTGTGGTGTCTGTAATCAGTAGTACTCTGCCGGTTGGCTGATCTTTGCTTCCTCCCGAAAGTTCGACGAGAATATCACCAGCAAGTAATTGCCTGCTAGCAATACTGCGTTCCCCTAAGCTGCGGATCGGAACCCCCTCGAAACTGCCCTGTGCAACTCGCACAAAATCGGTGCCTCTGAGTACATAGCAAATTGTCCCTTCACCATTATCCTCTCCCCAATCTCCTGTCTTAATTTCAGATACCACCTCCCCTAACCTCACCACCTGCCACTCTTCGGGGATGGGGCCGAGTTCGGTCATCTTGAAGCCGGGAGGGAGGGTGTTAGGCTCGTTCATAGCTTCAGCCCTAATTTTGCCAGCACTTCGCGCAGTCGGGCATCCGCTGCTGCCCGCTCCTCCTCCGCCTCGCGCAAAAGCACCATGGCTTCCTCCAACGGCAGCACCTCTTCCTGGTTGTTGCTACTCACATAGCGGCTGGGCGAGAGGTTATAGTCGTTGCGGGCGGCTTCCTCGCGGGTGATGATGGCGGAAAGCCCTTCCTTTGCCTGCCAGTGGTGATATACCTCGGCGATGTCCGCAATGGCGTCGTCGGGCAGGTAGTTCTTGGGTCGCCCCTTAGCAAAGCGCTGGCTGGCGTTGATGAGCAAAATTTCGCCTGGCCGGCGCTTGCGGCGGTTGATAATAATAATCACGCCCGGCGCGGTGGTGTTGTAGAAAAGGTTCTCCGGCAGCAGCAGCACCGCCTCGATGAGGTCTTGCTCCACGAACGCCTTGCGGATGTCGCGCTCGCGGTTGGAACCCTGGTTACCGCTGCCGCGGCTGACCGCGCCGGTATCCAGCACCACCGCCATACGCCCGGCCTCGCCCAGCGAAGCTAACATGTGTTGCAGCCAGCCCCAGTCCGCGCTGGAAGCCGGCGGAACGCCCAGGCCGAAGCGCTGGTAAGGGTCGTTTTCATACAATTCAGTGGGGAAGTTCTGGTTCCACATCGGATTAGCCACCACCGCGTCGAAGGTTTGCAACTCGCCAGCATCGTTTTTGAAAGCCGGTTGACGCATGGTGTCGCCAATGCGGATGTCCGCCTCCAGGTCGTGGATGACCGCATTCATCCATGCCATGGCAAAGGTGGCGGGGTTGATTTCCTGCCCGAAGAGGCTAAGCGGGATGAGATGAGAGGGCAGTTTGCGTCTGCCGTTCTCATCTACGCCGTGCGTCTCCAGCAGGCGCAGATGGCATTTGATGAGCAGACCGCCGGAGCCACAGCAGGGGTCGTAGATGCGCATGCCCGCTTGCGGCTCGATGAGGCGCGCCATCAGCACTCCAACCTCGCGCGGGGTGTAGAACTCGCCGGCGCTCTGGCCGCTGTCTTCGGCGAATTTGCGCAGCAGGTACTCGTAAGCACGACCCAGGATGTCGGGCTCCACATCGTCCAAGCCCAGGCGGTGACGGGAGAGCACCTGGACCAGTTGCGCCAGATACTCGTCCGGGATGATGCGCTGTCCGGCAGCAGTGGCGTTGAAATCCACCATGTCAATCACGCCCCGCAAACGCGGGTTCTCACGGGCCACCGCACGCACCGCATCGGTGAGATATTGTCCCAGCCCGGCTGGCGGATGATTGCGGATTCCCTCCCAGCGCGCCTCGGGCGGGATGTAGAAGCGCACCAGTTTGTGGTCCTGCTCCACGGGGAGCGGGTCTTGGGGACCCAGGTCCTGCTTCAGGTGCTCGACTTCATCGTCAAACACATCCGAAAGGCGTTTGAGGAAGATAAGAGGCAGGATGTAATCTTTGAACCTTGGCGCATCCACTGGCCCGCGAATGGCGCAAGCCGCTTCCCAAAGCCATTGTTCCAGTGTCTTGAGCTCTAACGACATCTATCCTTTATTTTTAAAATACAACTCTCTAAATAGATTGTCAACTAAAAGTATGAGTCCCGCCCCCAGATTACACCGACTCGCAGTCCTTCAATCCACGAGGGTTTGTGCCGTTTTACCCCCGAAGTCAACGCAATCCCGCAGGTCAACTATCAACCTGGATTGGGCGATTAACTATATAACATCCTGTGCGTTAAGCAACAGCACAACAAAAATTATCATTACCACCAAATTTTCGGCGTTATTTTTTGCCATTTTTTGGCTCTAATTGTTCAGAGAGGAAAAAACGACCGTTCCTTGCGGCGGGAACGGCACAGGAAAAATCTGCCGCAGAAAGGAGGTGTTGTTATGTCAAATCCGGTCAAACGGCTGGCAAAGTGGACCGCCAAGACCGTTCCGGAACGGGTGAAGACGGTGCTTGAGGAACTGCGTCCGAATATGCTCGCCAACGCCCAGGCGACCTTTCCCGCGCTCGCGGATATGGAAAGCCAGACCCGGCAACTGCTGGATGGCGAAGGCATCGCGCTGATTCAGTATCCGTTCTACCTCAACTTTGCCCGTGAGTTGTGGAGCCTGCAACGGCGCGGGTTCTCCGGCAACTCGCTGGCTCGGGAGGTGGACATCCTGATTGCGAAGTGGACAGGTCGGGGTCTCTCGCCCGCGATTCTGGAAGCGATTCGGTCCCAGGTGTTCACCATCGCGCCGGTCGGTCCGTAACCAGGTGGCGGGTGGCTCAATTGAGCCACCCGCCGTTTTATTTTGACAGTTGTCTTGCCGGATTTATCTTTTCTTATGGTAATAAATCACCTGCAACTGTTTATCGCCGGCAGGTGGTGCGCCACCGACAGGTCGATGCCGGTCATCAACCCCTATGACAATTCGGTTATCGCCGAAGTGCCGGTTGCTGGCGAGGAGGAGGTCAGCCGGGCGATTGCCGGTGCACGCAGTGGTGCGGAGATTATGCGCCGGCTCCCGGCCCATCAGCGCGGCCGTATCCTCTATCGCACCGCCGAGTTGATTGAGCAGGATGCGGACAGATTTACCGATTTAATCATCGCCGAGGCGGGCAAGCCGCGCAAGTTCGCCCGGATTGAGGTGAGCCGGGCGATTGAGACGGTGCGGCTGGCGGCTGAGGAGGCAAAGCGGATTTGCGGTGCGACCGTGCCGATGGATGCGGCGCCCGGCTCAGAGAAACGCCGCGGCTTTTATATCCGGGTGCCGGTCGGCATCATCGCCGCGATTACGCCTTTTAACTTTCCCTTGAATCTGGTAATGCACAAGGTCGCACCTGCAATCGCTGCCGGCAATGCGGTAATCTTAAAGCCAGCAAGCAAAACCCCGCTCACCACGCTATATCTTGCCGGACTCCTGCTTGCCGCCGGTCTGCCACCTGAGGCGCTCAATGTCGTTGTCGGTCCGGGCGACACCGTGGGCAGCGCACTGGTCAACAGCCGGGATGTCGCCATGGTCACATTTACCGGCAGTGCCGCAGTGGGTGAAACGCTCCGGCGTCAATCCGGCATCAAAAAGATAACGCTGGAACTGGGCTCAAACTCCGGCGCAATCGTTGACGAAACCGCCAATCTCGACCGGGCGCTGGAACGCTGCCTCGTCGGTGCCTTTGCCTATTCCGGTCAGGTGTGCAACCACACCCAGCGGCTGATTGTCCAGCAGGACATCGCTGATGAGTTTATCAACCGCTTCCTCTCCCTAACCAGCCGGCTGGTCATCGGCGACCCAAAAGATGCGGCAACCGACATCGGACCCCTGATTGATGAGCGCGCCCGGAAAAAGGCGGCGGGTTTTGTTGAAGATGCGTTGAGTGCGGGTGCGCAACTTTTATGCGGTGGCAGGGCCGAAGGCACCATCTTTTTGCCCACGGTCCTGACCCGGGTGCAACCAGCAATGCCGGTGGTCTGTGAGGAGACCTTTGCGCCGATTGTTACGATTGAGACCTTTGGCGACTTTAACGAGGCAATCACCCGCTTCAACAACGGCTCCCGGCTGGGCAAATACCGCTATGGCATCAGCGCCGGTGTATTCACCCGCGACATCAACCGCGCCTGGCAGGCGATTGAAGAACTTGATGTCGCCAGTGTCTATATCAACGACTCCGCCACCTTCCGGGTTGACCTGCAGCCCTATGGCGGGGTAAAAGACTCCGGCATCGGCCGGGAGGGACCCCGCTTTGCAGTTGAGGAGATGACCGAGATTAAAATGGTGTCCTTTAATCTCGACGCCTGAAAAAATAGTTACGAGGGACGACCGAGAATCAGATAGGCGATGCCGAGGTAAATCGCGGTGCCGAAGATGTCCGCCAGGGTGGTAATTAAGGGCGTGCTGGCGGTTGCCGGGTCGCGCTTTAATTTTGTGAAGATGAACGGCAGGACAATGCCAATCACACTGCCGACAATCACATTGACCACCATCGCCAGAATCACCACCGGCGCAATCAGCCAGCCACCCCGGACCAGGCCCATAATTGAGATACCCAGTCCCATCGTCAAGCCGAGCGCGGCGGCAAGGAGAAACTCCCTGCCGACAAGATAGAGCCAGTCGCGCATCCGCACCGTGCCAACCGCCAGCGCCCGGATGACGAGCGTTGCCGACTGGGAACCGGCGTTGCCCGCAGTGTCCACCAGGACCGGCAGGAAGGTGACGAGGACAACATATCGGGCAAGTAAGGAGGAAAAGCCCTGAATGATGCCACCGGTAATCAGGTCCATCAATAACAGCGCCAGTAGCCAGACAATCCGGCTGCGGTAGAGGAGCCGGAGCGGGACCTCGCGCAACTTGGTAATGAAGGTCAGGTCAATCTTGCCCGGATGGATACCGGAAATCTTGGTGATATCCTCGGTCTGTTCCTCGCGCAACACATCCAGGATGTCGTCAATCGTGACAATCCCCAGCAGCACGCCTTCGGCGTTGACCACCGGCAGGGCGAGCAGGTCGTAGCGTTGCATTATCCTTGCCGCCTCCTCCTGGTCCACGGTCGCCTCAATTGATATCACCTGGTTGTCCATCAGGGACTCAATCCGGTCCTCGCCTTTTGCTAAAATGAGTTTGCGTAGCGGGATGTCGTCCATGAGCCGGTTCTGTTCATCAACCACATACACGGTGTTAATCGTCTCCGCATCCACCCCGTTCTTGCGGATATGCTCCAGCGCCTGGTGCACCGTCCAGTGGGAAAATACCGCCACATAGTCCGGGGTGAGCAACCTGCCGACGCTGTTCTCCGGGAAACCCAGGGCCAGGAGCGTCTCCCGGCGGTCCTCAGGCGAGAGGAGGTTCAGCGCCCGCTGGATTAAGTCCGGCGGCAGGTCCTCGAACAGTTCGGTGCGGTCATCCGGCGCCAGTTCCGCCATCAGCACTTTGACCTGCTCATCGCTCAGGTTCTTCAAAAGGGTTAACTGGGTGTCCGGGTCAAATTCGGCAAACACCTCGGACTGCAAATCCCGCGGCAAAAGGCGGAAAAGGATAACAACCTCGGGCTCCTGCCGGCTGGCGATGAAATCGGCGATGTCCGGTGCGGGCCAGAGCATCAGGGCGTTCTTTACCCCCTGCCAGTCCTTTTGCTTGACCATCTCCAGGATGTCGGGCCCGAGCAGCTGGGTTAATATATTTATCCTTTTCCTTGTCGGCATAATTGAAGTGCGTTATCTTACCCGATATTAATAACCATGCAAGTTTTTACTGCCAGGAAGTTGTTGACAGCCCCCATTCTCATTGCCAGAATTTCTCTATGAAGAAAATCTTCTTGCTTCTGTCTGCCCTATTTTTTCTCGGGCTCTGTTTCTGTCCCGGAAAAGCCAAAAACCCACCTCCGGTAAGTAACTCGCCCGAAACCGCCCCGGACGAATCTCCGCCTCGCGCAACCCCTGCGGAATCGACGCTGCCGGAAAGAACCGGCGTGATGCAAGCTAAGGAGGTATCCTTCTGCCGGGATGTCCTGCCCTTATTAAAAAGACTCGCGGCCGACTGCCACACCGCGGACAATATGGCGGGCGAATACAGTCTTGACTCTTACGAAGCGGTAATGGCGGCCGGGACCGACTCCATCCCCAATGTTGTCCCGGGTAAACCGGAAAGCAGCTTGCTTTACATCTATCTGGAAAAGGGACACCCCTTTAATAAGAAACCCGACTCCGCTAGCCTCAATATCATTCGCACCTGGATTCTGCAGGGCGCAAAAAATAACTAACCGGAGGAAATGATGTCACTCCAGGCACGGGTGCGCTGGACAGAAAATATGCAGTTTCTCGGCATCAGCGGGTCAAACCACAGCCTGGTGCTGGATACCGATGCCGAACACGGTGGCACCGACACCGGCGCCAAGCCGATGGAACTGGTGCTCGTTGCCCTTGCCGGCTGTACCGGTATGGATGTGGTATCGCTCTTAAAGAAGATGCGCGTGAACTTTACCGGTCTGGAGATTAAAGTAACCGGCGAGCGCCGGGAAGAACATCCGCGCATCTTTACCGGGATTGAGCTGGAATATGTCGTCTACGGACCGGCAGTTGAGGAGGCGGCGGTAAAGCGGGCAATTGAACTGTCGCAGGAGAATTACTGCTCGGTGTCGGCGCTAATTCGCCCGGCATGCCCGATCAACTACACCTATCGGATAGTAAACGGGTTAACTGGTGAAAAAACTTGACAGATGGGGGGGAAATGGCTATATTTAGCCACGGGGATGGGAAGGTATTTTTATTATCGAGCTTTTTTGGTTAGCATTTAACTAAAGGAGGTTTAGATGCGAACCTTTTTTGTGATAACAATTGTTGCCCTTGCCTTTGGCGTTACCTCCATGCCAACCGCCGAACTGGAATCAAAGGATGGTGTGCCGATGTTCATCAACTATCAGGGTTATCTCACCGATGCCAGTGGCACGCCGATTCACAATCCGAGCCCGGGTCTGGCAATGAACTTTTCTATCTACGACAGCGAAACCGGTGGTAACTCACTCTGGTCCCAGTTACAAACTGTGCCCGTGCGTCAGGGGGTATTTAATGTAAAACTGCAACTTAGTGAACAGGACACGGTTATCTTCCGTACCGGTGAGCGGCGCTGGCTGGAATTAATTATCGGTGGTCAGCGTCTGACACCGCGCACCGAAATCACCACCATGGCGTACGGTATCCATTCTGCCAAGGCGGATGATGCGGACAAACTTGATGGCAAACATCACACCGAATTCATCTGGAACAGCACCACCCTGCAGGCGCCCGGCAACTTTTACATTGACGGTGCCGGCATCACCAACGGATTGCTATGGGCATACGGCTCGACCATATCCGGCAACAGAACCCCGACCATCTATGGCGTAAGTTCCAAGGATAGCAGTTTTGCGGTCTGGGGTGTCAACACCGGTGAGCGCGGCACCGGTATCGGTGGTGTCGGCAACCGTGACACCCTCTTCTACCTCACTTCTGGTTCCGGTGGTGCCTTTTCTGCCCGGCGCTTCGGACTTTTTGCCTATGCCCATGACACTAACGGCACCGCTATCGCGACCATGGGTAACCGCATCTCCGACACCGTTTACACCCTTGCCCAGGGTTGTGGCGGTGCGTTTAACGGCACCACCATCGGCGTCTACGGTCTTGCCCGAAACCTCACCGGAAATCGCGCCGGCGGTTTCTTCCGCACCTGGGGCAGTGACTCCACCTACACTTATGTTGCCTATAATTACGGTGGCACAAAATACAAAGTCCTGGGCGATGGAACCGCATCCACGATAATGGCAACCCGCGAAGGAAAAAGGGTCCTCTTTGCCCCGGAGGCACCCCAGCCGTTCTTTGAGGACTTTGGTGAGGGCAAACTGGAAAATGGCTTCTGCCGGATAAACCTTGACCCGCTCTTTCTGGATTGCGTGACCGTTGACGAAAACAACCCCCTGCGGGTGTTTATCACCCTGACCGACAACTGTAACGGTGTCTATGTCAAAAGTGATGCCACCGGCTTCAATGTATATGAACTCAATGGTGGCAAATCCAGTGCCGGTTTCTACTGGCGGGTGATCGCGACGAGAAAGGACGGCAAGGACATCCGGCTGCCGCCTGCGCCTCCAGCAGCCGCAGAAGTGGGCGTTCCGGTCAAGAGCCAGCCGGCAAATACCGCCTCGCCTGACCGGTAATAAACCGGTAGAAAGGAGGCAGGTATGAAAATGATTTCCCTCGCCCTTGCCTTCGTCCTTGCTCTCTACCTGACCGGCACCGTGACCGGACAGGGTTATCGCCTGCCAGAATGGGTAATTGATGAGGGTGGTGTTACCGCGGCCAGCAGTAATTATATCGCCAATGGCAGTTTTCACCAGACCACCATCGGTTATGCCACCGGTGGCAACTACATCGCCTGGATCGGGTTCTGGCATCCCCGACCCCGCTGGACCTCAATCCGGGATGTTGCCGCGCTGAGTATCGTCGCACCGACCGGTGGTGTGGACACCGGCTCCTGGGTTACTCCGGTTGCCCGGCTCGCCAGTTACTCCAATGAGGAGGTTAGCTTCAACGCCATCTTCACCATCTATATCGCCGGCGGTGTCCTCCCGGTTTATCAGAATATCCAGTGGGTAACACTTCAACCTGGTGAGGTCCGTAACGTCTCTTTTGTACCGGTGCGGATGACCGCGTTTGGACCGCACATCTCTCGCTGCTCGCTGGCACTAACCGGTGACACCAACCCGGCAAACGACACCGTCTCGGGCACATTCAAGGTGATGTACCGCTTTCCGTTTCCGGAGGGCTGGAGCGAGGCTGACCCGGTTCCTGCCCTGCCTAGCGGTCGGGGGTTAAAGGCCGGCTCCTGGTTCACCGTTGATGAAACCGAGGGCGTAATCTATCTTGCCAAGGCAAACAAAACCCAGGACTTTTACTCCTATAACCCGGCAAACACCCCAACCTGGACATCACTGCCAGACTGGCCCCTGGGCCGGGAGAACAAAAAGCCCGGTAAAGGTTCAAAGGGTTGCAGCGGAAATGACGGCTACATCTACGCGATTAAAGGCAACAACACCCTTGGCTTCTGGCGCTATAACACCTATTTCCAGGAGTGGGAACAACTGCCTGATGTCCCATACGGGCCGAGCCACCGCAAGATAAAGGATGGCAGTGACCTGGTCCGGGTCAATCGGGATGGTGTAACCTACATCTACCTCCTCAAAGGCTACAGAAACGAATTCTATCGCTACAACACCCTTTCCGGTCAATGGGAGGAGCTACCCTTTGCTCCGGGCACAACCCGCTGGTACCGTGGCTCCTGGCTGGTCTATGACGGCGAGAACACCATCTACGCCCACAAGGGAAAGTACCACGAGTTTTACGCCTTTGACCTTGCCACCAGTGAGTGGCTCCCCAACCCGCTGGCGCCGATGCCCATCCCCAGCGAAAAGATGCTTACCCGCAAACGGGCAAAGGATGGCAGTTGCGCCACCTGGGCCTTCCAGACGATTTTTGCCCTGAAGGGTGGCAACACCTGTGAATTCTGGCGTTACTTCCCGGAGGGCGACAGCTGGGTAGAACTGGACACGATCCCATCAGTCGGCTCGTCCGGTGTCAAAAAACGGGTGCGGGATGGTGCGGACATCGCCACCTTTGTTGACGGTGTTATGTATGTCACCAAAGGCAACAGGACCCTGGAGTTCTGGCGTTTCACTCCGGGTCCGGGCATCGTCCGTCCCCAGCCACCCCGCTCCGGGGTCGCGGCGCTGCCCGCCGCACTCAGCCGGCCATTCCTGGCGGTCAATTCACCGGTTACCGGTTCCCGGCTTGTGGCCAGTTATCAACTGGGGCAAACGCGGCAGGGTGAACTGCAGTTGATTGACATCACCGGACGGACGGTTCTCACCTGGAACCTGGCTGATGGCCACGGAACGACCAGTATTGACATTTCCGGGATTAAATCCGGCGTCTATCTCCTGCGTCTGAAAACCGGTCCCGATGTTATCACCCGGAAGGTGATTGTTAACCGCTAATCCAGAATCGCCGTCAAGTCCTCGGCCGGTGTGGTAATCGGCTGCAGATTAAAGCGGTCGATTAATGCCTGGATGAGACCAGGTGTCAGAAACGCGGGCAGCGATGGCCCGAGCCGGATATTTTTTATCCCCAGATAAAGCAGCGTCAACAGCACCGCCACCGCCTTCTGCTCATACCAGGAAAGCACCAGAGACAGGGGCAATTCATTCGGCTCCACCCCCAGTGCCTGGCTCAGGGCAAGGACAAATTCTATCGCTGCATAACTGTCATTGCACTGCCCGACATCCCACAACCTGGGCAGACCGCCAATTTCGCCAAACTCCAGTTTATTAAACCGGTACTTACCACAGGCAAGAGTAAGAATCAAACAGTCCGCCGGCACCTCCTGGGCAAACTGAGTATAGTAGTTCCTGCCCGGCTTGGCACCATCGCAACCACCGATTAGAAAGATATGCCTTAACCGCTGGGTTTGAATCATCTCGGCAATCTCCGGCACCTTACTCAAAAGGGTGTTCCGACCAAACCCTACAGTGATGTAATGCTCCACGCCCTCGGCGGTGAAACCGGGCTGGGCAATTGCCGCCTCAATCACCGGCGAAAAATCATTCCGGTGGACATGACGCACCCCGGGCCAGGCAACCAGACCCGAGGTAAAAATACGCTCCTTATAACTCTCCTGCGGCCGCTGCAAACAGTTGGTCGTCATCAAAATCGCGCCTGGAAAAAGTGGAAACTCCTTCTGCTGATTCTGCCACGCTGAACCATAATTCCCCACCAGATGCTTGTAAGCCTTCAGTCGCGGGTAGCCGTGTGCCGGCAGCATCTCACCATGGGTGTAAATGTTTATCCCCCTGTCTCTGGTCTGCTCCAGAAGCGCCGCCTGGTCGCGCAGGTCATGCCCGGAAACACATATCGCCTTGCCCCGCACCGGTGTCACCCGGACCTTTGTTGGCACCGGTTCACCATAAGCCGAGCAGTTCGCCTCATCCAGCAACCGGGTCACCCTGAAATTCAACTCGCCCACCGCCAGCGCCCGGGCAAACAGCCCGTCGGTGGTAAAATTATCGCCGCAGAGATAGTCCAGTAACTCATGAAACCGGGCATAAATCCTGTCATCCTCCTTACCGAGAATCGCCGCATGGTCGGTATAGGCGGCTGCGCCCTTCAGCCCAAAAAGGATTAAATCAATCAAATCCGCCTGCTCATCACCAAATCGGTTATGCCGGGCGACAATCCCCACCTCCCTTCCCTGTTGCACCAGCCCATCAAGCGTCGTTGCTGGCTGCCACTCTGCCGGACCGGTCAACCTTTCCGGTTCCTTCCCCGCTCTCTGACATGCCTCCTGATACCGCTGCCTCGCCCTCTCCTTTAACTCGCCACCACGCTCCAGCAACCCCTGCAACCGCGCCGGGTCAAAGTCAACGTTGGTAATCGTGGAAAACAGCGCCTCAACCGTAAACAGATTGATCTCCGGGTCAACTATCCCCAGTGCCCGCAACCGGTGCGCATACTGCGCCAGCCCCTTAACCGCATGGATAAGCAAATCCTGCAATGTTGCGGTCGTCGGGTCCTTGCCACAAACCCCCTGCACCGTGCACCCCTTACCCTGCGCGGTCTGTTCGCACTGATAACAAAACATCTTCATCTCTTTCTCTTCTGCCATAAGCTACTCCTTTATCCTGCCATCAATCCCCAGCGTTATCTCCTGAAACGGAATATCCTTACCGCTGTCCTTGATCGCCTGCCGGACAACACTCACCAGCCCGTAACAGCACGGCACCTCCATATGCACACAGGTCACCGAACGGATACTGTTATTCTTAAAGATATTCGTCAACTTCTCCTGATAAAAGTCCGCATCATCCAGTTTCGGACACCCAACCAGCAGCACCTTACCCGCCAGAAACCGCTGGTGAAAATCCGGGCTGGCAAAACCACAGCAGTCCGCAGCAATCAACAAATCGGCATCCTTAAAATACGGCGCCGCGACCGGCACCAGGGTCAACTGCACCGGCCAGTTACTCAACCGGGACACCGCTGCCCGCTCACCCCTCGGTTCCGCTAAAGACGCGGCCCCCGGCTTCAGCACCCGCACCTGGCTCCCCGGACAGCCGCAGGGCAAAGGCGCTTCTTTTTCCTCCGGAATCGGGATATTGTGCTCGCGCAGATAGGCAAGCGCCTCCTGATAATACCCCTCGGCACCGTGCTCGCGCAGATGCTTTAAATGCGCCGCAATCGTATTCGTACCCCCGCGCACAATGTTCGCCATCACCCGGCGCTCATCATAGGGCTCCACCTCCCTTTTCTCCACCGTCAGCGCACCCTCCGGACAGGTGCCAACACAGGCACCCAGCCCATCGCAGAACAAATCGGAAATCAACCGCGCCTTACCATCAATTACCTGCAACGCACCCTCGGGACAGTTGGGAATACACAGCCCGCAACCGGTACACTTCTCCTCATCTATCTTGATAACCTTTCTTTTACTCTTCATCTTTTACCTCCAATTTAATCTTGATGTCTCCCACCGTGGTCCTTTGCAACCTTGCCACCAGCTGCCGGTTCACCCTGACTAAAAACTCCCCCAGCGCACAGCCATCACCCGCACAAACCGGCACCACCAACGGACAACGCCTGACCACCATTTTACCCGCAACCGCCTCATAAACCGCCAGCAAACTTATCTTCTCAGCCGGACGGGCAAGCTGATACCCACCCGCCGGTCCGGTCTTTCCCTGAACCAGCCCGCTCCGCTCCAGTTGCGCCATAACCTTTGCCAGATGCGCCGCCGACACCCCCAGCACCCGGGCAAGCCGGCCGATTGTCCAACGCTCATCGCCCCGCCGGGCAAGCAGAACCACGGCGTGCAGGGCAATCCTTGCCGCCTCAGAAAAGTTAAACAACTCCGCCATCTATTAACCTATTCTGGTATTATAATACCAAAATTAAGCCCTCTGTCAAGAAGAAATCTTCCGCCCTCGCTACCAGTCGCTCTGATTAGGAATTTACTGCTAAATCCAGCATGCGCGCCGCAAGTGCCGAGAATAGCTGCGCCACCGGACTATCCGGACGGGCAAGCACAATCGCCTTGCCGCTATCCCCGGCTACCGCCACATCCACAACAAACGGAATCCGCACCAGCACCGGGACCATAAGTTCCTTTAAAATGGCGCTTACCCCGCCACCGGGAAACAGTTCTGTCTCCTTACCGCAGTGCGGGCAGGTAAATGTGCTCATATTTTCCACAATCCCCACCACCTGCAACTTCACCAGCCGGGCAAACTCCACCGCCCGCCGCGCATCCATCGCCGCCACCTCCTCGGGTGTTGTCACGACCAGCGCCGGGGCACCGGGCACCAGCTGAGCGATACTCAAAGGTTCGTCGCCGGTCCCGGGTGGTGAATCAATTATCAGCCAGTCAAGTTCTCCCCAATCCACATCAGCCAGAAACTGCATTATCGCCCGCATCTTCAACGGACCCCGCCACACCACCGGGTCATAACCCGGCAAAAAGAATGACATTGATATCACCTTCACCCCACCCGGCGCTCGTACCGGCTCAATTCGCCCCGCCGCGGTTGTCTGCACCACCGGTTGCTCAACACCGACCATCTTCGGCACATTAGGACCGTGGATATCAGTATCAAGAATTCCCACCCGTTGTCTTGCTCGTGCCAGCGCCAGTGCGAGGTTCACCGCCACCGTCGTCTTACCCACCCCGCCCTTACCACTGAACACCATCAACCGATTACGGATATGTTTGAGGTTCTCGTTTATCCTCTCCTGTATCTCCGCTAACTGATTTCCTCCTGATTCCATTACTCCACTCCCTAATTAATCTCTATGCCCGGGACAGACACCACCTTGCTCACTCAACCTGCCGGCAAAATAGTCTTCAATCGCTCCGGCGATATCGGTCTCACGAGTAATAAAGAGCGGTTTAATCCCGGCTGACTCCAGGTCTGCCCGTGCCCGATCTCCCATCCCCCGACAGATAACCGCCTCACACCCTGCCAGCGCCGCGATAATCCCGCTATGACCGTGCTCGTGCCCTTCAGAACTATCACATTCACCCCGACTGTGCCCGGTAAACTTATTCGGCTTCACCTCCCTTCGCCTATTACCCTGCTCATCTATCTCATAAACCACAAAAACCGGCAGCGCCCGAAATGGGAGGCGATGTTTTTCCCCGTCATCCGATGCAACCGCCACCCGCCTCATTTCTTCTCTCCCTCGGGCTGTGCCGGCAGCTGCCGCCAGCCGCGTCCCCATCCACAGCCAGGTCCGCCCCTGCCTGACCAGCGCGGTCCCCGCTCCTCCGGAGCCCGATGGAGATTACGACTGGAACAGGCAGGGCAGGCACCGGGTCGGGGCGTGCCATAAGGCACCTGCCATCTATGACCACAATCATAACAGACAAAGGTCCTTTGCGGCACCACCACCATATCACCTCCTTCGTTTTGAATCCTTATCGCCCGGCCCAGCACCACCGCCTCGGCAACCTTGCGCCGCGCCTGCTCAACGATGCGCCCGAAGGTCGGACGGGAAACCTTCATCATCGCTGCCGCCTCCTCCTGATGGAGCCCGAGCAGATCTGCCAGCCGCAACGCCTCCACTTCATCCAGTTCCAGAATTACCGGCTCACCGGTTTCACCGGACGCATCTACCGGCCGAAACAACCGGCACCGGGGCAACCAGCCAATCCGCCGACAGCCACGTGGTCTGGGCATAGAATAATTATAAGCAAATGCTCATAATCAGTCAAGCCAAAACCGCATCGTCTCTTCCTGAACACCTATGTAACCCGGTCGATAACAGTTGAACCGAGCGCGCCGATTATCCCTTGTCAGCCCGATCCCGACCGGACAGCCAGACCTGCGGCACCGCTATTCCCCGGTCCAACACGCCCATCGCACCGCTCTTTATCGCCTGCTGTCTCTTGTCCGTCATTTAATCAAACCGCCCGCCGGAATGGCAAATAAAACTGTTGACATCACACCAGCCGGCAATATCATAACGCAAGGAGCAGTGATGAATAAACCTTGCTGCCTTGTTGCCGCTATCCTCCTGAGCATAACCTGTGTCAAAAATCAGCCACCCGGTAGACCAGAAATCACCGGTCCTGCCACCGCGCGCCCGAATGAAAACCTGACCTTCTGGATTGTTGCCACCGATCCGGAAGGAAAAGAGGTTTCCTATAAAATCGTCTGGGGTGACACATCCAGCATTGAGTGGACGCCGTTTTATGCCAGCGGTCAGCCGGTGCGCCGGGAACACATCTACACCGATACCGGTGTCTATGTTGTTAAGGCAATGGCGCGCGACGCCGAATTAAATGAGTCCGACTGGAGCGACAGCCTTCTGGCCGTTATCCGCATCCTGCCGCCCGGTATCCCGGAAAAACCACAGGGCCCGACATACTGCACCACCGGTGTCAGTTACGAGTTTAAGTTCCGTGCCCATCACCCTCAGAACGACAGCATCTGGTTACAGATTGACTGGGGTGGAAGGGTTGACGACTGGCGGGGACCGGTTGTCAGCGACTCCTGGCTCAGTGTCCGGCACACCTTTGACACCGCCGGACTGTACCCGGTAGCGGTCCGGGCAAGAGACACAAGAATGCAGATTACCGGCTGGTCCGACACCCTGCTCGTCACCGTAGTAATGATCCCCGGCGGACCACCAACCGGCTTTCGTATTGAGGCAGCAACCGACACCACCGTCCGGCTCCTCTGGGGGCCACCGGCAGAAGGCGAGCCCAACTTCTACCGAATCTTCTTCAAACAACTGGGTGGCAGCGGGTTCTCGGTAATTGCCGAGACCACCGCTTTATCCTATAGCCATAACCCGCAGGGCTTAACCGGCACCTACAAAATCGCCGCGGTATTCGGCGCCACCGTGTATGAAGACACCAATCACCTTTCCACCATACCCATTCAGACCGGCAATGTTAATGTCGGTGAACTCTCCGGCACCGGCAAACCCGGTTATGGCTGGGACCGCCTTACCGGCACCGGCAAAGCCTACCTGATGACCGACACCAGTAACTGCGACTCCATTGACTGGTTCTGCACCGACTTTGCGGTCGGCAGCAACGGACCTTACTACTATGTTGCCAGTCCGGACACCGCACCCTTTGACCCCGGTGGTTCGGTCCCGCCGGGACGGTGGCGCACCACGCCGCTCGTTTTGCTTGCGAGTGAACAGGGACCGGTTCCTCCACCCGGCGATACCGGCTACCATAAGGCGCTCCGGCTCACCTCGGCACCTCTCGCCTTTGGCGTGCGCACCGCGGACGGCTACTACGGCGTTGTCAAGGTAACCCAGATTCGCGTCGCCAACAAAGACATCCGGGTCCAGACCTGGTTTCAGCCGGTCAGGGGACTGAGATTGGTCAGGCATTAGACCCGGCTCAATTTCGCCCGACCGCTAGGATTGAGAAAGGCTGAACAGTTTCTTTAGTTCCTCCTTGGACAGCACCCTGCCCTGCGACACCACCCTGCCATCAATCACCAGACCCGGGGTCATAAACACGCCCATTGCGGCAAACCGCTGGATGTCCTTCAGATGCTCAATCTCCGCTGGAATGTTTAACTCTGACAGCACATCCCGCACCCGCCTCTCCAGCTCCTGACACCGGGCGCAGCCAACACCCAGTATCTGCACCTTCATTTCTCTTCCTTTTCTATGTCTGCTAAAAGTTCCCTTACCTTTTCCCTTATCATCTCCCGCACCCGGCGGAACTCGTCCATCCCCTTGCCTTTCGGGTCCGGAATCTCCCAGCGGATGTGTCTGGCGCCGGGCAGAAACGGGCAGACAACCTCACAGCCCATCGTTACCAGATAGTCAAACCTTAAATCCGCAAGGTCATTAAACCCTTTCGGTCGGGCATCAGATATATCTATTCCGACCTCAGCCATCACCGCAATCGCCTCCCGGGACACCTCCTTTTCCGGCGCCGAACCCGCCGAGGCGCACTCAACATCTCTCCCCATCCGCCGGCAGAACGCCTCTGCCATCTGGCTCCGGCAGGAGTTGCCCACACAGGCAAAGAGCACCCTTTTTCTCTTCACATTCACCCCCTGATAATTGTGCCAAAGATTATACCAGCGATCGTTGATAGAATCACCACCAGCATTATATAGGTTAAACCCTTTTTGAAGCCGATGGTGCGGACAATCACAATCATTGACGGCAAAGAGAGCGCCGGTCCGGATAACAGCAGCGCCAGCGCCGGACCTTTGCCCATACCTGAACCCAGTAGCCCCTGCAGTATCGGAATCTCGGTCAGGGTGGCAAAGTACATCAAAGCGCCTGAGACCGCGGCAAACAGGTTGGCGAGGATTGAGTTGCCACCCACCAGGCTGGTAATGATGCGGTCGGGAATGATACCCGCATTCATCCCGGGTCTGCCCATAAGAAAGCCGGCAAGGAACACACCACCGAGCAGAAGCGGTAAAATCTGTTTGGCAAATGTCCAGGTGGAAGACACCCAGGCGAGCCGCTCCTCCCTATCAAACCAGCGCCACACCACCACTAACAGCCCGAATAACGCCGCACCGCTCAGCCACCACTTCACCTGATACACCGCATTAAAAAATCCGGCCGGCCCTTCTGGCTTGCCCCAGTTGGCAAATACCAGAAAGAGAGTCATCAGGGCAAAGTAAATGACATTCTGCCACCCCTGGCGCTGGCAAGGTGCGGGCTTAAGCGTCAGGTCCAGCCCCTCTGCCCGGTGCCTTTCTGAACGGGCAAAGATTATTGCCATCAAAAGGCCGATAATCACCGAAAAGAGCACCGCGCCGATTATCAGTGCCAGCCCCAGTTCCAGCCCCAGGATCCGGGCGGTCATAATTATCGCCAGGATGTTGATTGCCGGACCGGAATAGAGAAATGTTGTTGCCACACCCAGACCCGCACCGGCATAATAGATACCCATAAACATCGGCAGCACCGTGCAGGAACAAACCGCCAGAATTGCGCCTGACACCGAGGCGACCGAATAGGCAAGCACCCTGTTGCCCTTCGGTCCGAAGTACTTGATTATCGCCTCTTTCGCGATGAAGTTCTCAATCGCGCCGGCGATGAAAAACGCCGGAACCAGGCAGAAGATGACATGCAACCGGGCATACTCCTGCAACAGGAAAAAGCCCTCAATCAACGCACCCTGCACCCGGCTCCGGTCAAAAGGCAGAAAATACAACAGGAGAAAAACTGCCAGGATAATTAAAAACCGGTAACGCTCCTTCATCGCCCCGCCCTGCCCAACTCCTTGAATCTGGCGACACTTGAGCCGCGTTGATAGCATCCAACAGAACGCACGGGTTGAGCACCGTAAAAAGACTGGCGTTGACAACCCTCGCGGGATTGGCAATTAGTATCTGCACCTAAGCCGGCTTTCTTGCAAAGACCGAAACACTCAGTACTGAATCGGCGACCCGACGCAGTTCCTCCATGCTTATTTTTGCATCCTGAATAATCATCCGCACGGTCGCATCATTCTCAGCAAAGTTAAGGGGAAATCCGCTTTCCCGCATCACCCGGATATCCACAAATCCGGCGGCGCTGATGGCGTTCAAATAGGTTGTTTTTAAAACCGCACCGGATATACAACCGACATAACCGGTAACCGACTTCCTGATTACCGATGGCAGTTCGGCATTGAGCACAATATCAGCAACCATCAGCCTCCCACCCGGCTTCAACACCTGAAACACCTCCCGAAAGACCTGCTCCTTCTCCGGCGAAAGATTAATCACACAGTTAGAAATCACCACATCCACTGAACCATCGGCAATCGGCAGATGCTCAATCTCGCCCAACCGGAACTCAACATTAGAATAATTCCCCTTCCGGGCATTGGCGCGCGCCCGCTCAATCATCTCCGGCGTCATATCCACACCAATCACCCGGCCATCCTTCCCGACCCACTGCGCCGGCAGAAAACAGTCAAACCCGGCACCACAGCCAAGGTCAAGAACAACCTCTCCGGGTTGCAGTGATGCCAGCGCCACCGGATTACCACAACCCAGACCGAGATTGGCACCATCCGACACCGTGGCTATCTCCTCTGCACCATAGCCGACACTCCTGCTCACCTCTACTGCCGATGCATCTCCCCCACAGCAACCTGAACCAGGACCGCAACAAAAACCCTCCCCTCGGGCAATTTGGCGATAACCTTCCCTGACCGTTCTTCTGATACGCTCCCTATCTTCAGACATCAGACCTCCTTTTCTTAACTGGTGGACAGCAAGTTAGTGGCGATGATGGTCCGACCGGCCTGGCTTTCTCCGGATGTTTCAACATATCAAAGACAACATCTAACAGTGCAAGCACCCGGCTATCAGCAATCTGATAAAACACCCGGCGCCCGACCCGCCGGGAACGGACAACACCCGCGCGCTCCAGCACCCCCAGATGCCTTGATATCACCGAACGCTCCTGAGGAAATTGCGGCTCAATCTCGCACACACACCGCTCACCCTGCGAAAGCAGCGCCACAATCTCCAGCCGCACCGGATGACCCAATGCGGCAAAAACCGCCTCCGGACCAGGCTTATTTATTCTGTGCATATGTGCACAATTATACACATATTAAGCCACCGGTCAAGCATATAATAACCGCTGAACTCAAATACAGTTATCAAGTCCGAACTCAAACCCGCGGCCAGGCCCCGGGCTAGCCCCTGGACTGTTCCCGGGTTTACCACCACCCCGGACCCCATCGCTCTTCTCATTAAAAATATGAGCGCAACCCTGCCCTTAACCCCACCGGCAAAACCCGATTAAACCGTCGCTATTTAATCCTCAACAAATCAAGCGGTTAAATTATCACCCCCTCCACTGATGATTATTCCTTTGACTTCAACAGTTAACTTGCTATTATCCTGTAGTCTGTCTGTCTAAACAAAGGAGAGTTTATGTCTCGTAAAAGTATCCTGGTGCTTTTGGTGGTTTCAACAATCATCCTTGGCACCATCGGCTGCGACCTGTTTGGCAAAATGGGCGCACCCAATAAACCCGCCACCCCGACCGGCCCGGATATGCGCGGGGTGGGAAATATCGGCACCTACACAACAAAAACCACTGACCCGGAAGGCGACTCGGTCTCCTACCAGTTCAACTGGGGAGGTAGCGGTGACACCTCGGTCTGGAGCAGTTTTGTCCCGAGCGGCGACTCGGTAAAAATGAGCCACGCCTGGGCAACCGCCGGCACCTATTCGGTTACCGCCCGCGCCCGGGATAATAAGGGTAATGTTTCGGACTGGTCAGCCGCACTGACGGTCACGGTCCGGGTGAACCAGGCCCCGGCAACTCCGGGGATGCCCACCGGGCCTTTCAGCGGTGTTGCCGGCAGAACCTACTACTTCTCTGCCACCACCACCGACCCGGACAACGATATGGTCCAGTTCCGCTTCTCCTGGGGTGATGGCGATACCTCAGACTGGGGTGCGTTTGTCCCGAGCGGCCAGGCCGACTCTGCCGCCCACTCCTGGGCAAATGGTGGCTTCTATCAGATTGCGGTCCAGGCGCGGGACAAACTCGGCGGCGAAACCGACTGGTCCGAGCCGCTCGGACTGGTGATTGGCGACACCGCCTATCTCTATACCATCGCTTTGTCCTGGGACGCCCAGCCCCGCGACCTTGACGCCCACATCTGGACACCGGCGATTGAGGGCGACAGCTGGCACATCTACTTCTCCAGAAAGGGCCATCTCAACATTGCGCCCTACTGCTCACTCGATGTTGACGATGTCAGCTCCTATGGACCGGAACACATCACCATCAAGCGCGCCTTCACCGGCGAATACATCTATGCGGTCCACAACTGGTCGGGCGAGGCGGACATCACCACCTCAGAGGCGGTGGTGCGGATTTACAACTACGGCAACCTGATTCAGACCTTCACCATCCCGACCCAGCCGGTCCAGAACAAACTCTGGTGGCATGTGTTCAAACTGAACGCCGAGACCGGTCAGGTTACTGTCTTAAACACCCTGGAAGACAACCCGCCTTTACCCTGGACCGACCAGGACACAAGGCGCAAGTAAACCTGCAAAAAGCAGGACAAACAAAATGGGGCGGTTAATCCCGCCCCATTTACTTTTCGTCCGCCTGCCGGTGCGGTGTAACCCGCACCATCCTTCCGGAACTCTCCTCCAGAAAGACCCTTATCTCCTGCTTCATCAACTCCCGCTCCGGCTCACTTTCCGGGATTCTAATTTCCCCAAAATAGATTTCCTTATCCGGATGGGCGGTGGCGATTGACGGCAAAAGCCAGGAGTAGAGTTCCACAATATCGGTGCAACCCCCCTTCACCTCCAGGTCCTCTCCCCGCTGCCACACCTCCAGCACCCCCTTAATCGTCCCCCAGGTCTCCAGATAACCCGGCACATTTTTCAACCTGCCGCGCAGCATTCAGCTCACCCCCTGACCATCGCCAACACCAACACGGTTTTCCTTACCCGCTTTTTCCTTGACATTATAAAAATTTTATACCAAAATCCTGTTGTAGACAAAGAAATTCAGCCAGGATGCCGGTTCTTAAAAGGAGGCTATATGAAGCGAGGTGTTTTAATAACCCTGCTTCTTGCCCTGCTCTTTGGGGCAATGTTTTTTGGGGATTGTAAGAAAAAGAATAATCCGCCAGATGAGCCATTCCCGCCGATTGGCGACTCCTTGGGCTCAATAGATGTCTCTTATACCTTCCAGAGCGCGGCGATTGACCCGGATGGCGATAGCATTTCAATAAGGTTTGATTGGGGAGACGGAAATATTTCGGAGTGGAGTTCTTGGGTGACTAGTGGTGAGACTATCTCCTTCTCCCATTCCTGGTCAGATTCCGGAATTTATTCAATCCGAGCCCAGGCAAAGGATAAGCAAGACGCAACTTCTAACTGGTCCGAGCCGCATCAGATTACAATCTCAGGTGGTGGCGGTAGAGTTAGTTGGGAGAAAACAATTGGCGGAAGCGATGATGATTGGGGCAATTCGGTTCAGCAGACCTCAGACGGCGGATATATCATCGCCGGCGTGACCTATTCTTTTGGTGCTGGCGATGGTGATGTCTATCTTATCAAAACTGATGCAAATGGAGATCTTCTCTGGCAGAAGACATTCGGCGGAAGCAGTGATGATTGGGGCAATTCGGTTCAGCAGACCTCAGACGGCGGATATATCATCGCCGGCGTGACCTATTCTTTTGGTGCTGGCGATGGTGATGTCTATCTTATCAAAACTGATGCAAATGGAGATCTTCTCTGGCAGAAGACATTCGGCGGAAGCAGTGATGATTGGGGCAATTCGGTTCAGCAGACCTCAGACGGCGGATATATCATCGCCGGCGTGACCTATTCTTTTGGTGCTGGCGATGGTGAT